>PVMK01128570.1_pt1 | contig 73529 bp, 66 predicted proteins | sample 1853481 | NCBI WGS metagenome assembly PVMK01 (sample SAMN08533507, study PRJNA380276) | Marine sediment metagenome, whole genome shotgun sequencing project.
GTATCGCCTGCTACTGATTATCCGGCGACTTCTGCCAGACTATCAAGTTAACGCTGTTGACACGTCCTGACTCCGCAGCCTATTCACTGTCTTGATTCAATCATGGGCAATAAAACAATTCGAATCGTTCACGTGCCAAGTGGCCAACTGCTGGCAGAAGGCCCGAAGGGGTGGGGTATTACTCCCTTTGAGGGAAATCTCTACATAGGCAGGCGATATTTGAAGACAGATGGATTCAAACCCAATTTCATCCCCGGCATCTGCTTCTATAAATTTCTATATGTCTGGCTTGACTATTCCTGGGGTGATGGGAACAAGAGCAAGAATCTTGGCTGGATGTACTGGCTACCCAATCCTTTATTTCCGTTCATATGGTTTCGAGTCGCCGTACCAGGCCATCATCCTGAAATTCAGGTGGAAGAATACGAAGTGAAAGAATACGAAGTGAAAGAATACGAAGTGGAAGAATACGAAGCGATAATCCAGTCTGCAGAGTAACTTAGTCGTTTGAGTCTGTCACTGCATCTAAATCCGGTTGGAGCTCATAATCTTGTGAAACCCAGAGGTCATATAGATCCAGAGATCGACTGAAAAGACGCTGGTCGACCTTCACACGCACTTGCTCATTTTCCAGTTCCTCGACTGACCACCACCGGTATTGGCTTCCGGCCATATCGTCACCCGGTACGACGACGCCTCCATCATAGGCCAGAAGATAATAGACGGCGACCATGAAACGGACCGACCGATCATAGTGAAACGAATCGACGTGTATTGTTCCGAGCGGCCGAATCGAGATCCCGCTACCAAGTTCTTCCCTAGCCTCTCGCATGACGGCTCCAATTATTGTCTCCCCCGCTTCCATTGCCCCGCTAACTACCTGCCACGATCCATCGTCATTCTTGCTCGGCGAGGATAGCAGGAGGATCTGTCTTTGGCTGTTGATTACAATTGCCTGGACGGCCACGGGAACGCAGGCGAATAGCCGTTGGCCATTGGCGGTCATGATTACCGGTTGCTCAAAAGATTTGTGATTATTGTCCATGATTTTCCACCCATTCTCCATCGTTTAAGCGCAATCAAGTCAAGAACCCCAGAATGGCGTCATATTGCACCGCCACAGGGAATCCCGGATTAATATGTGACATTTGTCACCCAACTTCGGTTATTTTGCAACTACCAGGGCGCACGGTGGGAACTTATACTTTTATAGTGCGAAATCAGTTATCCCCGGGGCGGCAAGAAAGGAGGTCCTCAACAGGCCCACACGCGGCGAAGCCGGGGAAGCACGACCTCTCAATTAATAAAGGGGTTTTTAAGAGGATTCTGTACGCCAAAAAGGGATTAATACCAGGTGCAACGCACTTAGGAAAGTGCATCGCACTCAATTGTTTGGAGAGCTACTAATGACAATTGGAGAGACGATAACACATGATGTCATCATCGTTGGCGCTGGTCTGGCGGGTTCCTGGGCCGCTATGGTCGCAGCCCAACAGGGTGTGAAGAACATTGGGGTGCTTTCAAAGATTCACCCGCTGCGCTCGCATAGCGGCGCTGCCCAAGGCGGTATCGCAGCGGCGCTGAGCAATGTCCGTCCTGTCGCCGGCACAGGTCCCCGAGGTCCGCTCGAAGCAATCCCGCCAGGAGACGAGCTGGTAGACAGTTGGGAATCTCATATGTTCGATACCATCAAAGGATCCGACTGGCTGGGCGACCAAAACGCCATAGAAATAATGGTCAAGGATGCTCCAGAGATTATTTATGAGTACGAGCATTTGGGCTGTGTATTTAGCCGTCTGCCGGATGGCCGGCTAGCCCAGCGCCGGTTTGGTGGGCATAGCGCTCCACGAGCTACTTACTCCAAGGATTATACAGGCCACGTATTGCTCCACACGATTCACGAACAGGCGTTACGACACGACGTCAGATTCTACAGCGAATGGTACTGTATGGATCTAATAATGGAAGACAACGTCTGTCGCGGTGTTGTGGCCATAGAGATATTGACCGGAAAGATATACAACATGAGAGCTAAAGCCGTCATGTTTGGGACAGGCGGATACGGCCGGTCGTACAAGATAACATCCAATGCTTTCGCCAACACCGGGGATGGGGTCGCCATAGCCTATAACGCGGGCATTCCACTGATGGACATGGAATTTGTTCAATTTCACCCGACAGGTCTATATCGCCATGGTATCCTGATGAGCGAAGCTTGTCGTGGTGAAGGGGGGTACCTGACCAACAAAGACGGCGATCGCTTTATGGAGAACTACGCGCCGGACAAAATGGAACTCGCTCCCCGAGATCTGGTTAGCCGCTCTGAACAAACCGAGATTGATGAGGGAAGAGGGATTGGCCAGGAGGGTCAAGGTATTTATCTCGATCTGCGGCATCTCGGAAGGGAAAAGATCCTGGATAGGTTGCCCCAAATTCGAGAATTATCGATTGATTTCGTGGGCGTAGATCCCATCGACAATCCGATTCCAATCCAACCGACCGTGCATTACAGTATGGGCGGTATCCCAACCGACGTGAATGGCCAGGTTATCGGCGATTCGGAGGGGACGCCCATTATCGGATTCTACGCATCCGGAGAGTGTGCTTGCGTAAGTGTACACGGTGCGAACCGTTTGGGGACCAACAGCCTGCTAGAGGCCTCTTTATTTGGGCGACGTGCGGGTAATTCCATAGTGGAATTTGTGAAAGGTGGCGCGACACTCGAGCCACTTTCCATCGATCACGCCGCTAATTCTTCCAGAAGAATCCAGGAGCTGCTGGACAAAGAAGGTAACGAGTCGGTTGACAGGATTGCCCAAGATCTGAAGACAGTTATGACAGATAACTGTGGTATCTACCGCGATTCTGAGCGACTGGCCATCGCCCAGAGGAAAATTGTAGAGCTAAAGAAGCGATTCGCTGAGGCGCCCATCATGGATAAGAGCAGTAGATTCAACACGGATCTGTTGGCTTCTATAGAAACCGAACACTTGTTGACATTCAGCGAAGTTATCGTCGCCGGAGCTCAAGCTCGTACGGAAAGTCGAGGCGCGCATGCCAGAACTGATTTCCCAAGAAGGGATGACGCGAATTGGCTTAAGCATACCTTGGCTCATAAGGGCGACGAGGAAGGGCCGGAATTAACCTACAAACCTGTTCACATTTTTATGGACAGGTATCCGCCTGAAGAGCGAAAGTATTAAACTGAGTCGACGAAAGATACTGCTATCAGGAGATTCATTTATGACCGTAACCACAGTTCGAATCCAGCGTTTCAATCCCGACGTCGACAGAAAGCCGTATGTAGAAGATTTTCAACTGGATCCTGACCAGGACACTACCATTCTTGATGCGCTTCAGACGATTAAGTCAGATCAAGATGGCAGCGTCACATTTAGAAGATCCTGCCGGCACGCAATCTGTGGTAGCTGTGCGATGAATGTCAACGGAAGAAACATTCTTGTCTGCAATACGCCTCTTGGTTCTGTTCTTAACAAAAAGAGGACAGTGACCATTAAGCCGCTGCCATATTTGCCAATCATCAAAGATCTGGTCGTCGATCGTAGTAGCTTTTGGGAGCAATATAAGCGCGTGAAACCGTGGCTCCTCCCACCGGAAAACGTGCCTGAAAAAGAGTATCGTGTAAGCCCTGATGAGGTTGACGCCCTCGACAGAGCCGAAACATGCATCATGTGCGGTGCGTGCTACTCGGCCTGCCAGGTTATTGGCATGAATAAACAGTATATCGGGCCTCATGCACTTCTTAAGGCTTTTCTACGTGTCCTCGATCCGCGCGACGCGGCGCCCGATGAGCGGCTAGCAGACCTGGCAGGTGATGATGGCGTTTTTCGCTGCCACACGATATTTAACTGCATAGATGCTTGTCCGAAGGATCTGGACCCGACTCAGGCAATTGAGACCCTTCGAAAGCTGGCTCAGAAACGGCGTAGATTCGAGGAAAACAGACGCGAACGTCAGCGAAGCTTACTAGAACCGGTCAGCCCTGGTTAAGGAGAACAGTATGTACAGAAGCACTGGATTTATCAGTTTTTTTCTTCGCCGGCTTACTGGCATAGCACTTGTTCTTTACCTGTTCACGCATATGTGGGTGATCGGGTCAGCCAATTCAGGAGCCGAGACGTTCGACGCGCGTTTAAACTTCTTTCAATCGACGGCTTTCAAATTCGCGGAGATCGCCCTGCTAGCAGCCGTCGTCTATCATGGATTTGATGGAATCCGGCTGCTGATCGTTCACTATTTCAACGTGACCGAATACCGCAAAAGCCTCTTTTACGCCATATTTGCAGTATCGGCCTTGCTCGTCATCGCAGGGGGTATACCAATCCTGCTTTTTGCCCTGGAAGGTTAGGCGGACGTCTAGGCGGACGTAGTGATAATAATTAACCTTCCAGGTACACAGGAGTAATGAGATGCATGTATTCATAATGCAGCGAATCAGCGCCATTGCGCTACTCTTCTTTATGACCATCCACATGATCGTGGTCCACTACCCACCATTTCACATCGATTTCACCAGAATACTAGATAGGATGGATCAACCAATTTGGAAGGCCATAGATATCGCTTTTCTGTTCTTTGTGTTGGTACACGCGCTTAGTGGCGCTTACATGGTGATAACTGACGTAGAGAGGTTTGGTGTGTTCAAACGCGCACTAGCGATTTTAGTCGTCATCATCGGGATCGTGGCATTTATTTATGGTTCGATGACCGTGATGGCTTTTCAGTCTCCAGTTACGGCGAACGCTTATCTTCCTTAAAATGATTCGCCAGCCATTTTCAACAATTTGAGTCATCCATTAGCACTTCTATTCATCGCCGGTCACGCGGCGACCAAATGAACGGGGCTTCGACTGCCAGGCTAAATAGGCTAGCTCGAAGTGAGGGAGGTTGCCCTATATTTCGCCACTGCATTCTGGCGAATGGGAGAGGTGGTGTGTGCGCCATATCCTGCCGGCGTCATATCCTGCCGGTGCAATGTCGTGTACAGCCTCTATGTAGCGTAGCCTTGCCTTAAGCCAGTGCCGGTTCTTACAAGAACTGCTCCGTTTTCCAATGGCTCAACCTACGCTTCAGCCATCTACCTGGCGGGTGAGCTTTCCAGCACAGAGTGCCTTAACCTGACAACAGGTGCGATTCAATAACCTTCTCCATCATCTCTTCATGCTGCTCCACAGAAGATAGTAGCTTGAACTGAGCTTTTGCACGCTCCCAATTGTGATCCTCTCTCTCAATCTTGAAGTAGACGTCGCCCTCCAGATAATCGCCAAGAAAGCGAATGCCGTTCTCGAGCACAATAACTTTGCAGGCGAAAACCAAATTCTCTTTCTCAACTTGATTCAGGAATTTTCCGGCCTGGGAAAGATATCCAGCAGCTAACGATTTGAATATCTCCAGTTGAAAGGACACTTTTTCGAGGTTTCGCTCGTCTTCGGCCGCGTTATTGCACGCCGTTCGAACCATGTCACCGAAATCGTGAAGGGCAAGGCCGGGCATGGTCGTATCCAGGTCAGTCACACAGATTGCCTTGCCGCTAATGTCATCAATCAGGAGGTTATTGACTTTAGTATCGTTGTGAGCGATTCGTAAGGGGATTAATCCCTGGCGATAGAGATTCTGGAGCAGGTCCACATAGGATTTGCGAGCCTGAGCGAACGCGATCTCAGCCCTGGCATGTCTGGCCCGGTTGACTGGGTCTAACTCGATCGCACGCTGTAAGGCCTCGAACCGACGACCGGTGTTATGGAAATCGGCAATCGTTGTATGGAGTCTTTCGGGTTTTAGATCCAGCAACAGCTTCTGGAACTCGCCAAAACATCGCCCGACTTCATAGGCGAGCGAGGGCTTCCTGACGATATCGTAGGTCGTAGTGCCCTCGATGAATTGAGTCGTTCGCCAAACAGCTCCATCAAGGTCGTAGCCGAAGCTGTTTTCATCGTTACTCATCAGAGGCTTGAGTACACGACGATCAAGATCTTCCTGGCCACTCTTGTGCAGCTTTCCTGCAATATGCCCGGTGACCAGATCGAAATTCCTCATCAATGCCACCGGATCTGGGAAAACATTATGATTAATACGTTGGTGAATATACCTGGTTGTGGATTCTCTCCGGGAGTAAGCCGCTAAATACGTATCGTTGATATGGCCATTTCCATATGGTGCAACCGATGATAATTCTCCCTCTATCTGGAACATCTCCTGGATGAACTTGAAATCAGGCTTCAAATCAGACACTAGTCGTTAATCCTCTCCTGATCGTTGTCCATAGTTTATCAGTTCTCCTCCAGGTCCTGGCCCGGACGAGATTATAGCTCGAGCGCCTCGTTCCGCTTAGCCTGTCACAGGTCGCAAGGTAATTCTACGGTGCACTCCGGGAAAGGTTGACCGGGGGATTGCAGACGGCAAGGAATTACACTCGGTTTCGTCCTAACTCTCGATGCACTCTCCAGCACGAGCCTGAGCATCTGTTTATGGCACCATCGTTTTTTGAATGCTGGACCGCGCTCGCCAGTTATCGCTTTGCGCTCAATAACCATCTCGAAATTGACTTGGGAGAACCAATAAGGTCAGTGTTTTCGGTTATCACAGGTGTGACATGACTTTTGTCGCGTTATTTCCTGCCGGTTATCACTACAAGAGCTCTTGATAATCTGTCAAACTGAGGTTGGCTTGGAGCGTTGTTTATCGAGACCATTTCGGGATAATACGGATGGCATTGAAGAGTTTTGGCCGGGAGCCGTTAGATCGACAAAAAATCCGTGTACCGCGGGGCCAGGTGTTTCTCATCCCAGAACGATGTAAAGGCTGCGGAATCTGCATAGAGTTTTGCCCTGTCGACGTCCTAAAAGAATCGCCAAGAGCAAACGGAAAAGGCTATCACCTTCCGGAAGTTGCTCGGAATAAGGAAGAGGCCTGCATCCACTGCCAGTTCTGCTCACTTGTCTGTCCCGAATTCGCGATTTACTCGACGGAGGTGGTAAATTGAAAGCCCGGTCGATCCTAACCGGAAAGCATTTCATGCATGGGGACGGAGCCTGCGCCGAGGGCGCCATCGCCGCTGGCTGCCGTTTCTTTGGCGGCTATCCAATCACACCCTCCACGGAAGTGGCCGAACGACTCTCCCGCCGCTTGCCCGAAGTTGGAGGTGTGTTTATTCAGATGGAGGATGAGCTCGGAAGCATGGCGGCTGTAATCGGTGCATCGGCCGCCGGTGTTCGATCCATGACCGCAACGTCTGGTCCAGGTCTCAGCCTGATGATGGAAAACCTTGGCCTGGCGGTTATGATGGAGCTTCCCTGTGTGCTAGTCGATATTCAGCGCGGCTCCCCGTCGACAGGACTACCGACTCTGGCAGGCCAATCGGATGTGATGCAAGTGCGGTGGGGCTCACACGGTGACTACGCGATCGTGGCTTATTGTCCATGGTCACCACAAGAGATGTTTGACTTAACAGTACTGGCTTTCAACGTCTCAGATCGATATCGGGTACCTGTTGTCATGCTGTCCGATGAGGTAATCGGTCACATGGTCGAGCGCGTCGTGATACCGGACGAAGACGAAATCCCATATTGGCCTCGGAAAAAACCCCAGAATCCACCAAACGGGAATTTCCTACCATTCCTTCCAGATAAGGCCGATTTGGTTCCTCCCCTGGCCCATGCCGGGGAAGGATACAAAGTTCATTTTACTGGGCTTACACATGACGAACGTGGCTATCCGGCTATGACGGCCGACCATCACCATCGGTTGGTGTCAAGATTGGTGGAGAAGGTTGACCGGAATTCCCCTGATATCATCAAGTACGAGGGTTACTTTCTAGAAGACGCCCAAATCGTCGTCGTTTCCTACGGCTGCACTGCCCGCTCCGCGCGAAGAGCAGTCAAACTCGCCCGGCGTGACGGCGTGCCAGCCGGACTATTCCGGCCGATTTCCCTTTGGCCTTTCCCCGAGCAACAAGTGATAGAGCTGGCTGATCGAATCGATGATTTTGTGGTCGCCGAACTAAATCTTGGACAGGTGAGCAGGGAGATCGAAAGGTTGATCAGACGGCCGGTCAATGGTGTGTTTCACGCGGGCGGAGCTATGATTCCACCCGAACCGATCTACGATCTTATAATGGAGATTGCCCGCGATGACTAAAGTGCAAGAAGCCGAAAGTCATCCTCTCGACAATATTATCCGATCGGACCGCATGCCCCACATCTGGTGCCCAGGTTGTGGCATAGGCATCGTCATGCGATGCTACGCCCAGGCGATCCTTGATTCTGGTATACCCCCCCGAAAACATATCATCGTCTCAGGTATTGGCTGCACAGGTCGTGTCGCGGGTTACATGAACATCGATTCCTATCATACGACACACGGTCGAGCTATCCCGTTTGCACTGGGTCTAAAGCTGGCTAATCCGAGACTGACAGTCACTGTCTTTAGCGGTGATGGCGATCTGACCGCCATAGGCGGGAATCATCTGATTCATGCTGCCCGGAGAAACGCGGATCTAAAGGTAATCTGCGTTAACAATTTCAACTATGGCATGACAGGCGGGCAGACCGGTCCAACAACACCCCAAGGAGCTCGCGGCACTACGGCTCCCTATGGAAATCCCGAATTGCCATTCAACCTGCCATTCTTGCTGGCGGCGGCTGGAGCTAACTATGTCTCGAGATGGACGACTATCCACGCCCGGCAGACTATGCAAGACATCCTCTCCACCTTCAGCAAGCCCGGATTCACATTCATTGAAGTGCTATCGCCATGTCCAGTGGGGTTCGGTAAATCGAACAACATCGATCAAGGATTAGAGGAGATGGAACTCTATCGCGACCGGTGTGTACTCGTGCGAGACGGCTTACCTCTTGATGAGTTTGGGATCGATCTTCGCGAAGAGAGACCTATATATGTTGGCAATTTTATTGACCGGGATCATCCGGTGTACGAACCAGTAATCCTGCCTATCGAGGATTGAAAAGAGGGAGAAATACTTGCAATTCACGACTGATTGGTAGGGGTGGCAACCCCAAAAAGGGTTTAACAAGTATCTATTGGGGCAGTGTGATTGTTCTTAAGATTTGATAAGGTCCCGCGAATGAGGAAGGAAATTAAAATTGCCGGATTCGGCGGACAGGGTGTCGGATTGGCAGGTTACATTCTAGGCCAGGCACTATCTCTTTTTGAAGGTAAAGACGCCGTTATGACCCAGTCTTATGGTCCGGAAGCGCGTGGAGGCGCCTCAAGCACCAATGTTGTGGTTGCCGACGAACCGATTGATTATCCGTTCGTTCAACGTCCGGATATCCTGGTGGCGCTATCTCAAGAGGCTTTCGATAAGTTTTATCCAACGGTGAAATCGCAAGGATTGATTTTAATCGATGAGGAACTTGTCGAGGTCACTGATCAGGTCAAGACAGTTCAGATTCCCTGCACACGGCTGGCTGAGAGCCTTGGCCGGCGGATCGTGGCTAATGTCGTCATGCTTGGTTTCTTCACAGGCGTCACGGATGTCGTAAGTCATGATGCTGTCGAGCAAGCCATTACCAAATCGGTTAAGCCAAAGACCTTGTCTCTCAATTTACGTGCCTTTGAGGCAGGTTACCAATATGCTCTGGACAAGGAGCTTGCCCGATGACTGATTCTGTGCTTGTGATAGGTGGGGGAATAGCTGGAATCCAGGCTTCACTCGATCTCGCCCATTCCGGGGCAAGAGTCGTTCTAGTCGAGCGCGAGGCAACTATCGGCGGGGTAATGGCTGCTCTTGATAAAAACTTCCCTACGCTTGATTGCTCGATCTGCATTGAAGCTCCGAAAATGTCGGAGGTGGATCTGCACCCCAATATTGAGATCTTATCTCTCGCTCAGATCGAATCAGTCGAAGGTATTCCCGGTGATTTCAGTATTGAAATAAGGCAGAACGGACGATACGTAACCGATGCCTGTACACGATGCGGAGATTGTTCAATAGCTTGCCCGGTAGTGTTGGCGAATGATTTTGAAGTAGGGATGGCTGTGCGCAGGGCAATTTATACGCCGATGCCCCAATCAACACCAGGTGAATATATCATCGACCTGGAGCATTGTTTGAATGATCCCCCCAATTACATGCCCTGTGATCGCTGTGTCCAGGCCTGCCAGCCGAAGGCCATTGACTTCCAAATGCCTGAGGAGAGATTATTCTCTCGAAACGTGGGCTCAATAGTAGTTGCCGTCGGCTATGATATGATCGATCCACGACAGCTGGGAGAGTACGGGTATGGAAGCCACCCAGACGTGCTGACCGCGCTTGAATTTGAACGACTAATTAATTCCGCCGGGCCCACCGCTGGCGAACTTATCCGGCCTTCAACGGGAGGGCAGCCAGAAAGCATTCTTATTGTCCTTTGCGTAGGTTCAAGGGACACGCGTCATTTTCGTTATTGTTCACGATTCTGCTGCATGTATTCGATAAAACACGCCTACCAGGCACTTGACCACGGCATTGAAAATGTGACTGTTCTCTACATGGATGTCCGCGCCTATGGAAAAGGATTTGATTCCTTTTGGAATCGCACGAGCGAGGCAGGAGCGCGCTTTGTTCGCGGGCGTCCTTCGGTTGTCGAAGCAGCGGGCGAAAAGATACGGGTGGTCTACGAGGATACGATTGGAGCGAATCGAATCGAAACTCTTTTCGATATGGTGGTCCTGGCCAATGCGGTTACGCCTTCCGGCAGCTTACCCAAGTTGGCCGGCATCCTGGACATCGAGCTCGACGGGGATGGGTTTATTCGAGCTGATGAGACCCAGGGTGGACTGGTTATGACCACGAAACCGGGTATTTATGCCGCTGGCTGTGTAACAGGACCTAAAGATATACCCGACAGCGTGGCTGAAGGCAGTGGGGCTGCTGCTCTCGCGCTTGGTCATATTTCCCAGAGGCACTGGCCTGAACCGCCCTTGATCGAGCCCGTGACGGATATTGAGAATCCCCGGGTTGGCGTTTATGTCTGTCACTGTGGCAGCAATATTGCGGGAGTCGTCGACGTAGAAGCGGTTGTTGAAGAGACACGCGCGCTTCCTGACGTTGTCTACGTCGCCGATCAGAAGTTCTCATGCGCGGGGAACACCCAGAGTGAAATAGAAGCTTCCATCAGGCGTCAGGGAATCAACCGGATCGTCATAGCAGCGTGTTCACCGAAGACACACGAATCGATTTTTCGAGGAGTTCTTGAACGCTCCGGTCTAAATCCATTCCTGCTGGAGATGGCCAATATCCGCAACATGGACTCGTGGGTGCACAAACACGACAAAGAAGCGGCTACCGAGAAAGCGATTGATATGGTGCACATGGCTGTGGAGAAAGCCAGACGCCTGCAGCCTCTGGAGATCAACCACTTGCCGTTAACCCAGCGAGTATTGATTATTGGCGGTGGGATTGCCGGAATGACCGCCGCGACTGCACTGGCGAGACAAGGTTTCGACACTCACCTGATTGAGAAAAACCAATATCTGGGCGGGCTGCTGGATAAACTGGATCTTATCGCACCGTCGGAGATCAAAGCCATTGACCTCCTCGTCGCAAAATCGCTAGAACTTATCGAGACAGGTGTTCACGTCCACCTTAGAACTACCGTTGAGACAATAGGTGGTGTTGTTGGTAACTTCAATGGCCGACTGAGTGATGGGACTGAGTTAAACGTCGGAGCGATTATTATAGCTACCGGCTCTGTTCCCTTTGAAACCGATGGTTTTGGATACGGCGAAGACCCGACAGTCATTACAAACCTCGATCTCGATCAACTGCTGTCCGATGATGCGGTTGAAGCCGAACGCATCACCTTTATTTCCTGCGTGGGATCTCGCCATAATGGATCAGGCTGTTCCCGGTACTGTTGCACATCTATGGTCAGCCAGGCTCTTCGCTTGCGGCGAATGGGTAAGAAGGTGCGCATTATTAGTAAAGACATTCGAACTTATGGCCGCCAGGCTGAAGAACTTTATGAAGAGGCTATGCGCTCCGGCGTTCTATTCTTTCGCTATGATTCCAGCCAACCACCAGAGGCAGTCATCAACTTTATAGATGGGAGAATCGAAGTTGTCGACGAATTCTTTGGTGACAAACTCCAGATTCCTTCTGATTTGTTGGTGCTTGTCACCGGTCTGAGTCCTACAAAAGACGACCTCGCCGAGCAGTTGAAGTTAGCTCGCAGTGACGATGGATTTCTGATGGAGTTGCACCCGAAGCTGGGTCCGGCTGAGACTGCCATTCAAGGGATATTTCTAGCAGGCGCCTCCCAGGGAGCGAAAGACGTTCGCGAATCGATTGCTCAAGCACTTGCTGCCGCAGCCAAGACCGGGTCACTATTGTCAAGAGGAATTATTGCGAAAGAGCCGCTAACCGCGATCGTGGACCTGGATCTGTGTTCGGGTTGCATGCGCTGTGTCAAGGTCTGCCCATTCAGCGCTATTGAACAGATTGGACCTGTCGGCAAAGGTGGCAGCGTTCGAATTCTAGAGGCGGCCTGCATGGGCTGTGGAACCTGTGCCGCAGAATGCAATTTCGACGCCATAGACATGCCCTATTTCACCAAAGAGCAGATGCTAGCCCAAATAGATGCCGCATTATCGAGCGATCCAGGGGAGAAGTGCCTGGTTCTGACATGCAACTGGTGCTCATACGCCGGCGCCGATCTGGCGGGAATTGAGAAGAGGCAGTACCCAGCGTCATCGCGGATTATCAGAACCATGTGCTCTGCTCGATTTGAAGAGGATTTTGTGTCCCGGGCGTTCGATTTGGGAGCTGGCGCCGTGCTGGTAACCGGATGCCGCTTAACTGATACGGGCTCTGATTGCCACTATAACTACGCAAACCGCCTGACGGAGAAGCGCTTCAAATATTGGCAGCGGAAATACAAACGCAAGGGAATCGAGCCCGAAAGGCTGCAACTTAGATGGATATCTGCGGCCGAAGGCAAGGAATTTGCCGAAAAGATAGAGGAGATGGACGAAGTCGTTCAACGCTACCGCGCCCTGGAAAAAGCAGGAGAATGACGGTGCCAGAATCGGCTGATTGGATCATCGACGACGCCAGATGGGAGCGTTTGTATGAGCTCACAGGTGGGGCGGCAGCGATCTGCTTCCAGTGTGGTACATGCACGGCGTCATGTCCCTGGGGGTTAGTGAGTGAAGACACCGTGTCTATTCGATCTCTGATTAGAGACGGACAATTAGGATTGCCGGTCAACGTCTCACATCTGTGGCTGTGTACGACATGTTCGTATTGCGAAGCATTTTGCCCCAGGGGAGTTGATATATCGGGAGTAATTCTCGGACTTCGGCAAATGGCCTGGGAAAGTAGAGCGAGTCCGGAGGGATTTCCTTCGCTGCTCTGGTCAATTTATTGGAATAATAATCCGTGGTCGCAACCCCCATCGCAGCGGTCGAATTGGGCAAAGGATCTTGATCTACCACTCTACAATCCGGCCAGACATGAGATCCTGCTTTATGTAGGATGTACCTCCTCGTATGACAGGCGGGCGCAACAAATCGCCAAGGCAATCGTCCTCTTGCTCAGAGAAGCCGGCGTGTCCTTCGGCGTTCTCAAGGACGATGAGCCTTGCTGCGGCGAGGCGGCTCTAAGCATCGGACACAAAGAATATTATCGAGAGGTCGCCGAACAGGCGGCGAAGATCTTGCACGAGAACGAAGTCGACCGGCTGGTGACCGTATCGCCACATTGCTTCCACGCCCTGAAGAATGAGAACCCATACCTTGGCAATGAAGTCCGCGTCGACCACTATACGTCGTTTGTCGCCGATTTAATTGAAGCGGGGCGATTAAGTTTTCAAGCCGGCATACAAGGCACGGTAACATATCATGATCCGTGCTACCTGGCCCGGCATAATCAAGAAATCGAAGCCCCCCGGCGCATTCTCGCCTCTATCCCTGGTCTGAATGTTGTGGAGATGAAGCGCAGTGGCAAGAATACCCTGTGCTGTGGTGCGGGTGGCGGCCGAATGTGGTTAGAGACTGAGCCGGGCCAACGATTCGCTGACCTACGAATCCACGAGGCAAAGCAAACAGGGGCCAGTATCTTAGCCACCGCCTGTCCCTTCTGCCTTTCTTGCCTGGAAGACAGCCTCAAAGGACTGCGCATGAACGACATCAGCGTATTAGATTTGGCTGAGATCGTGGCCCTATCAATCCAGGAGCCGGTGGTTCAAGTAGATGCAGCAGATGGGTGAACAAGTGGTATGGCACCAGGATGACACCTTCTGGACCGATATTGCTCCTTTTATGTTCGGCCCGGAAAGCTGGCAGGAAGTACCGGGACAGATCGATGCCGTCCTTGAAAGGCTGGAGATCGAACCAGGAGCGACGGTACTGGATTTAGCTTGTGGTCCCGGCAGACACTCGCTAGAATTAGCCCGTCGTGGATTTCGGGTGACCGGTGTGGATCGGACTGAGACCTACCTGGAGGAGGCCCGGAAAAGAGCCAAAGAAGAAGGACTGGCAATAGAATTTTTTCTGGAAGATATGCGCAGCTTCACAAGAGCTGAATCTTTCAACGCCGACACTTCTCTATTCACATCCTTCGGATTCTTCGACACGGCAGAAGATAATCAACAGGTGTTGCGAAACGTTCTTGCTTCTCTGAAGAAAGGTGGATCATTTTTGATCGACATCGTCGGACGGGAGATCCTGGCTCGCAAGTTTCAAGCTCGTGATTGGCAGGAGCAGGGAGGTACAATCCTTCTGCAAGATCGGAAGGTCATAAGAAACTGGACCATGATGCGGAATCGCTGGATTTTGATTAAAGAAAATTCGCGGCGTGAATTCATAGTTACTCACTGGCTATATTCAGCGGCAGAGCTGGCAGCACTTTTGTCAGACAGCGGATTTGAATCCGTGGAAATTTATGGCGACCTCAATGGCGCTGCCTATGACATTGAAGCCAGTCGACTTGTGGCCCTTGCCCGGAAATGAACAGAACGCCAGCTGAGGACATTAGCGTACGAACAGATTGCTCTACCACGCGGATGAGCTTTGCTAGAATTCGCAGATTGCTAACACGACTATCGAGATAGAAACGGATAAAGGATAATAAACAAGGATCAACCGATGGTAGCTTCTCTCTACAACAAGGAGGAAGAACAAAAAGCAATCTGGGTATTTCTTGAAAGGCAAAACGAAAGTCTAAAGCCTGTATCGCTGGAGCTGTTATCGAAAGGTCGTGAACTGGCCGACCAGATGGGCTGGAATCTATCGGGGCTGCTTTTGGGCGGACATGTGGCTGAGCTGGTTCCAGATGCCTTCTTATATGGAGCCGATGATGTTATCCTCTTCGAGCACCCGCTACTGGAACTGTTTACTGTCGATACGTATTCCTATGCCGTGTATCAAGCCATCGACGTGTATAAGCCCAGCGTATGTCTTTTCGGCGCAACGGCCGATGGTAGAGATCTAGCTGGTCGATTGGCGGTGAGACTTCGAACAGGTTTGAACGCCGACTGCACAGATCTAAGGATGGCTAAAGATTCAGGTGTGTTAATCTGCGAAGTTTCCGGATTCGGAGGTGGCATACTTGCTCTGATCGAAATGGAGAGTCACAGACCGCAGATGGCCACTGTCCGTCCGGGGGTTTTCCTGACTTCCCCGGTTGATACAATAAATCCGGAGCAGGTTATCAGATTCCCCGTCGAAATTCCAGACGAGATAGTTCGAACGTCGGTAATTGAGAGAGTGGTCGGACAAGGCGTCGATCTTACCACGGCGCCAGTCCTTGTTGCGGGTGGTCGCGGCATGGAGGACAGATTCGACCTACTCGAAGAACTGGCTCGTCTACTTGACGGTGACTATGGCGCGACTCGCCCTCCAGTAGACGATGGCTACATCGAACGTGAACGACAGATTGGACAGACTGGCGTCGTCTGCCGGCCGGATGTGGCAATTACCTGTGGTATTAGCGGTGCATTCCATTTCGTCGTCGGAATCCAGGATGCTGGCACCATCATTGCCATTAATTCCGATCCGGAAGCTCCCATTTTTGAATATGCTGATTACTGTATAGTAGGTGATGTCAACGAGATTGTTCCGTCGCTGATAAACGCTTTACGTAAGGCAGAGGGCAACGAGGAACCAGGCCATCGGAGCCCTAGCATTACCCCGGTAGTTTGATTAAGGAAGGTTGTTGGTGCGAGATCTGCGAATTGTAGTCTGCGTGAAAGTTACGCCTAAACCGGAGGAAGTCGGCGTTGATCTTAAGACGAATCTTCTCGATCGCGCCAACGCACGATCCGAAATCAACCCCCCGGATATGAACGCGATTGAACTGGCTCTTAGCCAGAAAGACCAGCATGGCGGAGTGGTTCACATTCTGTCCATGGGGCCACCATTCTTCGAGCCCTATCTTAGGGTAGGTCTTGCCATGGGGGCGGATCACGTCTTCCTGTTGAGCGATCTATCTTTTGGGGGTGCTGATACATTAGCAACCACCTACACACTGGCCAAAGGGATCGATAAGATTGGCGATGTCGATCTTGTCCTCTGTGGCGAAGAATCATCAGACGGTGCGACAGGCCAGGTACCGCCCGGGCTGGCAGAGTGGTTGGATTGGTCGCAGATTACGCTGGTGAACCAATTGAGCGTAGACCTCGATACGCGCAGGGTTACGGGTCGCCGTGAACTGCCAGGGGGATTCGAGATATTACAGGTGCCTTTACCGGCCGTTATTTCGGTAAAGAGTGCAAGTAACGAACCCAGGTTCATGGACTATCGGATAAAAGAGAATGCCTTTCGGAAAGATCGAGTGACTGTTTGGTCAGCTCGTGAACTGGACACGGATGAGGAGTACATTGGATTAAGGGGATCGCCTACTCGAGTTTCGGGTTTGGCCCAGGCACCGTCTAGAGAGCGACGACGTGAGTTTGTAACAGGGACTCCGTATGAAATAAGTGATATGGTCGCAAGACTTTTGGATGAGCTCGTCCAGAGATAGATTAGTAGGAGAGGACGATGAATGAATTACACCCAGATATCGAGCGCGTGTTGATCACTGAAGAGGAGATCCAGACTCGCGTTGCAGAACTTGCGGAGACAATTTCACAGGATTATGCTGGGGTAGAACAGATCTATCTAGTCGGCATCTTGAAGGGCGCTTTCATCTTCTTGGCCGATTTGGCTCGCAAGCTTTCAGTATCACACAGCGTAGATTTTATGGCTGTCTCTAGTTATGGTCGAACCGCGGTAAGCACAGGGGAGGTGCGGCTTCTCATGGATCTCCGCGAACCGATTCTGGCCAAACATGTGGTCATCGTGGAGGATATCGTTGACTCCGGACATACGCTCCAATATCTCTATCGCGTGCTCGGAGAAAGAGAACCCGACTCGCTAAAAACCTGCGCTCTGGTCCGCAAGGTACGAAATAATCTTGATGTGAAGATTGATTATCTTGGATTCGATATTCCAGATGTGTGGGTGGTGGGCTATGGCTTAGACTTCGCCGACAAACATCGAACGTTGCCTTTCATCGCCGAACTTAAGGAGAATGTATATCAAGATTAACCCCTGGTTTCCCTTTAATACAAAAGATCCTGTCGCTATTTCTCAAAGTTAGAAGGCCCGGTTACCGATTCAATACCCGCTTGTCAATTGTCAGCTTGAGGGTGCTTCAATAGGCAACTGTATTGTGGCCATGGTTCCGCGACCCGCTCGGCTGGCAATGGCCACCTCCCCACCATGGCGTTCGGCGATCGCACGCACGAGTGCCAGTCCAAGGCCGCTACCCGGAACCGACCGTCCGCTATCCCCTCTGTAGAGCTCCTCCCATACGTGGGGTAGCTCCTCCTCTCTAATCCCAGGACCCGTATCGGCAACCTCCAGATACACATAGCGGTTATCTTCCCGCCTCTAACTTCGATTGTATCTCCGGGCTGGCTAAATTTCAGAGCGTTGTCAAGCAGATTATATGTGGCCAGGAAAATGAGGTCCCAATCCCCTGAAATAGCTGGCAATGGCCAGGGAACTTGGGATAAGGTCAGGCGTATCTCTCGTTCAAATGCCTGTGGCTGCTCCCGAGCTAACTCTATTACCTCCTGAAGCAACTGTTCAAGGTCAATTTGCGACAGTTCAAGGGGCCGACTTTCCAGCTCGGCGATCTTCCGCAAATCGGTCGTCAGCCTACTTAACCGCACCGTCTGGGCCTCGACTGTGGCAAGTGCGGACTTCCTGCTTGCCGCGGTGGGAGCGTTGGCGAAATTGGCAAGACCAGCACGGATGGCCATCAGAGGATTCTTTAACTCGTGATCGAGCCTTCTCAGGAAACGGCGACGGTCTTCGGCAGCTCTGGTCTCTAGAGCCGCGATCTGCGCTCTGTGCCTGACCTCTAGATATCTCCAAAATGCGACGAAAGCGAAGAGCACCAGAGTTGTAAGGACCGCGGTGATAAGCAGCAGCGAACTCAAACTGATGAGTATCCTGAATAACGGATTCTGAATTTCCGAGTTATTTAAGAGCGTTGCGAGAAGGACTCCCAGGAGAAGAGGAATAAGTATTAACAGCCATCGCCATCTCATGATGATACAAGACCTATGAATCGGTAACCTTGCCCTGGGACGGTTTCGATATACTGAGGACTCGAAGGATCATCATGAAGCGCCCGGCGAAGTTCGGCGATTCGTGTGTCAACAGTTCGCGTTCCAGTCGGATAATCCCATCCCCAGACAGCGTCTAATAGCCGGTCGCGAGTCATGAGTTCATCCTGGTGCGTCATCATATATTCCAGAAGAGCAACCGCCTTTGGTGTAAGCATCAATTCTTGCTCCTGGAAAAAAGCCCTCCGAGCTACCCGATCTAGCTTCAGTTCCCGCTAAAGAGCGATTCAACTGCTGCCAGAGTTGGTTGCCCCATTTTTGATCTTCTGAGCACTGCACGAATTCTGGCCACCAGTTCTTGAGGGTCAAACGGTTTATTTAAGTAATCATCCGCCCCTTCTTCCAGTGCCATCGCTCGCTCTACGGACTCGCCGACCTGAGTAAGAAGAATGACCGCTGTCCAGTTGTCATTTTGACGCAAATGCCGGAGTACAGCCCGACCGTCCATTCGCGGCATGAGAACATCCAGGATTATGAGATCGGGATCAAAGGCATCAATCTTTAGAAGCGCCTCTTCCCCATCTGAAGCCACCTCGACCATGAAACCTGTCCGCTCCAAAAAAGGGCTTAAATTATCGGTTATCGCGGATTCATCATCCACAAGCAGAATCTTGGCCTCTTTGTCCATCTTTAGTTGCCTGGTTTCCTTCAACTCGAGTCAAGTTCGCAGACGGCTAAACGACAGCGTCATTCCCATTGAACGGTCACGATTGGAACATCGCCGAATGCCCGGCTATTTATTACAAGATTGTACCCGCTATTGGGGTCTAGCTCATCTTATTATAGATCTGTAATCACGGTGTAGCAGATACGTTACAGCCTTGTTACACCGGCTCGCGATTCGGAACCCGTTGTCAGTATATTTGCTAGGGGATGAAGGGGCTATAAAAAAGGGAAGCCCACCCTGGGGAAAGGTGGGCTTGCGCACATTAAATGGGACTGTTTGGCGCTGAAAGTATATTATCGTATTTAGGAGCCGTTGTAATTAGCCCATTATACCTACAAGGACCAGAGAGCTATTACTTGTAGTAATCGAAAGTTGTGGGGGATTCCTATGATGCCCTGTCAATAAATACATCAGCAACAGTCACATCCGTACCCTCGATTTCTAGGCAGACATGATGATGGAGGGTGGCATCGTTGCTGCGAAATATTCGGGGCACATATGCAGAATTGATATAGTGAATATTGTCGTTGTTAACGTGCCAGCCACGATTCTCGTCTTCAATCGTCGGCCGGAGCATATGTCCGGCAATTGCGACAATGATATGTTTTCCCTGTTTGATAGCATAGTCAATAGCCACTCGCAGATCGACAGCTCCAATTTCGCCGCCGCTCTCGGTGATATCCCGACCCCAGATGTCTGACCTTCTGGCGCCGAGTCCTGAAGGGCCATCTTGGGCGAGAAGTATCACCTGTTCCGAAGACGACTCGTCGACGCATTTTTTTAGCAGCCTGGCCGATTCATCCAGTGATTCTACATTGTGGGTGTGTCGTAAATAGCGATGTGAACTCAGATTACTACCTCCCATTGCAAAAGGACGTGCATCGATAACATCGAATTGCCGGCCGTCTTTTTGGATTTAATGGACAGAATGCCCACAGACGCGCACAGGATAAAATTGCTCTCTTAACTGGGCGAAACGCTTATCGTGTCCTAAGCTGACAAGATTGATTGCCTTTCCAAGTTACTTAACATCGGCGAACAGTTGGAATACGTTTATCGCCTCATGGTTGCCAGTGATAATCAAGCAAGGAATTGTTAAGCCAGATAACATGCCCGCGATCTGGATAGCCTCACGGGGCCACCTATTGGATTGATCACCAAGAAACAACCTGAGATCATAATCGGAAGCATTGAAATAGCTGGCGTCGAAATCTAAATAGTGACGATGAACGTGACAATTATTGCCATGCGGACCATGGGTACGTATTCTGCCCGAAGCATGGGGTCCCGTAAAGATCTAGGAGGGTAGCTACACGATAGTGAATGGTTACTCTGGACTAGTGGCAACTATTGGGGAACCAACGGCAGCTTGAGTCGATACTGTTGTGTTGTCTGGCTCTGTTCCCCCAGCAAAATGAACAGAGAGTCGATCACGGTCATGGTGTAGGAGTCATCGAAATCTTCACCGACATCGAGGGCTAACAATAAGTGATCCAGAGCTGATGATGGTTTCCGCTTACGCATTGCAGCCGCGGCTGAAAGATATTGTTGATCCAATGAGTCCAATCCGGTCAGCCCGTCTCCGTCACCCATATCAAACAAGAATCGAGCCAGTGGAAGTAATCCCTCAGCCCGCTCCATCTCCGGGCTGTCAGGAAAATCACTTAGAAGAACGAATGCTTCAAACCCACGCCCTTTTTTTAGATGCTGTTCTGCTTGACGCAGTCGTTTCTTAGAATCATTACTTCGCTTTATTTGAGGAGCTGGAGGAGAAGCGCTTGTTGCTTTACTTAGAAATCGCCGAGGAGCCAGACAGCCAGTTCATTCTGGCAAAATTGAATACTGAGCACAATAGGAAAACAGCAGCAAGATACAATATTTACAGCATTCCGGCCGTAAAGGCATTCAGGAACGGTCGTGTAATCGAAGATTTTACTGGCGCTCTTCCAGAGCCCTTGGTAAGGCGATTTCTAAGTAAAGCAACAAGCGCTTCTCCTCCAGTTCCTCAAATAAAGCGAAGTATTCAATTTTGCCAGAATGAACTGGCTGTCTGGCTCCTCGGCGATTTTCTCAAGTACAGGACCCAGTTGGCGACATGGACCGCACCAGGCAGCCCAATAATCAACAACGACGGTCGTCTTAAATGAGCGCTGAACAACTTGCTGGTTGAAGGTGGCATCGTCAACATCAATAATTGCCAAGCGTTTTTCCTGTTTATCCTTTTTTAGAAATGACAGCCAACTCATAATTAGTGCTCCGTAGATTGATTCATGTCTGAAACGATTAGAAAGATATTGTTTATGCTTCTTGAGTGTAGCACACAGAACCGGGATTCTGGATGTAAGCCGGGTTGCAATTCCAATGACTGATTGTCGGAAAAGAATCGGGCAATGCTTAGCAGCTGTGCAGTGAGCCAGGCGGAATGGGGCCAATTGCTTGGGAGTAGAAATATCGGAAGGCCCTAGTGTTTCGCCAAATTACTTTTGACGGATAATGAATTCGTGGTGAAACACTTAAAGAGAAGCAAATTGTCCATGCACATACCCGTCAAACCCTGTTTGCTTCTCTACTAGGTATTCTGCTCTGTATCGGCTTTCTTGTTGCCAGCCCTGTCTGACGACCAGGGAGCATAGGGCGCCATCGTGAGCTCACTCAGGGCAAGAAGAACCTCATCGTAATTCACACGCCAGCCTCCGAAATCTCGCCATGCTCTTTCACGGTCGGATTTAACCGGCAGCCCAGCGGCGACAAATAACTCATAAGTGCCGTCAAACTCCTCGCGGGTCACGCTGATGGGGTCATCGGGAAAGTGCGTATCGGTTTTGTACGCGATACGGAAGAAGCCGGCTATATGCCGCAAAGAAAGATATCCCGACCGAACGCATAAGGCAGCCTGAGCATCCCAGGGTATCTCGAGAATTGAAAGGCTCAAGGATGCCGCATCCAAGACTGCGCCAGCGGCAGTGACCCAAGAATGTCCTGGCTGTGGCGATCGAAAGAAGACGAGTGCGGCCAGAGAAGTGTGGCTCTCTTCAATTTCCGCGAACCAGATCTCCCACGACTTCCAAGACTCATGGAGGCTGTCTAAACCATGATTGCGATGGTATCTGAGAATCATCTGAACCGCCGAAGGCGGTTTACCGGCCCGAACATCTAGTAGCGTAACTGCTGCTTCCCTACGTGAGAACGCGCTATACATGGTTGGCAGATAGGCAATAATCAAGGCTACCATAATCAAGCCGATGGCAGCCTCAAAAAAGGCCAGGATGGTATGAGTCAGTGATTCACCTGTGGCAAAGCCGAGTGTGAGCAGCGAAGAACCACTAAGGGTGAAGGAGTCTTGAAGTGATTCAATTCCCGTCGCCCAGTACATCAACATGAAGCCAAAAAGGATTAAGGCAAGCCAAACCATGGGAAGAGTCAGCAGACTTACTGGGGCGAAGTAAGCCATTATGGAGTCTTTTTGTTCGTAGGTCTTTGCAAACCGGGCGCGATAGTTAAATACCTGGAGGAGAAATCGGGAAGCGTAACTCGAAATTGGATCGCGGATGCCTCGTGAGAGAACCAGGGTCCTGATGGTCGATCTTAACGTGAGGAAGACGAGCAAAAGACCAACGACGAAGGTGATAACCCGGAAGATGGGCATAACGATAGACATCTAATTCTGTTGACTTCCTCTTGTTATTTACTGAGTTGTGGATAATCGCAGATGCTGCGGTGAGCCCGATCCGGTCAGCTCGATAATACATCGAGCCTCTAAGTCTAGCTTCACCGTTGTGTAATACCAAGTGATGGAGCCCTCGATATTTCCTTCAAGCCTTTGTCGAACCGCCTCACCTAGTTCTGTAAAGGTCATCTCCTGGTGTTCCATCAATGAGTCCGCAATCGCTCTCTTCAGCGAGTCATACTTAGCTTTGCTAATATTTACGCCGGCTTTGCCATGCGGACGTAGAGTGATTATCTTCTCGTCGATACGTGCACCCAGTTTTCACCAATACCTGATTGAGTAAAGTTACTCTACTCCAGGCGAATCGGCTATTCAATAAGAAGTATTTCTACGCTCTAGTATGGGCTTATGATGGTATGGCACAGGGAACCAGGCTTCAAAGAATTTTGCACCAACGATTAACTGTTTACCTTAATGACGTATGGATCCGTGCCGGGATCTGAACCCGGAGGCGGAAATACACGTTCGACCATGATATAGTACCGTCCCGCTTCCAGGGATATAGGCAGATCCTCATTGTTACTACCGATGTTCGAACTTGTCCCCAACCAAACTTTGTCAGCTGAATAGAGATCAATGTTGTAGTCGCTTCCGGCTGGGATATTCCTAAGTATCACCGTAACGCTACGGAATGACGGAATATCAAAGGCGTAAACGTCGAAGTAATCGCCAGGAGCGATGAAATAACCAAGCATCGCCTGATTCAAGGGCAAAGCGCGCGCATTTTCAAAAGTGTTATCCGGTTCACCATTGGGATCTTGGCGATAGATTATCGGCAGGTAAGTCTTTTTATCTGGCAGATAGATGGCCTCAACCAAATCAATAACGTCCCCTCCCGTGACGGTCGACCTCTCGCCACCTATAGCGTAAAGGTTATGATTGACAAAACCAGCCTGAGGCCATGCTCTCGGGGGTCTGATGGAATCATTGATCGTGCCCAGGTTTATCCGAGAGCCGAGGACGACCCACTGGTTCGTTGCTTGATCGTAGATCTCGGTAGCGGCCACATTATTACCCAAATGGTCAACACCACCATATACGTACCACACGCCGGATCGATTCACGCCACTGGCGGCGAAATATCGAGGGTAGTTCAGGGGACCAGTAGTCAGGCTCCATTGCTCCGAATTGATGTTATAGCATTCGCCTTGCGATAGCACTACCGGAGATCCACCAGTATCCTTTCCAATTCCTCCGACTGCACATACATAATCATTGTTGCCTATGTGTTGTAAAGCGGAAGTTTGTCCGAAACGGGGTGTATTCATAGACGGTCGCTGAAACCAGAAGTTCAAACTTGGCACAAAATAATACATTTCTCCCCTGGGTTGCCAGGGTACAGGTGGTTCTGTCGGGGGAAGAGGAATCGGGCCGGTTAAGCCGCCAAAGACAAAGTAGCCAGTTGGGACTGACGGGCTGTTGTAAGCCTGGGACGATGAATAAATAGCCGGCTCACCGTCAGCCCAATTATTTGGGACCCCAGTCGACCAATGATCTGTGGCAATATCATAAATCCAATGAGTCCCGTCGTAAATGCTGTTATGACCTACAAATCCCGACGGGACATATATTTTACCATCGACCAATGCGGCCGTGGTATTGGAATAGCCAAGCCCATCAGGTCCTGGCAAGTTGTCCAGGGTGACCCAGTTTGGTGTCTGTGTGCCGAAGCGGCTAGTCCGCGGAGAGCGAACCGGATTTGCGCCGACAACAGTTTGACCGCCGATGACAAAAATCGCGTTGCCCCAAACAACACTTGCATGACGGCTCCTGGGAATATCCATGTTGTCAATCTCTTGCCAATCATTGGCGGTAGTGATCCAGGCAGCCAGGTTAAGCACCGCATTCCCACTAATACCAAATTGCCAGTCGGCGGCTTCAATGTAATAGGTGAGTCCGGCAGACACTGAGAAAGAGATGCGGGATAAGAATCCGTTGAAGTCGTCGTTGCAGGAGAGCTGAATCTTTGTGCCGCAGGATCCAACATAAGCCGACAGGACCGTATCATAGTTGCTGCCGGCCGTCTCGACCGATACCCGGCCGAAAACCGGGGCTGTAAACCGGTACCAGACCGTTCTGTAGCCGCTGAAGTCAGAAGGCTTGCTCCAGGCGCAGGAAAGACCAGGATCGCTGCTCGATTCGGTCATTTGGTTAGTGATTGTTTGACCACCATCTGCGGGGAGCAAGAAAAGATTTGGGGAGCTGACACACAGGTCAGTCGCCGGAGGCGCGTCAGGAACCAAAGGGGTTGGCGGTCCGTCGATTCGCTCTAGCTCAAGGGGTTGCCACTCCCCACTAACCATGTGAGTTGGAGCGACAACCAGGGGCATGTCTTGGGCGTCTTTAGCGGGATGCCGCTCATCTTCTTGGGCAGATACGAGTGTTATCGCACCAAGCATCACAACCAACACCAGCACAAAATAACGATGCATCATCTTCTCCACGAAGCGTATGTGGTCTGGATTTTACCTTCTTCGACAGTCGCAGACGACCCAATTATCTTTTAGCGATCTAATCGAATCTATCATATTCTCGTCGAGAACTGCGCGTAGCAGCTTCGCACGATCCCGAGCATTATTCACCCTATCAGGGTCGAGTCAATGCACGAATGGTCGAAAGCCCCTCAATTCTTTAGGACTTACGGAGGCTCAATACCACCTCATTTTCGTCTATTCTTTCGCTTTGTCGATAATCGGCTTGCTCTAGCTCACCCGATATTAAGCTAACAGCCAGCGTCTCCTGGCTAATATAGTCGGAGAACTCTTGGATCGCTTCATCAACCAAAGCCTCGGCAACGTATGCCAGCTCAATTCTATCTTCGAGAGCTAAGCCTGCATCTTTCCTCATTGAGTTGATGCGACGGACCAGATCTCGAGCAATACCCTCCCTTCTTAAGGTAGGAGTTATCGCCGTATCAACCGCCACCGTGATACCGTTGTCGCTTGCCATGGCTAATCCGCCCCTCGACTCGGTCTGGACTATAACCTCTTCGTCATCCAGTTCGACTCTCTGACCATCGATTTCAATGACGAGAGAATGGCCGCTCTGCAATTCCCGTGCGGCCGCTAATGGATCGAGTTCGTCCAGGGCCTGGCGTACCTTCGGGAACGTTGAGCCAAACCTGGGACCAAGAACCCTATTATTGGGCATGATGCGGTAGTCGACTAGCTCGCCAACCTCTGAGGCGATTTCGATTTCCTTGACGTTTATCTCCTCCATTAAGATCTCAACCAAGGAGGCGAGATCATCGCGCTTGCGCTGCGACCCAACATGGACACGAGCGCTCGCCAACGGTTGCCTGAGTTTAATGTCAGCGGCTCCACGGGCAGAGCGGCCCAAACTGGCGACGTTAATGGCTAAGCGCATTTTGATCAAGAGTCCCTGGTCAACGGATTCGCCGTCAGAATAAGGCCAGTCGCAATGGTGGATGCTCGCGGGCGCCGTGGAATCGATTCCACGAACGAGATTTTGGTAGATCGCTTCGGCAACGAATGGAACGAACGGGGCCAGGATCTTGGCGTATTTCACCATTACCTGATAGAGAGTCGCGTATGCAGCAGACTTGTCGGCGTCTGTCTCGCTCTTCCAAAATCTCCTTCGCGAACGGCGAACATACCAATTTGAGAGATCGTCGAGGAATGCCTCAAGTTCGATCGTCGCTTTCTCCGCCCTGAAAGATTCCAGGTAGTCGGTAACTTTGGCCGTTACTTCATCGAGACGAGCCAATATCCATTCGTCCATTTGTGCGTTTGCAGAATTTGAAGACGGTTCTCCATTCACCTCCCCATCAGTGCCATTCGGAACCCAGCCATCGATCCGAGCGTAGGTAACCAGGAAAGAATATACATTCCAGAGAGGTATCAGAAAACGGCGACGGGTATCATTGCCCAATCCGAAGCCAAACTTAAGGTTCTGTTCAGGCTTGTGGGAGGCGAATAGCCAGCGCATGGTATCGGCGCCCATCTCGTCGGCAGCTTCGTTGAACTCGATGGCATTACCCCAGGATTTGTGCATTTCCCGGCCGTCAGCGCCGAGAAGCGAAGCGAATCCGAATATATTTAGAAACGGCGGCCGGTTGGTGAGTGCTGTACTCTGTGCCAACAGGCTGTAAAACCAATTTCGGAATTGCCCAGGAAAGCTCTCGGTGATGAAATCAGCAGGAAACCACCTGGCCCAGTAATCCTTGTCGTCTCGGTATTGAAGGGTGCTATAGGGCACAATTCCTGCATCCAGCCATGGATCTCCGACATCGCTGATCCGCGTGGCTTGGCCACCACACTCCGGACAGGCGATTTTAACCACATCTATGTGAGGGCGGTGTGGGGAGTGCCCAGAGAACTCTTGCCAGCCCTGAACTGCTCGTTCCTCCAATTCAGCTTCGCTGCCGACCACATGGAAATGCCCGCATCCAGGATCATCACACACCCAGATAGGCAATGCCAGGCCATAATATCGTTTTTTGCTGATCATCCAGTCTTGCATATTGCGTAGCCAATCCATCTCTCTGTCCTGGCCGTAACTTGGCACCCAGTTTATTTCGTCGACCACGTCCATGATCTGGTGACGCCAGCTCCCAGCTTTTTCGTCCTCGGAGATATTGGCACGCGGTTTGTCGTAGTACGCTCCGGTACTTATAAACCACTCATCCACCAGGCGATATACCAATTCCTCTCCGCATCGCCAGCAATGTGGATATCTATGAGGATACCTCTGTTTCCGGTAGTAGAATCCTGATTCGCGGAGGTGGACAAAGATCTCATCGTTTACATCGCCGACGAAACGGCCGCTTAGCCAATCGAAACCTTCCCCATATACGCCACTCTCGTCCAACGGTGCTATGACCGGTAGATCATTCTCCCGGCCAAGTTCGAAGTCTTCAGCTCCGCATCCCGGCGCGATATGAACGATTCCCGTTCCCTCATCTGATCCGACTTCTGTCCAGGTTATTACACGGTGACGGTAGTCGTTCTCCAGGAAAGCCTCTCTAGATGCACTAAGATCGTCAAAGGGCCCGCGGTAGAGCCAGCCGACCATTTCTGATCCTTTTAGCTCACCCAGCACCTCATACTCTCCAATCAAGGTGTTCTCGATGGCATCTTTAGCCAGGTAATAGATCCAGCCGTCATCTAGTTGGCGAACTTTTACATAGATGAGATCAGGTCCTACGGCGGCCGCAACGTTGCTGGTTAGGGTCCAAGGTGTCGTTGTCCAAATCAGAAGGGCCTCTTGCCCTTCAATCGTTTCATCCCCCGATCCTGTCTGGGCTCCTCTTGATATCAATGGAAATTTTAGGAATACGGAGTCGTGTGTCACCTCGAGATATCCATCTGTGACGATCTCATGTTGGCTAATGCCTGTGCCACATCGCGCGCACCACGGCATAACATCTCTACCTTTATAGACCCAGCCATTCTCAAAACACTTCTTGAGAAATCCCCATATCTGGTAATTGTTCTCGTCGCTAAAAGTGAAGTAAGAACCACCAATCTCCGGCAATCCCAGCTGTCCAACGATTTGCTCCACAGTACCGGTTAGCGGTCCATTCGGTCCTCGAACGGTGACCTCTCCCGTTTCCCCGGTGGCCATCAACTCGCGCAAATGCCGAAGGAAGCCAGGATCATTCCAATCCATCCAATATCCAAGCCGAATCGATTGCTCAGTCTGCACAGCGGCATACTCGAGAACACGCATCTTGCACTGTTTTACGAATCTGGCCAGGCCATATTCCTCGATGTCTCGCTTGCTATTAAAGCCAAGCTCGCGCTCCACATTTACCTCAACCCATAATCCCTGGCAGTCGAAGCCGTTTTGCCAACGTTGGTCATAGCCTTGCATGGCCTTAAACCGCTGGTAAAGATCCTTGTACGTACGACCCCAGGCGTGGTGTACACCCATAGGATTGTTGGCGGTAATAGGACCATCGACGAAACTCCAATTCTTATCGCTCTTTGAACGGAGCTCCCTCAGCTTATCAAACGCATCGGTTGCGTTCCAGTAGGCGAGCATTGCTTTTTCTAAACGGACAAAGTCAACTTTGTTGGGAACCGATTTAAATTCCATATTCTCCTCTAAATTGAAACCCTGGCTGCGAAGGCGGCAATAACCTGTATGACCAGGGGAGATAATCGTCAATTGCGGTAGTGAGTGCCGATAGACAGGACTACACAAATCCAAAGACGGCCCTTAATGTCGGACATCGTCTATATCATAACGAACATAGGCGACCTCAAAGGCCGAACGGCCTCCAAGAATTTCGGCCTTAACTGGCCAATCGTAATCATCCAGCCATACCTGTACCTTCTTCTGATCCCAGCTAATTGAGCAAGGTCGAACCGCGATTTCTCGTCTTGATACGACCAGAGTCTCCTTCTTGTTCCACATAAATCGAGCACGACCCTGATAGGAGGCGAAGTCACTTTTTTCCTCCAAGGTGATGAATGATTGCTCACTATCGAAGGGCACCGTTGCAGCCAGGAGCCCAACTCCTACTACCGTCGGAAGCCAGAATCTTGCTCCAGGTTCAAATACTATTTCTTCGGACAACCGCCTGCTACTCTTTTCCTTCCTATTTAGAAATGTACGACTCAATGAGATAGATTCGTCGTCGAATTGAACATCACCTTTTATCTCAGGCGTAGTCCGAAACGGTGAAACTTAATCCGCTCAATCGCCATGGATGGGCTAAGAAGTAGATGATAAAGGCAACTGCTTGGTTCCGGAGAACTCCTGGCATCTAGATCAATACGCATAAAGAAATAACCATCAAGGGCGCGGGTAAGGCGCCATGATTCCTCGACGCCTGCAGGAGTACCGTCTAATCCGTACCGCAGTTTTCCGGAAGCTGTGGGTTTTTCGTAATCCATCTCTCGGATGATTGAGCGCATCGTCTCTTGCCTGTCAAGATCGATCTTCTGATTCCAAAGCGACATAGATTCGCTTATTATTTTCCCTTTACTCTTGTAATCAGTTATCAAAATACGTCCTACCTCTGCAGTATTTGCCACATGGGTGCCTCCATCCGCCTGAAGGTCCAATCCAGCAATCTCAACCGTTCGAACTTCTAGAATTCCTTCGGGGAGCAAGTTGATTTTTGTTCGGATTAGATCAGGTATCTGGAAGGCTTCATCCCTCGGAAGAATCTGGGTCTTCACATTACGGGCGGCGTCAACCTCTTGATTTACAGCCTGCTGGATTTCGTCTACAAGTTCGCGTCTCATGGTCTCGAATTCGAAATCCATTCGTCCCTTTAGAGGTTTCATGTCTCCTCCAGTGACTGAAGCTTGATAGTCACGCCAGATGACACCACACAAAATGTGCATTGCCGTATGGGTTCGCATAAGTTGATAGCGCACATCCCAGTCAAGCTCACCGGTTACCAATGCGCCAACCTCGGGTGGTTCCCCTTCAACGAAGTGCCCTGGCACTCCTTTTATTCGCTTGACCTTCGTGACTTTCCACCTCTGGTCGCCTCCGAGCAGGCTGCCCTGGTCGCCCGGTTGACCACCGCCACCTGGATAAAAAGCGCTCTTATCGAGGATGACTGCCCCATCGAGGTTGTCTTGTACGGTAGCTTCGAAGGAGCGGACATACGAGTCATGGAGATATAATAATTCGGTCATTCAATATCCTTTATCGGGCAGCTCTTCTGACGATTTCGACCAGAACGTACGGATCCTATCCTCTTAACCTCTTCTGTCTGTTGAACTGAAATTCTCCGAGCCAATAAAAAACGCCTTCATCCACTATGGGACGAAGGCATCGAGTTCTCCGCGGTACCACCCAAATTCCTAACCAATTCCAAAGGAAAAGTTCAGGCACTTATTCGACGACGCCCTAAACAGCTTATGGTATCATCGCAATCCCGCTAACGAGGGTTGAAATCGTCCAAGTCTACTAGCGTCTGTCATGACGATCGACGGTCATGGCAGCGACGCTTTCGGTTGGAAGCTCTGGAGGGATCTTCAGCTAGTTGATTGCACCCGACTCACACCATCTCGGGTTCGCTCTGCACGCTACACCAGCTTACTCGTCTCCGTCTTAGCCTTTTGCTATTGCTAACGATGCGATTATGCCAAAAGCTCTTTTTAATGTCAACAAACCACTGTGATTTAATATCAATGTTGGTAGACCAAACATGGTCTTCCTACATACAAGCCGCCAATATAGGAGAATATCCTCTAGTACCGGCATAGTTTGAAAGCGTTCGATTGCCGCAAAGATGGTAGCTAGGGGGTAGACAAGCAATTGTGACTGTGGTAACCTTTGGTCTCAATGGACGACACCAGCAATTAGGTGCCAACCACGGGGTGCCCGGATAAGGATTTTTTGGGACTGGAAAGGGGAAATCGTGATCGGCGCAGACAAGAAAGTTGTTTGTATCGAGGATGAGAGAGAAATGATCGATCTCATTACTTTGATACTCAGAAGACAGAGCGTACAGGTAATCGGCGCTATTGGGGGACGTCAAGGACTGGAAAAAATCGAGGAAGAGAACCCCGATCTGGTTCTGTTAGACCTGAAAATGCCGGTAATGAATGGCTGGGATGTTTATCAGAGAATGAAATCCTCTAGGACAATGCGAGACATCCCGATTGTCGTCTTAACGGCGATGTCTCGAGTCTTTGATGATTCGGTCGATCTTCGAGATGGCAAGGTTGATGACTACATAACCAAGCCGTTCAGACCGAAGACGTTAATTGAAAGTGTCAATAAAGTGCTCAATATGGAGACCGCCGAAGTATAGTTTCTGGGCAGACGGCCCTCTGGCACTCTCCGGTTGGCAAAAGCAGCTTTCTCCTAGACAAGATCGCATCTCTCGACCCGCGTGCCAAAGCCTTGTCGAGATCTCCTCCAAACAGATTGAACCCGCTATCATAGCTTGCCCAGACTACTCGTGTGCTTATTATTACAAACACCAGGTCGCATTAGAGTCGTTGTCTTAGGGAGAATATGGAGATATTAAGGAAAGTGGGAAAAGAGGATCAAGGGTTAAATCTAGCGCAGCGGAGATACCAGGCCATCCCCCGCGTTTTAGTCTTCCTAAGACACGGATCGGAGGTTCTCCTGATAAAAGGAGCGACCGATAAGCGTATCTGGGCAAACCTCTATAATGGAGTTGGAGGGCATATTGAGCAGGACGAAGACGTGCTCACAGCGGCCAGGAGGGAAGTTAATGAGGAAACAGGTCTTGAGATATCCGATCTCGAGCTAAAGGCGATTGTAAATATCGATGCTGCAAATCCGATACGGGGGATAATGATGTTTGTATTCACCGGTTGGGCATCCGAAAGGCGCACTATACCTTCAGAAGAGGGTGAATTAGAGTGGGTACCAACTACCGCCATTTACAACCTAGCATTGGTAGAGGATCTGGAGTGGCTACTTCCGCGGGTCTTAAATGAAACGCATTCAAGCTCACCCGCATTTTTACACTATAGCTACGACGAAAATGATAAGCTTGTGATTCGAGAGACCGAATAAAGCTCATCAAATGGCGAAACAGGCAAGCAGTCCATCCAAAAAACTGGTATCGAGATGTATTGCCCTACAGGGATATTGGATTAAAATAGCAAGAGCTTCGTGCTGGTAGGAGTTTGTTTGAAGCAAATAGTCCTTATAGTTGACGACGAGCCACAGGCGCGTTCAATGATGCGCCTCATTCTCGTCCGTGCCGGATTTAACGTTCTCGAGGCTAAGGACGGTCATGATGCGCTTGAGGAAGTAGCGCGTCAGATACCCGATCTAATGATTCTCGATATCATGATGCCTGGAATCGACGGGTTTACAGTCTGCGAGACACTTCGGGCCGATGACAAGACCGCCAGCTTACCAATTATCGTTCTTAGCGCGAAGACCGATGCCGAGAGCGTCAAACGCGGCTTAGAAGTTGGGGCGACAAAGTACCTGACTAAACCAGTATCACCAAACGACTTGACCCGCCACGTACTTGAAGTTTTAAGTTAAGCTTACGAATCGCTTCCAAATTCAACATCGGAGTGTAGCTAATATGATATTGAAACGAATTGCCATGCTCATCATATCGCTCATTATCGGATATGCGATCACATATCTGATCGTTATCCTGCTTGGAACATCTGTTGAAGAGTTTTGGATGGGTCCTGAGGAACCGGTATCCATTCCCTATTTCTTATTGGTTGGTTTCTTTATCGCTCTGGCCGCTGCAATTTGGCTAGACAAGTTTATGAGGACGGAAATACTTCCGAAATAACGACTATGACGGCAGAAATCATTGACGGAAAACGCATTGCTGGGGAGATTCGCCAGGAGGTGGGTGAGGCTGTTGCGGCTATGAAAGCAGCGCACGGTTACACCCCAGGCCTGGCAACCGTGTTAGTCGGCGATAATCCCGCATCGGCGACATATGTTCGTATGAAGCAGAAAGCCTGCGCTGAGGCGGGGATTCGATCGATTGGGCACACTTTGCCGGCTGATTCTTCGGAATCTGAGGTCTTGGATTTGGTTTTCTCGTTGAACGCAGATCCAGAGGTCAACGGCATATTAGTCCAGCTTCCTCTACCCGATCATATTAATGAGGAAGCGATCTTGAATACAATCGATCTGGAGAAGGACGTCGATGGCTTTCATCCGGTAAACATTGGCCGGTTGGCTATGAAAGGTCGCAACCCCCTATTTATCCCGTGCACACCTCATGGCATTATTGAGCTGCTAAAGAGGAGCGGTGTTCAATTGAGTGGCGCGGAAGCGGTTATTGTAGGGCGGTCTAATATCGTCGGGCTTCCTGTTGCTATGTTGTTACAGAAAGACAACGCCACTGTAACGATCTGTCACAGTAGAACCAGGGATCTGGGCGGACATACGAGACGAGCCGACATTTTGGTTGCCGCGATTGGCCGGCGAGAGATGATCACCGGTGATATGGTAAAGCCAGGCGCCGCCGTAATCGACGTAGGTATCAACCAGAAAGAAGATCCCACAAAGAAGAGGGGTTATCGACTGGTTGGCGATGTCGAGTACGAATCGGTCAAAGAAGTCGCTGGGGCTATCACCCCGGTTCCGGGCGGGGTCGGACCAATGACCATCGCCATGCTTCTTAAGAATACCTTCCATGCGGCTGAGATCGCGCTTGGTATCTAGGGCGAACCGCCTATCGGCGTCTGACAACAAACAAAAGGGGTGGGGCTAAACCTGGAATTGGCTGGGTCGTCCTTATGACGATCCCTCATGCGGAGCCGATGAAGCGTCGCTCAAATCCTCGGGCGTGTTTACATTTGAGAAAGAACGCCCATCAGGATCAAACTGTATGATCTCGCTCCTATCCAGGAAGCGAACCTCAACCCGGCCGTAAAAACCGATCACCTTCAGAAGTTCCCTCTCCAGATTTTCCTCGATGGGAGCCAGACAGTTCTTGTTATATATGGCATGGAGCGGCTCAGGGAATCTGACCCATCGAGGCACGACGACGTCTGCATTTTCTCGGAGCGAGATCATATATTCGAGGAGCGAGATATTCAGCCAGGGCATGTCGCAGGCAACAACCAGGACATGGAATTGTTTGGCGTGATACAAGGCTGAATGAAGACCACCTAGAGGGCCGGACTCTTCATATATGTCACCAGACAGTGGATATCCAAGATAGGTATAGGCATCTGGATTGTTGGTAATGATAGTCAACTCGCTTCCTAGAGTGTGAACGCGCTCGATGACGTGCTCGATCATTGGTCGGCCAAGGAAGGGAACGAATGCCTTATCGGTTCCCATCCGGGAGCTTTTCCCTCCAGCCATGATGGCTATCGATAGATTCCGTGCGCTCAATCCATTCTCCACAAGATATTCGGCCCCTTGATATACGACACCGAGAGGTAAACGACCATCGGCTAAAGCAGCGACAAACGAATGGGGGCAAAAGAATAGCGATGTATTGACGAAGGGCCTAGCTGGTCAAGACTCGCCGCATGTTCGCGTGTGCAATAACCTTTATTACGCTCCAGTCCATAGCCCGGGAATCTGCTGCCAAGAGAGATCATGTGGCGGTCGCGGGAGACTTTGGCCAGGATCGAGGCTGCCGCAATGGATAGACTGATGCAATCACCCTTAATTATGGATTGCTGGGGAAGTGCCAGATTCTTGAGCCTCATTCGGCCGTCAATCAGCAGGAATTGAGCGCGTAGTTCGAGCTTATCAACGGCTTCCATCATCGCAATGGCGTTCGCTGAAATGATTCCTTCGCGGTCAATAATCGATGCCGGCGAACTTCCCACACCGAAGGCCAATGAGTTAGCAACGACCAGATCGAACAGCTCTTCACGTTGCTTGGCCGTCTTCTTTTTGGAGTCGTCGACGTCACGCAAATTTTTGATTTTGTCTTGATCGTCCAAAGGCAGGATCACCGCTGCGGCAAAAACTGGACCCGCAATAGCGCCTCGTCCGGCTTCATCAATCCCAGCAATCATGTTGATTCCAGATTCATTGGCGACAGCGTATTCCAAGTCTAGACCGGGCTGCGGCGGAATAGCGGGTCTACTGTATTTGGTTCGCCTGCTCAACACGACATGACTCTTCGGACCATTAGTCGTAGACACCGCGCCAACCGTTTAGTCTGATCCCGACCACTTCCCGAAACATGTCTATCGCATCGCCCACTGGGTTGATCCGGCTGTTAGACCGGTAGTACCAGTTGATCGGGACCTCAACGATTTCATAACCTCGGCGCTGGGCGATGTACAGTAGTTCAACGTCAAGCGCCCAGCCATCGATACTCTGCTTCTCTAGGATGTCTAAGGCCACCGGGCGGCGGAAGCACTTGAATCCTGCCTGCGTATCTTGAAATCCCGGCACCGCGATCAGTTTGACAACTAAATTGAATACGCGACCCATCAGATGCCGGTATCCGGGTTCATCATAACGAACGGCGCCTTCTACTTCGCGACTGGCTATGGCGACGTCGTACTCCTCAAGCTGCGGAGGTAGAAACTTGCTAACCTCGTCAATTGGCATAGATAGATCCGCGTCAGCCATGAAGAGATACTTCCCAAGTGCGGCCATCATGCCGGTTCGGACTGCGGCACCCTTCCCTTGGATTGTTTCTTTAAGTACCTTTACAAACGGATAGTTATCCCTAAAGCTCGCTGCGATAGCGAAGGTATCGTCGCTGCTGTTATTGTCGACGACAATTATCTCGGCGGCATATGATTGCTGCGACACAAACTTTATTAATTGAGGCAAAGTCTCAGGCAATCGCGATCCTTCATTGTAGGCAGGGATTATCAGGCTCAACAGGGGTGAATCGTTCATCTGATGCGCTACTTATTCCAGTACGGTGATCTCGAGGAAAGAGGCGATCCACGGTATATATAAAAACTCTCTAAGGCGCTGGATCTTAGCCACCACTGTTTTTCTCGTCAACAGCTGATAGGAGGGTCGTCAGGCGTTCATCGTCTATTCGGCGGTTAGATTGGATTTGTCGTCTCTTCGGCATTGCTCGGAGGATAGTGATTAATCCGGCTAATTGGCCTCGGAGACGAGCTCTAGCCGCTTTTCCACGCCAATGCCTAAGAGCGGTTCCTGTAATTGCTATCTGGGCTCGCGTGATACGAAAGATGTGCCGCCTCAGCAGAGAGGATGGGTAGTTCTTCCATATAAGGTAGAGGAAATTCCGGCCGTCGTAATAGCTACCGGTTACGCTTCCTCCGGTTGCCTTCAATTTATGGTAGATGACAGCAGTCGGTACATAGATGACGCGCCAACCCGCCAGATGGGCGCGCCACCCCATGTCCACGTCCTCACAGGAGAAGAAAAAATCATCGTCGAGGAAGCCGATATCCTCGAGCAATGTCCGGCGGTAGGCGGCCGCAGCTCCACAGGCGCTGAATACCTCTTGCTCCTGTTCATATTGCCCTTGGTCACTCTGCCATACCCCGCGATTTCCAGGGATTCCGTCGACTTCGTAAAAGTCGCCCGCAGAGTGAAAATGATCTCGTCGATCAAACAACATGATTTTGCTGGCTAGTATTCCAGCTTCCGGATACCTTTCGAAAGCATCGACCAGAGCCGTTAACCAGCCCGGCTCTGTTTCAGTATCATTGTTGAGCAAAATGATGTATTCACCATTCGCAGCCTCATACCCGGCATTGCAGCCTCCCGTAAATCCGAGATTTCGATCGAGAGCCATCAGCCGTACCTCAGGAAAATGATCACTTACGAATTCCTGAGACCCATCAGTGGAGTTATTGTCGACAAGAAGCACTTCGAAATCGGTGAAAGTCTGGTGTCTCAAGGAGGAGAGGCAAGCTTGTAAATGGTGAAGTCCATTCCAGTTGGGGATGATGATAGAGACAATGGGCGCCATGATTCTACTTCTTAGCTCGAATCACTCCATCGCCGAAAGCACGAGACAACCGCCCTGGCAAATGGCTAAGAGCTTCAAGTCTGGTCACCAACCAGCTCGTGAGTTTCCATGTATTCTTCAAGCGCATCTTGCCACTTTCTTAGTGAGATGCCGATGGAAGCGCCAGCGATATTGTGCAGAGCGGCGAACGCCGGGGGAATGGACGCACGCCGATATTCACGACCCAGAATTGGCGTGTTTTTAACAGTCTCCAAGCCTGCAAGACGGAGAATCTCACCTGCGAAAGCCCATCTCGAACATTCACCACTGTTGGTGAAGTGGTATGTTCCATAGATTCGTGTGGCAATTAATTGGCTGATAGCATTCGCGAGATCGGCTGCGTAGGTTGGATTACCGATCTCATCGGCGACAACTCGAACAGCCCCTTCTGCTCTGGCTCTATCAAGAATAGCGTGGATGAAATTGTTACCGCCCGCTGCATAAAGCCAGGCTGTTCGGACAATGTAGTAACGGTCTAGATGATTTTTCACAAATGATTCGGCAATCGCCTTTGAACGACCATAAGCATTGAGAGGATTAACTGGCATCCACTCCTCATAGCCCTCTACTCGTGTTCCCGAAAACACTTCGTTCGTGCTGATGTGGACCAATTCGGCGTCAACCTGGCGACACGTCTGGGCGACATTTAATGTGCCCAATGCGTTTACCCTGTAAGCGAGATCCGGGTTTCGGGCACAGTCGTCGACATTCGTGTAAGCCGCACAATGGATAACCAACTCAGCCTGAGACCGGCGGATGGCCAAGTCTATCTCTTCCCTATTGGTAATATCTGTCTCGGGTAGATCGACTATTGTTAGTTCATGCTCGTCAAGCATATCCTGGAGGGCCAGGCCTAGCTGCCCTAGACCGCCTGTTATCAGAATTCGCATGAGTCCTCCATTTTGCGATTATAGCTCTTGTAATACCGATTCACGAATGATGCCCCTCTTGGACAATATCTACGCCTTGACAGGTCCCAGCCGCGACCAGATACTATTTAACATGCGTGTTGATATTATTACTCTATTTCCTGAGATGTTCTCTGGTTATCTATCTGCCAGCATCATGGAGAAGGCGATCAGCCAGGGTTATCTCGACATCTTCTTGCACAACATTCGTGATTATGCGCTGGGGAAGCACCGCGTCACCGATGAGCCACCCTATGGGGGCGGAGGCGGGATGATTCTTAAACCTGAGCCAATTTTCGCAGCAGTTGAGGCCCTAATCGAGAATATCGTAGCGCCAGCTAGTCAGCGACCAGGGATGAGAATGGGCGAGGAAGTGCCCGACGACGAGGGAAATCAATCCGATCCCAATACTGTTGTTCTTCTATCACCCCAGGGCCGAACATTTACCCAGCAGGTTGCTCAAGAGCTGTCTCAAGAAAAGAGGGTCGTTTTTATATGCGGTCGTTATGAAGGTGTCGACGAACGCGTGCGCCAGCATCTGGCAACAGATGAAATCTCCATAGGTGACTATGTCCTGACGGGAGGCGAATTAGCGGCGATGGTCATTATTGACGCCGTTGCTCGGTCAATTCCAGGAGTTCTGGGCGCTGACGGAGCGGCGGAACATGACAGTTACGCTGGCGGACTCCTGGAAGGTCCGCATTATACACGCCCAAAGACTTTCCGGAATTGGTCCGTTCCGGATGTTCTCCGGTCGGGACATGCGGCCGAAATTGAACGGTGGAGACGTGAGCAGGCTCTCCGCCGTACCTGGCTCCGACGTCCTGAATTGCTCGTTGCGGCAGATTTAAGCGAAGAGGACAAGTATTTCCTGGCAGCATTGGCCGAAGAGCGAATCGACGAGCTTCTTCGCCAGGAATCCAGGTAGTCAGAATTCTAGTTCTCGAATCATTAGATGGCTGCATAAGATACCAGCATCGGGATAAAATATCACTCGAAAAGTTTAGGGGGCGGTGGGGAGTTGTGGATTTCCAAGCCCACCATACTGATCGATCGTTTTACCAACCGTATGTGGGTCGTTAGCGCATTTAGCAGGTCTGATATGTCCAGGCTTCCACCCAAATATGGGTCATTTCTCTCCTAGAACCCCAATTGTATGGGTTGATAGTACAACCGTCCCAATTTCTTAAAACTTCGCCCCGATCTCTTCACATAATGCGTGAAATGGTGTATACTTTCCCACACCGTGGGTTGAAGTGGTACAAAGTGGATCGCCTGTGGTTCGTTCCAGTCGATTATCTGTGCAAAATGAGGGAATGCCGTAGAACGTATGTTCTTAGGTGAGTACACGCACACTATTGATGAAAAAGGCCGATTAACGATCCCGGCGAAATTCCGAGGTGGTTTGGCTATTGGTCTGGTCGTTACCCGTGGATTCGACCAGAACCTTATGCTTTATCCACTCACAGGTTGGCAAGATATGGCCGAACGCATTATATCACGTCCGATGGGGGATGAGGACGTACGGACTTTTCGCCGACGATTGTTCTCTGGTGCTGTAGACTTGACTCCGGACCGCCAAGGAAGAATTGTCATTCCCCCATACCTCCGTTCTTTTGCCAGGCTTGACAGTGAAGTCATTGTGGCAGGTATGTACAACTACGTAGAGGTATGGAGCACAGAGGCTTGGAATAATGTGCGCGAGACAATCGAGCAAAGCAGCGACGCAGCCAGGTGGGCTGACCTGGGAATCTAAAAAACGGTAACGACTGAGCAGCTTGAAGATCTCCGTCGCCGAAAACACAAATAGTAGTTACTAAAAAGAAAACTGGCCGTCAAGGCCAGCGATTTTAATCGAGCAAATGCCTGGCCGTCGCCCGGCATGGCGTTGAAGTTTAAGAACGCATTTACCATGCATGAACCAGTTCTTTTCCAAGAGGTTTTGGAACACCTGATGCCATCAAGCGGTCGATATTATATCGACGCGACAGTTGGCGCTGGGGGTCATGCAAGTGGACTTTTGATGGCCTCAAAACCCGACGGAATCGTTCTGGCTCTTGACCGCGACCCCGAAGCGATCTCTTATGCCCGAGAACAATTAAAGGAGTTCAAAGAGCGGGTCATCCTTGTAAACGCCAGCTATGAAGATATGGGGGCAGTGGCCGCGGTTCACGGTATCAGTGAAGTCGATGGGATCCTAATGGATCTGGGATTATCATCACGACAGCTCGACAACCGCGATCGAGGATTCTCGTTTATGGGCGATGGTCCTCTCGATATGCGTTACGACTCAAGCAGCGGAATAACCGCAGCCCATCTCATTAATACACTGTCAGAAGAAGATATTGCCGACATTTTCTGGCGATATGGTGAGGAACGGAGAAGCCGAAGATACGCGAAAGCAATTGTTCGTGAGAGGCCAATTAGTTCGACATCGCAGTTAGCGGGTGTGATTCTAACCGAGAGCGGAGGTCGTGGTCGAATTCATCCGGCAACGCGGATTTTTCAAGCGCTTCGCATCGCCGTAAACGACGAGCTGGAAATCCTAGCCAGGGGATTGGCTGCAGCTGTTAAATTGCTGAAATCAGGTGGAAGGTTAGTGGTTATAAGTTTTCATTCCCTGGAAGATAGGATTGTTAAACATTTCATCCGGGAACAAAGTCGTGATTGCATCTGCCCTCCTGAATATCCGGTCTGCGTATGTGATACGCAGCCAAATTTAAGAGCCGTGAACAGGAGAGTTATTAGACCGTCAGATGTTGAAGTAAATAGTAACCCTCGCAGCCGCAGCGCCAGAATGAGAGTAGCTGAAAAAGTTACAGGAAATAAATCGTGAGTGCTCAAGTAGCTAGCCATAGGACGAAGACTAAGAAAGAAAGAAAGCAGAGGCTCCTGTGGCTCTCCGAGGCGCAGGCCGCTCTTGGTTGGGCTGCGCTCTTAGCGTTGGCTGCAGTGCTAGGAGCGATCTACTTGCACCAAACAAGCGGAATTGCTCGCGTCGGTAGAACCGTTCAAGGTCTCCAATACCAATTAGACGAGATTAAACGGACGAACGCCGGCTTAGAATTAGAAATAGCCCGGGCGCAATCACTGGAGAGACTTCAGGAAGAAGCAATCCGACATGGTTACGTCCGCGCCAGCCCAGAAGATATCGAGTATCTGGTTATTCCTGGGTATCCACCAGAGAGAGCGACACTTGATGTAACAGAACCGGAGCTTCAGCCAGTGACCATCGATACGGCAGCTGAAGCGGTTTTTCGGACGCTAACCTCCAGAATCAGCGACCTGGTAAAAGGCGAAGTGTCATGACTCTTAGCCAACATCGACGACTATTAATAATCTGTGCTGGATTCGTTATTGCAGCCGTCGCCGTGATCTTACGCCTGGTCTCCTTCCAATTATTCAGCGCAGACGAGATCGCGGTTCTGGTAAAACAGGGTCAAATACGGTTCGTCACTGCGCAACCAGACCGGGGACTCATCTTCGACATCAATGGAGCGGTCATAGTTGGAAATGGCAGTGATTATCAAGTTGGGATATCGCCAGCATTCGTATCTGATAGTGAAGAAATTGCAATAGCATTAGCACCGATACTGGGTAAACCTCGACACGAGATCTTAGGCATGTTGAATTCTGGAGACTCATACGTAGTGCTTGACGGTCGTGTATCACTTGAAGTAGCCGCAGAGTTGCGCTCTCTAGGTTTTGATCAAATCCAATTAGACTCCCTGCCAAGACGCGTTTACCCCCAGAATGATCTTCTCTGCCATGTCTTAGGCTATGTAGATTTTGAAAATGAAGGCGGCAGCGGTCTAGAGGGATACTATCAAAGTGAACTGGTTGGCGAGGCCGCAAGTATGCAAATGAATATATCGCCCCTAACGGAGCAAATTAGCGTCATCGCAACTGAAGGGGACGACATCGTACTAACAATCGACAGAACGATTCAGCATACCGTCGAGGAGCATCTGAGGCGCATCCTGGAAGAGTATCGGGCTGAGAGCGGTACCATCATCGTAATGGATCCAAGGACGGGAGCCATTATCGCTATGGCCAATCTGCCATGCTACGAACCAAGAAATTACTACGAGTTCGAAGACGAAATGCTCTTGAATCCAGCCGTGAGTATGCAGTATGAACCTGGATCGGTAATGAAGTTGCTAACCATGGCGGCAGCCCTCGATTCCGGCACGGTTACCCCTCAAACGACCTACAATGACACTGGCGTGATCTTTGTAGGCGGTAATCCGATGTATAACTGGGATCGAGGCGCATACGGGACAATTGATATGACCGGATTGCTGGCGCGATCATTGAATGTCGGCGCCGCAACGATCGCTACCTGGATGGGACCAGAGACACTGTATACATATTTCCAACGGTTTGGATATGGACGGCCGACAGGGATCGATTTGATGGCCGAGGTTGGCGGGCAATTGCCTCTACCAGGCGATTCAAACTGGACTGAGACGAACATCGGCACAAATGCATTTGGGCAAGGATTGGCCGTTACCCCGCTGCAAATGATCTCATCGGTTTCGGCTCTAGCCAACGGTGGATACTTGATGCAGCCCTATCTGGTCCAAGAGATCCACAGAGAAGAACAAGTTTTCACGCGGGAACCAACCATTTTGAGCCGCCCCGTGTCCGAACAGACAGCTGATCAGTTAACTGCAATGGCCGTTAATGCGGTTAGAACCGAGGTTTATGGAGCCCAGCTTGAAGGGTATACCGTTGCCGGCAAAACAGGAACCGCACAAATCCCAGAAGGCGGCATTTACCACCCGTCAGATACGATAGCTTCTTTTATCGGCTGGTTGCCAGCCGACGATCCAGAGCTCATCGTCCTGGTTAAAATCGACCGGCCCACCACCTCTCCCTGGGGATCGGAAACGGCCGCACCGGCCTTCGCCATCCTTGCAGAAGAGCTCGTAATTTTGCTAGACATACCACCAGACGAAATACGTCTCCAGAGAGATATTATGGCTGCGAGATCCAATTGAAGTAAAGGGCACTAATTAAGTCGACGATAGATGCAAACGCTTGGTTTTATTCTTGAGACATTAACTGAATACAGGCCAACTGGCCAAGAGCCGAAGATATCATCCGTGGTTATTGACAGCCGCCGGGTGGAATCAGGCTGCCTGTTTATAGCTTTTGTCGGTGAGGAGCATGACGGGCACGATTTTGTCGCCGATGCATTTGACCTTGGCGCAACTGTTGCCCTGGTCGAGCGCTCTGTCGAAGGCGACTACCACACAATTGACGCAACCAAACCAGCGACTGAAATCGACCTTTCCGAGGATCTGCTGGCCCATCCGATTTGTATCCGGGTCAAGAGCACGCTGGAGGCGCTCCAACAACTGGGCAAATCATGGCGCGATCACTATCCACAACTGCGAGTAATCGGTATTACCGGAAGCGTGGGAAAAACCACAACCAAAGAACTCACCTATGCTGTGCTTGCCCAGAGATATCAAACACTAAAATCGGAAGGAAACTACAACAACGAAATTGGACTTCCACTTTCGCTGCTGAGACTGAGACCCTGGCATGAGAGGGCAATCTTGGAGATGGGCATGTACACCCAGGGTGAAATCAGCCTACTCGCCGAGTTAGCCAGGCCGCAAGTTGGCGTTGTGACCATCATTGGATCCGTGCACATGGAATGGCTAGGTTCCATTGAAGCGATCGCCGATGCCAAGCGAGAGTTGGTTGAGGTACTTCCGGCAGCGCCAGAAGGCACCGCCATTCTCAATATGGATGATCCGTTGGTTATGGAAATGGCGGACCATACCGAGGCCCGCGTTTTTACTTACGGTCTAGATGAGAAGGCTGATCTATGGGCCGACAATATCGATTCTATGGGCTTAGAGGGAATCAGTTTCACTATTCATAGCGGCCGGGATCGACTAAATATTCACGTTCCATTATTAGGACGACATAGCGTCCATACCTCCCTGAGAGCGGCGGCGGTAGGCATAATCGAACAATTGTCATGGGATGAAATTGTTGCCGGTTTAAGAGATATGACGTCCCAATTAAGACTCGTGGCTGTCCCTGGTCCGAGGGACTCCATGATATTAGACGATACTTACAATTCGAGTCCGGAGTCCGCCATAGCTGCCTTGAATTTACTGGCCGATTTATCGGGTCGTCGGGTGGCCGTGATGGGCGATATGTTAGAACTCGGCCCGGTCGAGGAATCATCTCACCGCCTGGTTGGCAGGCGTGCCCGGGGTGTAGCCCATCTCTTGCTCGCTGTTGGCTCAAGAGGCCGGCTTATTGGAGAGGAGGCTTTGCTCGCCGGAATGCCAGCCGATAGGGTGATTCTATTAGAAGATGCTGACGATGCGATTCCAGTACTGGAAAAGGAGATCCAGACTGGTGATATCGTGCTTGTAAAAGGCTCGCGCGGCGCGCGGTTAGATAAGATTGTGGCTGCACTGGGACAGGGTTAATGGCTTACGCACTCACACTTGGCGGAGTAACATTCTTGCTGGCGGTTATCTGGGGTAGCCCGCTAGTCGAGGTTATGCGCCGCCTTCGTCTCGGCAAAAAGATAAGCATAGAAGGACCTCAAACACATCAAAGCAAGATGGGCACGCCGGCTATGGGAGGCATGTTAATCGTCGCCTGGGTACTCGTCATCAGTCTTACCGTCAATATCGTCCAAATTGTCAGCAATCTGGAGATCGCGGAGAGCATAATAATCCCCCTGGGCGTTATGGTCTTATATGCTGTTCTCGGCGGCATCGATGACTACCAGGGTTTCAGACACAGACCTGGTGTTGGAATGCTCGCGCGCTACAAAATCTGGTATCAATTAGCAATAGCCATCGTTGCCGCTGTATTACTGTACTGGCGGGTCAACGATTCAAGCGGCTGGATGGCCATTCCTACGATTCCCGTCCTTGTTGATATCGGCGTCTGGTACCTGCCGATCGCCGTTTTCATAATCGTGGCTACTGCCAACGCGATTAACCTGACCGATGGTCTGGATGGTCTGGCTGGCATAATCAGCGCGACGGCTTTCGCCGCCTACGGTGTTATTGCCTTTCTTCAAGATCAGCAGTTCTTGCTAGCATTTAGTTTTGTTGTCCTGGGTGCTACTTTCGCGTTTTTATGGTTCAACGCACACCCGGCTCAGATGTTTATGGGCGACGTCGGCTCGCTGGCCCTTGGTGGCGCCCTGGGCGTCATGGCCTTAATGACAAACCAATGGCTGATATTGCCGATCATTGCCCTTGTACCTGTAGCTACAACTCTGTCGGTGATATTCCAGGTTGCATCGGCCGTTCTTAGCCGACGATTTTTAGGTCGTGATCTCCGGCCTTTCAAGATGGCGCCTCTTCACAATCATTTTGTTCTGATTGGATGGAGCGAGACCCAGATTGTCCAGAGGTGGTGGTTAATCGCCCTGCTTGGGGCAATGGTCGGGATTGCTCTGGCCCTAATTTGATCGTGATAGAAGTTATTAATCCATATCTATGATCGATGAACTCTTCGGGAAACGCGTAGTGATTCTAGGTCTGGCAAGACAAGGCAAAGCATTTGCAAGATTCGCCGCGGAGGCTGGCGCCGACGTGGTCGTATCTGATCTTAAGTCGCCGGAGCAACTTGGACCTGAAATTGAGGAGATCTCGGGACTGGTTAACGAGTTTGTTTTTGGCGATCACCCGGACTCCCTTCTCGACAACGCCGACGTTCTGGTCGTCAGTGGCGGTGTTTCACCGGACGTACCCTTTGTTAAGAAGGCGAGCAGTCGAGGCCTTTTGGTGACTAACGACTCGCTCGAGTTTGCTAAACGTTCGCAAGCACCCGTGATCGGAATCACCGGTTCGGCAGGCAAGACGACGACAACCGCACTTACCGGCGCAATCATTCGTGCATCAGGGCAAACTGCCTGGGTAGGCGGAAACATCGGCCGTCCGCTTATCGGTGAAATAGAGATGATTGGCAAGGACGATATAGTCGTACAAGAACTCTCCAGTTTTCAATTGGAGTTGTGGACACAGAGCCCACCGATAGCGGCTGTTCTTAACATCACTCCAAACCACCTGGACAGGCACAAGACAATGGACGCCTACAGTGCCGCCAAGTCCAACATAGTCCGTTACCAAAACCCGGATGACATCGCCGTTCTATCGGCTGACGACAAGGGTGTGTCGAGTCTGAGGCGTGCGGTACGTAGCCGGCTTCGAGAGTTTAGCCTCGAGTTCAAGATTGAGGATGGCGCCTATATCAGGGATGGAAAGATCTGGCTAACAGATGGCTCAAGCGAGCGTTTTGTTTTAGAGCTGGATCAGATTCCATTGCGAGGCCGGCACAATTTACTAAACGTGCTCGCCAGCACGGTCTTAGCCGATTCAGTAGGCGTGGCTGCGGCCACAATCCGGGATGCGGTCATCTCTTTTGAAGGTGTTGAGCACCGGCTTGAGATCGTAGGCGTTATTAATGAGGTCCAATATATCAACGACTCCATAGCTACGGCGCCGGAACGCTCTATCGCCGCCATTAATTCGTTCGTCGAACCCATCGTGCTTCTCGCAGGCGGTCGCGATAAAGAAATGGTTTGGGGTGAATGGGCTCGACAGGTAATAGACCGGGTAAAGGCAGTTGTCCTATTTGGTGAACTGGCCCAGTCGTTGGAATCAAGCCTTCTCTCTGCTGATGAAAGTGTGGTCTCTGGAAAGACCTTGCTTATAGAGCGCGTCGAGACGATGGAGGAGGCCACCTGGCGAGCGAACAGTATCGCAACCCCTAATGACATCGTATTACTATCTCCCGGTGGAACGAGTTTTGACGCTTATAACGATTTTGCAGAACGTGGAAGAGTTTTTCGAGAGCTAGTAAATGAAGTCGCAAAGAAAACAAATAATGTTTCTGCGGTAATTTAACTCTGGAGTGCAAGCTTTATGACAGCATTGAACGTTATCCGGAAGAAACGATACCGTGCCCGTCCAGGTCAGATATTTCATTTTGACTACTGGTTGGCCTTATCGGTTGCGGGGCTTCTGGTCGCGGGAATGCTCATGGTATATAGCACGACGTTCGACTACGGATTGCGCTTCTACGACGATGCCACGTATTTCTTTGAAAGACAGTTTATCGCGCTCGCTATTGGTGTCGTGTGCATCGTTGTGTTTATGCAACTTGACTACCAGGTATTGCGTCGTGGTTCGGTATTTATAATGCTGGGCTCGTTGGCGTTGCTTCTCTTTGTTCTTCTATTTGGCGAGGCGATTTTTGGCGCAAGGCGTGGTCTGTACTCGGGTTCATTCCAACCGTCGGAGATAGCAAAATTAGCCACAATCTTATATATCGCCCACTGGCTGTCGTCGAAAGGAGATAGGATTAAAGATCTGACCTATGGATTGATACCCTTCTCTTTGATCACGGGTATCGTATGCGCATTGATTATCTTGCAGCCCGATCTGGGCACGTCGGTACTAATTGCAGTAATCGCGTTCACGCTTTTCTTTATCGCCGGCGCCGATCTACGCCAGTTCGCCCTGGCTGGATTGACGGGAGGAGCAATATTTCTTGTTCTTATTAATGTGCTGCCTCATGCCGCCGAGAGGATTGCCAACTATCAGAAGGGGCTTTTGAATCCGATTGAGGGGGGTTGGCACGTCCAACAGTCGGTTGTAGCCCTGGGGACCGGAGGTTTCTTCGGCGTTGGTCTAGGTGAGAGCACCCAGAAATTCGGACCGCTACCGGCGGCCCACACCGACGGGGTATTTGCAGTTCTCGGCGAGGAATTGGGGATACTTGGATGCCTTATCGTGATTGGCTTATTTGGTTTGCTAGCCTGGCGAGGTATTAGGACAGCCCTAAACGCCCGCGACGGCTACGGCTTTGTCCTGGCGTTGGGCATTACATGCTGGTTAGTTATCCAGGCTTTGATAAATATGGCGGTCATAACCGCAATCTTCCCCTTTACCGGGATGCCGATGCCGTTTCTAAGTTACGGCGGATCTTCGATGGCCATCTCCCTAGTAGGCGTCGGTATTTTGCTGAACATCTCAAGAGACGCGTCGTTGAATGTAAAGGTGCAGGGAAAGAAACCTATTAGAGAGACATTACGTGAAAATCTTAGTCTGCGGAGGCGGAACGGGCGGGCATATTTATCCGGCTCTGTCCGCCGTTGACGAACTGATAAACATGGGCACAAGTAAAGCCGACATCCTCTGGATTGGTACGAAAGGAGAGATCGAAGAATCTCTGGTGCCTAGATCTGGTCTGCGGTTGGAGACGATCGCGGGTGGGGCGATAGTTGGCGTCTCCTGGAAAAAACGAGTAGTTAATCTGGCTAAACTCGCTTCAAGTCTATCGAAGGCCAGCCGGATTATTGGCTCTTTCAAACCGGACGTTCTGCTTATGACTGGTGGATATGTAAATGGCCCCGTAGCGACCGCGGCTTGGCTCAGAAGGGTTCCGTCGGTCATTTTTCTTCCCGATATTGAGCCGGGAATGTCTATCCGCCAACTAAGTCGATTTGCAAAACGCGTTGCCTGTACCGCCGAAGAATCAACTGCCTTTTTCAAACCGGGCAAGGGTATTGTGACAGGCTATCCAGTGAGAAAGGATATACGCCAGGCGGTCTCTCTAAGTCAAGAGAACGCCCTGGCTCAATTCCAGTTAAAGCCAGGGAAACCAACTCTCTTTGCATTCGGCGGCAGCCGGGGCGCGCGCAGCATCAATCGCGCCCTATTGTCCGGACTACCCGAATTGCTTAAGAAAATTCAGATTATACATATCAGTGGTTCGCTCGATTGGGTTGAAGTCAGAGATAACCGGGGCGATTTATCGGATGAGCAAAGGTCCTTCTATCGTGCTTACCCCTATCTTCACGAGGAGATGGGACCTGCTTTTCGCTCGGCCGACCTGGTTTTAGCCAGGGCCGGTGCTAGCATGCTCGGCGAATGCCCAGCGTTTGGACTGCCTTCAATTCTCATTCCGTATCCTTATGCCTGGCGTTATCAGAAAGTGAATGCCGACTATCTGGTAAAGAACGGGGCTGCGATCAGAGTCAAAGATGAAGATCTAACTACAAGTTTAGTTGAGACAATAGCAAGTCTGATATCCGACGATGCGCTCCTCAATGACATGGCACAGGCAGCCAAGGCGATGGATACACCCGAGTCGACTACCAAGCTGGCTCAGCTATTAATAGATATAGGGCAGGGAAAGGTCAAATGATAAATCTATTCGCACTTTTCTGGATTAGCATCATTCTGTTCGCAACTATCGGTGCCGTGCGCGGTTGGAGCAAGGAAGTCATAGCCATGGCTGGGCTCGTGCTCTCACTATTCGCCATAAACACCTTTGGGCATCTTTTTGTCAGGTTGCTAGGCGGAGTTGGTGTAGGAGCGGAAGAAGCGGATTTCATGGCCGAGATGCGCCGCCAGTTTTTGGTCCTGGGTGGCATCCATCTGCTTATCGCGTTTTTCAGTTACCAGGGTGTTATCCTGGTGCGTTCACGCATTACTCCGCGAGAAAGCATTCAAGAGAGATTGCTGGGCTTTATTTTCGGCGCATTCAACGGTTACCTGGTTGTAGGAACATTGTGGTCGCTCCTGGAGTACAAGATAACTCCGGAAGGCTGGTTGAGATTGCCACCAAACTTCCCGTATGCATTCGATCCATTACTCATTCGCCCGGTTCTTGATTCGCCAGGTCAGGAACTTCTATTGACTCATTTACCGATCCCATTTCTCGTCCCCTGGCTGCCATTACTTGTCGTCCTAATTTTCCTGTTCGTGATCGTCGTGATTCTCTAGGGAACTCTGATTCAAAAAGGCTGGTGAAGAGATATTGGCTGTAAAGCGTCCGGTGACTGCGACCGGTTCTGATAAGCGCAACTTCGATTTGTCCTTGAAACCTGGAAGCCATATCCATCTTGTTGGTATTGGTGGCTTTGGTTTGTCGGCCATCGGACGCGTCCTGCTTGGAAAAGGATATGCAGTCAGCGGTTCAGATCTGGAAGAAAACCAGCTAACAGAGGAGCTAGCCAATGCTGGCGCGACCATTTACAAAGGACACACCGCCGAGAATTGGCAAGGCGCAGATGCGCTTCTGGTCTCGTCGGCGATCCCTGATTGGAATCCGGAGCTGGTTTCCGCAGAAAAGGCTGGACTGCCAATCTTGAAACGCGCTGACGTGCTGGGCAATCTTATGGGCGATAGTTTTGGTATCGCCATCGCTGGATCTCATGGAAAAACAACGACCACCGGGATGATCGGCCAAATCCTAATCGAATCTGGCTCGGATCCAACCATAATTGTGGGAGGAATTCTTCCTCTCATCGGAGCTAACGGGCACGCCGGCAAAGGAAAGCACTTCGTTGTCGAAGCTGACGAATATGATTACATGTTTCTTGGGCTTCGACCGAAGATGGCCGTAATCACAAATATCGAATTCGACCATCCTGACATTTTCGATACTGTCGATAACTACCAGCTGGCTTTCCGCCGTTTTGCCCGTCTCATCCCTAAGGAAGGAACTCTGATACTCTGCGCGGACGATCCGAATGCCCATAGATTGGCAGAGGACGACAGCCTACAGGTTGAACAAATACAAACCTACGGACTAGGTGAGGCGAAATGGAGGGCGGTAGACCTACAACAGAATCATTTGGGTGGACTTGATTTTCTTGTCCAACGTGACAGTGAAAGCGTGGGACTTGCCCGTCTCCGGGTTCCCGGAGAACACAATGTCTTAAACGCGCTGGCTGCAATTGCCGTGACATCAAATCTCAACATCGACTTCGACGCGATGAGAACAGCGCTGGCGAATTTTAGAGGGATTGGCCGTCGATTCCAGGTAAAGGGAGAAATCGGTGGTGTCACGGTCGTAGATGATTATGCCCATCACCCGACTGAAATCAGGGCGACACTTGCCGCGACCAAACAGCGATACCCCGGGCGAAGAATCTGGGCCGTGTGGCAGCCCCACACGTTCAGCCGTGTCAGAAGCATGCAGTTGGAATTCGCCAAAGCTTTCGACGATTCTGATCAAGTTGTAGTGCTCGATATTTTTCGAAGTAGAGAGAGTGAAACATTGGGTCTCGACATGGCTGTTTTCGTCGAAGCAATGAATCATAACGGCGCAAGTTTCCAATCCGACATCCATAGTGCCACCGCATATATCCTCGACCAATTAGGGACTGGGGATGTGGTCATTACGCTTTCTGCGGGTGACGGCTACCTGGTCGGCGAACAGATTCTTGAACAGTTGCAGAGAAGGTTCGCCAAGCTGAATTCTGCAAACGGGAAATAGAACCGAAATAGATTAATAAATGAAGACACCCAATTTTGATAAGCCTGATAAGGCGAGATAACTTGATTGGAGGCCTACGATTTGATGGAAAACAATGGAATGGAACTAGAAACGACGGTGATTGAAGCCATACAGATGCGCTTTCGCGAGGTCTTTAAAGATAATTTCAGAGTAAACGAGCCACTTGACAGGTATACCTCGGCGCGAGTTGGTGGCCCGGCAGAGATGCTCGTTGTAGCGAATAACACGACAGAACTGCTTACAGCCGTCGAGCTAGCCCTCACCCAGAACGTCCCGTATCTCACCATAGGCGGTGGCTCAAATGTCCTTGTGGCTGACAAAGGTGTCAAGGGTCTGGTAATCCTTAACAAGGCGAAGTGCGTTAATTTTAGGCATACAGGGTATGGAGTCGTTTGTACGGCAGAGTCGGGTGTAAATATCTCATCACTCGCCCGCCAGTGCATCGTAAAAGGATTAGGTGGTTTAGAGTGGGCAGTCAGTGTACCAGGTACGGTTGGAGGTGCGATTGTCGGTAACTCCGGTGCTCATGGCGGAGATATGAACAATACCGTATTGGCGACAACAGTTTGGGAGCCTGGAAAGGGCCTTCGAATCTACAGCAACGAGGAAATGGAATACGGATACCGAGACAGTGTATTGAAGAGAGAACAAGATGATAAACGACCGCGCCGGATCGTCTTGTCAGCTGAGCTCGAATTGAAACCTGAGCCAATCGAAGTGCTTGTTGCACGAGCTGATGGCTTCGTTGCTCATCGAAAACAAACCCAACCAGGCGGGGCCAGCACCGGATCGATGTTTAAAAATCCTGAGAACTATTATGCCGGATATTTGATCGAAGCTGCCGGCTTAAAAGGATTTAGATACGGAGGAGCTCATATCTCCGAAATACATGCGAACTTTTTTGTCAATGATCAAGACGCCACAGCCGAAGACATTCGGGCGCTTATTGCCGAGGCATGGAACGAAGTTCTTGAGCAATTTGGCGTCGAATTAGATCTCGAGGTCGAACTGATAGGAGATTGGGGCTTCGATACTGCTGGGATGATTTAGATTATTAACTGCGGAAATCAACATTGGAAGATGGATTTGTCGAAGGAAGCATTGTGACCAGAACCGATGACGCGCTGAACTCAAGGGGCAGAAAACTGCGAGTTGGCCTCATATTTGGCGGGCGATCAGGCGAACATGACGTGTCACTGATGTCCGCTGGTTCCGTCATGTCCGCCTTAAATAATGGTAAGTACGAAGTAGTTCTAATTGGCATTACCAGAGATGGGAGATGGCTCACCGGAGACGTGAGGTCAGCCCTCGAATCAGGCCGAGATAGTGACGCTCGCCCTGCGGCGTTGCTTCCAGATCCAAAATCCTCTGGTCTACTCGAGATAGAGGTTAGCGAGACCAAGAACAGTAGCCTCGTCGAAGTTACTGAACTCGACGTGATCATACCTCTCTTGCACGGTCCATATGGAGAAGATGGAACGGTACAGGGTCTGCTTGAACTGGCAGGACTTCCTTACGTAGGTGCTGGTGTAGTCGGATCCGCTGTTGGTATGGACAAAGCGATATTTAAAGCTGTGATGGAAGCTCACGGATTTCCGGTCGTTCCCTGGTGCCTTATCCGCCGTTCTGAGTGGCTGAGTGATAAAGAGGAGACTCTAGCAAGAGTTGAATCAATGCTGGAATATCCAATGTTCACAAAACCCGCCAATCTTGGATCGAGTGTCGGCATCAGCAAATGTGACAATAGGGAAGCCCTTGAATCGGGACTGAGGATTGCCGCAAAGTACGATCGAAGGCTGATTGTCGAGCAAGGTATCCAGGCCAGGGAGCTGGAAGTTTCAGTTCTTGGCAACGACAGGCCTATCGCCAGCACCGTCGGCGAGATCCGACCCCGCCGTGATTTCTATGATTACGTCGCCAAATACATGATCGAACCCGGCTCTAAGGAGGAGTCGGAGTTAATAATCCCAGCTGAAATAGATCAGGAGATAGCCGAACGGGTGAAAGATCTTGCCCTCAGAGCCTTTGTCGCAATTGACTGCGCTGGCATGGCTAGGGTAGATTTTCTGCTCGATATCGAATCAAAGCAGATATTTATTAACGAGCTAAATACGATACCAGGTTTCACAGAGATATCGATGTTTCCAAGGCTATGGGAAGCTTCAGGAATCAGTTACCCCGAATTGCTTGATCGCTTAATAGACCTTGCTTTAGAGCGATTTGAAGAGAAGCAGAATATGGAGACTGGTTACGAGGGCGATAGCGGTATCTAACAAATCATTAAAATCTTTAGAACGTTCTTATGAAGCAATACACGGAATAAGAAACTATGATGCGATCTTCAAGACACCAGCGTAGAAAATTACGCAAACAGCCAAAACTCCGACGAGTGCAATCGGCGGGCACACTGTCCCTGCCGAAAATCGTCGTACCGCCGGCTGCAAAGAAGCGAAAGTGGAGGAACAATCGAAAGATTCAGATGCCGAAGGAGATCCTGCAGAGCCTGGCGATAACGTCCCGATGGATTAGCCTGGGACTGTTGGCTGTCTGCCTGTGGGCACTCATGTTAATTGGGCAAACTGACAATTTCTACTTGTCGGTCATTCCTGTTATCGGCGCCCGTTCGGTCCCAGAGCCCGAGATAGTAGAAGCCAGCGGATTGGAAGGTAGCCATATCTTCTCCGCTGATCCAACCGATGCCGCTGCAAATATTCAAAATGTTCCGGGCGTCGTATCGGCTACTGTTACCTTAAAGTGGCCGAATGAGGTCAATATCCAGATCGGCGAAGAGACACCTGTTGCAATCTGGAATCAGGCTGGAAAGACCTACTGGATTAACGAACATGGACAGCTACTGCCCGCCCGATCGGCAGTACCCGGTTTACTCCTCATCGAATCAGAAAACACTGAACCCGCAACTGACAATGGATATATTCCAACGCTCGTCTTAGAAGGCGCGCTTCAGTTGCAGGAGCTTCGACCAAATATCGATCATCTTTTCTTCTTGCCAGAAACCGGACTTAGTTATCAGGATGGAAGAGGATGGCGAGTACATTTTGGTAGCGGTCAGGACATGGAACAGAAATTAGTGGTCTACGAAACAATCGTCGATGATCTTCTAGGTAGAGAACTAGATATCTCATATATAAGCGTTAGGGATCAGTACAAGCCGTTTTACCTGGCTTCTCCTGGTTAATGGAGGTTCAACAAAAAGATAGATTCAGCCAGCTAACTGTCTAGAGTTTGGCTCCTAGTCTGGGCGGATACCAGGAGAGGTTACGGGTCAATGACCGCAATTATCAGCTAGGGCAGGGCTCTTGACTGAGATGGACGAGAAAGCGTCATTTCTGACTGGCTAGTAATTTAGAGGATTTATTATGGACGGCATTATTTTTGGTCTCGACATTGGTACAACCAAGGTGTGTGCTCTCGTTGGAGAGATTCGCGAAGGGCAAATGCAAATTATCGGCCTGGGTCAAGAGAAGGCTGAAGGAATGCGGAAAGGCATGATCATAGACGTGGCCCAGGCTACGGTCCCTATAGCCTTGGCTGTGGAGAAGGCAGAGAAGACATCCGGCTATGATCTATCGCAGGCGTTCGTGAGTATGGCTGGAGAGCACATTAGCTCAACTAACAATCGAGGAGCAGTGGCATTCGGTCGAAATGGAACCGGGGTCACGCACGAGGATATCGAACGCGCGCTTGACGCTGCACAGGCCATCTCCATTCCCCACAACAGGGAGATCATACACCTGGTCCCTCGGACTTACACTCTCGACGATCAAGAAGAGGTAAGAAGCCCAATTGGTTTGCACGGATACCGTCTCGAGGTGGAAGCGCATATCGTCACCGCGGCGACACCTGCCCTAAAGAATCTGAGTAAGACGATGGATAATGTGGGAATCAAGGTTGAGGAGTTTGTTTTGAATGCCCTGGCGTCGGGTGAGGCGATTCTGGATCCCACGGAGATGGAGATGGGTGTCATCGTCGCAGATATCGGCGGCGGAACCGCTGACATCGCTCTCTATAAGCAGGGTGTGGTTTGGCATACTCGTGTCATCCCAGTCGGAGGATTTCACATTACAAATGACATCGCCATCGGCCTACGAGTCCCTTTCGACATAGCCGAGGATGTAAAGCTGCAATACGGAGACTGCCGTCCTGAACAGATAGATCCGGGCATTGTCTTTACAGTGAAGCCTTTTGGAGGAGAGAAAATTCAGGTTGGTCGTCAAGACCTGGCCCATGTCATCGAAGCAAGGGCGGAAGAGATATTTCAACTCATCCTTAAAGAGATCAAGCGCTCGGGCTATGAGGGTTTGCTGCCTGCAGGTATTGTGCTCACAGGCGGTTCGTCACAGCTGAGAGGGATAACTCATGTTGCCCAGCGAGTCTTAGGTGTTCCAGCGCGAGTCGCGAAACCGAAGAATCTCGTTGGACTGGTTGACTCCTTAAACACTCCGGCTTTTTCGACCAGCGTGGGTCTGTTACGCTGGGCCACCAGCGGACATAATCTTTACCGGCCAAAACTGCGAAAGGGTCAGATAGGCAGAAAACTGGGTGGTATATTCAGGGCTTTATTGCCAGGTTAACGGATCTGGCAGATTGGATTGAGGACATCTATTTTATTTATCGATGGGTATCAATGATTAAGAGAGGATGGATCATGAGTAAGAGGAAAACAGACGGAGAGTATGCAAAGAACCTGCAACGGATGCCTGAAGTTGAAAGCACGGCCTTGATCCGGGTTGTAGGAGTTGGCGGCGGAGGTAGCAACGCCGTCGACAGAATGATTGACGAAGGCATAAGTGGTGTTGAATTCATTGCCATAAATACAGATGGACAGGCTTTGATGCAATCTAGAGCACCCATATGTCTGAGGTTAGGAGATAAGACAACGCGGGGGCTTGGGGCTGGAGGAGATCCACAGGTCGGCGAGCGGTCAGCAACCGAGTCGGAAGAGGAGCTGCGGTCTTTGCTTGGGGGATCTGATATGGTCTTTATCACCGCTGGCATGGGTGGTGGAACGGGAACTGGGGCAACTCCACTAGTGGCAAAAATCGCCAGGGATCTCGGCGCCCTAACCATTGGCGTTGTAACCCGGCCTTTTGGATTCGAGGCTGCCCAACGATCTAGAATCGCCGAGGCCGGGATCGAAAAGCTGAAGGAAAACGTAGACACTCTCATTGTTATTCCAAACGACAAGCTACTGGAAATGGCTGACAGGCGTATTACGCTGCTAGATTCTTTCCGGATGGCCGACGATGTTCTCAGGCAAGGGATTCAAGGAATAAGCGAACTGATTACCGTGCCGGGGCTCATAAACCTGGACTTCGCCGATGTAAAAACCATCATGTCCTTGGGAGGCGCAGCGCTAATGGCAGTCGGTCGCGGATCAGGCGAGGATAGGGCCAGCATGGCGGCTGAACAGGCGCTTTCAAGCCGACTATTAGATATTTCCATAGACGGCGCGCGAGGCGTATTGTTCAATATTACCGGGGGACCTGATCTTGGCTTATATGAAATAAACCAGGCTGCTTCTATTATTCGAGAGACAGCTCATCCGGATGTTAATCTGATATTCGGTGCGGTTATCGACGAAGCGATGGAGGACAAGGTTAGACTCACTGTAATCGCTACCGGCTTTGAGCGATCCCTGCCTCAAATTCGTTCTCTTAGCAGAGCGCGTGTCGATATGACACTGCCATCCGGACGACCTGTGCGAACCTCAGAGGTTGTCGCGGCGAGTTCAAACAGAGAAAGAAAGCCCGCTCAAGCGACAACTGACCGTCCAATATTGCGGGTGAAAGATCTCGATGTGCCCACATTTCTTCGCAAACGTGAGCAGTAATGACGGTTCAATTTGAACCGTCAAAAGTCGTTCATTTGCGTCAAGAAACCACTTCACACAGGAACGATTTTTTAAGGAAGAACGCGTTGAAATCGCTTGTCGCGACCAAATGCCTGTGCTATAATTCCGTCCTCTCGACTACCATATGTAGGGGGGACGCCAAAGCAGATCCCAATATATATGGCGATCTGCGTCTAGAAGTGTTGTTTACCAGCTAAGAATAGAGACTGCCATGAAGTGCCCTTATTGCGAGCATGAGAAGAGCCGTGTCATAGATACGAGTCATGACATGCGAGGTGGGATCAGGCGACGTCGAGTCTGTTCAAATTGTAGCGAGCGCTTCAGTACTTACGAACGGGCGATTTTGGCGACTCCGCTTATAGCGAAGCGAGATGGTACTCTGGAAGAGTTCTCGAGAGAGAAATTGACGGCCGGAATTCGGGTGGCCTGTGCGAAGAGGAAAGTTGCGGCCGTAGATATTAAGCGAATGGTCGGAGCGATAGAGGTGGAACTTCGGCAGTTGGGGAAGGCTGAGGTACCAAGCCGACTTATTGGTGACCGGGTTATAAAGCAACTAAAAGATCTTGATGAAGTAGCCTATATACGCTACGCGATAGTTTATCTAAGGTTGGATGACCTGGAATCTATCCGAACCGAAATCGATCGCTTGCTGATAGACTGAGACCAGCTTGCCGGTTGTCTCAACCAAGTAGAAGTTCTAATCATATATGCAATCATGCAATTTAATTCTGGAGTTGTCCTATGGCAGACACTGCAGTAGTCGACGGGAAAATTGATTTAGAATCGGCACCGGTACTTTCCGAGAATGGCCGTGCAGTGCTCGAACGCCGATATCTCAGGAAAGGATTTGATGGACGTCCAATTGAGACGGCATCAGAGATGTTCTTGCGAGTAGCCAATCATGTCGCTTCCGCCGAGGTATCGACTGCTGGCAGCGTAAGCGATACCGCCGAGCGATTTTACGATCTACTAGCAAACATTCGCTTCCTCCCCAATAGTCCAACCTTCACTGGTGCGGGAACGCCTCTCGGCCAATTGGCAGCTTGTTTCGTTTTACCTATCTCGGACGACATGGGACGCAACGAATCAGGGATCTTTCAAACCCTGCGTGATGCCGCTTTGATCCAGCAAACTGGGGGCGGTAATGGTTTTTCCTTCTCCAGTTTGAGACCAAAGGGCGCTGTGGTCAAAACGTCTGCGGGCCGGGCTACAGGGCCGGTTGGATTCCTCCGTGTCTACGATCAAGCCTTTGGCGAGATAGCCCAGGGAGGAACCCGGCGTGGGGCAAATATGGCCGTGCTCAGCGTATCTCATCCGGACGTTCGCGAATTCATTACTTGCAAAACGAGTGAGAACCAGATCACTAATTTTAATATCAGTGTTGGTCTCACCGATGAATTTATGGAAGCCGTTATTCACGACGACGATTATGATCTGATAAATCCCCAGGATGAAGAAGTCTGGGAAACTGTCAAAGCACGTGACTTATTCGATCTAATTGTCACTCATGCTCATCACAATGGTGAACCTGGCATCCTCTTCATCGATTCAGCTAACAGAAGCAATCCAGTCCCGCATCTCTACGAACTGGAAGCGACCAATCCTTGTGGCGAACAATGGCTTGGACCATACGAAAGTTGCTGTCTGGGTTCGGTTAATTTGGCCAGACATTTGGGAAAGGATCGCTCAGTCGACTGGGATAAGCTTCGCGATACCGTGGAGCTGGCAACACGGTTTCTTGATGACGTAATTACCGCGAACGCCTACGTACCTGCTGTGCCCCAACTTGAACGAGCAGCGCATCATGCGCGTCGAATCGGTCTTGGTATTATGGGACTAGCTGATCTGATGTATCACGTCGGCATTCGTTATGGGTCGCTTGAAGCTCAGGAATTTGCTTCACAGCTCATGGAGTTTGTCAGGTACCACTGCATGCGCACAAGCATTGAGTTAGCTGCAGAACGCGGGCCATTTCCAGCCATCAAGGGCAGTATATACGACCCAGATGAGATGTTATGGTCGAAGCCAGAACCACTTATACCCCACGAGAGCAATTTTAACCGACCGGCAATTGATTGGGATATGATCGTCCAGGATATTAAGAAGCATGGAATCCGTAATGCGGCCCAGACAACGGTCGCCCCAACAGGGACAATCGCCACAGTGGCAGGTTGTGAAGGGTACGGATGTGAGCCGGTATTCGCCCTAGCCTATGTTCGTCACGTTAATGACAATGGCGAGGATCTGGAATTGCAGTATACGAGCCCTCTTTTTGAAGAGGCTTTGAATAATGCTGGGATTGATCCAGCTGTGCAAGAGGCAGTTTACTCTCAGATTTCTGAGGTTGGAAGTTGCCAGGAGCTGGATGTAGTACCGGACGAAATCCGGCAAGCCTTTGTAGTGGCTTCAGATATCACTCCGGAAGAACATGTACGAATGCAGGCAGCTATACAGGCGTTTGTGGATAATAGCATTTCCAAGACATGTAATTTTCCCCCGTCGGCGACGAAAAACGATGTCGCTAAGACCTATAGACTGGCCTGGGAGCTCGGTTGCAGGGGATTAACCGTGTATGTGACGGGTTCTCGGGAGAAGGTTGTTCTTGAGACCAAGGCTACCAAGTCTGATAAGAACGATAATGCCAAGCAAAGCACGCTGTGGCCAGAATCCAAAAAACCGCGAGCTGGCATTCTACGAGGTGAAACACACCGGGTAACAACGCCACTTGGGCATACCTATGTAACCATTAACGAAAACGGGCAATATCATCCATTCGAGGTGTTCATCCAGACATCCAAAGCCGGAAGCGATACGGCCGCAGTTTCAGAAGCAATTGGTCGCTTGATAAGCTACGTCCTAAGATTGTCTTCGAAGATTCCACCACGTGAAAGAATGAAGGAAGTAATTGTTCAGCTCGGAGGCATCGGGGGTGGACGTCCGCTCGGATTTGGTTCAAATCGCGTTCTGTCGCTACCTGATGGAGTTGCTCAAGCCTTAAAGGAGTATCTGAGCGAGAATCTCGAGTCGCAGCCTGGTGCGAACGGCCAGATTCCACAGCAAGCTAGCGGTCTAATGTTCGGCGATCTTTGCCCTGAATGCGGCGAAGCTTCGGTTGTGAACGAAGAAGGATGTCGCAAATGCTATGGCTGTGGATTTAGCGAGTGCTGACACGTTCGCTTAGGTTACTACAAGATAGCCAGCAGCGATATCCGTCATTTCTAGCTCGGATCGAGAGATTCAGGCGATTACCACCAGACCCCCAATATCCGGACAGTAATTCAATCGTCGAGACAAAACGGCTCAGCGACGAATCTCGACTTATCTGTAAAAACAGGACAAGAAGCCTATCGCCGTCAGAATAACAAATGCAGTAGTCTTTCTCTTATTAACTCGGTGCATCAAACCGCCATCTGAAACCTCTGTTAAGGTGAAAACGTCTTCTCAGACCGTTGTGTTTTTAGCTGTATTGAGGTAACATATTAGCGGTGCGCGAGTCGAAAAACTAGTTGCGAACAGTACCGAAGGAATCTGCCAGCTTCATAAAATATTGATTCAACAGAACAAATTTAGGGGAATTTCTTATGCATTCATCTATAGGCCGAGATAATGGCCCAGCTTTAAAACGAGAGCAGGAGCGATTGCCATACGAGGCTCCGAAGATCGTTTACCAAGGCAAAATCACCATTCGAGCTGGTTCACCAATCGGCGGTAGAATTGGCCCGCCAGGCCTACCTGATAGCCTTCCGGGGAGTTAGGCATTTTCGATTTCGGGGCCGGCGATTCAGTTGCGCATCAGACGATTTTCAAACCCACTGGGGTTGGCAAGCGCCGAGCGTCGTTTCTTGTGATGCTGTAACTGCATGTAACCTGGCGTCGAGCAAAGTCGAAGTTCCAAGGCGGGGGCCGCCAATCATCTTCACAACTATACGTAAGGCGCAGCTGATTAAAGATGTCGGTATCGATCTCTTTCTGTAGATCAGAGCCGTTCGCCGGGAGAGAACGCCTCTTGAGGTCGTTTTCGATTTAAACCCCGCGAAGATTGCTTTAATTCGACAACCTTAGCGGCGAAAGTACGCGAGTCGATGAAGGGCAGCCAATCTAAGAGCTCAGGATCGGGGAGTTCGAAGAGCAAACCGCAATGTGGACACTCACCATATTCCCCATTGGAGCTGCTAAAAATGCCAAAACTTCCGGAACCTAGTTGGGATTCGAAGCGCTCAATAATATCGGTTGGGGATTCGCCGTCGATTGTGTTGCCAACGTAAAAAAGATCGGCACCACAATAACAAGACATATGGATTAAACCGACAGAGACCATCTCATTCACCTCAAGGGCATTCTGGAAGCCAACATCGGTAGGCGTACTGCGATTAGTAGATCAGGTTGTACCCCAAACGCGACCGACGATGAAGATGGGGCTACCAATCTTTTAACCTCTTTCCTAGGTATACATAATACTTCACTTATGTCAAAAAGACAAAATTAGAAATGGGTTTTGTTTGACCCATAATCAAGCATTTTTCTCTGGTAAATTAGTGAGTTAATACCTACCATCGAATGATGAGAACAGCGAGTATTGGATCAAGGAAGATCACCCGGATTCGGGAATGGCCAATCTCTGAAATCGACCAGGCAGTCATCTGTGTCACGCCAATAGGGGTAGCGTTCCAGGCTATGGTTGGGTCCTGAGACGAGAGCGCAGGAGACCAACCCTGGAACTGAACCGGAGCCGTAGGCGAGAGCGTCCACAATATGATCATTCGGATCTCGTAAGAGAACCTCATCTCCAAGATTTCCTAAACGCAAGAAGGTCCCGGGATCACCCCATGTAGGATCGTCGATTAAATCAGGGACCAGTGGGTCAGTATTGAGAATCTCAAAATCGGGCGCGAATCCAAATTGGGCGGTGAAGGCCGTTGCTGTCGTAGCGACAACAACTGTCTCTCCTCGACCAATTACAGTGTTCGCTGGAAACCGTCGAACATCCTCAAAATCATCCCGATTGAGAGCATCTCCCAAGCTGTAGCCGCTCATATCAATCGCAGAAGCGGTGGGGTTTACGATCTCTATAAACTCGGCGTCGTCTGGACCATAAGGATCGTATAAAACCTCACTTACTAATAAATGGTGAGCTGGACCCTTGAAGTCATTGTATATAAGCGGAATTAGGGTCCTGTGAGGCCAATCACCCCAGAACATCATAGCTAATAGGGCATAGGCCTCGTCCGACTTTATCTGCAGGGCAATCTCGCGATTCGCTTTGCTAGACAGCTCGGTTCCATTGATACTGCCGACGTGCACGTATCCTTGACCATCAAGCTCTACCAGGATCATCTTATTGTGTATACCCAGACCAGTTGGATTTGATCGAGCGCATCTCAGATCAAGGTGCTCGTACAAGGCAACCTCGTTGGCATACCGGCACGTGCTCCTATTACTCGTCACGCTAGCCGGATCATCAAAATACGCATCAAGGAGCAACCGCACGGTTACGCCCCGCCGAGCGGCGTCGAGGATTGATTCCAGTCTTGGGTTTGGATCCGAATCCGGGTTAGACCCGGTAGAACCCCAGTGCGGTCTCTCGACCAATCCTTCCATGAATATTGTATCGCCCGTACCTGTTCTGTTGATCAGCCCAATTAGACCGTCCTGATTCCGCAAGCTATTTTCTGGAGACTGAATAATCTCAAAGTTAATATCGCCTTGTATAACCAGAGGCGTTGGAAAGCGAACAGTATAGGTTGTTCCCCCTGTTAATGTTATGGGCACCATGCCTGCCGGCGGATCGCCATATTGCGGATGGCTTGAGTTCCAACGAAATACATCGGCATGGTGACTCGAATCAAGATCATTATTCCATATGGTTTGCAGGTGCTCAACGACCTCAACCGCATTCGTCTGCAAGATTACACCTCGCCTACCCCATGTTCCATCGGATTTATCATCATCCGGTAAACTATCGGGGCTGAGATTTTCACTGCTAACGATAGCCCTCTGGCCGTCGAATATCATGTACTTTGCGTGATAATTTCGGTATCGATCATGTATGTGCTGGCTCTCGTCATTTATCATGAACCAACATTGACCGCCCGCCTCTTCCAGGCTTTTGCATATGTATCTTTCCTGGTTGTCGAGCCCTCCGGTTGGGCTGCCCTCTAAAAGAACCGTAACCGAGACACCGCGTCCAAGCGCGTTTATCAGGGCGTCACTAATGGCAACGTTCCTAAATGTATAACTAGCCAGCTGAATCGAGGAGTGGGAGCTGTTGATTTCCTGATTTATCAGGCTGAATGCATTGTCTGGTGCAATGGCGATTACAACAGTAGCCGTGTCTGTTATCTGGTGGGTAAAGAAGTTTTCGTCCAGGTCCCAACCCGGATAGCGCACTTTGCGACCATTGATGGGGTCGTCACCGTGCTGCGCCCAATCTGCCGCAGTATTTGTGTCTTGCAACAGCAGACTGCTCCTCTGATCTCGTGCTCGATACAGAATCTGACCCTCTTCAGCAAACACGCCAGAAACGATATATGGTGAGACCGGCGGGCCGAACCAGCCTGGCTGGTCTATATTGCCCGCCTCGTAAACGAGAACATCACGTAACTGGAATTCGTCATCGAGCAGGATGACCTCATCGCCTGAATTGCTGAACCCAGGCCAGGTACCTTCAAGATCAGGCACATCGGGTTCACTGTCTATGACTTCGTAATCAGGCATGAACCCGAATTGGCGGAAGAAAGCGGAGGCATTCTTTGTTAACCAAACCGCCTGGCCAGGGTTTAGCCTGTTACCTTCAGGGAAGACCGAAGAGGAGAGGCCGTCAGTTAATGTCCACCCTGCAAGCTCGGCTATACTTCCACCGATGTTTATCAGGCGCACGGCCTCATCGGGCTCGTTTGTCTCGTAACCATCGTAATACACGGCATCTATCAAAACGTTTTCGGAACCGGCCGTAATCACACGAGTCGTGGCCAGGTCATAATTGTTATAGGTGATGGTTTCTGTTACGGCAGTTACAACCCAGGCCTGATTGGTGACCATACCCAGGATGTCGATGCCAATCGTTGCCGTGAGGTTGAAAGTTATCAGTGCGTCGGCTGCGATGGGGGCGATCTGCCAGACAAGCGTGCCCGTTACAGGTTGCACCATTGGGAAGCCGCTATCGTCAGCCACGTACTGAAAACCCTCAGGCAGAGTGTCAGTGAGTACCACACCCGATGCATCCAAATCGCCATCGTTGGCAATACTTAATGAATAGGCAATCTCTTCTCCCGCCAGGACCGTCGACGGACCATGTTTTGAGAGGTTCAGGTCAGATTCACCAGGCAACTCATGCCAGGGAGAATTTGGTCGATGCGGTGTACCATTGATGGGATCGCCATTGGCGTCCAGTCCATTTCGCGTGATCGTATCATTATCGGTCCAATTACTATCAGCATCTGGTAACGAGGGACTGACTCGTTCCATGCTCACGTAATCTGGCGAAGAAGATCCGGCTGGCCATTGACCACCGTCCGAGTTCACCGAATCTACGATGCTGCCGTTGTCGTCGTCAAGATAAACGGAGTCGCCAGTATTGGCCAGGACACCGATATATATCTGGTTGGCCGGGATGTTGCTGACGGTGTCGTCATCATTCCGCTCGAGTAAGAAGAAGCCATTGGGTCCGACCGATCCGGATAATTCTATGTCAAGATAGGTGCCTCTTAGTACCCAGCCGTCGATGTTGACAGTGAGATGGCTCCTGTTATATAGCTCTATCCACTCATCAGCGCCGCTGGCCGAAGTGCCGCTCCAGGCGACCTCGCTGATGATTAGATTTGGAAGAGATTCCTGGGACTGAGCAAGATCCGGTATCCCAATTATCGCAACAACCGATGCCACAGCGACGAGGGTCAATAATCCTAGCCAACTCGTCCGCCTGTGCACTGTGGAATGCATTTGCGATCTGGACGCCCTGTGTTAATTACCCTGGTTAATAAAGGCGTCTTCCCCACTTGTTATTTTAATCCTTGTCCGCCCCTGGGCAAGTTTGCTGTTGCTTTTTCGGCTTCATCTGTAACTGGCTGGCGCTGATTTAGTCGACTAGCTGGCGAACACATGCGATCTGGCAAGGTAAACATGACTTTCAAAATCAGAGTTTCCTGCGTGCAACATATGAGAGTCTCTGGCTTACTCGTGCCGGGTCGACTACTTGCCGGAGTGCGCTGAAGCCGATACCGATACGTTGGAGTAATCGAGAATGTGTGGGGATCGAGTCTGAAGGATAGTCTGGGACACGGAAGGAAGGCATTACCTAACTGACGGGGATTAAGTGTCGGAAGGGACCACAGAGGTGGTCTATAACGGCCAAACTATAGGAAGAACCAATAATACGACCACAAGGACAATCAACGTCAAGGGAAGGCCAACCCGGATGTAGTCGCCGAAACGATATCCGCCAGGACCCATGACCAATATGTTGGCTGGATGACTCACCGGGCTCATGAAACTTGCCGATGCGGCAATGGCCACGCCCATTAGGAAAGCATGGGGGGACGATCCAGAATCGGCTGCCGCCGCCAAGGCGATGGGAGCCATCAGGACGACCACAGCCGCGTTTGGCATGACTTGAGATGCTAGAACGCTCAGGATAAATAATCCGGCCAGAATAACCAGGGATCCGTAATCGCCGACTAAATCGATCATACCATCGGCAAGGTATTGGGCGGCGCCACTGTTCTGCATAGCTATGCCCAGCGGCAGCATGCCTGCAATGAGGAACACCGCCGGCCACTCGATATACCTGTGCGCTTCGTCCATCGTGAGAACGCCGCTTAGAACCATCACTGCCCCGCCAATTACGGCCGCGATTGCAATCGGTAGCCAACCGATCATTACGGTCAACAATACCGCGACCATAATACCGATAGCCAGAGGCGCCTTTTTCGTCCTCATTGGGGCCTGGCCTTCATCCGACAAGACAAGAAAATCAGCTTCACTGCCAAGCATCATGAGCTTCTCTCGAGGTCCATAGAGAAGTAGGGCGTCGCCAAAGCGCAGGGCCAGATCACGCAGCTCCGATTTATATGCTTTTCCGCCACGCCAGATAGCCAGCACATTTATGCCGTACTTCTCGCGAAAATGAAGTTGATTTAGGGTTTTACCGGCTAACGTTGTATGGGGAGAGATGACCGCTTCAGTCAACCCAATATTGGCAGTCTCAAGCTCGTCGATCGTTGGTGACAGACGATCAATCTCCAACTCCTCAAGCCCTCTGAGAGCCTGTATATTCTCGGCCGTTCCCTGGATCAGCAAACTGTCGCCAGGCGCGATTAGCTCGCTGGGCTCGGGCAATAGTAATGTGTCAGCCCCCCTAATAATTCTCAAGACAGTTAAACCGAAAGTGCTACCAAGATGGCTGTCAAGCAGGCTCCTTCCAGCAAGCGCCGAATGCTCCGGTATCGATACCATGAGCAATCTCTCGTGCAGACGCTGAATATCAGATTCCTCAGGAGCCTTGATCAAGATACCAGATTCGTCCTTTAAGTTGGCCAAATTATCCTGAGTACCTTGAACAAGCAGCCAATCTTCCTGATTAAGCGTTATCGACGGTAACTCTGATCGAATAATGAAATCACCGCGCCGGACAGCCAAGACATTAAGACTGAATTTTGACCTTAGACCGGATTCCTCAATAGTTTTACCGATCATGGAGGAGTTCCCTTGCAGAACCACCGAAATCAAATCAATGCCCATCTCTCTGATCCGCGCCTCAGTCAGCGGAAGACGCTCGACTGTGTCGACCCGGTGGCGTCGTAGGTCCGCTAACTCGTCAGGCTTTCCGATAACCAAAAGTTGATCATTCTCATTCAGCAAAGTATTTGGGCCGGGTGATAACTCAGTCTGACCGTTCCTAATGACAGCTATGACGTTCAGACCCAGGGTAAATCCCAATTGGCTTTCTAGAAGAGTCATTCCGGCAAGCGTCGAGCCTTGTGGAATCCGCAGAACCAGCAGCCGCTCCTGTAGATCGTACATCTCCTCCAGGTTGTTTGACGTTGCAGCAGTGAGATCACGTGTCGGATCACGCTTCGGTAATAGCCGCTTTCCAATCAGGACCATGAATCCAATCCCGGCTATCATGACAACTATTCCAACGGGTGCAAAATCAAACAGCCCAAAAGGCTCTAGATTAGCGTCTCTCAATGCGTCGCTTACCAAGATATTCGGAGGCGTGCCAATCAAAGTAGTGAGACCACCTAACAAGGCGCCGATTGCCAGTGGCATCAGGAGTCGAGACGGAGCGATGTTGGTTCGTCGGGCTATCATTATGACGACCGGTAATAGTAGGGCGGCTACACCGACGTTGTTCATAAATGCCGACAGAACCGCTGCCGCCAACATTATTAATAACATGAGGCGGGTCTCCCCTTTCCCAGCCAGTCGCATGACGTAAACCCCGATCTTATTGGCCACCCCAGTTTGAGTCAGGCCACCACTCAAAATAAAGACAGCCCAGACGGTTATGACCGCCGGATTCGAAAAGCCCGAAAGCGCCTCGGTCGGCGTAATGAGCTGGGTAACGACCAGGCTACCCAAGACTAACAAGGCAATAAGATCGACCCGTAGTTTGTCGGTTACAAAGAGTATTACGGCAACGGCGACGATAGCTAAGACGAGTGCGATATCGAGGGTCATTTACGCCGTCCGAGGTTGGAACTGTATACGCACATATGAATCGGCTCTAAAGACGTCAAACCTGGGCACGGTTCACTTCGCATATCGCTCTTGAATCAGGAGCTTTGAAGATTCCAACTATGGTCGCAACTCAACCAGGTCTTTCTCCGCCAAAACCGTGGCTAGAACAAGCAAATCCGCGGCAACTTCATCGGGATCTTGATCATACAACTCGGCAAGCGTCCTCGCATGTTGGTCGATGGTACGGTGGCCGTCGAGCATTTTCCAGAATTCCAGCCCAACGCGATTGAGCGAGTAGTAATCGCCACTATCTATGTGGATCAAGATCGCCTCGTCATTGATTGTCTCGAAAGAAATCAACGGCGAACGAGCGAGTATTGTTGATCGGTCCAACTGCTTTCGGTTCTCTTCAGATCTTGATGGTTTGCGATATACTCCAGCCATGCGCTGGGTACTGCACGGACTTATTATCGAAGGAACTTCAAATGACGCAACCATGTATTCCAAGTGGAAGGAATCCTTCTCTTCACTAAAGGAGTCGAGCGGCATCCCGGACATTAAATACCATATAGAGCTGTCTGATCATATTCCTCCGCCGCCAGCCGGCGAACCAATATACATCCAGAGAGAGCTTCTTTCTTACCACCTAACAGAACAAGGTGTTATCGTTCACTTTCCAGATTTCGGCTTACTCGACTTGGATTTTGAGCACGGTACGACAACGGGCAAAGTAGTTGGGGAGGTCCTAAAGACATACGGGTTACTAGAGGACGTTGTGGCCATAGGATTGTCTCCGCATTTACGTCGCCGAGGATTCTATATGGCTCATGCGCTTGCCGCTGCAACCGGCGAGCAGGGCGTTCTGTTTGTGGGACACATCGGGACAGGAAAGACAACCGCCGGCATATCCTTGTTGGAGAGTGGCTGGAAGCTACTGTCGAATGACTCGCCGATTATTGCCGGTGCCGCATATTGAGTTATCCGGGGATCATGGCTGCCTATCCGGACACCCTAGCCATGTTTTCGAGGATTCAGTCCATGCGACCCGATATCGATATTAACGAGAAAGAAACAAAAGTCGAATTCTTTGCTGAATCTCTGTGGCCTGGAGTATGGCGAACTCAAGCTGCCGCTAGCCTGATACTGTTTCCGACTATTGAAGCTATCAACGAATGCTTCCTGGAGAAATTGGATGGAACTGCGGCGTTGAGCCGCTTCTTGCCACACGCGATGGAGAGGTGGGATAAGACCACTATCTCACCTCACCTAACGATCCTACGGGAGCTAGTAGAATCTACCCCTTCGTATATTCTCCATCTTGGCCGTGAACTGGATTCCCTCCCGGATGTGATAAATGAGGTTCTTACCACAGGAAGATGAAGCCAACGGCGAGTACTAATTCTCAACTATATCGCCGAACTAAATCAGGGGATGCTTAGTATTATAGGCAACACAATTGACCAAATGCTCACTGCGTGAAAAACGGAATTGATGATGACCATGTCTATGCAGCAGGTCCTAAATCGTGCCAGATATTAGTTGATTATCTTGCGCAGAGAGGCGAACTAATTCTCAATGGGGATGCTAGATCAGTGGTGGAGTCCCGAGAGTAAACTTTGTTCCTTAAGATCAACTTCGGGATGAGACTCCAGATTCGATACCTGTTTCATTTGCAGGCAACATGAATGAGGTCAATTAATGATGCCGATGCCAAATGCAGGGTAATCGTTCTGTGTGGAAGCAGACCGGATAGCGCTGATCCCGTGCTAACAGATCATTGTCACATGCAATAATCTACCCGAATTGTCTTGCTCTGAGGAATGGACTAAAAAGCAATAACGTCAAAGACAACTAGAAGAGCACAGGAAAACGCGGCTACGTCCAGGAACACCAACAACACCAAGATAAGGCGTTGCAGAGGAGAAAAGCCGGATAAGGTACCCCCTATTCCACCTCCGCTCTCCGGTTCACCCTCCAGATCGTCGTAAACCGAGCTGGCTCGTATAGTCTTTTCGCGTAAACTGTCAAGATCATCATCCATGATCATTCTCCTGATACTGCTAAGGAGAGGCCGCCGAGGTAATTAACACCCGAACGCTCATCAAGCAGCCTTCTACGAGCAAAACGGCCGACCGGTCAAGTAAACATAATAACAGAGGATAGGCTACCCGTTTTTGTCACAATTGTCAATATGACAGAGATACCTCTCCAGCCGTAAATGTGTGAATATTGCCCGCCGAATCACGAATTAGCATCCGGCCCCATGAGTCGGTGTCTATAGCAATTCCTTCAATGGCTCGATCAGCGCCAGTGACTTGAGCACGAACCGGGTAACCAAAGTCGACCAGATGTTCCTTCCACCTTGTGAGTGGCGAATGACCCCGCGACGCAGTGTCATAAAGCGACTCCAGCAGGAGTATTATGTCCGCCAGCAGTGGTAATCGGCGGATGGCTCTACCGGTCTCGACCTGGAGGCTTGTCGCGTTTTCCGATAGTTTAGAGAGATCGGCCGAGGGGATATTTGCGTTGATACCAATACCAAGAATCGCGCTCACGAGAGCCGAGCCCTCAAATTCCGTTTCCAATAATAGACCGGCGCACTTGCGCCATGGGAGATTGTCGCCAAACACGATATCGTTGGGCCATTTTAGTTGAACCTTAAGCTCGGTATATGCTCGCAATGATTCAGCCACGGCCAGACCGGCAATCATCATCAGCCACTGGGCCTGCGTTGCAGGCCACACAGGACGGAACAGCAATGAGAATAGGAGCGACGAGCCAGCCGGAGCTCGCCAGAACTTGCCCTGCCTGCCTTTGCCGGCACTTTGATAGTCAGCAATCACCATCGTACCGGTTGGCTCACCGTTAGCCGCCATCTTCTTTAACAATGTATTGGTTGAGGAAACTGTCTGATAGACGTGCAAGTGATGGCCAAGCCATTTCGTCTTCAGTGCTCCTAAGATAGCAGTCTGATCCATCATATCATTCATATTTGGCTTTGGTTTTTTACGGGGCAGGCGGCCGAGCACCTCTTTGATAGTACAAATTACCTACCACGATTTATATACCAATTGAGACAAAAGCATTTATGATATTTACTAAACTCCGATTCTATCTACCGGACGCCAAGCTAGCAATTTGCGATAGTTCATTTATGGATATTGCGCTCTGGAAAATCCGGACTATTATCTAGGTAGAATCTTCAAGATTGCAGTACGAAAAAGCTATATATTAAATAGGCAAAAAGGTTCGCTGCTTCCAGGGTAGCTGAGTTTGGAAATTCTGGGCAGTCTTTTTATCCGTAGGCAAAGACGAGAATGGCTCGGACACGTTCAACATCTACTAGACGACGCGGGCAGCCATCATCCGCGCAGCAAACGTGGGATGAGAAATTTATCAGGCAGTTGGTGCCCTGGAAAAGGGAATTAGCTGGCCTGCTCGTGTTTGTCCTTTCGATAGTAACCTTCTTTGGCTTACTAAATATAACCAGCTCGGGACCATTGGTTCCTTGGACGAAGATGCTGCGTCAACTTGCCGGATGGGGCGTTTTTCCGATCTGTTTATCCATCGCCTTTGTTGGGTTATACATAATGCTCCGACGAGTCGAATTGCCATTCGAAATCAAACCCTCCCAGGTAATTGGCTTTGAGGTCATGATAGTGGTCGCGCTAGCAGCCAGCCACTTACTCGTTGGAGACGGATTAAGTGGTGCTCTACGGGGAGGCGGGAGTGGACTGATAGGCTGGGCGTTGTCAGAGCCAATCGTCGAATTCCTGGGTTCGACGCTGACCGTTATTCTAGCCCTGGTGATGATCGGCCTGGGAGTGGCGTTAGTCGCCAATTTTGGTTGGGGTGACGCCGTTAGATGGCTAAATCACTCCTCTATCAAATTACAGATCTGGTCAGACGAGCTCGATGCAGATGTTGCCCTGCGACAATCTCAGATTGATACCAGAAGACGGGAGGAAGCCGGAGTAGGAGATGCCGGGCAGCAACTCGCTCCTGGTATGGCCCAAACCGGCGCCGAGGCGCTAATCATAGTCGACAACTCAGGGGCAGACAGCTCATCGATTTCACCAGCTCGCAATATCCAACTTCCCCCAATTAACCTTCTAGATGAGGTGACAGTTCATTCGCTTTCGACAGAGGATATCGACGAGAAGAAACGCACTATTGAACAGACTCTAGCTGACTTCGGACTGCCGGCAACAGTCACCGAGATAAGAAGAGGCCCGGCAGTAACACAATTTGGCGTGTTGCCGGGTTATATTGAGAAGAGAGCGTCCGATGGGGTGCTAAAACAGAACAAGGTGAGAGTTGGACAAATAGCTGCCTTACAGAATGATCTGGCCCTGGCGCTTGAAGTACCCCGTATTCGCATCGAGGCGCCTGTTCCCGGACGGGGAATCGTTGGTGTCGAAGTGCCCAATTCGGAGACCAATGTGGTTCGTCTCCGAGCGGTCATCGAATCGGAAGCGTTTCAAAAAATCGCATCACCGCTGGCGGTTGGGCTCGGTCGGGATGTATCCGGTGCGGCTGTGGCCACGGATTTGGGAGCATTACCGCATTTGCTGATTGCCGGGACCACAGGCTCAGGTAAATCTGTCTGCCTGAACGCTTTGATTACATGCCTTGTCTTCAACAATTCGCCTGACCGGCTCAAACTAGTGATGATAGACCCAAAGAAAGTTGAATTTATTCGATTCAACGACCTGCCACACTTGCTCGGAAGGGTTGAGACCGAAGGCGAGCGCGTCATCGGGGTACTGCGATGGTTGACAGTTGAAATGGATCGACGCTACCAGGTATTCGAGGAGGTCGGTGCGCGCAATTTAAAAGAATACAATCGAAAAATTGCCAAGAGTTCCAGAGACCACCAACAGGTTGAGGCGATACCTTATATCTGTGTTTTCATAGATGAGCTGGCCGATTTGATCACCAGCTATCCTGGAGACGTTGAACGCGCACTTTGCCGGTTGGCTCAAATGGCTCGAGCCACCGGTATTCATCTGGTCGTCGCGACCCAACGACCATCCACTGACGTAATAACTGGATTGATTAAAGCCAACTTCCCGGCACGAGCTTCATTCGTTGTTGCCTCAAGTATAGACTCGAGAGTGATATTAGATAGCATTGGCGCAGACCAACTGCTGGGCAAAGGCGATATGCTGTTTCTGTCTCCTGACGCTGGTGTACCCGCTAGATTGCAGGGCTGCTTCGTAAGTGATCGAGAGATGGAGAATGTTGTAGACTATTGGCGACGGACGGCGGGTGACAGCCAACCCATACCCGAACTAGCGGAGGTCAAGGAAGAAGCCCCTTGGGACAAGATGATAGTCTACAACATTCTCCATCTCTCGATCACTTACG
>PVMK01144082.1_pt1 | contig 73460 bp, 73 predicted proteins | sample 1853481 | NCBI WGS metagenome assembly PVMK01 (sample SAMN08533507, study PRJNA380276) | Marine sediment metagenome, whole genome shotgun sequencing project.
CCTCGCTCGGCTGCCAATCCTGCCAGTCCAGCCAGGCACTCGGCGATGCCGCGCTTGTTGCCCAACTCCAGGAAACTCTCCAGGCTCTCCCGGAACTTGGCTTCGGCGGTCTCCAGGTCACCTTCATGCTGGGCTATATAGGCCAGGGTGTGGACCAGCCTTGCCTGGTCACCTTTGGCATCGGCTAGCTGGTAAAGCTGCTCGGTCTCGACATAGTAGCGGTGAGCTTTTGCGTACTCTCCCTGCACTCGTGCCACCTCACCCCTGTTGTTGACTGCGAAAGCGATCTGCCAGGAATCTCCTATTTGACGTGCGATTTTCTCACCCCGTTCCAGGTAAACCAGCGCGGCATCAATGTCTCCCTGCCCCAGAGCTACGTTTCCGAGATGGACCAGGGCTGTACCCTGTGGCCAGGTTGCCCCAATCTCCTTGAACACTTCGATACATTCCTCTAAATAAGGGCGCGCCCGGTCATCCTGTCCCTGGTTGAGCAGCACAACGCCAAGGGTTAATAATGAGAACGCCATACCTTCCGGTTCTTCAAGGAAACGCCAGATTTCCAGGCTTTCCAGAGCATAATCCACGGCCACGTTCAAATCAGTCTCCCACATAGCCATCATACCAGCGGTTGTGAGCACCATCCCCCGCAGTGGATGGATGCCCATCTCACCAGTCCTGGAGAGCAGGCGTTCACACCATTCGCGTCCTTCATGAAAATGCCCGTAGCGATACCAGAACCAGAAGATACGAAAAGCGATCTGAATGCCCACCCCCAGCCTGTCAGGCGACTCCAGGCTCCAGGTGAGCGCTGCACGGTAGTTATCCTGATCTCGTTCCAGAAATCCCAAGAGATCAACTGAACTGCTTGCGTAGAGATCCCACATAATCTCATTTGATTTCTGATCGAAATAAGCAGCATGGCGTCCCCGCAGGTCATCCAATTCCCCCATATCTACCAGCTTCTCCAAGGCGTATTCACGGATGGTTTGAAGCAATTCGAAGCGTGGCTCATCATTGTTGGAACTGGCAAGCTTCAGCAGGCTGTTGTTCAGCAAATTCTCGATGCCGGTGAAAACATCCAATTGATCGTTCGAATTGCAGACCGCCTCCGCCGCTTCCAGGGTAAAACCGCCTACAAAGACCCCCAATCGAGCGAATAGGGAACGGTCATCAGGTTCAAGTAAATCGTAGCTCCAATCAATTGCTCCACGCAAGGTCTGCTGCCTGACAGGCAGGTCCTTTGGACCTCCTGTAAGCAATTTGAGGCTGTCGTCCAGGCGCTTGAGCATTGCCTGGGGTTGAAGCATCCTGGTTCGGGCAGCCGCGATCTCGATCGCCAATGGCAGGCCATCCAGGCGACGGCAAATTTCAGCGATAACCGGGGCATTCTCACGGTTGAATTCAAAACGCGGATTTGCTGCTTGGGCAAGCGTGACGAACATTTGGACGCATTCAATGCTCTCAATCTCTTCAAGCGTCTCATCCATCCCGGGGACATCTAATGGGGACACCGGGTATTCCTGCTCGCCTCGAACCTGCAATGGAATCCGGCTGGTGACCATCAGCTTAAGGTCTGGTGCCGCCCCTAATAATTCTGTGATACCCATGGTCGCATCCATCACCTGCTCAAAATTATCCAGAAGGAGCAGCAGGTGCTTATTATGGAGGAAAGCCTTGAGATTTTCTTGAGGCGGCAGACCCCCACCTTCGCGCACGCCGATCGTACGGGCGATGGTGGTTGGCACCAGCTCTGGATCGCTGATCGGGGCCAGGGGGATAAAGAAAACACCGTCAGGGAAATCTTCCAGCATTTCGGCAGCTGCTTCCTGGCTCAGGCGAGTTTTGCCTGTCCCACCGGGTCCGGTAAGTGTCAGCAGGCGGGTACTTTGTTTACTGAGAAGTTTTCCGATCTCATCAATCTCAGCCTCGCGGCCAATGAATTCCGTTGTTTGGGCAGGAAGATTGTTTGGAAGGTTTTCGAGTGAATTCAGGGGCGGAAATTCCTGGGATAGACCAGGGATGATCAATTGGAACACATTCTCAGCACGGGACAATCCTTTCAAGGTGTGGTAGCCCATGTCCGTAAGAGATACACCTGCTGGCAGGTCATCTTGAACAAGTTCTTTGGTTGTCAGGGATACCAGCGATTGTCCACCATGGCCCAAGCCGCGCAGGCGCGCGCTGCGGTTGACCGCAGAGCCGTAATAATCGCCCATGCGCAGGTCAGCGACACCTGTGTGCAGCCCAAGCCGCACTCGCAGTGGGGAGGGCATTTCCCACTGCTCGGAGGCCATATTCGCCTGGATTTCGACCGCAGCTGCCACGGCATTGACGGCATCCTGGAAGACAGCAAAGCGGCTATCTCCTTCTCCACGTGGGCGCACATGCACACCGGAGTGCCCATCCACTGCAGCATCGAATATCGCATCATGGCGAATCAAGCCAGTACGCATGGCCTCGGGGACCCGTTCCCAAAGTTCAGTAGAACCCTCGATATCAGTCAGTAAAAACGTGATCGTGCCCGTCGGTAGATCTTCCCGGATTTCCTGAGACATAATTTCCCGCTCTCAATTTTGGATTTGTCTTGCTTTATTTATCCAATTATAAGCGGAATCCAAATAACTCTTGATCAGTTATGTCACAATTACTACTGCAATGTATCTTTGGATTTGAAGCATCAAACCATGAGCAGTGTATAACAAAAACTCCACCCATTTAAGGGGCAGAGTTATAGAATTCAGAAGGATTTAATTGCTAATTATATTTTTTCAGATCACTATCTCAATCCTGGTCCTGCTCTTCGGCTTCGTCGCTGCGGGTTCCAGGCGCAATGTAATTTACACGTTTATAGGGCTTGACCTGGTCGGCGATCTCATCGCGCATGATGTTCCCTGAAACATGCATCAATGTATCGCTGAAATCACTATCGATGCCCATGCTGGCCAGGCAGGGATAGTGGTGGTGGAACATGCCCCCCTCCTGTTCAGCCTCATCCACCGAGATACCTACCAGGCGCTCAGCTGCGAAAGATGCGCAGCCGCAAGCTGCGTCGCGCCGCGCCTTTGCTGCTGTGATAACTCGTGTTTCTGGATCAACCTCAAACTCGAAGGTTGGCCGCCCAAAGTATTGCGCGAATCAGCGATTAGCGGGTCCTGGTAAGCGATCTTCTCCTGGCGGGTGACATCGTAATGGTTTTCCGTCAGGGAGCAGAATGGCTTGGGGGTCACGCAGGCCACATCTTGCCTTTCCAACCAGCCGCGCAGCTGGCGCGCCAGTCCCCTCGGCAGCCAGGCTTCATTGTCCACCGGGGCGATCACCGCTTTAGCTTCCGTCATCTGGGCGATCTCCGGCAGCAGTTCAGCCACCCCCTTGTGTTCCGCTAAAGCCAGGATCAGGTCCGTTTCCAGCATGGTTTCCGGCAGGTAATCCTCTGGGTAATCGATGATCAGCGGCAGCAGGGTGGGCGCATCCCAGGATTCGATGCTCCATTCCTGGGGCCCATTGGCGCGAATGTTCTCGAAATGACGCGTCCCGTAATCCCCGGTGATCACCGCCAGGATTCGCATAAAGTCTCCGCAAAGAAATCTATCAAAACATGGATATTAGGCTTCAGCGGCAGCTCTCTTTTCACGGATAATCCCTCCCAGGACCATAATCATCGTCATGACGATGAATAAAAGCAGGGCAATGCCGTTCAGCACGCCGGCCCACAAGCGCAGCTGCCAGTTTCCCATCAAATCCGCACCAACCCTGAGCAGCAATGATACCTGCAGGGTGACCAGGAAAACGTAAAATCCGGGATTGAATACCACCGGGTATCCCAGAACGGCCGGGAAGATAATCGGTGCATGGTCGAACAACATGGAGAACACGAAACCTAGAAAGATTGTGTGCAGGTAAGCGTCATACAGCATCCCCGCCACCTGCTGACCGTATACAAGCATTAGAACTCCAGACACTCCTAACCAAAAATAGCCCACCAGCAGGCAAATCGCAATGTAGCGGGGCATGCCAGGTTTGCGAACTGTCCGCCTGGCAACATCAAAAACGAAAAGCCAGATTGCCATGGCGACCATTGCAAGGCCAGTGATGGGCATACCAATTTCCGGCAGCCCTAATAAAAGCACCAATCCTACCAGGAAGGCAGCAATGATGACAGAAAATAAACGCTGCACTATGCGGGGATGGGATAGCAAGCGACCCAACTCCAGGCGCTCTCCTGCGATGGTCAGGATCAAAAAACCAGCCCACCAGAGCACGATCTGGTAAATTGGCCGACCTGATACCCACAGCAAGTTGCCCAAAAACCAGACCAGGGCACCCAAAGCCATCGTAACCGTATAGGCCGCCATATGCCTGCGCAGTATATAGATAAAATCAACCACCAGGATCAAGCTGCCGATCAGCATCAGCACAGGTCCCAGGCTGCCACCGACATCGATGAGCAGCAGAATTCCACCCAGAGCAGTTGCCAGCGGACCCAGGTACGCCCAACGCACACGCAGAGCTACCGCTCTCTCCAATCCAATCAGGGTGCCTAAGAACCCGGAGACCATCAAGGGACCATGTGAGATCGGCAAAGCCGGCAGCAAAACCGGCCAGCGCCAGCCAAGCCTGACCTCGCCAGCCCAGATGGCGGCAATGAGCAGCAGCAGCGAAATGGCCAGCAGTGGGAAACGTATGCGGTTACTCATCAAGTCTTTTATCTATGCAAGAAATACCAAAGGTAGTTTACTTTTTCAACATAAGCAGCAGCATGAACACCTCGGTTTCTGCCAGCACGCTGTGCGGCAGGCGCGGCTCCATGCGCACCCAGGTGCCAGCCGATGCATCTCTTTCGGCATCTCCCAGGGTCAATTTCGCCTGGCCCTGAATGAAATACAGCAGCGCGGTCATCGAGGCGGTGTGCTCGGAGAGCTCCTGACCTGGAGCAAATCCAAATAAGATCGCCTTATGCTGCTCGTCATCGTACAAGGTGCGGCTGACGATGCTGTCCGGTGATATCTCGGGCAGTTCAGCCGCCAGGTTTTCAAAATAATTAAATTCATTCGCCATTATGCAAACCCTCAGAATCGATCTGGTGTTTAAATCCTATGGATGGACAAACAGGTTATACCATACCTAACCCAGGAGTTCTTTGATCTAGGTCACATTGGGCTCAAATTGAAAATTTTAACATTAAGGTTTTCTTGATTTTCCAGCCTGCGTGCTATAATCGGCTTTGGGCTGGCAAGTCCTAACAGCAATCATTTCGAAATCACTTTTCAATAAAATCTTGGACCAGTTTTCCCGGGCTCAATAACGCAGGTGCCCAAAACACTTCTGTTGGTAGCCATTATCTAGCGATGTCATTTGTCCACCTCCACGTTCATTCCGAGTATTCCCTGCTGGATGGATTCAGCGACATAACCAAGATGGTCCAGCGCGCCAAGGAGATGGGCATGCCTGCCCTAGCGCTCACCGATCACGGCACGATGTTCGGGGTGATGGAGTTCTACAACGCCACCACCAAGGCAGGCATCAAACCCATTGTGGGCGTTGAAGCCTACCTGGCTGCGCGCGGCATGACGGATCGCGACTCGCAGCTGGATAAGAAATCCAGCCACCTGCTTTTACTGGCAGAAAACAAGACCGGCTACCAGAACCTGCTGCAAATTGCCAGCGCGGCACAATTAGATGGCTTTTACTACTTCCCGCGCATCGATCACGAGTTCCTGGCCCAGCATTCAGAGGGCCTGATCTGCACCTCCGGCTGCATGTCTGCTGAGATACCCCGTATGATCCAGCGTGAGAGCATGGATGAAGCCCGCCAACAGCTGGATTGGTACTACGAAGTCTTCGGCCCCGACAATTTTTACCTGGAGCTGCAGGAGCACGACATCCCGGAACTGGCGCAGATCAACAAGAACTTGATCGACCTGGGCAGCCGCTACCAATCGAAATTCGTGGCCACCAACGATGTGCATTACATCACCCAGGAAGATGCCCGGCTGCAGGATATCCTGCTTGCCATCCAGACCGGCAGCGTGCTGAGCGATCCCAACCGCATGCGCATGAGCGGGCAATCATTCTACCTGCGCAGCCCGGAAGAGATGGCCAACCTGTTCGCCGAAGTACCCGAATCGATCTCCAACACGCTGCTGATCGCAGAACGCTGCGAAATTGACCTCGATCGCAAAGGCTACCACCTGCCCCATTTTGAGGTTCCCGAAGGCTTTACCCCGCAGTCCTACCTCTTGAAGCTCTGCGAGGAGGGCTTGGAACGCCGTTATGGGATACACAAGGATGATTCGGAAGTACGCCAGCGCCTGGAATTCGAGCTGGACATCATCCACACCATGGGCTTCGATACCTATTTCCTGATCGTCTGGGACCTGTGCCGCGAGGCCCGTGAGCAGGGTATCTGGTACAACGCGCGCGGTTCAGCTGCCGGATCGATCGTGGCTTACGGCTTGTTCATCACCCTGGTTGACCCGCTCGAACATGGATTGATCTTCGAACGTTTTCTCAACCCGGGGCGCATTTCCATGCCGGATATCGATCTTGATTTTCGAGATGACCGCCGGGCCGAGATGCTGGAGTACACCGCACACAAATATGGTGATGACAAGGTCGCTCAAATCATCACCTTTGGCACCTTAGGTGCCCGGGCTGCCATCCGTGACGTTGGGCGCGTGCTGGACATCCCGTTGAGCGAAGTCGACAGCGCAGCCAAGCTGGTGCCCAACATTCCCGGCAAGCCAGTCACAATTAACGAAGCCCTCGAAGAAGTATCCGATTTCAAGCAGCTTTACGATTCGAGTTCCTATTTTCAAGAACTTATTGATACCGCCAGCCACATGGAGGGTGTCGTGCGCAACGCCGGCACGCATGCCGCGGGTGTGATCATCACCGATAAACCCACCATAGAGTACCTGCCGCTGCACCGCCCCACCAGCGGCGCGGCCGAAGACAACCCGATCAAGACCGTGACCCAGTTCGCGATGTCGCACATCGATGACCTGGGATTGCTTAAAGTCGATTTTCTCGGCCTGGCGACCCTGACCATCATGGCCCGGGCTTGCGATCTGATCAAAGAACGCCACGATGTGAATTTGACCCTCAACAACATCCCGGTCGATGATCCGCAAACCTTTGAACTGCTGGGGCGGGGCGAGACGGCCGGTGTCTTCCAGGTGGAAGGGGCTGGCATGCGCCGCTACCTGGTGCAGATGAAACCCACATCCCTGGACAATGTGATCGCCATGGTGGCCCTCTTCCGGCCAGGCCCGATGGATTTCATCCCCGGCTACATCCGCCGTATGCACGGTGAAGAAGAGGTCCAATACACCCACCCCGCGCTGGAACCGATCTTCAAGGAAACTTACGGCTACCCGGTTTACCAGGAACAGCTGATGTTTGCGGTGATGAACCTGGCAGGCTACACCGCGCCAGAGGCGGATGATTTACGCAAAGCCATCTCCAAGAAACAGAAAGACAAGCTGCTGAAACACCGGGAGAAATTCATCCAGGGCTCGGTGAAGGGCGGCATAGAGGAGGACACGGCGCGTGAGATATTCGATGAGTGGGAGGAATTTGCCCGCTACGGCTTCAACAAAGCTCATGCCGCAGATTACGGTGTCCTGGCGGTCCAAACCGCCTACCTGAAAACACACTACCCGGTTGAGTACATGACAGCTGTGCTTTCAGTTAACCAAAACGACACCAGCAAAGTCGCCCTGTACGCGGCCGACAGCCGCAGGCTGGGGATCGAAGTTGCCCCGCCAGACATCAATATCAGCGTCTGGGATTTCTCTATTGAAGACAGCCAGGATGGACCATCGACCATCCGCTTTGGATTGGGCGCGGTTAAGAACGTCGGCCGTGCACCCGTCGATGTGATCCTGGCAGCTAGGGCCGATGAAGGACCTTTCCAGGACCTCAATGATTTCGCCCACCGCGTGGACCTGCGCCAGGTCGGCAAGCGAGCCCTGGAATGCCTGATCCGCGTTGGTGCTGCTGATAGATTCGGAGAGCGACCAGCACTTCTGCAGTCAATTGACCGTCTCGTATCTTTCAGTTCCGCCCACTTCAGGGCAGTTGAGATGGGACAAATGACGCTGTTTGGTCCTGATACTGGCTTGCAAGAGCAATTTGCCCTGGGGAAAACCACCACGGAGGTATCTCACCGGGAGCAGCTCAACTGGGAACGTGAGCTGATCGGCCTGTACGTATCGGATCATCCGCTCAACCCGGTAATGGATGTCCTTTCTGATATCGTCACCCATTTCTCGGGCCAGCTCAACGAGGCCAACCCGAACGATAAGGTGCGCCTGGCGGGCATGATCACCCGCTACCGCACTCACCAAACCCGCAAAGGACAGAGCATGGCTTTTGCCACCCTGGAGGACCTGCAGGGAGAGGTTGAACTGGTGATCTTCCCACGAGCCTGGCGGCAGATCGCCAACCAGATCGAAGTGGATAAGCTGATCGTCGCCGAAGGCCGTGTCGACCCGGAGAGCAGCGAACCCAAACTGCTGGTCGATACCATCAAAACTGATCTAAAAATCACCCGCCCGGTTGCTTCCGATCAAACCCCACCACCGGTTGACAACTCCGATTCAGTCATATCCGCAATACCTGTCGAAGAAGATGATTCGCAAAGCGCTGAGACAAATATACCTGAACCGGGAGATACTACCAGCTTGATCCTGGAGGATCAGCCACCGTACCCCATACCAGAGCATGAGGCTTCTCCCAGCCAGGAGCAGGAACTCATCCCAGAACTGGAACAAGATGAACCTGGCAAAGATGAGACGCCACCTGAACCTGAGAATTTCCCGGAAGATTGGGGGCTGACTTCTGCGGTGATGTCCGCCGTCGCCGATCCTGAGGCTGCAATCGACCTGGCTGAAACTGCCAGCGAATCGGATCAACAGCCAACTACCAGTTCACCAATCCAGGATATCAACCCAGGCACCCAGCCCGCAGAATCAGAGACAGATACTGACAATAAGCCCGAAATCCCGAAAGAAATCGGGATTGACCCCCTGCCAGCCTACCTGGTCGCACCCAGCACCTCCCCGGAAAGCGACAAGGTTAAGATAGTCACCATCATTTTGCGCTCCAGCCAGGACAAGGTGCGCGATAACCTGCGCATCCGGCAAATCTACGGTACGCTGATCACGTATCCCGGAAAAGATCGCTTTGCGTTCCACGTCTTTGAGCGCAGCCGCGGCTACCTGATCGAATTTCCCAACTTCACTACCCGCGTGTGTCCGGAGCTAATCAGTCGCCTGAAAACGTTTATCCCCGCCGACGAGGTGAGGGTAGAAGATATCACCTTCCAGTAAAAACTCCCCGAGCCATTACCAGGCACGAGGAGTTTTTTGTTGGTGTGGGGGTTCAACCAAAGAGCATACTACGAGATTTTATTCACTGGTCATGATGAACAAGGGCTTCATTTCGAAGCTCTTGTACTTTGGCCGCAACCGGGTGATATCGTAGTGTTTGTCGATCTCCACATTTTTATTCGAGCTGACCACGACATCCAGCGGCACGTTGTCATAGCGTCCATTTTTCAAAACCACCAACCGCCCATGGATACCCCTGATCAGCAGGTCCAGCGCCAAATTGCCGTAGGCCATGGGGACGATCGAATCGATAGCATCCGGGTCACCACCCCTGACCAGGTAGCCTAATTTCTGGTTGACGGTATTTACCTTGACGCCATTATTGAAGTTGGTTGAGCGTTCCTTGATCTCCGATGCAATTAAATCACCAATCCCGCCCAACTTCTTGTGACCATACGCGTCTGTCGCCTCGTCTGTGAAGATCATCTCCCCGCCTTCAAACATGGCTCCTTCCGAGACCAGGATCACTGCATATTTACTGGGATTGCGGTTGCGATCATAAACCGCCAGCTCTGTCAAATGATCAATATCAAATTTATATTCCGGGATCACACAGCGATTAGCTGCTCCAGCCATGGTGGGCAGCATGGCAGTGAAACCGGCGTAGCGCCCAAAGACCTCCAGCACCAGGATGCGCTCGTGTGAACCGGCGATAGTGCGCAGGTTGTTGGCGATCGAAATCGTGCGAGTCACGCAGGTGCTGAATCCAATACAGTAGTCCGTGCCGGGGACATCGTTGTCCATTGTCTTCGGGATGGCGACCACTTTTATCCCCTCCTGGTATAGCCGCACAGCGTAACTTAAGGTGTCATCGCCACCGATGGGGATCAAAAAATCAACCCCCAGGAAATCTAAATTCTTTAATACTTCCGGGGTCAGGTCGTTGATTTCTTCGGTGTAGGTATCTTTCAAGTGTTCAGGGACATCGGCCAGCTTGATGTGGCTGGGACGCGTGCGTGAAGAGTGCAGGAAAGTTCCGCCGGTGCGTCCAGCCCGATTAACCACTTCCTCGGTCAGCAGCTGGTAATGGCGGCTGTTATCCGCTTTCTTATCCCGCTTGAGTTCCATAACCCCAGCCCAACCCCTGCGCAGGCCGATTACCTGGTAGCCCTCCCGCAGTGCGCGGATGGTCACTGCCCGGATCGCCGGGTTCAAACCGGGCACATCCCCCCCACCGGTAAGAATACCGATCACCCCATTTTTCTTCTTTATGTTTGCCATAGCGCGCCTCTCAAATGATATCGGGTGCTATTAGTCACCCGTAATGTTAAATCCAGGTCGGTTCATTATAGATACCGAACTCGTCCTTCATCACCCCCACGATCTCGCCCAGGGTGGCGTAGGCCCGCACCGCATCCAGGATGAAGGGCATGGTGTTTTCTGTGCCCTGGCAGGCGATACGCAGCCGGTCGAGGCTCTGGCCAACACGCCCGTTGTCACGTTCCTGGCGCAGGTCAGCCAAACGGCCCGCCTGGCGCTTGTAACCCTCCGGATCCATGTTAAGCAGGGGGATCTCATAAGGTTTTTGGTCCTGGTAGGCATTCACACCCACGATGTGCCGCTGGTCAGCATCGATCTCACGCTGGTAGCGGTACGCTGCATCCGAGATTTCGCCTTGGAAGAATCCCTTTTCGATCGCGGGCAGCACACCGCCCAAATCCTCGATGCGGCGAAAATAATCATATGCCTGGGCTTCAATTTTGTTGGTCTGGTTTTCGATGAAGAAGGAACCACCAAGGGGATCAACCGTGTTTGCCACCCCGGACTCCTCGGCGATGATCTGCTGGGTGCGCAGTGCTACCTTAACCGCATGCTCAGAGGGCAGGGCTAAGGCTTCATCCATGCTGTTGGTGTGCAGTGATTGCGTGCCGCCCAGCACCGCAGCCAAAGCCTGGATTGCCACACGCACGATATTATTTTCCGGCTGCTGGGCGGTCAATGAGACGCCTGCGGTCTGGGTGTGGAAGCGCATTAACCAGGAACGCTGGTCCTGGGCGCCAAATGTGTGGCGCAGTTCACGGGCCCAGATGCGGCGTGCGGCCCGGTATTTAGCGATTTCCTCGAAGAAATCGTTGTGAGCATTGAAAAAGAAAGATAAACGCGGTGCGAAATCATCCACCGCCATGCCGCGCTCCAGCGACCAGCGCACGTATTCCATGCCATCCACCAGGGTGAATGCCAGCTCCTGGGCAGCCGTCGAACCGGCCTCCCGGATGTGGTAGCCGGAGATGCTGATCGTATTCCACTGCGGCACGCTCTGGGTGCCGTACTCGATCGTGTCCACCACCAGGCGCATGGAAGGTTCTGGCGGGAAGATGTATTCCTTCTGGGCGATATATTCCTTGAGGATGTCGTTCTGAGTGGTGCCGCGCAGCTGATCAGAGGCTACACCCTGCTTCTCCGCGGTGGCGATGTACATGGCCCAGATGATCGCGGCCGGGGAATTGATCGTCATGCTGGTCGAAACCCTGTCCAGCGGGATACCATCCAGCAGGATCTCCATATCCTGCAGGGATGAGATTGCCACGCCGCATTTGCCGAACTCTCCCACGGCGTCAGGGGCATCAGTGTCAAAACCCATCAATGTCGGCAGGTCAAAAGCGACCGAAAGACCGGTTTGACCCTGCTCCAGCAGGTATTTGAAACGTGCGTTGGTCTCTTCTGCGGTGCCGAACCCGGCGAACATGCGCATGGTCCACAGCCTGCTGCGGTGCAGCGTGGGGTGCACCCCGCGCGTGAAGGGGTATTCGCCCGGCAGCCCCAGATCATCGTTATAATCCTGTTCGCTGACATCCAGCGGTGTGTACAGGCGCTCAACCGGTTCGGAAGAAGTGGTGATGAACTGCTCCTGGCGTTCCGGCATGCGCTCCAACGCATTTTTAAGGCTTTTCTCTTGCCAATCCAGCAGCGCCTGGCGCAGCTTCTCGATCTCTTGCGGGTCGTACATACAGCTCTCCTTGGGGTAATAGTCCCAGAAATTATAGCACGCCGGGCTATTTCACTTAGCTTGTAACAACATTGACGAACTATTTACGCAGTTTTCGAACACATTCCCATAATCAGATTGACGTTGGTGGACAGGGCATGGTAGAATTTCTGCGCCCCTAGCCCCCATCGTCTAGCGGTCCAGGACGCGGCCCTCTCAAGGCCGAAACCGGGGTTCGATTCCCCGTGGGGGCACTCAATTCGGATAAAATTGATCCGAAATTTCCTTTGGATCATTTTGTTTCTATGTTGCGGTTTGAACAGCGCGAGAAATTAGAAGAGCTCCCATTCGAATGTACAAAAAGAAAATAGGTTCGAGTCCTACAGGGGTCACCAAAGCAATCTTTTAGCTTGATAAGACACACTCTAATGAGTGTATTTTTACATTATAATAAATTGTAGATTCAACTAACAAGTGCAACTTTGAGGGTCAGAAAAAGAGGTAAGCCATGGTAGGATGAATGTCAATTAGTTTTAGCAATTGGGGATTGTGGAGGAAAATATGGTAGATGTAGGCATCATGGTAGAAGGCCAGGAGCATATGACTTGGGAGCGCTTCCTGAGGTTGGCGAAGACAGTCGAGCAACTTGGCTTTGACTCGCTTTTCCGTTCAGACCATCTTACTGCCATAGGTGGAGAAAAGGAGCGCCAGTCTCTTGCCTTATGGCCTTCGCTGACCGCCCTGGCGCTGCAAACCGAGCGAATTCGATTTGGCCCCATGGTTTGTTCAATGACCTTTCGGCATCCAGCCATGCTGGCCAAGATGGCAGCATCCGTCAGTGCATTGTCAGGTGGGCGGCTCGATCTGGGGATTGGTGCCGGATGGTATCCAGGGGAGCACGAGATGTTTGGGATCGATTTCCCCCGTTATGGCACCAGGCTTAGGATGCTGGACGAGGGAGCCCAAGTTATACGATTATTGTTTGGGGATCAACCGGCCAACTTAACTGGCGAGTTTTACCAATTGACTGATGCAGCCACCTATCCTAAGCCGCAAAATCTTGCCATTATTATGGGTGGCAAAGGAGAGAAAACTCTGCAAGTGGTCGCCCACCACGCGGATGAGTGGAACTGTGCGTATGTTGGCGTGGATGTGTTCCAAGAGAAATCCCGCCAGCTTGACGTCAATTGTGAAGCCATCGGTCGTGACCCCTCTACCTTGCGCCGCTCGTTGATGATCCCCTTCATCATTGCTCGCCAAGAAAGCGAAATCCAGGAACGCATCAATGCCCACAGGTGCATGTTCTCAGACCTACCAGCAGATTTGCCTGCCTGGCTTCAGGCCGGGTTCATTGGCGGAACGCCACAGCAGGTGCTTGATCAGATGAAAGCGTTCGGAGAAACTGGTATCACGCGCTTTATGCTGCAACACAACGATCTGGACGACGTTGATTCGCTGGCTCTGCTAGCGGAAGATGTGACACTATATTTATAATTGCCAAAACGAACGTAAGTAAATATCTATAATTGCGGCACTCATTCACGACAATTAAATTGTGGGAGCAGGCCTGGTGCAGATGGGCCGCCATCTGAATTTCTCATACATGCTTCTCAACAAAAGCCAGACATCATCGGCCTTTCAGGGGCATTATCAAGCTCAGTTACTTAATTGCGGGAAACTGTTCATCTTTTCTGAAACACCGCAGCTAGGCATTTAGCATCAATTCCAATTATTATTGGTGGCTTTTGGATCAATGAAGATATTTGCCAAATAGTTGGAGCAGATTATTGGGCAACTGATCCAATGACCGGAGGACGAATCTGCCAGGAAATAATATCTAGTAAGAGTGTCTAGGGTACATATCGACCTATCATTGATGTTTGATTGATTAGGTAACATCAGCGTTCCTTGACGATTTACCAAGTTTCAATTAGATTCTAGAAAAGGTAACCTTTTTGTAACGTATTTTCCCCTGATTTTAGGGATGGGTGGGGTTCGGAACAGATCCACGTAGGGGCACAAGCAATGGACAACCGTTCTACCATTGATGTAGAGCGGTTTTTGTCATTCATGGCGTTTCTTCATAACGCCATACACAGGATTCGGTTCGAAAAGAAGAAAAAACTGGATGAACTGGGGCTGGATTTGTGAATTAAGCCGAATAAGGGTTCGAATCTTCTTAGGTGGTAACCAATCTTTCCAAACATTCCCTTGTTTTGCGTGTGCATTATGATTACAAAATGTACTCGATATGCACACATGTTTGCGGTATAATGTCAGTATGAATGCGGAGAAAGAAAGAGCGCTATACCAAATCGCAGAAGACCAGGGGGGATATTTCTCGATCAAACAGGCGAATTCTATTGGAATCAGGCGAAACCAAGTATATCGCGCAGTCAAGCAAGCCACCATTGAAAGAGCCTATCACGGTGTGTATCGATTAGCATTGTTTCCAGCCAGTCAATTTGAAGAGATATACGCAGCTGTTATCAGTCTAGGGGATAAGGCTGTCGTAGGTTATGAAACTGCATTGTATATCTATGGTTTGTCAGATATCATCCCCGCGGATATCCATCTCATCATGCCCCGTTCCAGTTCACGGAGACGCAAACATGTCAAAATGCATACAACAAAACTTGATGACCCGGATATTACCTTCTATGAGGGATTCCATATAACGACGGTTGAACGGACGATTGTTGATCTATTGTCGGCACAAGCTGATCTGGACCAGGTACGTTTGGCGATATCACAAGCTCTCGCCCGGGGCATGACCACACAAGAGAAGTTGATCTATAAAGCCAAAAATCGTTCGAAAAGAATTCTCAGTGAAATTCAATCGCTGATGAAGGTTGAGGTGTGATTTGAAATATGCCAGTGGATCTGCATTTCGTCGGGCATTAGAGGAGAGAATTCGCCGAAATTATCAAGGCAAGGATGTTCCCCGCATCCGAAAGATGATCGCCTTCGAGAGATTGATGGCTAGATTGGATCAGCATTGGATATTAAAAGGTGGTTATGCAGTTCAACTGCGCACCCAGAGAGCAAGGACAACCCAGGACGTCGATTTGTTGGTAATGGATATTCCGGTTGAAGATCTTGAAAACATATTTAGAAAAGAACTGGAAATTGATTTGGGGGATTTCTTTGACTTTATAGTCCCAAAATCTACCGATGCGGGTATTGGTGAGCACAGTATGCGGTACCAGGTGATTACTCGGGTTGCCGGAAGGGTTTTCGAGAGATTCCATGTAGATATTGGTTTCAATGATCCACTTCTACAACCAATTGATTATTTGACCCCTCCCAATTTCCTGGCTTTTGCCCAAGTAGAGCCTGCTATGATCCCGTGCTATTCCATTTATCAACACATCGCTGAAAAAATTCATGCAATCTGGCTGCCTAGAACTATACAATCAAGTCGAGTAAAGGATTTTGTAGATCTCATTTTGATGGCTGGCCTTGACACATATATTCAGGCGAACATATTGTGTGAGGTGATCGGTCTCGTTTTTGAATCCCTGTTGAGATAACACGGGGGTAATAAATGCTGCAACAGCTTCAGTAGCTTTTTTGAAATTCCAGCAAGTGGAGTTGGGTTTCCTTTGCCAATAGAATGTATCGCTGTTGCCAGTTGGTAGGAAACCCAACTCCACTTGCTGGAATTTCAAAAAGCTACTGAAGCTGTTGCAGCATTTATTACCCCCGTGTTATCTCAACAGGTTGTTGGTCTTACTTGGGACCCAAAAGATTGGCAGTGGAAATGTAGTGAAATAAATATTTTCCAAAACAGCGGTTCGACTCAGATCCGCTTGGGGGCACCTACAAGGATCCATTCCGAACTTTGCCCAACGGATGTTGAGCAGTTCCTAGAAATGATTCGCTTTGACCAGCGGAAAAAACTAGCAGAATTGCCCGGCATTCCAAAGTGAGCTCGGAATGTTTTCTTTTAATTTAAGTCCCCCTCTAGTTTTGAATAATCTTATCTCTGTAAAAGTTGCCACCTCATATAGCGGCTACAGCATGCAATATGTGCGGCGATTACTACGTTCAGGACAACTGGCTGGTATGAAGGTTGGTCAACTATGGCTTATTGACAAGGATGATTTTGATTCATATTTAGAAAAAGTCACACAATCAAAAGATCATAGATTTGGCCCCAAAAAATATATTAGCAACTGACTCTTAATCGGTTGCACAATCGTCTACCCCCTATATGGTGTCTACCGTGTCCAGAAAGCTCAAGATATGGGGGTCAGTCCGTCCATATTGTCCATAAAATCTAATGTTTCCATCCTGATTGCACCCGGGTTGCACCCGAATAAACTAGTGGAAAGGCGATCTGGCATTCATTTGTAAAGCGCAACTTATATTCAAGTGCGTTTTTTTTAGGTGAGCGACTGACTTCGAATCAGTAGATTGGGGGTTCGAGTCCCTCCGGGTGCGCAGGAAAAACCCCTAGCAATAGGGGTTTTTGTGATTAAAATGATTATTTTGTTCACTGTCATCTTTTATGGGTTATGATGTGAGTCATCTACCGTAATTCGCAATAAATTTAAAGATTACATCAATAAGTAAATAAACGAACATTTAGGTAACCAGCATGCCTTTCGTTAATAATAAAGGAGTCCGCATCCATTACCAAGTAATCGGAAATGGGGTGCCAGTAGTGATGCAACACGGATTTTTCGGAAGTGTAGAAGACTGGTATGAGTTTGAATATGTTAAAAACCTAAGTCAGGATTGTAAACTTATACTAGTTGATGCCCGAGGACACGGTGAAAGTGATAAGCCGTATCACCCTGAATCATACCAATTAAGTAATTTTACGTCCGATATCGTTGCAGTATTAGATGATATTGGTCATGAAAATGCACATTATTTTGGTTACTCAATGGGTGGTTGGATTGGATATGGTATGGCTAAATTTGCACCAACAAGGCTGGATAGACTCATAATTGGCGGGGCTCAGCCATACGGGAAAAAATTCTCCCATGCTAGACAAATCCTCGAACTTGGAATCGATGCTTGGATTTCGGAAATAAGTGGGTGGGGACCATATTCAACTAAAGCACTTGAAAGATATCGAAAAAACGATGCAAAAGCACTAATTGCTGCACTTAATGACCGGACAGATTTGTCAGATATTCTTCCAGCCATGAATATGCCTTGTTTATTCTACGCAGGGGAATCCGATAATGAATATAAAATCATCAAGGAATTAGTTAATCATGTGCCAAATGGTACGTTTTTATCCTTGCCAAATCTTAATCACATTGAATCATTTTTTGAGGGGGGAAAATTGGTTTCAGATTCCATTCTCAAATTTTTATTATCGTGATTTGTGCTACTTTTACAGGCTTCAATCACCGTAATGATTTTATCCTGAACAATTAATTTTTAATATTATTGCATGTAATAAAAAATCATTGTGGCAATTTTCTTGACATCAACAAATACTATTTGAAATTGCTACCAATTACAAACAAATTATTGGAATGTTTCAAAATTATAATAGTGATGGGTAAGAATACCATTTCACTTTATCGAGCCGCCAATCCCCCCTTATGGTGCAACCGTGGTGATACCATGAAAGCGTCCCAACCTAAGTGCTAAACTAGAAGTATCCAGACAACTAGTTTTTCATATAAGGAGGAACGCTATGTTATGATGAACCCCGGAAACTAGACCACAGGCTAAGATGGATTAAACTATAATCCCGAAGCATGTGGAGGAACTCAAGTGACCAGAAAACGCCGACAACATAGCAGCCAGTTCAAATTCAAGGTTGCTCTGGAAGCAGTCAAAGGGCTCAAGACAATCAATGAGATCGCCAGCGAATATAACCTGCATCCGAACCAGGTCAGCAAATGGAAAAAACAGTTGCTTAGCGATGGACCGGCCGTGTTTAGCAGCAACACAGCACGACAGCTACGCGAGCAGGAAGCGCGCGAAATCGAGCTATTCGAGCAGATAGGGCGTCTCAAGATGGAACTTGAGTGGCTGAAAAAAAAAGCTGCCCAATTCGATTGATGCCAAACGCATGATAATTGAAACAGACCACCCGACCTTGAGCGTTCGCCGCCAATGTGACTTGATAGGTCTCAACCGTGCCACATTCTACTGGCAACCGGCGGGCGAATCGCCTCTCAATCTGCGGTTGATGCACCTGATCGACAAGGAGTACACCAGAGCGCCATTTTATGGGTATCGAAAAATGACAGCTCGGCTCAACAACCATTATGGCCACCGTGTCAATCACAAGCGAATCGCGCGGTTAATGGGAACAATGGGCTTGCAAGCTGTCTATCCGCGCCCAAGGACATCGATTCCGGACAAACAGCACAAGAAATACCCCTATCTGCTGCGCGGCCTGGATATCAATCAGCCCAATCAAGTGTGGGCAGCCGATATCACCTATGTACCGATGCCACTGGGTTTCATGTACCTGGTGGCCATTATGGATTGGTTCAGTCGATTCGTCGTAGCCTGGCATCTATCCAACACGCTCGATGGCGCCTTCTGCCTCGATGCCTTGCGTTTTGCTCTGCGCCGTAGCCAGCCGGAAATCTTCAACACCGACCAGGGCGCCCAGTTCACCGCCCATGACTTCTCAGATGAACTTGAAGCAGCAGGTATTCGCGTGAGCATGGACGGCCGTGGTCGCGTCTTTGACAACATCTTTGTTGAACGGCTATGGCGCACGGTCAAGTACGAAGATATATATATTAAGGGATACACATCAGTTACAACCTTAGCCGCCGGGTTGGAAGACTACTTCCTTTTCTATAACTTCGAGCGGCCGCACCAAAGCCTATCGTATCGTGTGCCTGCGGAGGTACACTTCGAAGGTCGACACCTCTTACACTTGATTCATGATTCTGACCATTTGACTAGCTTTGGACTATGTCAGGACAACCAATAAGATTTCGGCAAGACTTGTTTAGCAACTTGATCCGTCACAATCCGACCTATAGGAGGAATCCATGAAAAGAGTAACACCTGAGGAAGTAGGATTGTCATCCATACGATTGGAGCATCTGCGTACCGTCGCGCAAAATTACGTAGACAAGGGTATGCTTGCTGGCTTGATCACCCTGGTGGCCCGTCGCGGCAAGGTGGCTCATCTTGAATGCTACGGTTTGATGGATATCGAGGCTGAAAAACCTATGCGGCCCGACACCATTTTCCGAATCTATTCGATGACAAAACCTATCACGTGTGTTGCCCTGATGATGCTTGTGGAGGAAGGACTTGTCGCCCTGGGCGACCATGTGACCAAATTCATACCGGAGTTCGAGGACCTAAAGATCTTTGTGAAGACCACCGGGACAGGGATTGAGCTCGCTGACGTAGAACGCGAGATGACCATATGGCATCTGTTAACACACACGGCAGGACTGAGTTATGATGTTTTAGAGCACACGCCAGTTGAGGACATGTATCGCGAGGCGGAATTGTACGATTCACTTCGCGTCTTGCAGGTATCGCTTCAGGATTTGGTTAAGACCCTCGCGGAGTTACCCCTTGGGTTTCAGCCAGGCAGCGAGTGGCGTTACAGCGTGGCGCACGACGTTATTGGTTACCTGGTCGGCCTTGTCTCGGGTGTACCGTTTGATATGTTTCTGGAACAACGTATATTCAGGCCATTGGGCATGGATGATACGGGCTTTTTCGTGCCCAAAGACAAACTTGACCGGTTTGCTGCCATGTACAGCGCACCCGGAGAAGATGGTATTCGTCTCCTGGACGCACCGGCAACCAGCTCGTTTTCCATGCCGGACCGCGCTCCCTCAGGCGGTGTGGGGCTTGTCTCTACCACATCAGACTACCTACGTTTCGCGCAGATGGTGCTCAATGAGGGTGAATTTGAAGGGGTACGTTTGTTAAGCCGTGAGACGGTTCAGATGATGACGTCTAACCAGCTACCCGACGAACTGCTGCCCCTCGCTTTTGGTACGTCGTCGTGGTCGGGTATGGGCTATGGTTTGGGATTTGGCGTACACGTCGGTCCCGACCAAACCAGGGTCCTGGGATCTAAAAGCCTGTTCATGTGGCTAGGCCATGCCGGAACGTATTTCTGGGTCGACCCAAACGAGGCGCTAATTGGCCTCATCATGCCGCAGGCGTTGCATCACGGTGGATATCAGTACCCGCTGCAGGAGATAGCCAGCCAGGCGGTTGTTGACTGAGGATCATCGCCGGACTAATCGAAACTCAAGAACATAAGAGTACCACTTATTTTTGCCATTTTGTGGTCTTGACAACAGGGGTCACTTTATGTATCCATTTTACCTTGGAATTGATTTACATCTTAAGCGCACTTACGTGGTGCTGATGGACGGGGAAGGGGAGGTGATCGATGAGCGTCGTATGCCAAACGCGGAAATGGCAGGATATCTTGAACAGCATGTGCCGCACAAGACCTACGCAGTGCTGGAAGCCACCCGTAACTGGCCATTCATGTATGATCTGCTGACTGAGCATGTGGCACGAGTAGAATTAGCACATCCAAAAGAGGTCAAGGCAATTGCCAATGCGGCCGTCAAGACGGACCGGATTGATGCTGGCGTGCTGGCACACTTGGCCCGGATGAACTATCTGCCGACAGCCTACGCAGCCCCCAAAGAGGTCAGAGATTTGCGGCTGTACACTCGCCATCGCAGTTGGTTGATCGGACATCGCACCCAGGCCAAGAACCGTCTTCAGGCTGTACTAGCTAGTTACAACCTGGTTTCGATTCCCCGTGGGGGCACAAGCAATGGACAACCGTTCTACTGATGATGTAGAGCGGTTTTTGTCTTTAATTCATTTTGAATCCAGGGGGAAGTTGGACGAATTGTTGATAAGGTATAATGGGAAAAGTTTGTAAAGTGTATATACGAAAGATTATCCAGATGGTATCAACTAAAGCAGAAGTTCTCGAAGTGTTAGATAAAAATAAGACAAAATTTAACACATTTGGTGTACGTCAGTTCAGTCTTTTTGGCTCTTTTTTATACGATCAAGCGACGTCTGAAAGCGATGTTGACCTGTTAGTTGAGTTTGATCCGAATAAGAAGAATTTCACGAACTTCAGCAACCTCGTTTTCTATCTCGAAGAGTTAATGGGACGTCGGGTTGAAATTGTTACTATAGAAAGCCTCAGCCCGTACATTGGACCGCATATATTGCGTGAGGCAGAGCATGTCGCGATCAGTACGTGAATACCTCAAGCATATCCGAGATGAAATTACCTACCTGGAGGCGGAAGGCACAGGTATCGATAAGGATGAATTACCCGCAAACGCGCATTTGTGCGTAGTTTAGAGGTAATTGGTGAAGCCACCAAAAACATCCCTGATAAGCTTCAAAATGAATATCCTCAAATTCAATGGCGTGCAATCGCCGGAATGCGCGATCGCCTGATTCACAGTTATTTTGGGATTGATTATGATATCGTCTGGGATGTGCTGAGAAACCATATCCCAGTATTGGCTGAAACGATTAATGTTATGTTGCTTCGTAAAGATATTGATTGATGCCAAATTTTGTTCGGATCCTATCCCCGTGGGGGCACCTACAAAGATCCATCTCGAACACCGCAACATCGCTGTGGAAGAGTTTCTGGAGATGTTACGCTTTGATCAGCGTGACAAAATAGCAGAACTCCCCAGCGAACTATTGCGAGAGTGTTCGGGATGATTTCTTTTAATACACAAACCCTTTCTCAACCTTCATTTACTCGCGTCATCAATAATCACATCACAGTGCAGGCTGCCGCCGAAGCAACTGCTATAACATCCAGTACCTGCGGCGATTATTGCGTCCTGGAAAGCTGGAAGGCATCAAAATCGGTCAAATATGTTTGATCGAGATGCAATGCCTAGAAATGTATCTACAACACGTTGAGAGCACTTCTGACCTTCGCTGCGGACCCAGATAAATATATTTGAGTAGGCGCGGTTACGAATATAAACGCGAGACGAATACGCCCGAATAAAATGGGGGTAAATCATGAGCGTGATGGTATTGGATGCTGGCAACAGCATTATCAAGACTAAGATCGCCAGGCAAGAAAAAGGTGAAATCGCTTTCCCGCATGCAATGAAACAGCTAACGGATAGCGAGTACGAGATAATCACTACCCGGATTTGAATGGAAAACCAATCAAATGGTTACATGCGGATAAATTGAAAGCCGTACGTGGTAGGGGAGAATACTGAGCGACATGGGATGGTTATCGTATAAAGTTTATCTAACCACCATATACATGGGTCGAGATGATGTACGGTGGAGTGGATTAGCATCTGCATTTAGAAGAAAAAAACCTTTGAGTTGGGCGTTCGATTTTCCTGGTAAATTTATCTAAAATTGAATGGTGGATAGATGAAATTTAGACTCGATACATCAGTAATATTTTTCGCGACAACAATCCTATTCGTCAACGTTAACAACCACTTTGATAGCCTCGTTTTGGGGATCCATGAGCAGATCAAAGGCATCCTGGACTTGGGTGAGAGGGACTTGGTGCGTTATGAGTGGCTTGAGGTCTACACGCTTATCCGCTAACAGTTTCAATGTCCCCTGAAAATCCCAACAATAACCCTGTGAGCCCGTGAGAGAGATTTCCTTCTGCACAAATATGTTGGCTGGGATGGAGACATCTGGTGTTTCGAATAGCCCTAGCAAGATAGCCATACCACCCTTTTTCAACGTCTGAAGCGCTTGGACGAGAGTTAGATTAATCCCCACTGCTTCAAAAGTTCTCTCAACCCCCAACCCACCTGATAGTTCGATGATTTGCTCAACGGTGTTTCCCTCCAGGTTGTTAAATACAGCCGTCGCACCCAGGTCGAGGGCTTTTTGCAATCGATGCTCCTGGACATCGACCACAAATGCATCTCCGCCACCCGTCGTTTTACACAGCATTAGCAGCAGCAGCCCAATTGCCCCTGCCCCGAATATAGCACTATTATCCCCAACACCCAGGTTGCTTTTCTTGATCGCATGCAGCGCAACCGATAGTGGTTCGACCAGCGCCCCTTCGGCATAGGAGAGATTGTCAGGAAGCAAATGTACCCATTTCTCCTGGGCGACAAAATGAGGGGTAAAACCGCCTTGCCCTGTGCGGTACTGAAAGCTGATGTTTTCGCAGAGGCTGTATTCTCCTCGTTGGCAGAAATGACATTCCTCACATACGATCACTGGTTCGATCGCCACCCGGTCGCCAGGTTTCAATTTGCTTACATTGTGTCCTACTATTTCCACTTCGCCGGCTATTTCATGACCGGCGGGGACAGGCAGTGGAGCTGCTGGATGTGCACCTTTGAAGATATGTAGATCGCTGCCGCATATTGAGACTGCTTTGACTTTTATTTGCACTTCTTTGGGTCCCAGCGTTGGCAGCGGGCGGTCTTGAAATTCTATTATCCCGGGGGAGGTGACAATGGCCATCGGTCGTGTTTTTGGCATCAAGTTATTCCTCACGTATGGTTTTATTAGATAATACTCCAATTCCTTCAATCTCGATCGAGATATGGTCTCCCGCTTTTAAGAATACAATTGGAGCTGGTCGATCATTTATGCTTTTAGGGCTTCCGGTCAGAATGATATCTCCTGGCATCAAGGTGGCTATTGAGGAAATATAGCTGATCAAATAGGGCACGTTGAAGATCATCTCATCCGTGTTTCCACTTTGCACTAGTTTTCCGTTAATATGGGTTCTGATGGTCAGATTATTTGGATCTGGGATCTCATCTGAAGTTACCAGAGCCGGGCCCATCGGGCAAAATGTATCCGAGAGTTTGCCAGTCGCCCATTGGGAAGTACGCTGTTCTAAATCTCTAGCACCTACATCGTTGGCGATCATGTAGCCTGCCACATAGGATAGCGCATTCTCAAGGGGGATATGCTTGCCCCGTCTTCCGATCACAACGGCTAATTCGCCTTCACAAAACACCTCTTCGCTTATTCGTGGGAGCAGAATGGGTCCTTGGTGTCCGGTCAATGTGCTGCTGGACTTCAAGAAAAGGACCGGGTAGGCTGCCCTTTGACCCTTTGCTGAGCTGGGAGAGGGGTAGTTCATGCCTACACAAATTAGCTTTCCTGGATTTAATATCGGTGGCTTCAGCAATACTTGATCGGGTTGCAAAAGTATCGCTTTTGATTTTAGTGATTCGACGTCATTGGGCAGGGACTCTTGGATGAACTTAAACGTCTGTTGAGCCTTATTCATGAGCGGAGAATCGCTGTTAATTAATTCGGTCATCGAATCAGGGATCAAGGTATTTGAGAGATCCATACCATCCGCTACAAACTTTCTCTCCAACAGATAACTCTCTGCTTGCCGGAGGTCAAGGATCCACTCATTGAGTTGGGCCCCCAACTTGATATCAGAATCGTGTAAATAGGTGACGAATCGCATGGATGTGATCAGGTAATTTCGGGTGGATTGCTTGTTTCTAATCCGACTTCAACTCGGGTTGGTGATGGTTCTCGAATAGTAAGTATACTGATGACAGCTCCAACGGTTAGCAGGATGGCTGCAGAAGCATAACCGGCTGTCGGGCTGAACGTATCTGCCAGATAACCGCTCACGATGGGAGAGAGTGCTGCGCCAATAAAGCGGAAAAATATCGCTAAGCCACTCACAGTGCCTCGTAGCGATGGGAAATAGTCAACCATAATTTTTAATTGAGCTGGCAGGCAAAAGCCAATGGCAAAGCCGGATGTGATTACAGCCCCAGCGATAATAGCAATCGGTGTAGATTGATCAGCCGAACGGCTGATTAAGGTTAATATACTGAAAGCGAATGCAGCTAATAGCGAGCCAGGGATGAGCACATTGCGGATATTGGTTCTGTCTGAAGCTCGCCCGCCTAATAATGAACCAATAATTGCCCCGATGGGTAGCAAGCTAACCAGCAACCCAATGCTGCCAATGCCAAGCCCAAATTGTGTGTTGAGCATTAACGGCAAGAGCGTGAACACGGTGAACAATGCATAAAATTGCACGAATCCAATTATGGTGGCTCCGAGTGTTGGTGGATTGCGCAAGATGGTGAACATCTCGCGTACACCAACTTTTTCAGTACGGACAGCTTGTTCAGGCAGTTGCCAGTAAGCAAAAATCGCTAAGCCAATCCCAACCAAACCCAAAAGCAAAAAGTCCATCCGCCAACCGATCCAAATGGCGATAAATGCACCGATAATGGGACCGGCTGCTGCTCCGGCGGCATTCAATATTTCAAAGGTACCCATCGCTCTCCCCCGTTCTGACCCTGGAATTACATCGCTGATTAATGCGATACCAACAATGACAGCTGCGGCTATACCTAATGCTTGCAGCGTGCGTATCAAAAAAAATGCCTCGATACTTTGAACGAAGATGCCTCCCAAGCTAGCGATTGAGAATAGCAACATTCCGGCCAGCATAATCCGTTTGCTTTCATAGCGATCGACAACAGGACCGAGAAACAGCTGAGCGATGGCGAAGGTCAACGCGAAAACAGATAAGGTCAGACCAAATAAGGCGGTCGTCATCTCAAGGTCATGCAGTATATCTATCTGCGAAGGTACGTAAATTACCTGGCTGAATGAGCGCATGAACGCAGCCAGGGAAGCCAGGTAAAGAACCTTGGTTTTTAGTTGCACGTTTTGCTCATTCCCCCGGCGCGTAACCCTGGAGCACTTCTAAACCAATTTCTCCAGCAAAAAATTGGTAAACATCATCTCGTTCGAGCCAGAGCAGGGTCTCTTTTTCGAGCGGTAGGGAATCGCCGTTCACTAGAACAGTGCCATCACCTGAAATTACGTACAACAATTGATCGGTGTCATCGTGTTTTTGTTCGGGACCGACTGCCAACGGTTTAAATGACCTGCGACGGGCAGCAATCGCCGACGTACCGATAGTTTTATGATCGGCAAGGGTCGTTTTCGTCCAACCTTCCGTGGTCGTTTCAGTTTCCATAATTTCCGGTTTTAAGATGATCGGCACGCATAACTCCTCTTTCTGGGATAAATACGGATTCTTGTGCTGTACTCTCAAGATTGCCTGAAACTCAGGCGTCAGGTGCCCACGTTCAACAATCGTGCGGGTCCACCCAGACGGTTTCTTGCGGGGGTGGTGCCCAAAACTCGACGAAGGTAAAATTTTTGGGGGTATCGTTTTCAAACCAGTGCACCTCATCAGGACCGACCAGGACGACCATTCCGGGTAGGAGCCGGTGGCTGCCCTCGTTTACATGAATCAATCCCTGCCCGTCCAGGATGTAGAAAAGGTGATGGCAATCTTTATGGTAGTGTTTTGCCGCAGTATCACCTGGGTGATAAGTGATGCGATCGGCGCGAAGTTTCGTCGCCCCAACAGGCACATTCTCGGTGATCAAATCCAGCCGATCACGAGTATCTCGGGTAGAGTGATAATGCGGCAATTGGTTTTTCGGAAATAGCTTAGCCATATAGATGGTCCTCTTCAATATTCACAATAAAGGATTTATGTTTCTGACCAGAACTGGGTCGCGTCACCTTCTTGACCGTACCCAAATGCATCATCCAGCCTACGCCAGATAGGGTTCAGGACGGGAGCGTTGGATATAAAGGTACGGGTGAGGTCATGCACGAACCCGGGCTGTTTGGTGAAGGGGCAGGAACGGATGCAGGTCGTGCAGTTCGTGCCGTTGCCCAAGGACCAGTATCGGCGGCATGTCTCGTTATCCAGGTGCCAGGTATATACTCCTGGATTATTGGAAACATTGGGCCTCTCCCATGTGCGTTCACCTGTAGGGATGGCATTCACCGGGCAGTCTTCGGCACATTTTTGACACACCTCGCAAAATTCCGTTACGCCGAAACGGATCGGGTTATCCCGCTGCAATGGCAGATCAGTGATTACTTTACTTATGCGGATACTGGGACCGTAATCTGGAGTGATCAATTTACCATTTCGCCCCTGTTCGCCAAATCCAGCTTCAATCGCCATGGGTATATTGAGTGCCAGATCATTGATTGATGGTATGGCACCGTATCCCAGGCCGCGCAAAAATTCTGCTACTCCCGAGACCAGGAGTCCCATGCGGCTGTAGGAAATGCGCGTTTCCGCGCACCCTAATGGTGAGGGGGTGTATTTGATCACATCCGGGTTCATCCAGGTGCCCATCACGATGATCCATTGCATCCTCTCTGGGATGACCAATTGATCTTCGGTTTCTTCAGCTGTCTCTGCTGGTTGGAATACAATCTCCTTGTGGGAGCCGTTGGCCCAGAATGCGTGTGAGAAGAACCACCGTTGGTCAAGGGGAACAATTCCTACCATGTCCGCCCCAAAATAATGAGCTACACGTTTAACCATCCTCGCGGCTTCTTCCGTTGTTCCCTCCCACTGATCGATTCCTGGGGGAAGTTTATTGCCGAGTGAATTCCAAGATGTCACACCACGGTTCGAATGGTTGATGCTGTTACCCATGCGGAAAGTGGTCACCCCGCCAGCTAGAAAGAGGCTGTAATCTTCCACCTGATAGCCGGGTCGACCGCCTTTGATTTTCTTCACGCGCGTATCTTCGGACTTATGAGAAAATACTTGCACGGACTCGTCCCAATTTGGTCGCCCGACGGTTAAATTGTTGCGTTGGTCGAAGCGCTGATACCTGTCATCATCCACCTGGTAGGGTGGATGGTCTGGGGGAAGCGTCTTCTTGTATAACCTGGTCAGCAAGCTTTTCTTTTGCATGATGATTACCTCAAGAATGGATAACAGTATTGATTGTGTGTTGATTCATGATGACGCATACCTTTCCTTTATCGGACAAATATGAGCATTAAGGAACCTGCGACGACCAGCGTTGCGCCAAGCCATACCCGATTGGTGACGCGTTCTTCCTTCTGCCCGACCAGGAAGATAGACAAGATGATTACGACGGGGACATTCACACGTCCTAGAGCTAGTACCACGGCAACGGGAGCCATGGTTAGTGCCAGGTAGCGAATCCAGGTGGATGCTCCAACGAATAGGCCCGCGGCAAGTTGGTAGAACAACGATTCACGAGGCACTTGACTGAGGTTTAACCGCTCACGGCGCCGCAGGAGGATGATCGCATAAGCAATAGCCGACAAGACCATCCCGATGGTGACACCTAACAGGGGGGAGTCCATTTCATCCAATCCACCACGGATAAAAATTGGGCTGATAGAAAAGCATACCGCTACCCCCAGACCGAATATTGAATCGCGCCAGCTAAACCTTACTGGGTTGGCCTCATTCTTGCCCGAGACCGACACGAAATAAACGCCGGCGACAATCGTGAAGACACCTGCCAATACCGGTAGGCTGAGGATTTCGTCAAAAGCCAAGGCAGCGACCAGCGTGGCGAAAAGCGGGGTGGCACCCACCAGTGCACCGGTGCGAGCTGCTCCAACTCTGTTCTGGCTGATGGTGAGCAAAGTCCATCCCAAGAAGAAATGGATCAGCCCACCCAGGCCGAAGTTGACATAGACACTCGCCGGGGCTTGCGCTAACATGTTAAGGTCCTCGGTTAGGAGCGAGCCGATTGCCAGGAGCACAGCACTCACGAACACCAATATAAAGGTAGCCCAGTATATGCTGAATCCAGTTCTGGCTTTACGGTTAAAAGCCTGAAATACGCCAAATCCAACTCCGGCTAAGGCCGCGTACAGGGCTCCTGCTAAATATGTATCGTTCATAACAAAGTTCGCTGATTCTTAGGTGTGTGACACCGGTGTCGCCTTAGCCTAAAATATAGATGACATGCCGGACGAAAAGTCCGGCATGTCAGTATATCTATGCTACCTGATAAATCTGCTCACCGAGCTTAAACGCAGTGAGGATTTCGAAGGTGATCTTCAAGATACGGGCTACGGCCCCGTCTGTATACCATCCCAGGTGCGGGGTGACGACAACGTTCAGGCCACCAAAATCATGGTAAACGTCGCGCTCGTCTTCCAACACATCTAACCCAGCCCCGCCCAATTGCCCTGAACGAAGAGCATCGATAAGGGCTTGCGTATCCAACACGGCTCCACGAGCCGTGTTGACCAGGATGGTTCCCTTCTTCATCTGAGCCAGCCGGTCGGCATTGATGAGATGATGGGTGTTTTCTGTCAGGGCAACATTTAGGGAAATGAAGTCACTTTCCGCCAGGAGTTCCTCCAGGGACAGGTAGGTGAAGTCCAAATCTCGAGCTGCGGCCTCATTTTGGTACACGTCGTGTGCGACCACCCGCATGCCAAACCCCTTGGCGATACGCACACAATGCATACCAATGCGTCCTGTGCCAATCACGCCCAGCGTTTTCCCGAATAGCTCAATGCCTTGGAGACCCTGGTCAGAAAAGCGATGCTCGAGTTTGTATCGTTCATTTCCCCGCACGACGTTACGAGCGACCGCCAGCAGCAGTCCAAAAGCCTGCTCGGCGATCATATGGGCACCATAGTCGGGGATATGACAGACTGGAATGCCGCGCCGTTTTGCTTCATCCAGGTCGATATGGTCATATCCTACTGAGCGAGTGACGATCAGCTTCAATTTGGGCAGACGATCAAAAACATCTTTGGTTACCTGCCCGAACTGGTCGCGCATACAGAGCACATCCGCATCTGCCGCGGCAGCGACGATCTGATCGCCAGTGCGCAGGGGAGGATGAATGCTGAAATCAAACCCCTCGAGCTGGATGGCCTCGCGGTTCTCAAAGACGAAGTCAACAAAAGAAACCTTCACGCCAGCCCTCTTCCCTTTTGCACCTGCTCGATGAATCCAACTGCCCGGCGGGTCAGCTCATCCATGTCACCTGAATCCAGCAGTTTTTGGTTGACCAGGCTGCTCCCCACTCCGAGGGCGGCAGCTCCCTTGCTGATGAAATCCGCAGCAGTATCGAGGTTGACCCCTCCCACGGGGATGATGCGAACTTGAGGCAGCGGGGCAAGGATAGCTTTGATCAGGCTTGGGCCGCCAAAGCTGGCGGGGAACAGTTTAATAAAATCCGCGCCAGCCTCCCAGCCGGTTAGGATTTCAGTGGGTGAGTAACATCCGGGTGAGGTTGGGATACCGTACCGGTTGCAGAGTTTAATTAATTCCAGATTGAGCACTGGGGAGACGACAAAATCAGCCCCCGCCAGAATTGCTGCTCTCCCCGTTTCTGCATCCAAAACGCTTCCAGCTCCAAAAATGACATCAGAGCCGTATCTCCCTTTGGCTTGCTCAATTACACTTAAAGCCCCGGGTGTTGTCATGGTTACTTCGATGGCTTTTACGCCACCTTTCTTTATGGCATCCGCGGCTGCAATCAGTTGATCTGAAGATTGGGCACGCATGATGGCGATCACGCCTGTTTCACGAATGATGTCGATGGTATCTTCTTTTTTCATTTTTATGCTCCCTTATCGAGACGTTCTCTTGCCTCCACCGAAGACTTCAGCTTTCATTAGCGCTTCGACTTCAGCCTTATCAACAATTGGCAAGTCGTACATTAGTGTCTGTTTAATCCGGGTCGCCGCATCGCCAACCAGGACTCCCTTTACAATCCCTTCTCGCTCAAACCCCGCCGTGAGCAGACCATAGTAGAAGCCTGCGTTCCACGTATCTCCGCCGCCTAAGCGGTCCCAAAGCGTGATCGGTTTTACAGCTGGCGAACGGAAGAAAGTGCCCTCAGAACCCATGGCAGCCGATTCCCAGCGGTGCTGTTCGAAGGAGTCGGGATAGCGAATGGTGATGGCCACAATTTTGACGTTGAAAAGGTCTCGAACCTGCTTGCTGAATTCTTTGATGTCGTCGTCCTCTATCTGCCCCATGTCGCCGTCGACAACCTGTTTCGCAGAATACTGTCCGCAGGAAATATCATACAGTTTAGCCATGTCTTCTATGGTCGTAATCAGAATATCCACATGATCCGAAATCGTCGGTGTCAGGATCTCACGCGCTTGTTGCGGAGACCATAAGGTAGCCCGGTAGTTGAAATCCATACCCACCAGACAACCCTCAGGTTTGCTTGCAATAGCTTCATTGAAGGCATCGTAGCAGTAGTTGCGCTCATATTTGCTGTGCGTTGCCAGACCAAATGTGATACCGGAACTGTGGAAGATCTTGGCATCTTTCAATGCTGCTTTCCAATCGACCATCCCCGCATCGAGCCGGGAGGTGGCTGAGTACATACGCTGGTAGACGCCGGTATTCTTCCTCGGCGTGCGGCCGATTTCGTAAATAAAGCGCCCAATGGGTTCAGTTTTTGGGGCCCAAACAATGTGCTTTGTGTCCACCCCTTGCTCGCGGGCAATGTTGCGCAGCGACTGGCCGTAAGGGTTATCCGGCACGCGGGTGATGAAACCCGACGGGATGCCTAGGCGGCTAAGGCCAATGGCCAGCGTATACTCACTGCCTGCCATGGACAGATTTACCAGACGAGTGCGTTCTGGACGCTCAAAATCAGCAGGTGTATCTCGAACCATCACCTCGCCAAAGGTCACGAAGGTTGGATCGCGATTCGCGAATTGGGAAAGGTCGTCACCTGTGATTTTATAGTGTTTTACTTCGTTCATTCTGCCCTCCAAGGTATTATGAACAATCAATGACCGCCCAAACCTGTTAGAGCGATCAACTATTTGGGAAAATCAGAGACAACAAAGGGAGAGGAAATCCAAAACATGCTCGCCTCCTCCTATGCAACTCATCTCAACAAGGCGGCCATTGGACGGTATAGAGATGCTTACCACCGTTCAGTGGACCTTTGAGCAGCTCGTCCACTTCTTCCTGCGTAAAGCGTTGTGTGACTAACGAAGCGTCCGGCAGCTTCCCAACGGGGAAGCTCTCCATAATGTCGTCATGCAGCTTGACGATGTAGTCCAAGAGCGCCTCTACGCCAGGCCGGGCTTTCTCAACATCCGCCAGGGTAGCTTTGCCTACCACTCCCTCCGGATTACCGATTATTTCGATGGTTCCCAACCCGGTATGTCCGTACCAGGGGATAGGTCGTTGGTAGGCATTGGCGGCAGAATCTACGTGACCGGGCGGCAAGAACCCTTGAAATTCCGTGTCCACGGCATTCTCCTGGTTGATCATTTCGGGAAACAAGGCCAGGGAATAGGATGTTTCACACTCGTCGGCGTGTACGAAGGGTGTTTCAAACGGACCACCGTGCGCTTTATCCTTGATGTAGGGCTGGATGGCGTAATACCAATTGAGGTTGACCAGGATGCTTGGCACCTGGTATACCTTTGCAAAGCGGTGAATAGCCGTAGGAATCACATACTCCTGCCCGTGACCGTTAAGCAGGATCTGCTTGCGGAAACCGGTGTTCCAAAAACCGGCGATCACTGAGCTCAAATACGCGGTGAAAGTATCCTCGTCAACCGGGACAGTACCGGGCATACCGATATGATGATAGGGGTGACTGCCGAACCAGATCGGCTGAGAAACCGTACAGCCTGTTTTCTGCGCCACCGCTTCGGCCATGCGCGTGACCAAAAAGGTGTCTTCGCCGAAGCATGCGTTGCGTCCGTGGGCCTCAGTGCTGCCGACCGGGATGATAATCAGGTCGTTTTGTTCCAGGCGCTCTTCGACTTCCTGCATGTTCATGTTTTGAAAATAGATGCCGTTTGGGGCGTCCATGTGCCCACCATCGGGTGGGATCTGCCAGTTATTGTTACTCATAAAACCTCCTTAAGGTTTAACGATTACTTTTATTGCTCCACCCACTCTTCCGGTAAATGTATCAAATGCACTATTGATTTCATCCAATGGGAAGGTGTGTGTAATTAATGGTTTTAAATTTATACGCCCGTCGGCCATTAAGGGAATGGCTCGACTCAGGTTCAACATACCCTCCGCCTTGGGCCCGGTGATGAGCAGATTCCACTGGACGATCTTATCCAACTGCAGCGTCACCGGATCGTGGTAGATGCCGTTGAAGGATATGCGCCCGTTCTTACGGATCATCTCCAGCGCTTCGGCCGCGGGGACGGGTTGACCGGTGCATTCCACAACCATGTCCGCACCGATACCGTTGGTCAGCTCCATGATCGTTTCCACTACGTTGATCTCGCGAACGTTAAGGGTGATGTCTACCCCCAGCTCCCGTCCGACAGACAACCGTTCTTCTCGTGTACCGGTGAGGATCACCCGACCAGCACCAAGGACTTTCGCGAGATGAGCGGACATCAAGCCGATGGCTCCCGGCCCGGTGACGACGACGGTTTCACCCGGTCTTATCCATCCGATCCGATCGTAACCATACAACACCGTGCCAGTTCCAGTCAGCATGGTGCCTTCTTCAAACGAGATGCTGTCGGGTATTTTGTGCAGGGTATTGACGTGACAGGCAGCGTAATCGGCATACCCACCGTTGGTGCTGAAGCCATAGTGACGATGTCCAATTTCGTAATTACCGTAGTTCAGGCAGGTCGTATATAAGCCTCGCAGGCAGTTTTCGCAGCGTCCACATCCCTTGTGGGGCTCGACAGCGACTCGATCGCCTACGCTGAATTCGAACACATCGGGGGCTGTGGCAGCAACAGTTCCGGTAAATTCATGGCCAGGGATGAATTCACCTAATTTGGGGTAACCTTTCCAACCTTTGGCGATGATCGCCGGGTCGCTGCCGCAAATCGCAACCGAGTTGACACTCACCAGGGCTTCACCCTCGCTGAGAGCAGGGACGGGCACCTCTGTGACTCTTAAATCACCATAATCGAACAAAACGGCGGCTTTCATGGTTTTTGGTATGTCCATTAGTACTCCTTTTAAAAATATATATATTTTAAGGTTCTAAGACTACTTTCACTGCCTCACCATTGCGGGAGAGTTCGTAACCCTGCTTCCACTTTTCTAATGGCAAGACGTGAGTGATAAAATCGGCGGGTTGAATAGCGCCCCGCTCAAACAGGGAAAGTACGCGTTCCCAGCTTGTATACTTTGAACTATAGCTGAATACAACTGTGAGAGCCCGGAAAAGCGCCTCTCGGTAGGGTATCTGCACCTCGTCTGTGGGTGGCTGGCCGATGATACCCACTCGCCCAAGCCGCCGGGTCAACCGGAAAGCTTGTTGTATGGCTGGTATTGCTCCGGCAAGCTCAATGACCACGTCTGCCCCCTCTCCGCCAGTTAACTCTTCTACAATACGGGTCACATCTTCCTGGGCAACGTTGACAACGTGATCGATACCCAATTCCCTGGCTTTGGGCAATCGGGCTTTTTCATCACGGTCTATGCCTGTGAGGATGACTTTTGAAGCACCGGCAACTTGCGCCATTTTTGCTGCCACCATCCCGATCGGTCCGCACCCCAACACGAGAACAACGTCCTCCGGGGCGATCACGGTGCGCTCCAACATGCCATGCGCTGCGACAGCTGAAGGCTCTGAAAAAGCTGCTTCGATATAGTTTATGTTGTCTGGTATTCGATGGAGCAACCAGTCGGGAACCTTTATGAACTTGGTAAACGCGCCATCCTCGAAGTACCCCGGGGCGCGTTTCGAGGCGCAGGCAAAGGCGTTGCCAGTCAGGCATTGTCGGCAATGTCCACAGGCATGCGTGTGCTGTTCAGATACCACCCGGTCACCTACCGCCCAACCGCTGACATTCCCGCCGATCTCTGTGATCTCCCCAGCGAACTCGTGTCCGACGACCACAGGGGGTGTATAGGGGTGTTGATCATCCTCGATTTTCAAATCGCTGCCACAAATTCCGCAAGCCCGCACTCTGATCAATACCTCATCTGGTTTGATCTGCGGAATTGGGACATCGCGCAGCTCCAAATTACCGGGACCGTGATTTGTTTTAACCAAAGCTTTCATGTGTCATTCCTATGGGTGCAGCATGATACGGATGCTGCCCTCTTTCCGGTTTTGAAAGAGTTTCCAGGCGCGTGGGAACTCGCTTAATGGCATATGATGGGTGATCAGTGGCTGTATGTCCACCAAACCACATTTCATCAGCTCGTTGGCCTGTTTGGATATTCCTCTTGGATTGGCCACCGAGCCGAATATATCCAGATGGCCCCTGACGATGGTGCTCAGGTCGATTTCCAATTGCCTGCCGGGACTCGTTGAGCCGCAGAGGACAACCCGCCCACCGCGACGAGTCATGGCGATGGCTTGCCGCGCAGCATCGGCTGTCCCGGCGAATTCGATCACCAGGTCAGCGCCACGCCCATTGGTCAATTCCTGCACAGCCGCGACTGTGTCTCCGTTTTCACCTACCACGAGCGAATTAGCTGCGCCCAGCTCTCTTGCCAGTGACAAACGTTGAGCGTCATGTGTTGAACCGATGGCAATCACTTGTCCGGCTCCGGAGCCGCGCGCGATTTGCACGGAGAGAAGCCCAAAGGTGCCAGGCCCAACAATGGCGACGATCTCACCCGGCCGAACACCACCAGCCCGCTCGAATGCCCACAGGGCGATGCCAACCGAGTCGGTGAAGGCTCCGTGGTCGAAGTCGAGGCCTTCCGGCAGCACGTGGACAGCCTTTGCCGGAACAGCACAATATTCAGCCAGCCCGCCAGGAACGGTAAAGCCGATATGGGCGTGCCCCGTTTCGAGGTGACCATAATTTTCGCAGAGGTTGTATAGACCTTCGCGACAAGGTGGGCAAGCCTCACACCCAACATGGACTTCCACACCAACTTTGTCTCCGGGTTCTAACCCTGTAACACCCTCGCCAATTTGCACGATTTCACCACCCCATTCGTGACCCGGAATGTGTGGATAGATAACACCGGGGAATAAGCCATGGAAAATTTTCAGGTCTGTCGCACAGATTGTCGTGGATTTAACTTTGACGACGACCTGTCCGGATTCGGCTTGCGGTGCAGGAACATCGGCGAGTTTATATTCGTCTGGTTGGGGAATGACGACAGCAAGCATAGGATTATTCCGTGAAGTTGGGTGGTCGTTTTTCAAGAAACGCTGCTTTGCCCTCAGCCGCGTCAGGGCCGGTGCCAGTATCTACACGCAGCTGCCTCTCCATGGCCAATCCGGCTTCGAAACCATCGCGAAAACCCACATTAACGCAGCGTTTAGTAGCCGACACAGCCGGAGCAGCACTGGTCGCAATTTGAGCTGCCAGGTCTACGGCGTGGTCTATCAGTTCGTCGTCCTCGACGACATATTCCACCAGGCCGATCTCCAGTGCTTCGGAGGCATCGATTGTGCGTCCGGTGAGCAGTAGATCTAATGCGCGCCCACGACCGACCAATCGCGGCAGGCGCTGCGTACCGCTGCCCGAGGCAAAGGCGCCCACCTTGACCTCAGGAAATCCGAATTTGGCGGACTCGGCAGCCATGCGGATATCACAGGCTAAAGCCAATACAGCCCCACCACCCAAAGTGAAGCCGTTGCAGGCCGCGATGACTGGCAATGGAGAGTTCTCGATGGCGACATTTAAACCAGCTTCAACATATTCATTCTCAAGCAGCCAACCGATATCCTGACGGAAGTCTTTTATATCAGAACCGACCGAAAAGGCTCGTCCCGTTCCGGTCAACACCAGGCAGCGAATTCGATGCTCGGCTTCCAGCTTGGCGAGCACTGCACCTAATTCTCGTTTGACCTCGAAGCGCAATAACCCTAATGGCTCAGATGTAATCGAGATCAACGCCACACCATCTTGAGGGTATTCCACCTCGATGGTGGAGAGCTTTGGTTTGGATTGGTTTGAATCGGGTTTTTTTGTATCCGTCATTGCAGCTCTCCCAACAGATCGCTTAGACGCCCAGGGATGTTTTGTCGTGGTTTCTGGGCGAGGTCAGTTTCCAATCCCATTGGCTCCGGGTAGAACAATCTATTATCCATCTCCTTGAAATCGGAGGCAACTGGGGGACGGAAATCCATATTGGCGAATATGTCTGCCTCCAGGTCTACTCCGGGAGCGGCTTCCAATAGCTCCAGACCTTCTGGGCCGCGGCGGAATACCGCCCTTTCGGTGATGAACAAGATTTCCTGTGCTCGCTCCCAACCGAAATCACCGTTGTATGTGATCTGCTCGAGCTGTTCGATAAATTTAGGGTAGCGGCCTTCGTTGTTGATCGAGGTGCGGCCCTTGCTCCAGGAGATGTCCAACTCTCCAGCGGTGAGCGTGCCGCTGAAGATGACCTTCTTGGCATTTTGACTGATGTTAGGAAATCCGCCAGGTCCGATGATACGACCCCCGAAACGGCTCACGTTGACGCTGCCTTGAGAGTCAACCTGGGCGAAAGAGAGAAAGGCTAGGTCGAGTCCCCCGCCATCGTAAAAATCGAATTGGTAAGGCTGGTCGATCATCGCGTCGTAGTTGATCGCCGCGCCGGCATCCATCCTGGATGCGGGTGCTCCACCGATCAGACCTTGCTCGTTGGTCAATATGATCTGGTCCAGTATGTTCTCTTCGGCAGCAATATTAGCGATCCCGGTTGAGACACCTGCCCCCAAGTTACAAACCGCTTTCGGAAAAAGCTCCAAAGCTGCCCGTCGAGCGATCACTTTTCGAGCATCAAAGGGTAAGACTTCGATTTCGGTAAGGGGTATACGCAGTTCGCCAGCGTAGGCAGAACTAAACGGAGTCAGGTAGGTTTGATGCTGGTCAGGGTCTAGTACGACCAGGTCCACCAACATGCCCGGAATTTTCACATCCTTGGGTGAGAGCGTCCCGCGTTGTGCCAGGCGAGCGACCTGAACGATTACCACACCTCCACAACGCCGGGTTGCCTGTGCCATCGACAGCATCTCTCCGAAAACGGCTTCGTGCTCCATGGTCACGTTTCCGTCCTCGTCCGCGGTTGTACCGCGTAAGAAAGCGATATCTACTGGAAGGGGTTTGTAATGGAGCCACTCTCTTCCATCGATGGTAATGAGTTCGACCAAATCCTCCACAGCCGTGCTGCTCTGCCGACCTCCTTCATAGCGTGGGTCTACGAAAGTATGCAAGCCAACGTGGGTGATCAGGCCGGGTCGTCCGGAAGCCATCTCTCTCATCAACTGGGAGAGCGCGCCCTGGGGCAGATTGTAAGCCTCGACAGCACCTTCTTTTGCCATTTCGGCAATAGCGGGTGAATTCACGAAGGCGCCTGCAACGATCCGTTTTAGCAGTCCTCGGTGGGCAAGGTGGTTCACCCCCTGGTCAATTCCATCCCCGATCCCTACTGGATGGAGGATTGAGATATTCTCTGGTTTGCCCGTATCTAGATAGCGGCGTTCGAGAGATACGATCAGGCCTTCGGCTACGGCATGCCCTCCTCCGGAACCGCCAATTAGGATCGAATCGCCGTCTTGGATGATAGCAATGGCCTTATCTACCGGTATGACTCGCAATGTGCTCTTCTCCGTATGGCTTGAGATAAGGTATGGTCACGATTTGAGTTCAGCTTTAACCTGCTTCACTCGCTCTGCTTCCGGCCTTTCCTTGTAATAGGGGTCCAGTGGATAGCAGCCTGATATCATGCCTTTTCGCGGCGCGGTTGTGCAATCGCTAAAGGTGCGGCAAAGACGCTTGCGGTCGAGCACTTTTCCCGCCAGGACGTCGGCTGGCATCTCGGGGTAGGAGAGGATCATTCGGCCCAGACCGACGAAATCTGCCATTCCAGTTCTAACAACATACTGCGCCACGTGCGGCAACCACTCCTGCAAGTAGCTGTATGCTGAACCGATAATCGCTATGTTCGCCCCATGAGATTTCAGTTTGGCCACAACGTTGATTTGGCGTGCTACACCGACCAGGGGATCTTCCGGAGGTGAGTAGCCATCCGAAGGTGGGAAATAAGCGGGACGGGTAAGGTGCGGATTGTAATAAGGGCTGGCTGCTGTGATGTTGATCATACGTACGTTGAGGGTTTCCAGCAAATCCAAAAAGGTGAAGATTTCTTCGTATTGAATGGTCCCCGGTTCGTCAGGGTTGCCGCCGAAACTAAATGGATACTGACCGGATTCGTCGCGCCAATCTAAAGGGCGCGCCACCCCGTCATCATCCTCTCTGAATGGTGGGTAGTCAAAAGCGCTCAACCGCACACCGATTTCTAAACCAGGGCAATCCCGTCGTATGCCGGCGACAATCTCTCGCAAAAAACGGGTCCGGTTCTCGAAAGCGCCTCCATATTGGCCGGGACGTGAACGGGCACTCAGGAATTCGTGACCGAGATATCCATGGCAGTGTTTGATATCTACAAACTCAAAGCCGATCTCTTGGGCCTGTTTGGCAGCACGTACAAAGTCCGCGATCAGCGCCTCGATTTCGCCATCTGTCAGCGTGGGATAGTCCTCGGGGAGGTTGAACAAGTTATCAACTAACGGATGGTGGTAGAGGATTTTTGGTTCCAGGCGCGTTTTTTCATTGGGCCGGCTGAACCGTCCCGAATGGGTCAATTGAAGACCGACGAACAGATCATTGCTGGAATCAAAATGGGCAACATGCTCGTCTATAAGTGCCAGCCTCAGCTGCTCTAATGCCTGCAGGTTGCCTTCATTGATGACGAGCTGATTGGGATTTGCTCGCCCGTCATGACGTACCGCGACCGCTTCCCCACCCCAGATCAATTTTGCCCCGCTGCGGCCAAAATTTTTCCACCGGCGAGTTGTTTGTTCTGTGGGCTTACCATCCGCTGTTCCATCCCAACCCTCCATGGGTGAAGTGCAGAAACGATTGCCTATATGACGACCGTTCGGCAACCTGTAGGATTGTGCCAGAGGACTGGCTTCTCCAGAAAGAACTTCCTCGTCGAATGGTAGATCGATGCCAAGCTGTTCAATATGCTTCTGGAAAGTTTGTGCATCACGCAGGCGCGCCATGCGGGGATAGCTGCTGCTCATATTAATAACTCCCAATTACATTATGGGTGATTTGCCGCCGCGTGCTTCTTTGATCCAGGCCAGTACTTTGACCACGTTCTCGGTAATACCTTCATAGTTACCGGCGGCAACATATTCCTTGGTGATAAGTTTGCTGCCCATGCCAACACACGCCGCCCCTGCCTCAATCCAACCACGGATGTTTTCTTCAGTGGGAGATACTCCACCGGTGGGAATGATGCGAGACCACGGCATGGGTCCGCGTACCGCCTTTACAAACCCTGCTCCTCCAATCTGGCTGCCCGGAAAGATTTTACATATCTCTACGCCCAACTCTTCGGCCTGGGATATGTCGTTTACAGAACCACAGCCTGGGGAGTAGGCTACTTTTCGGCGGTTGCATACGCGCGCCATTTCCGGGTTTAGCACTGGGCTGACGACGAAGTTTGCGCCCAGTTGGATGTAGAGCGATGTCGTACCTGGGTCTATGATAGATCCCGCGCCTAGAATGACGTCCTCCTCATCCTTGAAACGCCGGACGAGTTCCTCGAAAACGATATGAGCCTGATCGCCCCTATTTGTAAATTCAACACAGCGGGCGCCGCCTTTGATGCAGGCCTCTACGATGCGGGTGGCAACCTCTGGGTCCCCATTGTAAAAAAGGGGCACCAACCCGGTTTCGATCATTTGTGTCAAAACATATAAACGACTGTACTTCGCCATAATTAATCCCTCTTTCTCTTTCTACAAACGATATTTGAAATTCCTCACCGGCTAACACGACCAGATGTGTCACCAGCCAATATCTTCTCGACTTCAGCTACGGAGACCAGGTTAAAGTCGCCGAAAATGGTGTGTTTTAGCGCAGAAGCGGCGATGGCAAAATCCAAGGCGCGTTGCTGAGGATCGGAAAAGGTGTTCAATCCATAGATTAAGCCAGCAACAAAACTGTCACCTCCGCCTACCCGGTCGACAATATGGGTGATATCGTAGGTTGGGCCAAAGAATAAATCTCCTGTGTGCCACAGCACGGCGCTCCATGTATTGTGGCTGGCAGAAAGTGAGCCGCGCAGTGTGATGGCAATTGTGTGCAGATTCGGAAACCGCTCCGCGAGCTGTTCGCAGACGTGACTATATTTTCCCGCATCCAACTGTCCGGAAGTAACGTCGGTATCTGGTGCGTGTATGCCAAAGACCTTGGCTGCATCCTCTTCGTTGCCAATGGCAACATCGCTCAAGGCGACCAGATCACTCATCACTTCTCCGGGTTGCGCCCCCCATTTCCACAGCTTGGAGCGATAGTTAAGGTCGCAAGAAACAGTAAGGCCTAATTCCTTGGCGTTGCGAACTGCTTCCAGGCAGGCAGCTGCCGCTCCTTCGGAAATTGCTGGTGTGATCCCCGTCCAATGGAACCAGGTAGCGTCCTCGAAAACATTCTTCCAGTCGATCATGCCCTTCTCTATTGTCGCCAGTGCAGAGCCGGCCCGGTCGTAGACCACTTTGCTGCCCCGGTGGACGGCCCCATGTTCGAGGTAGTAGATTCCCAACCGCGTCTCCTCCGCGCACGATATGGCGTGTTCCAACGCCATGCTGGCGCAAGAATTGCAGGCTGGACTCGCCGATGTCATGCGGTGGGAGACGAGTGACGAATTCCGCCGGTATGCCAAAGTAAGCCAGTGACACAGCCACGTTTGACTCTCCGCCACCATAGATGACGTCAAAACTACGCGCCTGTGTGAAGCGCAAATTGTCCGGTGGCGATAAGCGCAGCATGATCTCGCCAAAAGTGACAACTCGTGTCATCGTTCACTCCTCATCAAACAGTTCCATTATTAATCCGTTTCCAACTAAAATAAAAATGTTATAGGCGCGAGATGTGGAAGCCACCATCCACGTTGATGATTTCTCCGGTTGAGAAGGGCAAAAGCCCTTCGGCGATGGCAACCACGGCGTTTCCGATATCTTCAGGTTGACCCCAGCGCCGGATGGGTGTGATCCCCTCTTCTAAAATCAGCCGGTCGTATTTATCCTTCACTACGGAAGTTAAATCAGTCTCAATGATCCCCGGGCGGATTTCGTATACGTTGATACCATACTCGGCTAAACGGTCCGCAAACAGGAGGGTCATCATGCCCAGGCCAGCTTTGCTGATGCAGTACTCCGCCCGCGCCGGGCTGCTGGTAAAAGCGCTGATCGAGCCGATGTTGACGATCTTCGGGCTGGATATTTTTTCTTCTTTTAGCAGCCGGATCATCTCATTGGCAACCCGTTGAGTGAGGAAGAACGGCCCCTTCAGATTGGTCGTCATGACTTCATCGTAGCTTGCCTCGCCAACCTGGAGCATATCCACCCGCTGACGGGGACCCATCCCGGCGTTGTTGACCAGCAAATCTACGCGGCCATATTCTTCGATCGCTTCCCGGACGATCCTCTCCCGGTCATCTGCTATAGCGACATCCCCTTGAATGACGATGCTGTGAGCCTGGTGGGCTTTTACTGCCTCCTGGGTACCCTGCGCCGCCTGGCGATTGCCTTTATAGTTGATTACTACATCCCAGCTGCGTTCTGCCAGGGATAAGACGATACCCCGTCCGATGCCGCGACTGCTTCCTGTGACGATAGCAACCCTTCTCGACATACGTTTCAAACCTCCAGAGACAACGCTTTATCGACCGCTTCGACGAAGAAATATTCTCCCCACATCACGCTCTCATCCACACCAAGACCTCTTTTCTGGTGGTAGATGCCATGTTTGAGGATTCCTTCCCAACCTGGTGAGTTGTTAGCCAGATATTCTGGCCCAGTGAGCGTGTCCAGGATGGTCAGGGCTGCTGCGCGGTAGCGGCTGGCGTCGGTGGGGTCTTGCACGACTTTGCCCAGGGATAAGAGCCCGCTGGCGGCGATGGCTGCCGCCGAGCTTTCATAGAGGGCTGGTTGGCGCGGATCGTCGTAGTCGTTGGGCGGTACGCCTGGTTCGCCGGGTGCGTCCTGCTCGAAGGATGTATATTCGAGATAGAAATCAGCACACAGACAGGCGGTGTCCAGATAATGGTAATCTCCGGTCATTTCGTAGGCAGTGCCGAATCCGTACAGCGCCCAGGTTAAACCACGCGCCCAGGCTGAGTCCCCGCGCCATCCCTGGTGGGTAGTTTGCCGCAGGAATTCTCCAGTTTCCAGGTCGAAGATACCTTCATGAGCGGTGCTGCCGTCACCGCGCACGATATATTTACGGGTGGTCAGGCAATGTTGGTGCGCTTTCTCTAATAATTCCGTGTCTCCGGTCTGCTGGGCAGCGTAAAAGACGATCCCCACGTTCATCATGATGTCGATGAATAAAGATTCCGGTGCCACAAATGAACGCAGATACTGGCCTTTTTCCATATAGCGCAGGCCCATGGTCTGCCCGGCAGTAATGACGACTTCGTTAATCGCCTCGTCCCCGGTTAAGTCATACCAACGCTTCCAGGTCGACCAGAACAGGAAACCCAAATCGTGGACTGTGCGGTCGGTTTTTCGTTCTTCAATCAAGTGGGAGTAGTGCTCGGCTTGTACGCGCCACCAGGGATCGTCTGTTCGGGTGTGGAAGATCCACATCATGCCGCCCAAGAAACCTTCACACCAATTGGTCCAGGCTTCTCCGGAGTGCGCCCATTTGCCTCCCTCGGTGTACATGGGGAAATAATCAGGGTGTGCATCGATGAGATACTTGACCTGTTCCTGGCCGAAGTTAAGCGCGGTAAGTAATTTTGGATGAATTGCAGTTGGATTGATATGCATGGATACTTCCCCTAATCCCAGTCAAGGAATGGAGGTAATTTTCCACGCTCCCTGAGCGTGCCCACGATTCCTAGTGGGAAAAAGATCAGTACCAACGCCAATATCAGGCCAGTCGCCACAATGTTCAACTCGGTAAAGCCAAGGTTAGCCACAAAGAACTCGTTGATGGCTATAAATAGGATGGCACCCACCACTGGTCCGGCTACGGTTCCTTTTCCACCCAAGACGGTCATTAAGACCAACTGCGCGGCAAGGATGATGAGCAGGAAGATGTTTGGTTTCAGATATGTCAGATAGTATCCCCAAATTCCTCCAGCCATGCCGACAAACAGGCCGCTGATGCCAAAAGCCAGGATTTTATAATAATTGGTGGGAATACCAGCTACTTCAGCCTTGATCTCGTCTTGCGAAATGGCCCGCAATCCCAATCCAAACTTAGAGTGGCGGACACGATAAGACATGTAGACCGCTCCGATGGCGATGAGCAGCATATAATAGTAAAAAGGGAACTTCACTAAATCCAAAGAGATACTTAAAATTGGCGGCATGGTCATGCCGTTTGTCCCGCCAATATAATCCCAATTGTCAAAAGTGATTTTGACCAGCATCACCAGAGCGATGGTGGAGATGATGAACGCCGGTCCTCTGGTGCGTAAACTGATCAAGCCAACCAATAGACCAAACGCCATAGATACCAATCCTGCCAATGGGGCAGTGATGAACGGTGAGACGTCGAAGTAGACCAGCAAGACGCCAGTGAAGTACCCCCCAACTGCGAAGAAGACATTATGCCCGAGCGAGGTGTACCCGGCATAGCCGCCGATGATATTCCAGCTGGATGCCATGGCGATATACATGAAAGTATATAAGAGCATGTGCAGCCAATAATTTAGACCACCCACCACAAATTGCATCAAGGGGTAGGTGAACAAAAGCAATAGCAGGACCGCCAAGAAAACTTTTTGGCGCCGCGAAGGCTTTTTCAGGGAATCTGTAGTTCGCATTGGTTTGACCTCATTCGATACCAACGTTTCAGACATTCAGGCCTCCATCTTCTTGCCGAAGAGTCCCTGGGGTCTAACCAGAAGGATGATAAACAGTGCCAGGAAAAAGGTTATTGGTGACCAGGTAGGACCGTAGTAATAACTTACGAGGGCTGAAGAAATCGCCAAAATAAATGCTCCAGCCAGAGCACCCACCAGGCTGCCCATACCACCCAGAACGATCAAGGCCAACAGGATAGCGATCCATTCCCAATGTTTCCCAGGATAAAAGGTGAATAGGAATGACATCATCGATCCCGACGCTCCCGCCAGAGCCATACCGATCCCAAAAGCAATCATGGACATTCGCTCAACATTCACGCCAACAACCTGGGCCGCGGAGATGTTCTGCATGGTTGCTCGGATGGCGTAACCTATGCGGGAGTATTTGAGGAACGCCCATAAAAGAACGATCAAGCCGATACTCAAAAGGGTGGCATAGAATTGACCTGCAGATAAAATGTAAGGACCAAAGTGTAGGGCCTGTGTAGCGTAGGGTGGATTGGCGGAGCGATAAATATTACTAAAAAAGTATCCCAATAAACCCTCCACCATGAGTGCCAGGGCAAAGGTGAGTAAAACGGTTAATTCCCCGGCGCGCGCGGTCCCCTCGATCCGGGCAAAAAACAGCCAGTATACGGCAATCCCCACAAAAAACATGACCGGCATGGTGATAAAGATGGAGAGGATCGGGTCGATATTATAGATCGTGAAGGCAAAGAAGGCGATATAGGCAGCTATGATCATGAAGGCCGCATGGGCGATATTCACAATCCTCATCACGCCAAAGACGAGCGTGAGGCCTGAGGCCATCAAGGCATAAACGCCACCCAAAGTCAACCCAAACAACAGCACCTGCACAAACTCTCTCATACCGTTTCCTCCTGACGGTCTTGTTTTTGACTACCTAAGTACAGCTCCTGGATGCGAGGGTCACTGAGAATGGTGTTTGACGGACCTTCGAAGCGGTTAATGCCTAAATCCAGGACACAACCCCATTCCGCACATTCCAATCCCTTGCGCGCATTTTGTTCGACCAGGATGATCGTCATACCGGCGTCTTTTAGTTGGGCGATAGTGTCAAATATGAATTGAGCGATCTTGGGCGCTAATCCCAGAGATGGTTCGTCGAGCATGATCACTTCCGGGCGCAGTACAAGTGCTCGTCCGATGGCTAACATTTGCTGCTGACCACCGGAGAGAGTCTTGGCTTGTTGCGAGCTGCGCTCTTCGAGAAATGGAAACATCACCAGGACTTCTTTGATGCTGGCTTCTAATTTTTTACTGTCCCTCAAAATATAACCGCCCATTCGCAGATTCTCCTTGACGGTCATATCAGGAAACAGGCTGCGGTCCTGTGGTACGAAACTGATGCCCCTTCGTAATATTTCATCGGTACGCAATTTGTTCAGCACCTCCCCTTTGAAGGTCACGTTACCCTCTCTGGGATGCAGCAAACCGCAGATCGCCTTCAAAAGTGTTGATTTTCCGGCGCCATTGGGACCAATAATGCAATAGGTCTTGCCTTGCTCGATAGCCATGGACAGTCCTTGGAGGATGTCGGGTCCATCTCCATAGCCGGCTCTGATGTCATCAACCTCCAGCAACGCCATTGTTATTCTCCCAGATAAGCTTCTAATACTTCTTCATTGTTCTGGATGTCTTGCGGTGCCCCTTTGGCCAACACGGTGCCATAAGCCATGACGATGACGGGATCACATAGGTTCATGACCACATCCATGTTGTGCTCAACGATCAAAAAAGTGATACCGCGCTTGTTGAGCAGTTGGATGCGTTCCATAATTTCGTCCAAGAGCGCCGGGTTGATACCACCTGCTGGTTCGTCAAGGAGGATGAGTCGCGGTTCGGTCATCAAGGTGCTGGCGAATTCCATCAACTTCTTCTGACCATAGGATAAATTTTTGGATTTTTCCTCAGCCAGATGGGTGATGCCCACGAATTCTAATAATTCCATAGCGTGATCTCTTTCATGCTCTAACATGCTCCCTTTGAAGAGATCGGCGAAACTGGTGGTGGGTGACTGCACGATCAGATTCTCGAGCAGAGTCATCTCTTGCAAGTCACGACTGATCTGGAAGGTACGGCTGACACCTCTACGTGTGATCTGGTGAGGCCGCTTTCTATCGATCCGCTCACCGTTAAAAGTTATCCTACCCAAGTCTGGCTTGAGCAACCCGCTGATGAGGTTGAAAACTGTCGTCTTCCCAGCTCCATTGGGACCGATGAGCGCGGAAATAGAACCTTCTTCGACTTCGAAGGTACAGTCGTCAACCGCCTTTATCCCACCAAAACTTTTAGATAATGACTGAGTTTGTAATAATGCCATTAAAAATCACTTGTGCCTTGGTACTACCTGCATACAAGGTTTTTTCTTAGATTGACTAATTTCAAGAACATTGAAAGATTAGAATTTATGACTGGGGCATATTAAATGCCCCAGTCTTTTTAGCTGAATCTCTCAACTTTTACCACTCTGGCTTAGGCCAGACTAAGTCTGATGTGCCTGGGAATTCGCCAACTGGATAGACGAATGCCAGTTCCCCGTCTTGCCATTGCACCATTACGAAGTCGGCGTCGATGGGGAGACCTTTCTCATCCCAGTAGCGATCGCCGATAATGGTTTTCACGGGGTCAGCAACAGTGCGTGCAGCCAACCATGCGATTATTTCGGCATTGTCGGTGCTGCCTGTAGCGCGCACAGCTTGCTCGATTCCCTGGCAGAGGGCGAAGGGGATGGCCTCATCTTCGTCTCCAGCCCGTCCGAATTTAGCCTCGAAGTCATCCTGGAAGTCCTGATTGGTGTAAACCTCGCCAGCCAGCAGACCTTCCCACTGTACTGCAGGATGCCAGGCGGCATGGATGGTGATACCGTCGGCTGATTCGCCTAAAGCATCGGCGAACTCTTGCTGGCTGCCCTGGCTCAGATAGACACCTTTGGGCTGGTATTCCACGGTCTCCAGTGCGCGCACCAATTGAATGGCTTCATCCGGCGAGGCAGTTAAACCAAACAGGTATTCTGCGCCGCTTTCCTTGATCGTGTTAGCTAATGTAATCCAATCGGAGAAGCCCTCTTCAGGCCACATCTCTTCATAAACAAGCTCCATGCCGGCTTCACTGATCAATCCAGGAGCCAGAGAGACTACGTCATCTTCACCCTCAACTTCAACATCGCCGCCTAACAGGCCATTGGCGATCGAGCCGGCGAAGAAGTCGTCGGCGAATACCAGAGCGGCGGTTGCGGGCTGGTCACCTTCAGGAACGAGTTCCGCGATCATATTGATGGGTGATTGGCCTACAAACTCGGCAGCTTTTTGCTGGAAGTAGAAGGGGGTCTCGTAACCGCGCATATAAATTCGCAGCGCAGCGCCGGAGGGGATGGGGTGAACCATGCCAGCCTGTTCCAATGCTGAGCTCATTGGGAAGGTGAGCTTGCTCGAGAAGGTACCGAACATCAGGTCGACGTCATCCACGTTCATGAAGCGTTCTACCTGGGCCATGGTCGTCTCCACGTCAGATTGGTTGTCGCTGACGATCAGCTCAACCGGCCGGTCGAGTAGGCCACCTTTTTCGTTGATCAGGTCAACGCAGAGCTGGTAGCCATCGCGGTGTTTTTCTCCATTGATGGCGAAACCACCGGTTATCGGCAGCGAAGCACCGATTTTGATGGGTTCAGCCTCCACGGGCGGTTCTTCCGGCTCAACAGGTGCCTCGGGCTCAACCGCTGCTGGGGCTTCTGTGGTGGCGGTGCCGCCACAGGCTGCCAGCACAAAGCTGAGAACAATCAAACTGGTAAACAAAAACCATATTGTGCGTTTCATATCTTTCTGTCTCCTCCGAACATTTTGATTAGATAGAGTCTTTTCATAATAGGTGAACAACTAAATGGTATTGCTTTATCTGATATATATCTTTAGATTTGCACCTCCTTCCTTATTAATCCTCTTTCACTATTCGTTCCCAGGTAATGTGGTAGTCAGGGAACAGCTGCTCTTACAAAGCTGTCTACCGGGCAGTAACGGGCGACCAGGTCCGACAGTCGTTCTAGACGTTTATCCGACTCGTCAGTCCTGATTTTTATGGTAAGGTAGACGCTTTTATAATGCACTGGCACGTCGGCAAGTCCCTTTCTACCCCGGGTGTCTAAAATGCCCTCAGAATAGGTTTCAATGTTTTCATATTGGAAGCGGATTTTTTCAGCCATCCTGGCCGAGGATACATTAATTCAAGCGCATAGAGCGATCAAAATGTACTCAAGAGGGGACGGGCCCCGGTTCTTCCCGCCGCGCGATGGCGGCTCGTCAGAAATCACAGGCGGGAAGTCGCGCACGTACACTTCGACTGCCGCGTGATCGATCATTTTTCCATGCGCCCGGTTGGTAACGACGAATTCGCTTCCTTCTGATTCTGTCAATTCATGTTCTCCTGCAGGCATTTATAACCAAATTTTCCAGTCTGTTGAGCATTCTCGCCAATCCAATAGTTTGCATCTACTGATCCAATAGGATTAATGGCTCCTCCACCAAGTTAGCCAAAGTTTCCAGGAACTGTGCACCTCTGGCGCCGTCGATGGCTCTATGGTCGTAAGAGACGCTGAGCATCATCACCGGTTGCACGGCCGGTTGTCCGTTGACAGGGACCACCCGTTCTGTAATGCGACCAACAGCCAGGATAGCAGCCTGCGGGGGGTTGAGCACAGCGTTGAAGATGTCCACGCCGTACATGCCCAGGTTGGTGGGGGTGACTGTGCCGCCTTGGAGATCCTCCACACCCAGCTTTCCATCCTGGGCAAGCCTGACCAATTCACTTCGCCGGTCGGTAATCTGGCTCAGGCTGAGTTGATCTGCCTGGTGGATCACCGGAACGAAAAGACCTTCTTCAACGGCTACAGCCAGGCCGATGTTGACCTCCTCGTTGATTATGATCTCCTCATTATCCCAGGCGGCGTTCGCCCGTGGATGCCGGCGCAGGGCTGCCGCGACGAGTTTGACCAGCAGGTCTGTGTATGTAATGCGCTTTCCAGTGTGCTCTTTTACCTGCGTTCTCCAAGAAACCAACCGGCTGGCGTTGACTTCACGCAGCAGGTAAAAATGGGGCGCGCTGGTCCAACTTTGGGTGACACGCTCGGCCATCCGCTGCCAGACTGTGCTGATGGTGAGTGATGTCGTACTCGGTGTTCGGGCATCGACTGCCAGAACATCCTCGGACAGAACGGCACCCCCAGATCCCGAGCCGGTTAGGGTGGTGATGTTTATATCCTGCTCAGCTGCCAGGCGGCGTGCCTTAGGTGAGGCGGGGGTTAATCGAGCTCCCGCCTGCCTGCCTTTCTGGTTTTTGATGTATGCCAGAATGTCGGCTTTTTGGATGCGACCCCCATCTGCTTTAACCATTGCCAGATCGATCCCATGTTCGGCAGCCATCTTCTGAGCCACTGGGGAAGCTGCTGGAGCGATCCCCTCCACAACCTCCATAGGGGAATCTTGTGGGGCTTCTGGAGCGACTCGGAATGGAGGCACGGTCTCATATTGAGGGTCATCTAAATCCGGAGGGGACTCGCCAGGCTCAAGGATCCAGGCGATGACCTGGCCAACTGGGACTTCATCACCTTCTTGAGCGCGGACACCGCCCAGCGAACCGGAGGCTGAGGCTTCGATCTCAACGGTAGCTTTATCCGTTTCAACTTCCATGATCGGCTCGCCCTCTAGGACCGCTTCGCCTTCCATTTTTAACCAGGTTATCAGTTTTCCGGTATCCTGTGCCATGCCGAGGACGGGCATAATCACTTTTGTAGCCAGTTTGGGCCTCCTGAAACCTTAAACATCTTTGACATACGTACTGATTTTTCCATACCACTTATTATGTGTGCTCAACGCGGGTCCAACACCATCAATTCTTCACAGGGCCATTTAGTGATCACCTTGTGCCCATCTTCTGTGACGATCAATTGTGATTCGATCCTGGCACCATCGTCATCTTCACCGTGAAAGGTCTCCAGAGCGAAGTGCATACCTGGCTCAATGGGCACCGGGTGATCTAATGAATACGCCCGTGAGATCCAAGGTTTTTCGTGATGACTGAGGCCGATACCGTGCCCTAATGCCAGCGCGAAGGCTTCCTTCTCGTCTTTATAGCCTAATTCCCTGGCTGATGGCCATTGAGCGGCAACGTCTGCTGTGGTAATTCCAGGGCGCACCACATCGATTGAAGCCTGCAGCCAATCCAGCGCTTGTTGGTAGACGTCTCTTTGGCGCTGGGTGGAGCGGGTGACTGCAAAGGTGCGGTAATAACAAGTCGCATAACCCAGGTAGTGGCTCATGATGTCGATGAAGACCAGGTCCCCGGGGCGGATCATTCGATCAGAAAAATCGTGGGGATGAGGGTTGCTCCTTGGTCCGGAGACACAGTTGATGCCGCTGATCCGATCTACGCCGTGTTCGATCAGCCACCCGGAGATCAAGGCCACTACTTCGTTCTCTCTCACACCTGGTTTGATAAAATCCGCCACCTGGGCGTAAACGCCATCAACTAAAGATGCTGATAGTTCGATGATCTGTAATTCCTCGCGAGACTTGATGATACGGGCATCAAACATGGCATCGTAACCATTGACCACCTTCAGGCCAGCGTCATCCATGGCGTCGAGGAAGTACATCTCGGTCTCGTCTACGCCGACTGGCATATCGGCAACCTTGTTCTCTTCAAGGATGGTTTTAATCTCTGCAACGGCGTTTCTGGATAGCTCGACATTTAACGGGCGCACGTTGGCGCCCCGGTGCCAGGGCATGGAGGCACGGATATTCTCTGGCTTAAGCCAGGGGCATAGTTCGCGTTTGACGATCGCAGCAGTGCCCACTTCAAACAAGACCGGTTCCCCATCACGGGGCAGGACACACCAGCGGAAATACTTGCCGCGCGTCCATTCGTGAAGATTCGTGTTGGTGATATAGCGAATGTTGTCGTTATCAAAGCAGACCAGAGCACCAAGGTCATATTTTTCCATTTGCTCCCTGGCTCTGGCTAACCTGTATTTTCTGAGTGAGTCGAAGTCGATTCGTTGTTCGACATCGGTGGCCATGGTTCCTAAAGTCATCTTCACTGACTCCTTCTTTGATCGAGTATTATTTGTCTAGGTTAATCCTGCATTTAGCCTGGTAATTTCGTAAATAGCACTCCAATCCTTTTCCGCCATTCCATTGGCCAAGGCTGCGAGGAATTTCTCCCGGATCGCACTGGCGAAGATGAGCGGTGCTCGCACATCAGATGATGCCTGTAACATGAGTTCCACATCTTTGTAGCCTGCAATAAGTTCAAAAGCTGCTGGTTCGAAATCTTGCGACCGCAACCTGATCGTATATTCCTTCATCACCGGATGATGGAGTATTGTATTGATCAACTCTTGTGTAAACTCTGGTTCGATGCCGCTTTTCTCTGCGAATGTGTATGCTTGCGAGAAAAGCTCAATTAAGGACACAAGCATAAAATTCATCGTCAGTTTGATGCTGTTGACAATTTTGGGGTCGTCTCCCATGTAAATATGAGAACCCGAATAAGATTCGAATAATTCTTCACACTCCTTGATCACATCTTCATCGCCGGCAACATATGTAAGGAGCTTTCCAGCAGCGGCTGCGTCGGGTCTACCAAACAGTGGGGCTGCAATGTAGTGACTGCCGTTAGTCTTGTGCAATTCAGCCAGAGTAGTTGCACAACTGGGCGAAATCGTCGCCGTGCCGATATGAATCCCACCTGGCTTCATTCCGGCCAGTAAGCCATCTTCGCCAATTGTGCAATCGAGCTCTGCTTGATCATCCATCAAACAAGTGATGACAACGTCCGCTCCATGTGCGGCTTCCCGGGGGGAAGTGGCTCCTTTTGCGCCAGCAGAAAGCAGTGATTGCATCTTCTCAGGTGTGCGGTTGTAAACGGTCAATTCGAAACCGGCATTGAGTATATTAACGGCAATTGGATTGCCCATCTTGCCCAGACCGATAAAGCCGACTTTTTGGATGTCGTTTCCCATTCTTATATTCCTCAATACGCCGGGTTAAGTCCGCCCGCACAAGTTCTTGGCCATTTCCGCCACAGTTTCCTCAGTAGGGACGGTTAAGTCCTCCAAAGCGGGAGAGAAGGGAACAGGTACGTCCATGGCTCCCATACGCTTGACCGGTGCGTCCAGGTAATAGAACGCGCCGTCTGCGATTACTGATGCGATCTCGGCGGTAACACCATAGCGCTCATAACCTTCGTCGACGACAATTGCACGGCTGGTTTTTATGGCCGAATCAATCATTGTCTTTTTGTCCAGTGGATAAGTTGTGCGAGGGTCAATCACTTCGGCGCTGATATCAGCATCTTCAAGGATTTTTGCTGCGGCAAGGGCAACGTGAACCATGCTGCTGGTGGCGACAATGGTGATATCCGTTCCCTGGCGCTTTATGTCTGCCACGCCGAAGGGGATAATATACTCCTCCTCGGGGACAGGTCCTTTTAGCTGGTACATCATCTTATCTTCGAAGAAGGCGACCGGATTGTTATCTCGAATTGCGGTTTTGAGCAACCCCTTAGCATCGTAAGGCGTGGAGGGAACTGCTACCTTTAGACCGGGAATGTGGCTGAGTAAAGCATGCAGAGATTGGGAATGTTGGGCACCTGAGCGACGGGTCGCGCCAAGGGTGGTGCGCAGTACCATGGGCACCTTTAGTTTACCACCTGACATGTAGTGCACTTTGGCCGCTTGATTCACCAATTGATCCATGGTGAGGGGAACGAAGTCTCCAAACATGATATCTACAACCGGACGCATACCGGTCATCGCCGCACCGACACCGATGCCGGTGATACCTGCCTCCGATATCGGAGAGTCGATGATCCGCTCCGGGCCGAATTCGTCCACCAAACCTTGAAGTACTTTAAAGGGGGTGCCTGCTTCGGCCACATCTTCGCCGATGATAAACACGGTTGGGTCGCGACGCAGTTCTTCAGCTAATGCCTCGCGGATGGCACCTCCGAATGTGAGTTCGCGTCCGTTGTTACTCTGCGTAGACATGTTGGTCTACCTCGCTTACGTCAGGGTAAGGGGCATTGATGGCAAATTCCGCACCGGCTTCGATCTCGTCCTTCACCTCCGCCTCAATTTGATCGAAGATGTTTTGGTCAGCAAGTTTCTGGTCGATCAACCAACCGGCAAGTATCTTCAGTGGGTCACGGTTCGTCATCCAGTCTTGTTCTTCTTTTTTCGAGCGGTAGTATTTACGGTCGATGTCTCCGACGTGGTGTCCATGATAGCGGTAGGTATCGCACAGTAAAAACGCCGGTCCACCGCCACCGCGAACCCGTTCAACCAGGCTGTTCATCGTCTCATAGACGGCACGGACATCCTGCCCGTCCACTGTCTTGGTGTAAATACCGAAGGCCTCCGGTCGAGCGGTGATCTCCCCGGCGGTTGATTCGCTGTAATGGGTGTATTCGTTATATTTGTTGTTCTCGCAGACGTAGATCACAGGCAATTTCCACAAGGAGGCCATGTTCATAACCTCGTAGAACAGACCTTGACCCAAGGCCCCTTCGCCAAAGAAGCACACCGCTATCCGTCCGTTACCGAGGCGTTTTGCCGAAAACGCGGCCCCGGTAGCGATTCCTGCACTACCACCAACAATGGCGTTCGCACCCAGGTTTCCAGAGTCTATATCCGCAATGTGCATCGACCCGCCTTTGCCCCGGCAATAACCAGCCTCTTTACCCAAGAGTTCAGCGAACATGCCGTCTATGTTGGCACCTTTTGCCAGGCAATGACCATGCCCGCGGTGGGTGCTGGTTATGTAATCATCGGGCTCTAAAGCTTCACATACGCCAACAGCAATCGCCTCCTCTCCGATATATAAGTGGGCCAGGCCTGGCATAAGGGCGCTCGTATACAGCTCATTCACCTTTTCTTCGAAGGTGCGAATTTTGGCCATCTGCTGGTACAAATTGAGAAAATGTTCCACATCAGTGACGGGGTCGTGTTCTTGGATTACAGGTTTATCGATAGATTTCTTACTCATTATCTAACCCTGCCAAACTAGCTAAGACTTCAAATATGATAGCAAAATCTTGTTCCACGAGACCCATCCCGCGGGCAGCCGTGAGAAACTCGTTTGTAGCCGCGGTTGTCGGGAGCGGGACATCCAGTTGTTGGCCTAATTCTTGGGCCAGGTTCAGATCTTTCTGCATCATGTTGACGTTGAACCAGGCCTCCTCCGGCATGCCGAGGACGAATGGTCCCCGATATTTCACCATCGGAGAGGCAATGACGCTGTTTACCAAAACTTCTACGGCCGTCTCGCGTTTTATGCCGCTCTTTTCTGCCAAAAGCACACCCTCACTGAAGGCCAGCATTTGGACTGCCAGGCTCAGGTTGGTAGCGATCTTCATGGTCACAGCTAATCCATTTTCACCGACATAGGTTGCCTTTGGGCCAATGTCTAGCAGGATCGACTTGACTTGTTCGAAGACCGCTTCATCGCCAGCCACCATGATAGATAACTTTCCCATTTCCAACGTTTCCACACTGCCGGAAACTGGTGCGTCAAGCATGTAAGCGCCCCTGTCTGAAACCTTGGCGGCTAATTCACGGCTCACTGCTGGGCTGACTGTACTCATGTCAATATAGGTCTGGTCTGGTTCCAGCTTCGCCAGAACACCATCAGGACCGCCTGTAACTGCGAGCACCGCCCTGGTATTGGTTACCATGCTGAAGATCACATCGGCGGCCTCGACAACCTCACCGGGCGTATCAGCCCAATGCATACCTGCCTCAATCAACCAGGTTGCTTTTGACTTTGTCCGGTTATAGCCAGTGACCTTGTGACCTGCGTCCAGCAGACGCTTGGCCATTCGTCCCCCCATCACCCCCAGGCCGATATATCCAAGGTTTGCCATACTCACTCCTACTCCAGATTCGCTTCCTCGAGAGAAAGCGTTGCTTCGATATCTTTCCGTATTTGATCTAAGTGGGCTCGCATTGAGTCACGAGCAGATTTTGCATCATTCCTTTTAACTGCTTCGATTATGATTTTGTGGTACGGTTGTCCTCGTTCTAACCCCCCTTTAACGCTCGCGGCCCGTATGCGATGTTCCCGTAAGAGTTCAACCAGCGAATCGATCAATACGGGGATGAGCGCATTGTTTGAACCTTGGGCGAGTGCCAGATGGAAATCAAGGTCGGCTTCTATATACATGTCTGGATCATCCATCGCCTGGTCCATGGCTATGACCGCTTCTTCCATGGACTGGATGTCTTCACTGCCAGCACGGACAGCGGCCAAAGCCGCAATCTCCGGCTCGAGAATTTCTCTCACCTCGATCAGGTCTTTGATGCCTGTTTCATTACCAACCCGCACCAGCATGTCAATTGAGTGGCGCACGACCTTGGAAGTACTGTCGGTGACAAATGTGCCCCTACCAGGCTGAATTACAACCAACCCGCTTTGCATTAACGCTTTCATTGCTTCCCGGATGGCGGTTCGGCTGACTCCAAATTGTTCGGCTAACTCACGTTCTGCGGGTAATTTGTCACCGGGGCGCAGCTCACTATTCAGAATACGCTCCTCAATTTGAGCGACAATCTGTTCATAGAGTCTGCCGGAATGAATAGGAGTATACATAATCTGGGCTAAATTTGTCGATCTGGTATGATGGTATGATGTTATACCGCATCTTACAATATTTCATAAGTGCTGTCAACATTGAGCGATACTTGTGATGGAATACACTTTAAAAATATTAATTTTCCTGAGCTGTTTTGTTCTGTTTTCTAATTGCTATTATGTAATTACTGCGCGATCCCAGTCAATCAACCATTAAGACTTTTATCAATGATTTCCAGTTTTCTATGGGGAAAAATCCAATCAGTTTTAGGATATGACAGAGAGCTAGCTATGCGATAGGTCGAGAAGAAATTATTGTTTGGAGTATTCCTTTGCAATTTGGAAAGAAGTCTTTCAGACAGACTCCGCTTTCCATGATGATGACTCCAAATGTTGGTTTCGAGACATTTCCAGAATATCCTCTTGACACAATTGGTTTTTTTATCTATTATTTTGATATCTGATATTTGATCAAATATCAGATGAATAGCGCCTATGGCATCACAACTGCATCGAACTGTTAAAAGTACCTTGGTCGAGGAGCTGCGCGACGCGATTATTCAGGGAGAATATGTCCCAGGTCAGCACCTCCGCTTGGAAGATATCGCCGCACGCTATGATATCAGTACCACTCCCGTGCGGGAGGCTCTACGGGACTTAGAGGTGGAGGGTTTAGTGTCAATTTTTCCCCACCGTGGTGCGGTCGTTACCCAATTGAGTGCGGATGACTTGTTAGACATCTATGAAATCAGGGCGACTCTGGAGGAGATGGCCACCCGTTTGGCTGTTCCAAATATGGATCAGGATACTTTTGCTCAATTGGAATTGTATATCGAGCAAATGGACAACCATCTTGGCGAATTGGCCACGCTCGTCAAATTGAATCATAATTTTCACTACACACTTTATTGCGCATCGGGTAGACGCCATCTCTGTGAGCTGACTAGCCTCTTGCGACACCGAACCCAGCACTATCTCCACGCTTATATCTCCCACCTCGGTGGTATGCCCATGGCCCAGGAAGAGCACAGTGCGGTAGTCGAAGCCTGCCGGATCGGGGATGCTGAGCAGGCTGCCACGATAATTTATGATCATGTGACCCATGTTGGCAACTCGATAATTGAATATGTTCACCAGCAAGAAATAGAAAAGGAATCGAGGATCTAAAGGATTTACATATTTCTCGCAAAATAAATCAAAACAAGCAAAGGAGAGTATAAGAGATGCCTTCATCTACAGATAATTTAGAGTTTTATGATCTGAGCCATCCTTGGGGAGATAAGGTGCCCCTTTGGCCATATTTCCCTGACATAAAAATCGAACGTTTTCATTACCATGCCAAGTCCCGGGTGCTCTCTCAGCAGATCACCACCTTTATGCACAGCACCACACATACCGATGCGCCAGCGCATGTCATTGAGGGGATGCCATTTATGGATGAAGTGCCACTCGACCGTTTCTTCGGCACTGCCGTAGTCGTCTCCATTCCAAAGGGTAAATGGGAGAAGATCACCCCCGAAGATCTTGAAAAGGCTGAACCCAAGATTGAACCTGGGGACATCGTCATCATCAACTCAGGTTGGCACAAATACTGGAGCGACAGTGTTAAATACTTCTGCTACTCCCCCGGTCTTTATCTTGAGGCCGGTATTTGGTTAAAGGAGAAGGGTGTTAAAGCCGTTGGTGTGGACCAGCAGGCGCTGGACCACCCCCTGGCAACAGCCATCGGTCCCCACGGACCTGGTGGACCAATACTACCTTGGGTGAGCGAGGAATATGAGCAGGAGACAGGTAAAAAGGTCGCAGAAGAGTTTGCCTTATGGGAACCATGTCACCGGCAGCTGCTGGGTAACGGAATTACAGGTTTTGAAAATGTCGGTGGAGACATAGATAAAGTCACAGGTAAACGTGTGACCATCGCTGCCTTTCCCTGGCGCTGGGTTAAGGGTGATGGCTGCATCGTGCGCATGGTGGCGATTGTCGACCCAACCGGCGAGTTTCGCCTCTGAGAGATAAGGAGTATTCCAATGAAGGTAACCCGTTTAGATGAAGCAAAAAAGTACAGCCCCCCAAAACACAGTGAGACAACCCATGCCATGTGGCTGCAGCATAAAAGCATGGGCTGCGATGCCCCTTACTGGGTTGGTTGTTCATATTATCTGCCGGGGGCAGAGGCAGAATGGGATGCTTCCCCACTAGACAAGATATACATCATGCTTGAGGGTGAGCTCACCATGGCGTTTGATGACCAAGAAGTCGAACTGGGTCCAATGGACTCGATCTATATTGGACCTGGGGAGAACCGTCAGGTGCGTAACGACAGCAATCGCGTCGCAACTATGCTGGTTGTGATGCCTTATCCACCGGAGTAGAGGAGGACGTTATGGAGAACATTCCGGATACCAAAACACTTTTTGATGTCACCGGAAAGGTAGCTCTGATCACTGGCGCGAGTGGTGGCTTTGGATCGGCGAGCGCAAAAGGTCTGGCGAAGGCAGGCGCGCAGGTGATGCTCACCGGACGGACAGAAGAAAAGCTTGAGGCGGTAGCAACAGAGATTCGGGAAGCCGGATACACAGCGGAATATGTCACAGGAAATCCGGCTGATGAGGATGACAATAAACGCATTGTCTCTGAAACAGTCAACCAGTTTGACGGGATTGATATCCTCATCACTGCCGCGGGTCTCAGCAGGGTTCAACCGATCACCGAATTCCCGGCTGAAGAATTGGAAGAGATCATGGACGCCAACGTAAACGGCGGCGGGCTGATCAGCAGGGAGGTAGGCAGGGTGATGATCGATCAGGGGCGGGGCGGTAAAGTAATCCTGGTCTCCTCTACACGCGGCTTGCTGGGTATGAAGAACTACACCGGGTACGCGACCTCGAAAGGTGCAGTGCATGTCTTGACCCGATCGTTGGCCTGTGAATGGGGTGAGCATGGTATCAATGTGAACGCCATTGCCCCCACGGTTTTCCGCACTGGGCTCACGCAATGGATGTTCGATGACCAGGAGCGTTATAAAGTATTCCTGAGACGTATCCCCATAGGTCGTCTGGGTGAACCAGAGGACTTTATTGGGGCTGTGATTTACTTGTCGTCAAGAGCCTCCGACTTTATGACCGGCGCCATCATGTACGTGGATGGCGGCTACACAGCGGGATAGGAGACAGATGTCTACAAAAGAACGCATCGCGGTGATCGGGGCTGGCTTGATGGGGCACGGCATCGCCCAGATTTTTGCAGTGCATGGACACCCTGTATGGCTGGTTGACGATAAGGAAGAAACGCTCAACTCGGCCAAAGATCGCGTCCGCACAAACCTGGCCAACATGGCAAAACAGGGTGTTGACCTGGACGAGGACATCCTGGTGATCGTTGAACGGATTAATACAACGATGGACCTATCCGAGGCCTGTGAAGGAGCGAACTTTGTATTCGAGGCGGTCTTCGAAGACCTGGAGCTAAAACAAAATTTGTTTGTTGACCTGGACAAGTTTTGCCCGCCGGATGTCATTCTGTGCAGCAACACCTCGGTGATTAGCATCACCGAGATTGCAGAGAAAGCAGAGCATCGTGAGCGTATCGTCGGTACACACTTCTGGAATCCGCCATACCTGATCCCCTTGGTGGAAGTGATACGCGCTGAGGAGAGCGTCGGTTGGAGCACTTCCGCAACATATGACTTGCTGGCACGGGTTGGCAAGCATCCCGTCCACGTGCACAAGGATGTGCCAGGGTTCGTTGGCAATCGTTTGCAGCATGCGCTGTGGCGCGAGGCCTTTGCCATCATAGATGAGGGGATATGCGATCCAGCGACGGTGGATGAGGTTATAAGGAATGGGTTTGGGCTGCGCCTGCCGGTCCTGGGACCCGTAGAGACAGCGGATATGGTCGGGCTTGACCTCACCCTGGCCATACATAACTATATCTTGAAGTACATCAACGCGGATCCAACCCCTTCGACTACTTTACAGGCCAAGGTCGAAGCAGGAGAACTAGGCTTCAAAAGCGGGAGTGGATTCTTGGAATGGTCGTCATCTGATATTGGCGCATCACGACAACGCCTAGCCAATTATCTTATCAACGTCTTTGCAGAAGAACAAAAACAGGCGAAAGGAGGAAATAAATAAACCAAATCTTGAAAACAGCTCCATCCAGTTTGAATAAAGGCATTCGAATAAGAGAGAATTTAGGAGCGAGAAATGAAAAACAAATTATGGATTGTCCTTTTACTGGTTGTTTGCTTAGCACTCGCAGCCTGTTCATCTGCAACACCTGCGCCAACTGAAGTTGAGGAGACGGCTCCAGAGGAAGCGCCTCCCGAGGAGGCAGCTCCAGCGGGTCCTGAAACAATAAAAATAGGGACCAGCGCTCCAATATCCGGTATGTTTGGAGGCTTTGGAGGGGGTTGCACGTGGGGTGCACAGGCGGCTGTGGACGATATTAACGCCGCAGGTGGAATCTATGTGGAAGAATTTGACCGCAAGATTCCGGTTGAATATATCGTCGTCGATAACGAGAGCGATCCGAGTAAGTCAGGAAGTCTCGCTGAAGACCTGATTTTACGCGATGAAGTAGACTTGCTGTACTCTGTCGACTCATCCCCATCCATCCACATCCCAATCGCTGAAGTGGCTGAAAAGCATGGCGTTCCGCATATCGTCGGCGGAGGCCCACTGGAGCCCTGGTTTGGAGCGCGCAGCGAAACAGAGTCGAATTGGTCGTACACTTGGTTCCCCGGTTTTGGAATAGCCACTCCACCTCCAGAGGGAGACCCCAAGCATGGTCAACCCGGATACACCATCAAGGATTCCTGGTTCGCCGTCCTGGATGACTTTGGCGATCAGACCAACAAAGTGGCTGGTGTCTTTGCCACAGACGAGCCTGACGGCATCGGCTGGTACGGTTTGTTCCCCGGCCTCCTGGAAGAATGGGGAGCCACCGTCATTGGTGTAGAAGACAAGCTGGGCTTCTACCCCATTGGTACAACTGACTTCTCGGCTATGTGCAACGAGTGGAAGGAGAATGAGGTCGAGATATTGTGGGGGAATGTACCAGGACCTGAGTTTGCTACCCTATATCGGCAGTGCAAGCAGCTGGGTTTCAATCCTAAGATCGTCATGGTAGGAAGGGCGCCGCTCTTCTACACAGACGTACAGGCCTGGGGTGGAGATTTGCCACAAGGGGTCGGCACCGAGATCTGGTGGGACCCGGAGTATACCGGCCCAGGTATTGGTGATACGACTCCGCAATCACTTGCTGAGAGATGGGCTGAAGATACCGGTGACCCACTTAACCGCTGCATTGGACACGGCTATGCTCCTCTGCAAGTTCTCTTTGATGCAGTCGAAAGAGCAGGTACGCTCGACAAAGCAGCCATCAATGCAGCTATGGCCGAGACTGACTTGAACACCGTCAACTACCAGGTCAAGTTTGATCCCGATACGCACTTTAGCTGGATTCCGCTCTTCGTGGGACAGTGGCAGAAGACGGACGAACCCTGGGTTTGGGAGTTAGGAATCACCCACTCAGAACACGATTTCTTAGCGCCCTCCAAAGAGTTCATCTTCCCAGTTCCGGCTGAGTGAGGATGATATCTAAGAATTAAATTCATTGGGATAGGACCAGTAAATCCCCCTGGTCCTATCCCTGCCATATATTCAATGTAGCGAGAGCTGCCCAACTTTTCCAATTCAAGAATGGTGGAACGCTACGTTGGCATGTGAGTGAACGAAAGACCCTGACCAATCCTACAACAAAGAAGGTGAGCCCTTGGATGAGCCGATCCTATCCATAAATGGAATAAGCAAGCGTTTCGGGGGTCTGCAGGCAGTTAATAATGTAAGTTTTAACCTTCCAAAGGGCGAAATTATGGGCTTGATGGGGCCAAATGGTGCCGGTAAGACTACGTTGGTGAACGTTATTTGCGGTTTTTATAAACCGGATTCGGGCACGATAAAGTTTAGTGGCAAGGATATTACGCGGCTACCGGCGCACAAGGTCAATCATCTAGGCATAGCGAGAACTTACCAAATTCCGCAACCATTTGGAGAATTAACGGTGTTAAAAAACGTTGTTGTTGCAGCTATGTTCGGCAAGGGAATCAGCCAATCTGCTGCTATCGAGGAAGCACCGAAAATGCTTCAGATCACCGACCTCTCCGAAAAGAAAGATGTGCTGGCTAAGGACATGTCCACAATCGCCCTTAAGCGTCTGGAGGTAGCCAGGGCGCTGGCAACAGATCCGGCAGTCTTGCTGGTTGATGAGGCTGCCGCTGGTTTGAATGAAGCCGAGCTCCCCCGCATGCTTGAGATACTGGAAAACATTCGCCAGACCGGGATCACGATCATCCTGATCGAGCATGTGATGAAAGTTATGCGGGAAGCCGTGGACTGGATTCTTGTGATGGATGAAGGTGCGACTATCGCCTCAGGCACTCCCAAAGAAGTGATGAAAGATAAGAGAGTCATTGAATGTTATCTGGGTGAATATGCTTGAGCACAAGAAATTACCCACAGGGATAATCGAGAGGATCACCAGGTAAATGTCGGAAGAAGTGTTGCTTCAGGTTAACAATATCGATGTTTTATATGGCAATTTGCAGGTATTGTGGGATATCTCCCTGGTGGTTAATCGCGGCGAGATTGTAGCTATTGCTGGTGCAAACGGGGCGGGTAAAACCACTTTGCTGAAGACAATATCGGGTGTGCTTCATCCCGCTCAAGGCAGTATTGAATTTGCGGGAAAGGGTATCACCAAAATGCATGCCTCCGATATCGTTGGCCAGGGTATCTCTCAGATTCCAGAAGGGAGACATTTATTTCCTGAAATGACCGTGGCTCAAAATCTTATTATCGGTTCCTATAACCGGGGAGCGAGAGCCAAGCGAGATCAAAACCTGACCCGAGTGTATGAACTCTTCCCCGTACTTGAAGAGCGAAAAAAACAACTTGCCAAGACCCTTAGCGGTGGCGAACAGCAAATGGTAGCCATCGGTCGTGGATTGATGGCTAATCCCAGGCTGATGATTATCGATGAAATGTCGCTCGGTCTCAGCCCCCTGATTGTTAGTGAGTTGTTTCAAGTTCTGAACGAGATCAGAAATCGTGGCATTACGATCTTATTGGTTGAGCAGAATGTATGGCAAACCTTAAATAAAGCGGATCGGGCATACATCATCGAAACTGGCCGGATCGTATTGAGCGGGAAAGCGAACGATCTCATGGATGAGGAGGATGTAAGGAATGCTTATTTTGGTGAATAGTTATGGTTTAAGCGGGATGGGTTGGAGACAATGGAACTACTAAGCGACCTGGCATCACCGATCATAATAGGGATCCTTCTTGGCGGGCTGTATGTGGTTATTGCACTGGGCTTGTCCTTGGTTTTTGGGGTCCTGAAAGTGATCAATGTGGCTCATGGGGCTCTGGTAATACTGGCCAGCTACTTTGCTTTCTACGCCCTTTCGCAATGGGGAGTAGACCCGATATTATCGCTGCTGGCGGGTATCCCATTATTCTTTATCCTGGGTATCTTGATTGAGAAATACCTGCTCAACCGGGCTATGAAAATGTCGGCGGATGCTGCTCTGATCATTGCCTTTGGCATCGCCCTGATCATCCAGAATGCAATCCAGATCATCTGGACTCAGCAATCAAGATCTTTGATAACGGAATATTCCTTTGAAACTTTTCAAATTGGAGATGTCTATATCCCCCTGGTATACATACTTGATTTTGCTGTAGCACTGATAGTGATGTTGGCCATCCGCCAATTCCTTAATAGAACTTATCTTGGCCAGTCAATTACTGCTGCATCACAGGATGCAGAGGCGGCAGAGCTTATGGGTATTAATTCAGCCAGAGTATATCAAGTCGCTTTTGGAATCGCGTTGGCGCTGGGCGCAATAGCAGGCGTTTTCTTTGGCTTAACTTTTCCATTCAACCCAACTTCGGGAAACGCGCTCTTGATTATCGCCTTTGGAGTGATTATATTAGGCGGTTTGGGCAGTATGGCGGGGACTTTCATCGGCGGTATGATCTTTGGCTTGTCTCAAACGTTGGGTGGGCATTTCTTCGGGCCGACTGGTCAGTTGCTTGTGCCATTCTTAATGGTACTCGTGGTTTTGACAATCAGGCCCCAGGGTTTATTCGGGCGGTAAAGGACAAATGGTAGATACAATGCGTCGATACCGATCGTCGATAGTGTTAGGAGTGGTTGCGATCGCGCTGGCTGTGTTACCCCTTTTAGACCCACCTCAGACCTGGATCCTGTATTTGTTCTATTTCTTTATCTTCCTGGCCGCGGCGAACATGTGGAACTTGCTGGCCGGGTTCAGCGGCTTGCTGGCGCTTTGTCCAGCTGCGTTTATTGGTCTGGCAGGCTACATAATGACAATATTAACCTGGCTTGCAATCCCATTTTATATAGGCATAATTGCCGGGGGCATTGCTGCAGCCTTATTCGCGCTGCTAATTTCATTCTCTGTTTTCAGGATGAAAGGCATCTATTTCGCCATCGGGACGCTGGTTGTACCGGCGATACTGCGACTGGTATTTCTTCGCTGGAGACCAGTGGGGGGAGACCTGCAAGGTGGAGGAGCGGGTTATATGATAAAAGGGGTAAGTGGCGTGCCATCAGAAATCACTTACTGGCTTGGACTGATTATCGGTCTTATTTCTGTCGTCATCATCGCGATCATATTACGTTCGAAATTCGGGTTAGGGCTTGCTGCGATTCGTGATAACGATGTCAGCGCAGCAAGTTCTGGGATAAATGTCTTTAGATTAAAGCTGTATTCATTTATCATTGCCGCTTTCATTATGGGTATGGCTGGGGCGGTTTTCTACGCATATCAAGGGTACATCGAACCTAACAGTGCTTTCGACATAAGTTGGCTGATGATCGTCCTGCTCGCCACGGTCATTGGGGGCATTGGATTGCAATGGGGACCATTTGTGGGCACGATTATTGTCGTGATATTAGCGTTTCAGCTGGCCAGATACCCCGGAATCAGTCTGCTGATACAGGGCATCATCTTGTTGATTATTATGCTGGTGGCACCCCAAGGTATATTAGGTTTTGTCCGCGACCTGCGAAAAAATGGGGGTTTATGGGCTCGATTAAGGATGTCGACCCAACGAGCCGACTCCTTGCCTAAAGCAGAAAAGGATTGAATATATCGATTGATTTTTGAAGAAATTTATTGGTAATTATGCTTATTGGTGCCGGGATTCAGGATGAGAATGGCATTGTTTTAGATCATGGAAGGAGGCTTATCAATGAGTGACGTAGAGAAGTTGACCAACGGTACGACGGGGGGTCCGGTATTTGTCTATGTACAAGACGGCAAAATAATTCGCATCACCCCCATGGAATTTGATCAGGATGATGCATCATCCTGGGTGATTAAGGCGCGGGACAAAGAGTTTTCCCCACCTCGGAAGACGACTATTTCTCCCTATTCACTGGCCTGGCGCTCGATGGTCTATTCCCCAAAACGTTTGCTGTACCCCCTTAAACGGGTCGATTTTGATCCCGATGGAGAACGGAACTGCACTCGTAGAGGCGAATCTGAATATGAGCGCATCAGCTGGGAGGAAGCCGCTGAAATCGTCACCAGTGAGATCAAGCGCATTAAGCGTGAATATGGTCCAGCTGCCATAATGTCCACATCTGGCTCCCACCACCTATGGGGCCATGTGGGGTACCGTCACAGCGCTCTGCTCAGATTTATGAATCTGGTGGGCTTTACCTATGCAGATCACAATCCGGATAGCTGGGAAGGCTGGCATTGGGGAGGCATGCATCAATGGGGGTTCAGCCACAGGCTGGGTATCCCAGAACAGTACGACTTGCTTGAAGACGCGCTCAAGAACACCGAAACGATCGTTTTCTGGTCCAGCGATCCGGAGGCCACCAGCGGTATCTACTCTGCCTTCGAGAGCACCATCCGCCGCCAATGGCTGAAAGATCTGGGGGTCAATATGATCTTCATCGACCCTTTCTACAATCACACGGCTGGCTTGTTCGCCGATAAGTGGTTTGCCCCGCGGCCGGGCACGGACAATGCTATGGCGTGCGCAATTGCCTACGTCTGGATAACCGAGGATCTATACGATAAGGAATACATCGCCACGCGCACAAAGGGTTTTGATAAATGGAAAGACTATATCCTGGGAGTAGAAGATGGGATACCCAAGACGCCAGAATGGGCGGAAAAAGAGAGCACCATCCCTGCCAGGGAGATCAAAGCATTAGCCAGAGAATGGGGAACCAAAAAGACGATGCTGGCTGCTGGCGGTTTAGGAGGCTGGGGGGGCGCTTGTAGAGCCGCAACCGGAGGAGAGTGGGCTCGCCTGATGATCAGCCTGCAAGCCATGCAGGGATTGGGGAAACCAGGCATCAACATATGGTCGACAACTCAAGGTGTCCCGCACAACTCGGATTTCGTTTTTCCTGGCTATGCCGAGGGAGGCATGTCCGGTGATGTTGATAATTCAGCAGCCGGTTATCGCTGGGTATACAAGATGGATTTTAAACCCACTCGCTCCAGCATCAACTCACCCATGGGTCAGCACATTCCCAGGCTCAAAATACCGGAGGCCATCCTGGATGGTGAGTATAAATGGCGTGGAAAGGGATTCTGCGGCCAATCGATTGAAGCCCAGTTTCATGAGTACAAGTATCCTGCGGATGGTTACCCTGAGATCCAGATGTACTACAGGTATGGTGGCTCTTTTATCGGTACTATGACCGAGACCAACCGCTACGTCAAGGCTTACCAGACGGACAGGCTGCCATTTGTAGTGAACCAGTCCATCTGGTTTGAGGGTGAGGCCAGATTTGCCGATATTATATTGCCGGCCTGCACAAACTTCGAAAGGTGGGACATCAGCGAATTCGCCGGCTGTCTAGGCTATATCCCAGACTCCACATGCCAGGTCAATCACAGGGTGATCAGCTTTCAGAAGAAATGTATTGAGCCCCTGGGAGAATCGAAATCAGACTACGAAATCTTTGCTCTCCTGTCTGAGAAATTAGGCCTTTACGATATATTTACCGAGGGAGGTCTCACCGAACTCGATTGGGCAAAACGTATGTTTGACGCTAGCGATCTGCCCGGTCATATCTCGTGGGATGATTTCTGCGACAAGGGCTATTTCGTCGTGCCCATGCCTGAGGATTACGAATCGACTCCTGCTCTGAATTGGTTTGCCGAGGATAGAAAGAAGGACACACCGGACCCGGGACCCCCTCCGGAATCCCAAGCGGAATACGGAATGGGGCTGCAAACAACATCCGGCTTGATCGAGTTCGAATCTTCAAGTCTGAAGAAGTTCGACCCTGAAGACGAAGAGAGACCGGTGATACCAAAATACATCCCCTCCTGGGAGGGGCACCATACAACAGAGCTTTACGACAAGTATCCGTTGCAGTTAATCTCCCCCCACCCACGTTTCAGCTTTCATACCATGGGTGATGCCAAGGAGAGCTGGGTCAACGAGGTAAAGGATCACCGGGTGTTGAAAGAGGATGGTCATTACTACTGGATCTTTCGCATAAACTCAAAGGACGCCGCAAACAGAGGCATCCAGGAAGGTGATCTGGTCAAAGTCTTCAACGACCGGGGAGCGGTTATTTGTGCGGCTCAGGTGACCGAACGTCTCCCATCCGGCACAGTTCATTCCTATGAATCCTGCGCAGATTACATTCCCTTGGGAAAACCAGGGGAGTCGCCAGATATCGCGGGATGTATTAATATCTTGACTCCAAGCCGTTTTATTACCAAGAAATCAAGCGGCATGGCACCCAATTCGTGTCTCGTGGAGGTAGAGAAGTACGGAGGAGAGATAGCATGAATAAGTGGAACATGATCCTCGATATCGCAAAATGCCATGATTGCAACAACTGTTTCCTGGCCTGCAAAGACGAATACTGTGATAATGATTTTCCACCCTATTCTTCGGCCCAACCCACGCATGGGCACAGGTGGATGGACATAAAACGTTTGGAAAGGGGTCAATATCCCTTGATTGATGTTGCCTATTTGCCTACACCATGCATGCAGTGTGACGACGCCGACTGCATCAAGGCGGCAGAGAATGAAGCAATATATAAGCGAGAGGACGGCATCGTCATCATTGATCCGCTGAAGGCGAAAGGGCAGAAAGCGCTGGTTGACTCCTGTCCCTATGGGGTGATCTGGTGGAACGATGAGTTGGATCTACCCCAAAAATGCACCTTCTGTGCCCATCTACTAGATGAGGGGTGGCCTGAACCAAGATGCGTTCAGGTCTGTCCTACTGGAGCAATTGAATTCGTATCTGTCGAAGATTCTGACATGCAGCAGAAAGCCGAATCGGAACAGCTGGAGTATCTCCATCCGGAGTATAGACTTGAGCCACGCGTGTACTACAAGAATTTGTACCGCTATACCAAATGTTTTATTACCGGGAGCGTGGCTTTATCCGAGCCTGATGAGTGTGCTGAGGGAGCGAAAGTCACATTGAAAGACGGTTTGGGTAAGGTCATCGCCACGACCGCAACCAACAATTACGGTGATTTTAAGTTTGATGCACTCGAAGCGAACAGTGGCAAGTATAGCCTGGATGTAGAGTATCCCGAGTATGGGAAGCAGGAACTTGGCGTGGATCTGAAGAAAAGTATCAACGTCGGCACTGTCTTCCTTTAGTTATCAACATGTTAGTTGATGAGGGTGTGTATCGCAGCGAAAGAATCGCCGATTGAACCGGCACGATCTCATGCAGTCCAGGGACTGAATATCTAGTTCTCAAGCGGTAGCCTGTACACTCGAATTGGATACATCAAAAGCCGGCGCCTGACTGCAATAAACACTATCATCTGAGGAGCAAATTTCATGGAAAAGCTCATTCTTACGGCAGCCCTCACCGGGGCAATAACTGTACCGACTCAGACTCCACATTTGCCGTATACAATAGAGGGGATCGCCAACGATGGGATCGCCTGTGCTAAGGCAGGAGCAACAAATATTCATATCCATGCTCGTAATCCTGAGAACGGAAGTCCATCCTCGGACCCAGATATTGTGCGTCAAATTGCAGCGCGTATCAAAGAAGGCTGCGATGCAGTTATATGCATTACGACTGGGGGTGGTATGGGTATGATCCCCCAGGATCGGTTAAGGGGGGTCTCGGTATGCCAGCCCGAGCTGGGTACTTTTAACTTGGGCACGATGAATTTCTCCATGCACCCGGTTGCCCGCCGATACAAACTGCAGGATTGGAAATTTGATTGGGAATTTGATTATGTAGATGGCACCAAAGATTTCATTTTTCGGAACACCTTTGGCGATATGGAAATCTATGCAAGCACGATGAAGGAGAAGAATGTAAAACCTGAATTCGAGGCTTACGATGTAGGCCACCTTAATAACTTGAAATTCATGGAAAAAGATGGCCGTGTTGAGCCTCCATACTGGATCCAGTTTGTGCTCGGCGTCCTGGGTGGTCTGGAAGCAACGCCCGAAGCGCTCATGACGATGCTGCAGACTGCCGACCGTTTGATCGGACCGGAGAACTATCGCTGGTCTGTGATCGGCGTTGGGTACCCGATGGAATTTAATATGGCTGCCATGGGTATTATCTTGGGTGGGCACGTGCGAGTCGGTCTGGAGGATAATATATTCGTCCGGCGGGGCGAGTTGGCGACCAATGTGAGCCTGGTCGAGAAGGTCAAGCGCATTGCTTCAGAGTTTGAGCGAGAAATCGCCACTCCGGACGAGGCGCGTGAGATGCTTGGACTTAAAGGTCTGGATGCCGTGAATTTCTAAGATTTTCACTGCAGCTTGGTTAATAATTAACCGATTAATACCAGGCCATGCAATTTTCAATCTTTGGGAGCATGGTGTCGCGCCCGTCTGGTCCTGAGGCGATCGGAAGATTCAACCGGCTACTTGAGTAGTTCAAGTTGAAGAGGAGACCAACGGATATGATTGTGGAACCACTTGAGATGACCCAAATGGAACAATTGTTGGAACGGTCAGCCGCCTGGCACAGGCATTTGTGCCCCCGGCAGGTACTCGGCGTTAGGATGGGTTTGCTTGCCGGTCGAGTGCTTGGTCTGGATATTCCCAACGCCGATCGGCGCCTCCTGACTTTAGCGGAGACAGACGGTTGCGCAGCCGATGGATTGTCAGTGGCGACCGGGTGCACGGTGGGCAATCGCAGGCTGCGGGTCTTGGATTTTGGGAAGGTCGCGGCGACCTTCGTTGATATCAGGTGCGAAAAGTCATATCGCATCGCTCCCCGGAGGGACATCCGTACAACAGCTCAGAGGCTGGTTCCTGACGCGAAAAGCAGGTGGCATGCTCAATTAAAGGCCTACCAAACAATACCAGAGTTGGATCTGTTGACAGTTCAAGAGGTGCAGCTCAGTATCTCGCTTGAAAAGCTATTGAGCAAGCCTGGATACCGGGTTAATTGTGAAACCTGCGGCGAAGAGATTATTAACGAGCGCGAAGTCACCCATGGGGCGACAATTCTCTGTCGCGCCTGTGCTGGACAAAGCTATTATCAATTAGCTGAGCAAGATCGTGCTCAAGCCTTATGTAACAACAAGGTGAAAGTTCTGCCCAGGTCCGCAGTCAAATTGAGTGAGATAGATGTAGTCTAGCCGCTTGTCGGCGTTTTTCACGAGCACAAGGTCCCCGCAGGAAGCATGGCAGGCTCGAGGCCACGATTCCTGTGCATCAAAATTAGTATGACTGAGTACCAGGAGGCTGTGCCTAAAAAAATGGCGAAGCCAATCTACCTGCGAAGAGAGACCACTCTCCACTGCCCAACAAAATCAAGGCGATGAGTGCCCCAATCAGTAAAAAATTGACATCCCATCCTTTACCTTCAGGGGTGCTGAGAAATGGTTCGCCGTGCTTCCCGATACTGATCCAGGTAGCCACTAGCATGACTACGACTTGAATCAAGGCTGCCAGGCCGCTGTAAACCCCAAATATTATCATCAATCCACCAACGATCTGGACGATGCCGGTCAGTAAAACAGACCCCACCGGTAAACCGTATTCTTCCCGCCATTTCTTGTCAAAAAACTGTTTTTTCTGGAACTTATACACGCCGTGAGGAATCAACACGATCCCCAACGAAATCCGCAGTATCAGGATACCCACATCATCCATGTAACCCTTCCTTATAACTCAGTGCCTTAATGCGATAGGTTGATTGCACCAATTTTGATAGCCCCCTTTGCACCCTCAAGCCATCACATCGTAGACTACCAACTTGCTTCCGTCATAGAGAGCCTTGATTTTCGGCTTCAATGCCTGATGAGTATCAGCGTTGCGCCAATCAGCCGCTGTCTCCATTGTTTCGAATCTAATAACCATCTGGTATTGGGTGTGATCTTCTTGTTCACGTAGCAGTTCAACTTTTACGAAGCCGGGCATGGCCGCCATCGCTGGCCGGTATTCTGCAGTGAATAGTTCTTCAAAATCCTTTGTATTCTCTGGGTGGACATTAAACGTCACATGACGTTCTATCATAGTATGGCTCCAATTCAATTGATGTAAAATTAATGCTTTGATGCAAAGAACCAATTTTTCGATCTTTTATGAAAATTATTTCGTGCTGGTTTCTTGAAGGTCTTGCCCTAGTCCGGAACTACAGCTACTGCAGCTAATTCAACGACCAGGCGGTCGTCTGTCGCCAGGCGTGTCACCTCAACGGTTGTGCTGGTCGCCCTATGATCACCCAGGTACTCCCCCATCACTTTATTGATAGAGTCCTGATTTGTGTCGATATCACAAATAAACCGGAAGAGTTGTACAATGTCGGTCAAATCGCCCCCTGCCGCCTGTAGAACCCTGCGCAGATTTTCCATTGCCAGCCGGGTTTGTTCCCCAGGATCCGAAGGGATACCTTCAAAATCAGATTGAATGTGTGGATGATGGTGGTAGACGGGTGCTGCGGTGACTCCGGCCACATAAACCGTCGCCCCGGATCTCACTTTTATGGCGGGTGTGTACGGCATATTGTAAACTGGATCATTCTCTTCTGTGTGGATCAATTCAAAGTGATGATTCATTGTGCCCTCCTTGTGAATTATATCGCGTATGGCAAAGTAAATATCTACAACTTCAATATATTTTCTTTGTTAATGTTGATTAGTTACTTATCTCCCTTCATGCCCGGCATCAAATTTACCTGGGCGTATATGCCGACTCAGCTATTGGATTTTATAACCAGTTTCTTCGGAAATAGCTTGAACAGAAACATGTTTTCAATGAGAATTTATCTATGATGCATATAACTAGAAAATGATCCTCTGTACAGAGTCATCACTCCCCATCCTATTCGGGTCGATTGGCAATTCTGCTTCCCCACAACCGAATGCTGGACGGTATGGTTACAATTCTCTGGGCGAAATGGGACCTGACTCGAACCGCATGCCCCATTATTTTGGTGTAAATATCAACAATGGGCAACGAGTCCCGGAGAAATCACTTATTTGGAATGAAGATTCTGACATCTGGAATCGTCAATCAACCTTGGCGCCGCCTATCTGCTGGTGGAATCTAATGGACATACCCTCCTGACACTCATGTCAATTTTTTTTAATTCCGAAAGATTAATGGGCAGTCGTTACTAGTAAAACCACCGGGCTGGTTGATGTTGGGGATCCCAATGGTGAGTCCGAATGATCATTCTCTACACCAAACATTCCAGATGCTCGCAGAAGTGTCTCCTTATCCAACATCGGGAGTGGCAGTTCATTGAGAAAATTCCTATCATCTTCCTCCTCAAAATGGAAGCCACGTCATCTAGACGTAACTATAGCTGTTATCAGGGGAGTCACATTTCCGGGATCAATCAGCAATTTCTGGCGGATATGCAGTCCGGGGAGCGCTTGGAGAGCTGACGTATTCAGATTGAACGAATCCTTAT
>PVMK01125974.1_pt1 | contig 73345 bp, 96 predicted proteins | sample 1853481 | NCBI WGS metagenome assembly PVMK01 (sample SAMN08533507, study PRJNA380276) | Marine sediment metagenome, whole genome shotgun sequencing project.
AATCACTAATTGATTCACAATCAATCCAATCAATATCTACTGACTTTGCTAATTTTCCACCTGCATGTTTTAATGCATGGTTAACACTAACATAGCTATCTGCCAGTGTGACATATTTCCAACCATTGCAATCTTGACTTTTTGGTCCTTGTGACTAGTCATCGACTCTGCTATCTTATTCCACTCGTCCCAATTGCAGAGGCGTTCACCATACCGACCTTGCCAAATTTTGTAAAAATAGAGTCCAAGATGCCTGGTCATACAAAATTTGTGGAACTTCAAAAATTGATTTTGTATCGTGACAAGAAAGAACATCATCTGAAGCAACATTTGTAAACATCGCAATTTTTTTCTTGGTCTTTTCCTCCAGCGGTTGAGTACATCTAACTGCTAAAAAGTCGGGCTGAATACCAATTCTTCGTAATTCTTGTACGCTGTGTTGGGTGGGTTTTGTTTTTTGTTCTCCCACTACGTCAAGAGATGGAGCTAATGTAACATGCACAAAAATCACATTTTTCACCCCATCTTCCACTCTGATTTGCCTTAATGCTTCTAAAAACGGCAGTGATTCTATATCCCCTACAGTTCCTCCACACTCTACAATCAAAAAATCTAATTCTTCGTCTTTTGCAATTTTCCTAATTCTATTTTTAATTTCATCCGTAATGTGGGGGATAATTTGCACACATGCTCCAAATACTCCCCTCTTCTTTCTGCCTCAATTACCGCAGAATAAACTTGGGCCGTAGTAATGTTGTGGCTTTTAGGAATATCTTGATTCAAAAAACGCTCATAATTCCTATGTCCATATCACACTCGCCCCCATCTGCAGTGACAAAGACTTCCCCATGAGCAATAGGATTCATGGTTCCAGCATCATAATTCAAGTAGGGATCTATTTTAACACAAGAAACTTTTTGGTTTGCTAATTGTAATAGTTTAGCAATAGAGGAAGTTGTGACTCCTTTACCGAGACCAGACATTACGCCCCCAGTCACAAAAATATACTTTGTCTGCACATTAATGAAATGGGAAAGGGGTTTTTGTATGTTTGGCCGATCAATTCTTTTGGGCTTTTACAAACGTAAAAAAATTTTTTAATTTTTTAACTAATGTTAGAAATTACTTACGACTCTTTTTTATTTCTCTAAAATACAATTTATTGTTGAGAACATCTAGGGTAGTGGCCACACGAAGAAAGAGATCTGACTATTTGAGTAATGATTCAAGGCCACTATACTTTGACGCCTGTTTTTTACCCAATTTGACATCTATCAGTTTTCAATAAACTCCCAAATCTAATTTCCTTGTTTTATTCTAATTTATTTCTCAGTATCATAAAAAATTTGAAATAATTATCCAACCGTTAATAGATTTTGTAAATTTTCTTAAAAAATATTTTCAATCTTCCCATTTATGATATTGAACTGTAATAGATTCACAACTTACAGCTTGAGACAGTTAATCAATTCTATAAATCACTTAAACAGGATTTGTATTTATTTTATCTTGTATCGTAGTATAGCTATAACTGAATCATGAATTTCCAAATTTTTAATTATTTTTGGAGAAACTGCAAACTCAATTTTAGCTGATGTGTTTTTTGCAATCTCCAGCATTTTCATAATTTTTTTAAATTGAGGGTTGGTGTGATACTCTGCAGAAACAATTAGCGTGTCTACTGCTCCAATTTCTAATGCCTTGTAAATAACATCATTTCTTTTTGCAGTTAACCCTTCTTTGAATAATTTTTCATATTTTTCAATAATTTCTGCAACATATTTTCTTCTATGTTGGTACAAGTGATGGATTATTTTCTTGAGAATCTCATTTTCTTGAGTGGAAAAAGACAAGTTTTCTACAAATCGACATTTTTCTATCAACTCCGAATCAAGTACGCTATAAAATTCTGTTTTTGCTTGACCAATTCCTCCCAATAGTATTAATTTAGAATTTGAATCCATCGTTTTGACTTTGTTTGCAACTTTTTTGAAGAAAACATGAATTTTTGTTTGTCTTGCCCTTAGGAATCTTCCCTGACTTTGCCCTCCTTTTCTATGTCTTCCTTGTAAGTCAATTCGGAGTTTAGCCTCTTGGACTATCTGGCTTCCATGAAATTTCTGAATTCTTGCGGATTTTTGATCAAGTGTAACTACCAACACATCATAATTGGTTTTGAGAATGTCATTGAATGGCTTGATGTAAGGCCTTTTGCTAACCATGTAGATGTAAGGTAATTTTTTTGAGGTTCCAATGTTTTTGATATTTACTTTGCCATTTTTTATCCATCCAAAAATACAAAGGGTTTTTGTAAACTTCCCTGCTGAGGGAGGATCCTCTTTAAGTTTTGTGATTCTTTTTTCAATTTCTAATTCTATTTTTTCAAATGGCTCCTTTCTCCTTGTTTTCTGGAGCAAAAATATGGTTTCTTGTCCCTTACCGTATGGATAATAAACTGATACACATGGAGAATCAATCTGTTTTACCTCATAAAGAAACTGGTTTAGTGATAACCACTCTGCGGAGGAGATCTCAGAAGAACCAGTGTTGTTTTTCACTAGTTTGGTTTATTGTAATGGTTATTGAATTTTTGGAAAAATAATTAGATTATAGTTTGTTTTTTCAAAGATCTGGTGAAAGTAGTAATTTTTTGCTCTAACTTATTTTGTGGAGTTTTTTCAATTAGTTTTAAAAATGCACTCCCGACAATTACTGCATCTGCTCCAACAGAAATAAATTTTTTTACATCTGCCGGAGTTGATACACCAAAGCCTACCCCTACAGGGATTTTTGCTTTAGTTTGTTTTTTTACATCTTTGATTGCTTTAATTGTATAATTTTTAATTCCAGTTTTTATGCCAGTAGTACCATAGACTGCCACAAGATACAAAAATCCTGAAGTGGATTTGGCAATTTTTCTTATTCTTTTTTTGGTAGTGTTTGGGGATACCAAAAATATTGTGTCTGTATTTCCTTTGGCAGCATTTAGGTATTCTTTTGATTCTTCAATTGACATGTCTGGAAGAATAAAACCATCAATTCCTGCCTTTTTAGCCTCAGAAATGAACTCTGGATAACCCCTGGCATACAAAATATTGGTATATGTCATTAGCACAAGAGGTAGCTCCGTCAGTTTTCTGATTTTTTTTACAATGCTGAAAAAATTGTTTATTTTTGTCCCATTCTCCAAGGATACAGTACTTGCATTTTGAATCACCGGTCCATCCGCCAGAGGATCAGAAAATGGAAATCCTAATTCAATAATATCTGTACCGCCCCTTCACTAGTCCTTTTACAGCAGACAGAGTTGCACGTTGGTTTGGAAACCCCACCATGATATATGATATCAATGCCTTTTCGTTTTTGGCTTTTAACTCTGCAAACTTTTCTTTAATTCTTGACATTTTTATCCAAATAGTTTTGAACTTCTTCGACATCCTTGTCACCTCTACCAGAAAGTGTTACTACAATCGCTTCAGATTTTTTATGCCTTTTTGCAACCTTGACTACTTCTGCAATAGCATGGGCTGATTCGAGTGCAGGAATAATCCCTTCAGTCCTTGTTAATAGCAAAAAAGCATCAATTACTTCAGAGTCAGTTGCAGAGTGATACTTTACTCGTTTATTGTCTTTAAGATACGAGTGCTCTGGTCCAACCCCTGGGTAATCAAGTCCTGCCGATATACTATGAGTTTCAGTAATTTGTCCTTCTTTATCTTGTAGCAAATATGTCATCATGCCGTGTAGCACTCCCTTGGTTCCAGCTGAAAGTGTAGCTGAATGAAATCCTGATTTTAGTCCTTTACCTGCAGCCTCTACCCCAATAAGTTCCGCATTTGTATCAATTAATGGATAAAATGTACCAATAGCATTAGAACCACCACCAACACATGCAATTACAATGTCAGGTGTTTTGTTTTGTATTTTTTTCATCTGTGATTTTATCTCCTTCCCAATCACACTTTGAAAATCTCTTACCATTACAGGATATGGGTGAGGGCCAACAGCCGAGCCGAGAAGATAATATGTATTCTCTACATTGGTAATCCAGTCACGTATAGCCTCATTAATTGCATCTTTTAGCGTCTGTGAGCCTGATTTTACAGGATGAACCTTGGAGCCTAGCATATTCATTCTAAAAACATTCAACTTTTGTCTTATCGTGTCCTTGTATCCCATGTAAACTTCAGATTTCATTCCTAATGCTGCACAGGCCATTGCTGTCGCTACTCCATGTTGACCTGCTCCTGTTTCAGCAATTATTCTTTTTTTGTTCATTTTTTTTGCAAGTAACGCTTGACCTAGAGTGTTATTCATTTTGTGAGCTCCACCATGTAGCAAATCTTCTCTTTTCAGATAGATTTTAGCTCCCCCAATTTTCTCTGTCAAGTTTTTTGCAAAATATAATGGGGTTGGTCTTCCTGCATATTGTTTAAGATAATAATCTAATTCTTTTTTGAAACTCTTATCATTTTTGAATTTAAGATAATTTTCTTCCAACTCTTGTACTGCTGGAACCAAAGTTTCGGGAATGTACTTTCCACCAAACTCACCAAATCTTCCATTTTTAGGATACCTCAATACGCATTCACCAATTTTTTTACTTGTTCTTCAATGTTTTTGCTTTTCATTATGCTTGATCCTATCAAAAATGCATCAGCTCCACACTTTTTTAGGTATTGAATGTTCTCTGGTGTTTCAATGCCACTTTCAGAAAGTATTGGTCTTGTTTTGTTAAATCCTTCCAGAACGGTTTCAGTAGTTTTAAGATCAATTTCTAGAGTATCCAAGTTTCTATTGTTAATACCTATCAAATCTGCTTTTGTTTTAAGCGCATTTTCAAATTCTTTTTTTGTGTGAACTTCCAAAAGGATCTGTAACCCATTTTTATGAACATAACCTACAAACTCGTCAATTTCTTTCAAAAATCCTTTATCAAAAAGTGACTGGATAAGTAGTATGTAATCTGCACCAATTTTCTTTGCAGCGTCAATCTGAATTTTATCAATCATAATGTCCTTCATTAGGAGTGGTATGTCCACTGATTTTCTTACTTTTATGAAATATTCTGGTGAACCATTAAACAAGTGTGGCTGAGTTAGAATCGACAATGCCTTGGAACCGCCTGCAATCATTTGTCTGGCAATGCTAACAGGGTCAGTTAGTGTTCTGATTTTGCCTAAAGAAGGCGATGCAAATTTAATCTCAGTTAGTAGTGTTGCATGCGTGTGACTTTTTATTATTTGTAAAAAATCTTTGGTCGATTTCTGTAAATTACACTCAACATCGTATGTTCCATCATCTATAGCTATTTGCGAATTGTTCACTAATTTTCTTAAAATATTTTCAGCCATTAGATATCTCCTTTAATTTTGAGATGTCTCCTGTATCTTTTACAAAGTCTTCAAGTAAACCAAACGCCTTGCCATCTTTTATTGTTTTTAATGCAAGTTCTACTCCATCCTCAAAGTTTTTGGCGACGTTTGCTACAATAAGTCCTCCTGCAGCATTAAGAGCTGTAGTTTCAATCATCGCCTGATTCGCTGTATTGTTTAAGACTCCTACAAATGATTTGATAGCATCTTTTTTTGTATTGATTTGAATATCCTTTAAAGCTGATTTATGAAGGCCAACAACTTCTGGATCAATTGCGTTCATCAGCACTTTGTCATTTCTTAAAATACATACCCGATTCACTGAACTAGTTGAGAACTCATCCATTCCATCATCTGAGCGTACTGTCATAATGTTTTCAACTCCTTTTCTTTTCAATATGAGTGGTAATCTCTCCAGATATTCTATAGAAAAAACTCCCACAAGTTGATTTTTAACGCCGGCTGGATTCGATAAAGGCCCAAGAAGGTTAAATGCAGTTCTTTTTCCAATCTGTTTTCGTGCCGAAGAAACATGCTTCATTGAAGGATGGAATTTTTGTGCAAACATAAAACAGATGTTATGTTTCTCTAAAATGTTCGAAATTTGGGATGAATTTTGATTTAGATCATATCCAAAGTACTCAAAAATATCTGCGCTTCCTGAAATGCCAGAACTTGACCGGTTTCCATGTTTTGCAACAATTCCCCCTGCTGCGGCAACTACAAAAGATGCTGTTGTTGATATGTTGAAGGTTTGAAGCTTGTCTCCTCCAGTACCGCACATATCAATTATTGTTCCTTGATTTTTAGGCACAACTTTGAGGGCAAATTCGTTCATTTTATCAAGCATCCCTAAAAGCTCATCATCTGTCTCTCCTTTTTCAGCTAGAGTAGAAAGAAATGAAACGTTCTCAGCATCTGTTGTTTTTCCTGATAAAATGTCAATCATTACCACATTTACTTCATCATATGACAGGTCCGTTTTTTCTTCTAGTTTTTTAATCAAATTAGAAATCATTTTTTTTCTTTCACCTGTCTTATGAAATTGCCAAGGATCTTTTTTCCATCTTCAGTCATTATTGACTCTGGATGGAATTGTACTCCCTCGATAAGGTATTCTCTATGTCGAATGGCCATTACTTCTCCGTCATCTTCAGCAACTGCAGTTACTTCTAGGATTTCTGGTATGATTGTTTTATCTCCAACCAGTGAATGATATCTTGTTGCCCTAAATGGATTTTTTACACCTTTGAATAATTCTGAATTATTATGTTTCACAGGGCTTGTTTTTCCATGTCTTACACAACCTGCATTGGTAACTTTGCCTCCAAAAGATGAGATGATTCCTTGGTGACCTAGGCATACCCCCAATATTGGAGTAGAACTTCCTAAATCTTTGATAACATCACTGCACACTCCAAAATATTTCCTATCATCTGGAGTTCCAGGGCCTGGAGATATTACAATTCCATTATATTTTTTTTGTTTAATTTCATTGATAGTGATTTTGTCATTTCGTATAACATCACAATCGACACCTAATTCTCCTAGATATTGTGCTATGTTATACACAAAAGAATCATAGTTGTCAATAATTAGAAATTTCAATCTGATGCCTCCTTTAATGCTTGCAGCATGGCTCCTGCTTTATGCTCAGTTTCCTTAAATTCATTTTCGGCAATCGAATCTGATACAATTCCAGCTCCTGATTGGACAAACCCTTTTTTTCCATCTATGAATATGCTCCTAATTGCAATTGCAAAATCACAACACCCATTGTATGAAAAATACCCTACCGCACCTGCATAAGGCCCTCTCGATTCAGTTTCCAATTCATCAATTATCTCCATGGCTCTTACTTTGGGCGCTCCAGATACAGTTCCTGCAGGAAATACTGCCTGAAATGCATCAAACATGTCCATTTCTGAAGATAAATTGCCCACTACATGGGTAACTATATGCTGAACATGACTAAACCTCTTTATCTTCATCAAAGATTCAGGATGAACTGTTCCATATTTGCATACTTTGCCAATATCATTTCTTCCCAAATCCACAAGCATCGTATGCTCGGCTAATTCTTTTTCATCGTGTAGTAATTCATCTGCTAGTTTTTTATTTTCTTCGTCGTCGTTTGTTACTTTTCTTGTGCCAGCTATGGGAAATGTTTCAACTTTATCATTGGTTATTCTTACAAGCATTTCGGGCGATGCACCAATTATTGTTTTGTCATTTTGTTTTAGATGATACATGTATGGTGACGGGTTTAGATTTCTCAGTGTTTTATACAGTGTAAGATTATCCCCCTCTACACCAAATGCAAATTTTCTGGATAATACTACTTGGAATACATCTCCATCATGGATGTATTGTTTTGCTTTATTTACTGTGCTAGAGAATTTTTCTTTATCCATATTTGGAACGACTTTGGTTGCATTAAAGGATCCGAAAGTATCGTTTGATATTTTAAATTCCTTGAACCTATTTTCGTCATGATAAAAATAAAATAACTTTCTGTGAACATTATCGTATAGTATCCCATCATCATAAATTCCAAACTCCATCAACGGTTCTGGCGCATCATGTGTATTTGGAATTTTTTCTACTAATCTTATTGCATCATAATTGACTATGCCAACTGCACCACCCAAATATCTGTATTCTAATTTGTCTGATTTTTTTAACAATTTTTTTAATTCTACATATGGGTCATCTGTCTGAATAATTTCTACATCGTCATCTTTTCTGACAACCTCTACTTTGTTGGTGTAGCCTTTGATGATAATTTTGGGATCAAAACCCATAACTGAAGTTTCAGCTAGAATTTCAGGACCTGTTAGAGATTCAAAGAGAAAGGAATTAGAATAATTTCGAGAAATTTTGTTGTAAATTTGAAATTGGTTTTCAGATAAATCTAGGGGTATGATCTGTGTTTGAGTATTTCCAAAGGTATTCACCCATTAACAAAATTTTGACCATTTATTATTTAAATGCTAGTTGATCTTTTTTATTTTACAAGAAGATTTTCTAGGCATAGGTACATTACCACATTGTACGGTACCTTTATTACTGCCTAGTTGCATATTGATTTATGGCCATGCAGGAGGTAAAACAAAGATCATTTCCAGGCACTGTTTTTCATTCAAAGAATATGTCATCATCCGCCAGTGTTGTTGCATGTTATGTTTGCGGAAAAGGATTACAAGATGGGCATTCAATTATTGCAAAAACACTAACCTCGGGAATTGTTTTGTTTTGTAATGTTCATTACCAATCACAATAGAAAAATAATTCTTACCTCTTTTTGTTTCCTTAAAATAAACTCTTTTTAAAAAACATTCATAGTAACATTATGGACTTTTTAACCAATTTCAGAAAAGACTTAGAAAGTGCAAAAAGAGAAAAAGCTGCCCAGATTAACGGGAAGAATCTCAAAGGACTCCTAAAAAAATTCAAACAAGAACGAGATAGAATAGAAAAAGAGACAGGAGTCAGACCTGAAATTGATGAAACTACAGAATTGTTTATGCGAAAAATTCTAAATGTATGGATTACAGAAGGAAAAGAAATTGATGAAGAAAAATTCTGGAGAGAAGTTGATTATAACCGACAGTTTACTCATCCAGTTGAATATTATGAGATAAAAAGCTAAATGCAAAACATGTAGACTCATGCGCTGATGAAACACTTTACCGTGTTAAATATAATATTCATGTTAAGAAATTACGTAATATTTCACATACTTGATCAGGTTTTTCAGCAAAAGGGGCATGGCCTGCATCTGGAATAATTTCAATATGTGAATTCGCAATATTTTCTTTGAAGAGTCTTGAATGCTCTGGAGGGATTACTTTATCTTCACTTCCCCAAAGAATCAGAGTTGGTATACCCTCAATTAGTTTTAGCCTTCCAAGTCCAATCTGTTTATTTGCACTGTTATCAAGAGTTGACTTGAATGCATATTTTGCGTTTGGTAAGTTTATTCTTGAAATAAAACCTTCGACTAGTTTTGATGGAATTCTTGTCGGGTCGGCTACCATCTGCTCAAAAACTTTTCTAACTTTATCCTTTGTAGGATTAATTGCCACTTTGAGGTATTCTTCTAGCAAGAGTGTTGGTTTTTTTAGCATCCCGGAAGAGTCAATTAACACCAACCTTTCTACCCTGTTTTTGTTTTTTATAGCTACTTCTGCTGCAATGTAGCCCCCCAAAGAGTGGCCTACAATACTTGTTTTGCCATCATTGATTACAACCTTATTTATGAACTCCACTATAGTTTCTCTAAAATTCTCAATGGTATAATCCATAGTTGTAGGTTTGTCACTTTCACCAAAACCTGGTAGGTCAAGAGATACTGTATGGAAATTTGCTGACAAAGCATCAGGGATGCCAAGCCATCTGTCTGCCGAAGATCCGAGACCATGAATAAATAAAATATGTCTATCATTTCCTTTTCCAGATTCAAGGTATCTTATTTTTAGTCCATTCAAGTTTGCCCAATTTTCTTGCAATACCTATTTTATTTTGGGATCTAACTTTTATCTTTACGATGATACCGTTTCTGGGAAGGCGAAAGAATAGTGTCCAATCCAATAAAACGTGATAGGAATTCTTTGAATTTAGAGGTAATAAGAAATTCATGACCTGCACATGCCCCAAGGGCGAACCCCACATTTGCAGCCAGACAAAATATGCCTGGTTTGAATCAAGAACGGAAAGAGACTCAAAACCCGACCAGAAGAACTCCAAGTTGATTATTAATTCGGGTGGAATGATACCGACAAAATTTGCAGAAAATTATTTTTCAAAAAAGTCTGATGAGGAAATGGATACCATGACAGACGAGATGTCTGATTATTTCCTAGGAATGATTAGAAAGGATTCTCCTGATATTGACTTTGGTGTCCTTGAGAAGAGACTGAAAATAAAATATTTGCATGACTGTCATTCCTCAATGTTTCTGGATGGGCGGAAGGGGGTGCGCATAATTGTAGACCATGAAATGGCAGAACCGTGGTCTGTGATAAACTGTAAAACCGAAATCAAAATGTTTGAAAAATGTGGTATGAAAGTTACCAACTATACCATAGCAGAAGGAGTTTACAGTTATGTGGTACAACCTGAGGAGAAATTCTATAAAGTGTTGAGAAAAATATCTGATAGTGAATGGTTTGACAAGGTAGGTGTAGCTAGGACAATTTCACAGGATGTGCTTGGGCAAATTGAAAAAACCGCTACAAGTATTGGTTTTAATCTTGAAGATATCTTACAATTGATGGCTGAAAATGAATACATCACGGAACTCAGATCTAAAATAAAAGAAGATCTTGCTTAGATTCTAATCATCTAATAATTATGGGTATTTTTCTTTGAATTTTTTTTCTGCTAACTCCATACAGAATTTCTTCAAATTAACAAACCTTGTTTTAATTGTGTCAGAAATGTATGTAATTTCTGATGGTGTGGGGAGTCTATCAAATTTGACTAAAAATAGTTCAAATAGAATACCTTCAAGGCATCCACAATAGTAATTCACGTATCCTAGTGCAAAACTAGAATAATTCTTTTCCTCAAAACCGATTGTTCTATAAATTGAATTTTCAGGAGCTGATTCAATGGCATTCATACGTTCAATGGTTCTATCATATGCATAATCAATCAGTTTATCCATTTTTATCCTTGTTTCTATATCGACCATTGTCTATTATTTTCAAATAATTAGTAATTAAAACTTGAAGAATAATAAAGACTGCTTTCTAATTCTAGCACATCTTCAAATGCTTCGATGTGGTGTTCTTAACTCTAAAATGTTTTTTTAACAACAATTGCCCAGTCATTTTATGAATGAATTAACAAAAGAAATGGCTGATAATCTCTCAATATCTAGAATACTAAACGGAATGTGGCAAGTCTCAGGTGCTCATGGGGATATTGATCCTGAAAAAGCCATCAACGAAATGATACAGTATCATGATTCAGGATTTACTACCTGGGACTTGGCAGACATTTACGGTCCTGCAGAATCATTCATTGGAGAGTTTAGAAAAAAACTTGAGAAAATAAAAGGACCAGAAGCGTTAAAACACTCTCAAGCACTAACAAAATTTGTTCCAAATCCGGGACCAATGACAAAAAGCATTGTAGAGTATTATATCGACAAATCTCTAGAAAAAATGAACACCGATTGTCTTGACTTGATTCAATTTCACTGGTGGGATTACAATAATCCCAGTTACATTGATGCCCTTGCTCATTTATCAAACCTACGAGATAAAGGAAAAATAAAACATGTGGGATTAACCAACTTTGATACAGAACGACTAGAGATAATAAAAGAACAAGGACTAGAAATAATATCTAGCCAAGTTCAGTATTCTATTTTAGACCAAAGACCAGAAAAATTGATGATTCCATTTTGTAAAAAACATGGTATTCATCTATTATCGTATGGGACTTTACTTGGAGGATTTTTCTCAGAAAAATATCTAAATTCTCCTGAACCTGCTCTAGGTGATCTCACTACTGCAAGCCTAAAAAAATACTATAACATGATAAATGCCTGGGGCGGATGGGAGTTATTTCAAGAACTGCTGCAAATATTACTGCAAATTTCAAAGAAACATGGATGCAGTGTTGCAAATGTGGCAACATCATTTATTTTGGAAAAACCCACAGTCGCAGGAGTGATTATTGGTGCAAGGCTAGGAATCTCAGAACATAGGGACGACAATTCTAAGGTATTTGGTTTACATTTGGATTCGGAGGATAAATTGATGATAAAATCTGTTACCGAAAAATCAAAAGATCTTTTTGAGATTGTTGGTGACTGTGGATCTGAATATCATAAATGACATTTAATAATAAAAATGACAATATCGCTAGAAACTTTTTTCGAATTCTTGAGCCATTAATTCTAAACTAGTTGTGTTCCCAAGTTTTCTATATGTTAGTTTTTCCAAAGATTTGATTATGGAAATTGCTGCCCTATATTGTGGAATTTTTGGTTCATTTAATTCCCCATACATTCCAATACCATGAATTTCGTTTTGCTTGGCAAATCCCAAAATTAATCCATTAAAACCCGTGATAATTGATTTTTGGGGTGTTGTTTCAATTCCCATATCCTGCATTTGTTTTGTTATCTCCTTTGAGGTGGTGGTAACGAATGTTTTGGGATTTTGGTTTAATGACCTATTAGTATGAAACCCTCCTAGTGTGTAGATAAATTTTGCCGAGTACTTTTTTGAAATATCAATTACATCTTGACATAAGGAATTAAGTTCTTGATTATTTTGCGGTTGACCAGTTCCTCCTCCAAATATAATTAATCCATCTGTAAATCTGTACTCCCAACTCTCTATAGGTACATCAATGTACCCTCCGTTATCTATGACGTAGGTTGGAAATTGACTTTTTGCTGTTCTGAATTTTTTAGTATGCATGCTATCGTTGATAAAATTAACTACTATGCTTCCAACGTTTCCCATGTCTTGCATGGCTGCAATAACGATGGGTTTTTCAATATCTGGATCGTATTCCTGAAAAAATTCCATTACTCTCTTGGTGTATATTTAATTAAAATATGTAGCCTGTCTTATAGTGAAATTATGGACTATACGTGATTAATTTTCTTGAATTTGTCGCTTAATATCTAGAACATTATTGCTGAAGATCTCAATTCCTGTATTATAGGCATCCATAGTGCTTTCAATTGAATTTGGTTGGTTTTCGTCTATTCCCTTGTTTGATAGGTATTGGCCTGATTCATGAATATATTTTTCAAATACCATGCCAAAAACAAATTCATTGATATCTTTAATCTGCCAATTTTCTTTTACTGAATTTATTACATTGAAATATTTTGGAATCTGACTGGTTGCAATTTTTAGTAAATTTTCTAACTCAATTTTATCCTCATCTGTAATTTCCACTATTTTTCATCTTGGCTAACGAATCTACGAAATTAAGAGTTGCGATTTGAAAAGAGTTTACAATCTATTCTATTCATTCCATATTGGTTGTGTTTTCAACCATGCAACCAAATTTCGATAGAGGCTACTTTTTTGCACATTTAGAATATTGATTTCTATGTTGGTAGATAATTTAGCAGTTTTAGTATATTTTTCATATCTTGCAAAAACTATTTTATCAAGATATGTTTCACCTTGTATCTCTTTTTTTGCTAATTCTTCTGAATCAGTCATTGCAAAACTTGCAAAGATCACCCCATCGGCCCAATATGCAATGCCAGATTCAAGAGTAGACATCATGCTGAGCAGGTCATCAAGGCTCATTTTTATCATATCTCGAACATAGACAGTGTTGTAAGGTTTGTGGATAAATTCTGTCATTTTATTTCTTTTTCAGCTGGCTTTATCAATTTTTGTAGGAATGTGTTGCCTAAATCTTATATTTTTAAATATATGAATAACAAAAATCGATTTTTCATAGATTTTCCTTTGAATGCTTTCATAGTAATAAAAATCAGATAAGTAATTAAAAAATTTAAAAGAATTCACTGAATGATTTCTGATTAAATAAAATTTTTAATTGAATAGAAAATTTACCTTCTATATCTTACCCTACCTGTTCCATGAATTATGAAATTTCATGAGGCAATTATTCAAACGATTAATTGTATATATCTAAAAATGATAAGAAAGAATATGATAATAGGAAAAATAAATGACAGGGAGCCTTCAATTCGGTTTAATTTGAATCTAAATTGTACCAAATGTGGAAAAAAAGTTCCTGGCGGTATGCGGACATCTGAAAAATACTTTGGCTCTCATTCATTTAAGCTTGAAGTGGATAACTTTAAGAAAAATTACCTTTGTGGAATATGTCGTGATAAAAAAAGAGTTAATGATAAAATTCAAAAGTAACTTTTATTTAATTTTTAAATCCTTTATTCTATCTGGCATTTTAGGACAACCAAAACAACTTTATTTTTTGATTTTTCTTTGGTTGCCTCAGACATTATGAAAAAAATATCCAAAAAATCAAATCTGGATTTAGAAATTAATCGTGCCAAGAATCTATCTAACATATCTTTATCGTTAAATTTTTTCGTGAATTCAATAATTTTTAATATTCAAAAAATTAATAATTTTTTATTCTTGTATACCGGATTTTAAATATGCTATGGTACACTCTGCCAATTGTTGATTTGAGTGCTGCTTAATCTCATGTTGGCAGTTTGGGCAGATGTTTTGAGTTTCTACACTACTATCTTCATCACTAAGTTGTTTCATACAGCATTCCATTAACTCAGAAGTAGAATGAGATTCCATTGACAACTTGCAAGTTGGACATTGAGTCATTATTTTAATTTCTTTCTAGGGATTTAATTTTCTTTATAATTTCAAATTTGTTTAAAATTCATTTTATTATTAAACAAATGTTTAGTTTTTTCAATGATCTTGTTTTATAGCATTTTCAAGCAGTAAATTTCGCGCCTTCGGTTAGCAGTCTAAGCATGCTATAATCGACTGCTAGTCCAAGACGCGATATTTTTCCCAAGAATTTCACAGATAATTTTGGGCTACACTTTTCGTTAGTTTGCCTACTCAAGGTGACAATTATCTATGCTGTTTGTAATTTTAATTTAAAAATTTGGTAAAATCCAACCATGTTTAGAAATTTTGATTATTTGAAAAAATATCCTACCTTTTATCTACCCTGTAGGCTCCCACCCTTCACTATCAGAAATTAAATCCAATTCATTTTCAGGAATCTTAATTGACAGTCTATCCCATCCTAAACAGTTACATGCTTCGCATCTTACTCCTTCATAGACATTAAGTTCAAGACTCAAATCTAAAATATTGATTCCATGTTTTTCATAATGATTTTTTATTATTCCTTCAACGAATTCTTTTGATTCCTCTTTTGTAGCATCTAGCATTTCAGGGTTTATTTCATAAAATTCGTTATACTCTTCATCCCAAACATCATTACACTGAGTGGGAATTTTTTGTATCCAAATACTTTGAACTTCTTTTTCTTGTTGGATATCATATAGTAAAACAAAACCTACCACTAATCCTGTAATTGCAATTCCCATCGATATGTAAAATCCTGGTTTCACTAATTTGCTAAGACAAGGTAAGATTTAGAGTTTATCACTTTCTAAACATTATCCATATTCGTGTTCCAATAAAAATCCCAACTGCTGATATTATCAATATGGGAATAATTATTTCACCTTCATTCATTTTTTGTCAATTTAATTTTTAACAAGTAAAATTTCAAGCTATTCTCATCTTTTTTTGATTAATGCCTCTTCGGGTGTTTTATCTTGATTTTTTTCCCAATGCCAAGAATGATGCTTTTTCCAATGAATTTCAAGATCACCTGTATTGGGTTCTTTTCCTAATGGTGTTCCACAAATTTTACACTGTATCATGAATTTTTCTCATTTTAAGAAAAATTAATCCGTTAGAAAAATCTGTCTAATTTGATAAGATACGCTATATGAAATAAACATCGTTTATGATACCACCTGTCGTAAATTATTCTTGCAACATCAAAACGAAGGTTCTTTTTACAATGTATACAGATAATTATCATGTGGTAAAATAGGTAAAAAATGATTATAATGGCTTGGTTATTGTATTGTACTTGGATGATTAAATTAAGGAAAATTCCTCAATTATCTTACTTTTCTGGTTAAATCACGGCTAGCTTTACATCCGCCTATCATAAAATTTTAGGCGTGTATAATATTTTTAGTGTTTGTTTTACTCTATACACACAAGCCGTTATAATCCATTTCTAGATATTTTAATAATGGCATATGTTGTATGTGAAGTTTGTAGATACTGTTCCAAAGAGCAGCCAAACTTGAATCTATTTTGTATTAGCTGTAATAATCGTGATTGGTCTCATGAAGGAACTTCACATCAAAACCATAATTGAGTGTAAAAAATTTTCCTGTATTCTTTCTGAATATTATGTTATTTTGTGCATTTAGAACCATTGCCCGAAGAAGTTGAAATTCTTTGTTATGAATGTTGGCGAAAACATTAACAATTTTTAATCAAATACTAAATGAGGTTACTTACCAAGGTACAACCAATCTTCGAGAACCAATGTGACCCAATAATAAATTTAAAAAATAAAATTTATGGAGAACCATTAGGTTTGGCTTTTCCAATTTCTCCAGAATCATCTTTCTTTTCAAAGACTCTGTATTCCCCAATTATAGAATTACACTTTTGGCAGTTATATTGACCTCTTTCGACCAGTACTAAATTATCTGCAACTTCTTCTCGATTTTTTTCTTCAAGATGAATTTTTGGCGGGTTGTTAAATTCTTCTTCACAAATTTTACAATAATGTTTTTTCATTTTTTCTTCTTCAAGTTTTCCTATTGGAGCTAGAAATAATTTACCAACTCCCAAATCTGCCTTTTTTGTTTGTTCTTCAGTAATGTCTGCTATTATGTATCCACCAGAACCATATAGTTTTGTTTCTGACAACTCAAAATTATTTTTCTTTTGATCTTAAAATACCCTTAGAAATTTGTTTAAATTCAAAAACTATGTTGTCTTATGGCAAAAATTTGGAAACTAATATTTTATCGGGGTTTTATCATCTAAATTAGGCATGGATGCATCTGATGTATTTAAAAAGAGAAATTTCAAAAATGTTAATTTTAAATACGAAAATTTGATTGGAAAAAATCTATCTGATGCGTTTTTGAGTGGAGTCGATCTTAGCGGATTTGATATCCATAATGCTAATTTTAGTGGTGCAGATCTAAGCAAAGCGAAACTTAGAGGCGGAATTTTATTTCATGTGAATTTTCGAGGGGCCGATTTAAGAGGTACAGATTTAACCGAAGCCAAAATCTGGGATGCTGATATGTATGGGGCAGATATGCAAGGCGCTGATTTGAGAGGTGCCGATTTATTTAATACAGATTTGAAAAGTAGCAACTTGAGCAATGCTGATCTTAGTGGTGCATATTTAAAAAACAATGATTTTGCCGGAGCTATTATGGAAAACACTGAATTTTCAAACACCAAATATGATAAAAAAACAATTGATACAATATCTGACAATAATTCAAAATTAAGATTAAAGAATCAAGGAATTATTTGGTAAATTAGAATCAATTTATTTTCTAGGGCTGTTCTTTTTTTTAAATTCTTTTGATTTTTGTCTTTTTCTTTGTATCTCTAAATTCAAGATATTGTATGTCATCCCTGTTTCGCAGAGTTTCATTTCTCCACTTTTTTGATCATGAACCGATTCAATCAATCCTTCGTCCAGCAGTCCTCCAACAATTTCCCAAGATCTGTCTTGTGAAATTTCAAATTTGTAAGACAATGTAGAAACTCTGGTATAATACCCATTTTTTGAATTACGTAAAACAAATTCTTTGATTTTTTCTTCTGTTGTTTGAGGTTTTGTCCTGGCTTCAAACTTTCTAATTCTTTTTTTGTAAAATGACATTTGGTTTATTTTTGTGATTAATAGTATTTTAGGGCTGGTATTCCTAAAACCTCGCTTTGTCCAATTTTGAACATTTGTTTTTAATACAAGTGAGTTATCTATTGTCACTGATTGTTTTTCATTTAATTTATTCTGTAAGGGATTTGAGACGGATTCCTATACCAAATAAGACTGAAAACTTTCTTCAAAATATCAAAAATCTTAAATTTAAACAAATATGCGAGTAAATATGCCTTCTTTAGAAGAGATTCGAAAAATTTTAGATGATAATGATATAGCATCTAAGGTGCTTCCTCCAAACCCTCAGTTAGATTGGATAATTATCTGTGAAAAATTTAATGGCTCTAAATTAGGTGTTGGAATAGCTCATCTTAAGGGAAGAGATACGACAGAATTATTTTTACACATGACTCTTGGAGAGGATGTAAAACAAGCTTTTATGAAAAATAATTTTCATAATGATTTCATGAATGAATTTGATATTGTTACTAAAGCATTACCTCACGTCTCGGTAATGATTTCTCCTAATCTAAAGTCTATGAAAGCTGTGTCAATCATCCGCAAATTATATGGGGATATTACACCGCAACAATTACTTGAATCTGCAAATAAAATACTTGAAACCGTAGCCTTAGTTCTAGCCCTGATACGAAAACATGGAAACTTGTCCTTAAATGAAGTAATTCAGCAGGACTCTAGTTTTTATGCATAAGTTTGATATTAATGAAATTAGACTCAGAAACACAACTCACCTAATAATTGATGCCTGACACACCATTTTGCACCAAAGATGGAGTGATTGTTATAAATTACATGAGATTACCAAAGAAAAAACATGGCTAAAACTAAACCAATAATTGACATTGTAAACGTGGTAGCTTCTGCTACCATTGACCAAAAACTGGATCTTAATGATATTACTAAAAAATTTCCCGATGTAGAATATCATCCAGAACAATTTCCAGGAGCTGTATTTAGATTAAAAGTCCCAAAAACTGCAACTCTTCTTTTCACATCTGGAAAGATGGTCTGTACAGGATCAAAGTCCGAAGAAATGGCAGTAAAAGCTGTAAACACTGTAGTCCAAAAATTAAGAAAAGGTGGAATTAAAATTAAAAAGAACGCAGTAGTCACAGTTCAAAACATTGTATCCTCAATCAATCTTCAAGGCAGAGTACATTTAGAAAAAGCCGCAAGAACCTTGCCTCGTAGCATGTATGAACCAGAACAATTTCCAGGACTGATTCACAGAATGCTTGATCCTAAAACCGTAATTCTTGTATTCTCATCTGGAAAACTTGTTTGTACTGGCGGTAAAACAGAAAAAGATGTTTATCGTTCAGTTAATCTTCTTCACAACTTGCTGGAAGAAAAAGATCTTATGATCTATGATTAAATTGTATCCCTGCATAATCTTATTTTATAATCAATATCCCTATCTCTGATTTTAGATATGGATTTTAAAAATTTTTTTAATTAATGACTAATCAGTAGAATTATCTCTATCTGAATTACAAATCCATGTTCTGGTCTATTTTTAGGCCTTTGTACCTGTTTCTTATGGTTACTTCTGTAACGTTTGCAGCTTCTGCAATATCTCTTTGGGTGATATCTTCACCATTCTTTACACAGGACAAGTATAACGCAGCAGCAGCTAAACCCATTGGGTCTTTTCCAGCTGATTCTTCATGTTCTTGGGCCACTTTTAGTACTTTGGTGGCATAGCGCTTTGTTTTTTCTGTAATTCCAAGCCTACTTGCAATTCTTGAAACACATTGAACTGCGTCAACCACTGGCATAACTAATTCTAATTCTTTAACTAATAATCGATAACATCTTGCAATATCTTTTCGTTTAATGTTACCTGCTTCGCCAACATCTTTTAGTGTTCTTGGGGTTGCAGTATCTCTACATGCAGCATAAAGAGCTGCTGCTATTAACGCAGAAATTGACCTTCCTCTAACCAACCCCTTTTCTAATGCCTTACGATAGATGTAAGCTGCTTTTTCCATTACAGCATCAGAAATTGCAAGTTTGTCTTTTAGTCTATTTAATTCACTAAATGCCTGTCTAAAGTTTCTGTCCACTGGTTCATGAACCTGACTTCTACTATCCCAAGTTCTTAGTCTCTCAATAGTGCTTTTCATAGATGCTGTCAGGGGCTTTCCTGAAGCATCCTTGTTTATGGGATTGATTATTGTTGCCAAACCCATATCGTGCATGGTAAGTGAAGTTGGGGCTCCAGTTCTTGCCCTGTTGCCACTTTCATCTTGTGTAAATGCTCTCCATTCTGGACCTGATTCTTGTGATTTTTCAGAGACAACAAATCCACATTTACCACAAAATTTTTCCCCAGTAGTATTATCAGTTAATATTTCATTTTTTCCACATCGGGCACAAGTTTCGCCTGATTTTGAATTTACTCTAACCATGAACTTCCGGTTGTATCTAGTTTTCATCGTTATAATAACTAGGATGTTTGTGGCTATTTTTACACCAGTAATTTGAGAGACATTTAGGCAAATTTGATATTTTTTGATTACCCATCATAATTTAACCATCAAAGACTTCATTGGCACGTCAATTATTTGCTCGATCATTTCAATATTTTTCATATCTACTCAGGACCAAATTTAGTTAAAACCTTGATGAATGAATTGTCAGTATCCTACTGAGTACATTCTAGAAAATTCGGGAAAGCAAGCAAGTTTGGTGCTCCTTTTGCTTCAGTCCCTTTGGGGGATACGTCGAAGACGCCAAACAAGCAAACAACCTTGCTCCCAATTTTTGGTAATGCCATCTATTTTGAAAAATTCATAAAATTAACAAAGTCTTTTTAATTAATCAAAATGGATCAAAAAATTTATCTCCACGCCTAGGATTAATATTTTCAAGTTTTTTTGTGAGTGATTGTTCAAAGTAAACAACCAATTTCTTTTAATTAATCCTGATAAGATATTATGAGTCATCACGTTTGACGGCATTCCAACGTATACCTTAACAGACCATACCCTAGAATTTTCCTGCCGTCAAACGAATATTATACAAATCTAAAAAACAAAATATTTTTCAAATACGATGAGAAACAAAATATCCTTGATTATAACATGTAAAGGTACAAAGAAAAAAGGACTAGTAGAAAAATGTCAATTTATGTATAATGGTAACTGGGGAGACGACGAGGTAATAAAACACCAATTATTTCACGAATCCTTACAAAATAAAAATTCATTTTGGCTAGGATTTGCTACCTCTCTTTCTTTTGGAAAATTTAGTGGTCGTGACGGAAAAAAGTTATAATTTTTATAAATTTTGGCAGATTTTTATTTCTGATAATTTTTCATCAGGTAATGGAAAAAATCGATGTAATCACGTGGTCAAAAGAATATTTTCTTAATTGGTCCGACTTTAAAGCCGAAGCAAATTCTTCGGCATTCGAAGATTCTTCAAGTTATATTAAATATCATCAAACTTGGACAGTAAATTCAGAAATATCTGATGACCAAATTTACTTTCAAATCAAAGACATTCAAATATCTACGCAATTCCTTAGGCATCTTTCTTGGGTACGAGAAAAACAATCTTCACCAGAATTACTGAAACATGAACAAGGACATTTTGATCTAGCAGAACTTCTTAGACCTATATTTACAGAAAAGATTCAAAATGAATTTATCAATAAAAAATTCCCTACTTTTGGGAAAAATGATGAACAAAGAAAACAATTTGCCATTAAGGATTCGAGTTTAATGATTGCTAAGGAATTAGAAAAATGCTCATATGATCTTTCTCAAAAAAGAAAAAAATATGATGAAGAAACCGAATTTGGACAAAATGTAAATAAACAAAAAGAACACGATGAAAAATTTAATGAATTAAGAAAAAGAAATTGATTTCTGTTGATTTTATGCAACTTTATTTTAGAATAGAATCTTTAGAAATATTATTTATAAAATTTACCAATCCTCTATAATATTTAATGTGAAAATCAATGTCATTAATTTCAGTTTTTCTTAATTCCTCTAGCTCTGGTCCAAAGTCCCGTTTATCGGACTGAATCTGATTTAAGGTATTTTCATTCACTTCAATCATATGAAACAAACTATGCAAAACTTCTCTTTTTGTGAGCGTATTATCGCATGATTTTTTTAGTAATGTCTCAACCCATTCCATAATAATAAAAAACAAAATAGTTATTTCTTTTCTTGAATGTGAACTTTTCATTCATTTACTCTATTTTTTTTAATTTCAAAAAATAAGCACAAACCTTATGATTTTAGAACAGATTTTAAAATTTAGAAAATTTTTAAAATTATGATTTTATTTAGATTTTCGGGCCTTTTTTTTCCTTTCGGTAAATTCTCGATTTCTTTCTACGTCGGAATGTACCTCAAGATGATCATAGAGAGCTTCTTTGGAATCAAAAATTTGTTCACAGTAATAACATTGATGCACAATAGTTTGGAATTCTCCATAAATTAATTATTTTATCTTAATTTTATGACTGAAACCGGATTTTGGCTGATTTTGAATATAAAATGAAAATACGGTGTTTTTTTGGTAAATTCGTGATGATATGAATTAGGTTTTTTTGCATAAACTCTTCCAAAACATCTGTCAAAATTCCTGTCAATTACTTTTTCAAGATTATTGATTTCACCATTATGGACTAATCTCTATGATTTTAATATCAATACAAAAAAAACTAAATCCTGTCACTTTTAGAATACTTTCCTACACAATTCTCACCTAGGGAAATTCAAAAGACAATCCTCTCTGAAATAGAAAGTAATCTTAAGTCAGGATATAAAAAATTAATTTTATGTGCACCTACGGGTGTAGGCAAATCAATAGTCGGAGCTACGGTTTCAAGTTATTTTGACAGTTCCTTTACCGTTACTGCATCAAAACATCTACAGGATCAGTACATCAAAGATATTCAGTTTATGAAACCTGTTAAAGGCAAACAAAACTTTCCCTGTCTAAAAATCATGCAATCTGAGAAGGTGAATAATGCTAGAAGGGCAATGAGATGGGGGCTGACTTGTGATAAAGGACAATGCCAAGAAAAAATCAAAAAAAATGGAAAAGAAATTACTGAAATCTGTCAATTTAAGCCAACAATTAAACAAGTAAAAGAAAATCAACAAGAGGAAAATTCTTGCCATTACTACCTTCAAAAATATGAAGCTCTAGTCTCAAAACATTCTCTTTGGAATTATCATGCATATTTTCAAATAATGAAATTTAATAAAAAATTATTTGAGGATTACCTGGATCGAAAAGTTTCAATTTTTGACGAGGCTCATAAAATCGAGGACCAAATTATTCAGTTTGTAGGTTTTGATATTTTCAGCGGTCAAATAGAAGAGTGTGATTTAAGCACAGAAAGATACGATTTTTCTGATTTGGATTCCATGATCAAGCTAGCTGACGATATTGCATATTCTTATGCGAAAAAAATCAAAGATATCAAAGAAAGCAATGCATATCAAACTAATCCTGATTATGAATTAATTACTAAATTAGAGAGAAGATATGACAGAGTAGCTCAAGGTAAAATTGACATCCTTACGAATAAGGATAATTTTGTAGTTAATGAGCCTACTAAAGATAACAATGGTAATTTTCGAGTAGTTTCCTTAAAACCCATAGACGTATCAGAATTTTCAAATTTATTTTTTAACACGGAATTTCAAATGTTCATGTCTGCCACTATTGATCATCAAAGTTTCTGCGATAATATGGGATTTGAGGAAGATGAGGTTGCCTTTATCGATACTCCAAAATCTCCATTCCCAGTTGAAAACAGATCCATTGAATTTCTAAACGTTAAACGACTAAGCTATAACTCTTCTGAATCAGATGAAATAGAGGTAATACACACTATTGACAAGATTTTGAGTGAACACTCCCAAGAGCGAGGTCTTATCCTTACTTCTTCAATTCCTCGCAGCCGTAAAATCTTGAGGCATCTCTCGCCAAACAATGCAAAACGTGTGAGGATTTGTCATAGCACAAATAAAGATGGAAAAACCCAGGATGAAATAATAGAGGAACATTCCAAAGATCCTACCGGCGTTTTACTTTCTTCATCATTATGGGAAGGTGTAGACCTAAAAGATGACTTGTCCAGATTTCAAATTATTGCCAAGGTCCCCTACCCAAATTACACAGAAAAAAGAATCAAAGCAAAAATGAAAAAATTCCCACATTGGTATAATTCCCAAACCTTGACTAAAATACTTCAGGGGTTTGGACGTTCAATTAGAAGTGAAAATGATTGGGCCAAAACATATGTTCTGGATTCAGCTGTAAACAATGTCTTTTTTATGGCTCAACGAATGATACCAAAGGCATACTATGACGTTTTAGGAATAGAAAATCTTTAGTAGATAACAGATTCGATAATTATGATTTTCTTTCCTGCTATCTCTGTTCAATAAGTCTGATCGGTGATCTATAAAGATTATGGACAAATTATTCATTAATGTTTTCTTTGAAAATCTTGGAAAAATTTATCGGAGAAAATAAAATTATTATTTGGGAGTTGTAATTGCGCCCTGAGCTGCAGAACCTACAAGTGAAGCATATTTGGCTAAAGCCCCTGCTAGATAATTTGGTTTTGGAGGGCTCCACTCTTTTCTTCTTTTTTCTAATTCTTCTGGCGATACATGAAGATCAACAACATTAGTTTCAGTATCTATTGTGATTTCATCACCGTTTTTTACTAATGCAATAGGTCCACCAACAAATGCCTCAGGTGCCACATGTCCCACCATTAATCCTCGAGTACCCCCTGAGAATCTTCCATCAGTTACCATTGCTACTTTTTTCCCCAATCCTTGACCTACTAACGCTGCCGTAGTGGCAAGCATCTCCCTCATACCAGGACCTCCTTTGGGTCCTTCATATCTAATCACAATCACCTGACCATCATCGATTTCTCCTCTAGAAACTGCATCAAAGGCATATTCCTCTCTTTCAAACACTCGAGCTTTGCCTGTAAATTTTGTCATTTCCACACCTGCTATCTTGATAACTGCTCCGTCAGGAGCTAAACTTCCTTTCAAAATCATTGCAGTCCCAACAGAATGTATTGGGTTATCTACTGATCTAACAATTTGCTGTTCTGGTTCTGGAATGTTCATTGATGTGAGATTTTCTCTTATTGTTTTTCCAGTTACGGTCATACAATTTTCATGAATGAGTCCTTTATCAGATAATTTTTTCAATACAAATGGAATCCCTCCGATTTTATCAAGTGAGTTCATTACATAGTTTCCGCCAGGTTTCATATCAGCTAAATGAGGAGTCTTCTTTCTGACTCTTTCAAAATCATCATAAGTTAATTTTATTCCAACTTCATTTGATAATGCCAACAAATGGAGAATTCCGTTAGTTGAACCTCCAACTGCATTTAACATTGTTATTGCATTTTCAAAGGCTTCAAAAGTTAAAATTTCACTTGGCTTGATATTTTGTTCAAGTAAATTAACGCATGCTTTTCCTGTTTCATAAACTATTTTTTCTCTTCTGTCATCCTCTGCTGGTGGACTGGCACTACCTGGCAAAGCAAGACCAATGGCTTCTGAAATTGATGCCATGGTATTTGCAGTAAACATTCCTCCACAAGATCCGGCACTAGGACATGCTGTGTTTTCAATATTTTTCAGTCCTTCTAATGATAAATTTCCTGCATCATATGCCCCAACTGCTTCATAAACATCAACCACTGTCAATTCTTTTCCATTTAAGATTCCTGGCATGATTGTTCCTCCATATACAAAAACTGAAGGTAAATTCAATCTAGCCATCGCCATCATAGTTCCTGGAAGGCTTTTGTCACACCCAGCTATTCCAACTAGGGCGTCATATTGATGGGCTCTGACCATTAATTCGATGGAATCTGCAATTACTTCTCTAGACACAAGAGATGATTTCATTCCTTCATGCCCCATTGCAATTCCATCACTGACTGCAATAGTTGAAAATTCTCTAGGGGTTGCACCTCCGTCAATCACCCCCTCTTTTGCTTTGATAGCTAATTGTGGAAGATGAATGTTACATGGGGTAGCTTCATTTCCTGTGTGACAAACTCCAACAAATGGTTTATCTAAATCACTGTCAGTTAACCCCATAGCCTTGTACATTGCTCTGTGTGGAGCTCTAGCGGTTCCCTCTACAACATTTCTGCTAGATATTTCCATAACATACGAATTGCAATCGCTATAATTTAGACCTTTTTGAAATTATTTTTTGTAAAGGATAAGAATTGAAAATAATCTATTCTTACCTTTTAAGGAGTTCTTGAGCCTCTAATTCCAATAACTGAGATTCAAGCTCTTCTTCATCTGCACCATACGATATTAGAATTTTATCATCTTCTGTAATTTCGTAGTCTCTAATATCATCAACAGGTTCATCATTGATGAAAAATTTCAGTGAATAATCTTCTGTAGTACAAAAACTTTTTCCGTCTTTGAATACAAAGCACTGATCATCTAAACCTAGTCCTAATGTATCAAACAAGAATCCTAGAGTTACTCCAGTTGCATGTTTGTGAATGGTTGTACCATCATTACCTTCAAAGTGAATCCATTGAGATTTGATTTGGTAGGCTACACCATCAAAGCCAAATGTATCACCAAAGATTTTGACTAAAATTCCTGCATGATCGTGGGCACTACCAAATGCACCTGCATTCTTGGGGCCTCCTGGGACGGCGCTTTGGTCCATGTTGAGAAACACGTAAACCGAATATCCTACAATTAAAACAATAACTGCAACAACTCCAAGTGCAATTAGATTGGTTTTTCTTTTTTCACGAGATCGCTGGGCAGAATAACTTTCACGTTTTTCTTCCCTTTCTCTTCGCTCTTTTCTTCCCATGGGATATTGAATTTTGAAAAATTACCCTAATTAACTGTTCGAGGATTAAACAATAAATAAAAACAAAAATTGGTGATCTATTATGGACTGTCTTTTTTGTGATATCTTGTCAGGTAAAAAAAATGGACATTTGATCTATGAAGATGACTTACATATATCCATCTTAGACAAGTATCCAATTGATACTGGTCATAGTTTGATAATTCCAAGAGAACATCATGAAAAAATTACAGATATGAAACCAAGCAGCGTAGGTGAAATGTTCTCAATTGTACCAAAAATAGCAAAAGCAATTTTGGATGCTACTGGGGCTGATGCCTTTAGTGTAGGTCAAAATAACGGAAGAGCAGCAAAACAAATCGTTCCTCACGTTCATGTTCACATTATTCCCCGATATAATCACAAAGGAACTATTTGGACTAAACGTTCAATTGAAGAAGATGCTGAATTATCAAAACTCGCAGAAAAAATTAAAAAATCAATTACTTAGCATGTCCAGGATTGTATCGCAAGATTGCACCCACTTTACCGAGACTAGATAGCATGTTTCCGTATTCAGCACTACCGGAAATTACTTCTATTTTACTTCCGGTCTTTGCAGCAATCAGGGCTAAGTAATCCACAATGTCTCTTTCACTTGCTTCTACCTCCATTGCTTTACAACTGGGACATGGATTGTTTGTAAATTCTGTCTTTTTTGGAATTACTTCAGGGCGTTCAATAATTTCTTCTTGAATATGTTGGCATCTTTTACACTTTCCTTCTACTCTGTGCAAATTTGTATTGTCTGTTATGATCAAAGTTTGGACAACCTTATTTTGTAAAAATTCAATTATTTCTTTTAGTCCATATACGCCAAGTCCAGAATGAGAATTAACATGTCTGAATAATTCCTCGACTAGAAGTTTTTCTTCCACCATTCTGAAATTTGATAAAATATCTGCTGATTTTGCAAATGCTTCTCTAATACCTTCAGCACCTGCATAGGATGAATCTATTGTTGATAGTATCATATTTTGAAGACGATATTCTAAATAATTTCCGTTGATAAAATCTTCCTTTGTCGGACCAGGGCCAGAAATTATTAAGCCTTTAACTTGGTAAATATCGAGAAAATATTCCCGTGATGTCTCGGCTACTCTGTTGTAGTAATAGGTCAATTCCATCTCTCTTAATTTTTGAAATCTCTTTGCGGACTGACCTCCTTGCCTGTGTTTTCCTGCAACCCCAGAGCCTGTCTGTGTCAAAACGTCAATCTTATCGCCATGCAAGAGCCCCCAACCACAATCTTTTGCATCTATTGCAATGAACCCAATTAGATTGTCGTCTTTTAGCATGTCTTTGAGAATATCAACGTGAAAATGATCATCGCATCGGTAGAGATATTGTTTCAAATCTTTTGGAGGATCCAACTCGTAAATTTTTACAACTTCATTTCCTAATGGTCCTCCTCCTTCTGGAGGGAGGGCACCACAAAAAATCACTAGGCCTCGTTCAGGAGTTTTCTTGTATAGTTTTAATCTTTGAATGACTTTTCCTAGAGAGTCTACAACATGCCCTCTGGTCAAATCTGATTTTATGTTATCGGCAGTTCCTTGTTCTTCTCTTAGAGTGCTAATTATTTCGTGTAGTTGCTTTCCCTTTGGGATGTATACTGTAATTAATTCAGTACCATGACCTGATTTTTCAGTTAACTCGTCAAGTGTTTTTCTAATTTTATACAGTTTAACTGAATCTTGTTTTTCGATAATAATTTTTCCCATTTCTAAGTTCTCTTGATTATGTGAATATTAAGTTTAGTCGATTTTTCATTATTCTATTTAGATGTTATAACTCGTCAATTGTTCTAAGAAATGTTTCAAGAGGTTGGTTGCCTGTTATTTTAATAATTCTTTCATCATTGAAAATTAAAAATGATGGTGTGGCATCAATGCCAATCTTTTTTCCAAATTGATATAGCAGATTTACCTTGTCTTGATATTTGTGTTCATCAAGACATTGATTGAATTCATCTAAATCCAACCCTACTGTTGTTCCAAATGCATTTAGAGACCATTGCGTAATCCATCCAGTTTTTTCACCTCCCCAATTTTTGTAAAGTTCATCATGGTATTGCCAATATTTTCCCTGATCCTGGGCACAATATGATGCCTCTGCAGCCAGAATCGAATCTGGTCCATTTAATGGAAAGTCTTTGAACACTAAATTTACCTTACCTGTTTGAATGTAATCTTGCTCTAATGTGTTAAGAGTTGTACCGTGAAATCTGTAACAAAATGTACATTGATAATCACCCCATTCTAAAATCGTAATTGGGGCTGAAGGATCTCCTAGAATCGGTGAACCATTTTGAATTAATTGTGTTCTGGTAAATAACTCGGTACTTTGTTCTGGCTCTGGATAAAACGCCAAAAATGCCCCTGAGACAATACCAATTATTACTGGAATTATTAGGAGGTACAAGGGCATCATTATTCTGGGAAAAAATGAAACAAGTAAATATCTTCCTTGATCTATTTTTTGGTCTAGGCCACAATATCTGAATTTGTTGACGTGGGACATTTTTTGTGATCTTAGGATAAAAGTTGGATAAATTGTCCAAGAATTTAAATACACTAGTTCAAGAATACGACTATGTCTCAATCCAAAGAAATCAACGTCTCCAAAAGCGCTGTTCCAATTCTTGCAATTGTCGCATTAGCTATTGTTTTTGCCGTTGGCCTATTTTTAGTTGGATTTGACCAGGGACATGTCTTCAGCATTGCTTTTGGTGAACAAGCATTTGAGGATTTATACATCCATGAACTTACACATGACATGAGACACGCAGCAGGATTTCCCTGTCATTAGAGTTTGATTTTATGAGAACCTTTCTTTTTCTAGCTATTGTTTTAATCTCTGGAGCATTAGCAGGATTTGTTCATGGTTCATCAAATCTTGTTTTAGTAGAACCATATCTTGATGAAGCAATTGGAATAGAGAATCAACAATTGTTTGCTTCAGGAGAAGCAGATGATACTTTAGAATTTTGGGTTGAGTATGAAGGGTATAGAACATGGCAAAAAGGGGGACAACTTTTAGCTGGTGTTGTATTGGGCACATCAACAGGAGCATTATTTGGCATTGTGTTCGTTCTTTCTAGGCATTCATTACCTGGGAATAACAATGTCAAAAAAGCCTTAGTTCTGGCAGGCATAATGTGGTTTACTATTTACCTTATCCCATTTTTAAAATATCCTGCAAATCCTCCTACTGTTGGAGATTCGGAGACAGTCGTTTTAAGAGCAATTTTGTATCTATCGTTTATTGCTATTTCAGGATTTGCGGCGGTAGGATTTTACAAACTATCGAAGATATTCAAAGGTAAAAAGAAACTTGTAGCGTTAATTGGTTATGGTGTTTTTATGTCTACAGTTTTTGTTGCAATGCCCGAAAACCCTGACGAGATTACAGCTCCCATGGATTTGGTTAACGGATTTCGAATAATGTCTATCCTTGCAGTGTCTACTTATTGGATTGCCATAGGTTTGATTCTTGGTCTTTTATGGAACCGCTTCCAGCCAAACAAAGAAGTCACTCCTTTTAATTAGCCATTCTAAATCTCTAGAATGAGAATCAGATCAAGTCGTTTAAATAACTCTAGGATGATTTTGTATATACTTGACAAGACGAATAACCTTGCCACAATTAAAAAAATATGATATTACTCAAAAAGTAATTGAGGCGCTAGCTGATACGGAATCACGAGCAATTTTGTTTTCAATTATAAAACAAGGAAAAACCGCTACGGAGCTTTCTGAAAAACTTAAGATTCCTCTTAGCTCTGTTTACAAAAAATTAGGGGACTTGGAAGAACTAACTCTTATTGAAATAGAAAAATGGATGCTCTCAGATAAAGGACGAAAATACAAGATCTATAGAAGCAGGATATGCAAGGCAGAAATTTCAATTAGAAAACCCGAGCCTGTTCTTAGCTTGGTATCAAATAAGTGAAATTTATGGCTCAATCTAACATTCTTCCATTTAATGAGTTTAATGTAACTCAAAAAATAATTGAATCCCTAAGTAACGTATGTACTAGAGCCGTTTTATTCTCAGTAAAAAACGAATCAAAAGATGCCACTCAAATTGCCGATGAATTAAAATTATCATTGTCAACAGTTTACAAAACTCTATCTTCATTGGAAGATCTTGCATTAGTTGAGGTTCAACGGTTTATCTTTTCAAGTGAAGGTAAAAAAATAAAGCAATATCGCAGCAGAATTGATAGGGCAGAAATCACCTTAAATGACGTTGAGCCAATTTTACATCTTTACCCTAACAAAAAATCCTAGATGTTTGGTCTAGAATTCTAGTACCAATTTTTGTTCTCACTCTATAGACTTAGAATAAAAACATAGAATGAAAATCTGGTTTAAATAACTTAGCTAGACCTAAGATTATCAGTCAATCATGAAACAACTAACAACTCTAACACTGCTTTCTGTAATTGCATTAATTGGTGTAACAACTATTTCATTAACTACAGAACATGTTGACGCTGAGACCTTGATTCCTGATTGGATTAAAAACAATGCAAAATGGTGGTCAGAAGGCACAGTTGATGATCAAACATTTGTTAACAGTATAGGTTATCTAGTTGAAAATGGCATTATTCCTATTTCATCAAGCAATGATCTTGATGTTGATTCAATAACAATAGGCTTCATCCCAGTTGAAAAAGCAGACGAATTAACATCAAAAGCTGAAGAATTAGAAAAATTTCTTGAAGCAGAGCTTGGAATTGATGTTGAACTAGTTGTTCCAACAAATTATGAAACCATTATTGAAGGAATGAGATTTGGTCATATCGATGCTGCATTTATGGATACAGGACCTGCTTGGATTACTCATCAAAGAACAGGTGCTGAAGTCGTATTAGCAGAGGTTGTAAAGGGAAAGGTCAATTATCAAGCAACTGTTTGGGCAAGGGCAGACGATACTTCAATTCAAACCCTTGAAGACACACTTGGCAAAAAAGTTGCATTTACTAGCATTACTGGGTCATCAGGATTTGTAAGACCGATGGGAACATTGGTAACTGAAGGCCATATCATCATTGAAGGCAATGATATAGTAGCATTAGAATCAGCACTAAGAAACAACTTTGAGAGCCATACTTTTGCTGGCGGTTACAAAGCTGCTCTGAATTTACTTCTCAATGAAAACGTGGATGTTGCATTTGGATCTGATATTGCTCCTCAGAAATATCTTGAACTAGAAGACCAACAAAAACTTCGTACAGTTACTCAGATAGGGCCAGTACCATCACACGTGTTTATGGTTAGTGGAGATATGTCTGATTCAACTAAAAATGCACTAGTTAACGCATTAATTCAGTTGAACTATGATGAGAACAATTCAATATTGAAAGATCTCTATGGTGCAGAAGCACTAGTTCCAACAACAACAACCATGCATATTGGTGACTTTGGTAAATATATTGAAGCCTTGACTGGTCTTGATCAACTAATATTAGACAAATACAACAAGAGCAAATAAATTCAGTTAATCTGAAAATGGTACAAACTCAGATGACCAACCCGTCCTCTTTTTCAGTAATTTCAACAAAAAAAATTATTCAAATGAATGATGTGTGGACCTCATACGATTCAAAAAACTATGTACTTAAAGGAATTAATCTCTCAATTGACAAAGGAACAATTTATTCAATTGTAGGCCAATCAGGCTCCGGAAAGTCAACCTTGCTTAAATTAATGAACGGCCTTATGACTGGAAGTAAAGGTACTATCAAAATAGACTATCAAACCCCAAACATGAATAATAAAAAATTCAAATCTGTGATGCATAAAATTGGCTATATTCCTCAAAGTTTGGGTTTAATTAAAAATATTTCAGTCTTGGAAAATACTTTGATAGGTTCTTTACCTAGACTAGGAAAGATTCAATCCTTCTTCAAAATATTTCCTGAAGAAGAGATTCAAGAAGCAAAAAAAATTTTAAAACTTGTAGGACTCTCAGGAAAAGAAGAAAGAAAAACCTACATGTTAAGCGGAGGTGAAAAAAGAAGAGTTGCAATTGCTAGAGCGTTAATGCAAAAACCAACAATATTACTTGCCGACGAAATTGTGTCCGAACTGGATCATGTTACGGCAAGAGAAATCATGAATTTAATTGTAGATGCCCAAAAAAGAATGAATCTTACTGCAATAATGGTGCATCATGACATGCAATTAGCATTAGAGTTTGCCAATCGAGTTGCAGTAATCAAAGCAGGCGAAAAAATTCTGGAAATTGGCGTTGAAGGTGATAAAATAGTCGACTTTCAAACAGGTGACCTTACCACCCAAGAAATTATGGAGATGTATCAAGATGAACCAAAAAAATAACCTAATAGTTGGAATCATCATCGCCCTTGTTGTTGCAGCTTCCTACAATGTTGATGCAAACCCTTTAGAATTTGTTGAAGGTCTTCCAAATCTTGCTATCGTTGCAGAAGAGATGACTCAGGTTGATCCAGAACTTTTTGGAACTGCATTTTGGTCCATGTTGGAAACAATTCAGATGGCATTTATTGGTACAATTGTTGGAGTTGCCATCTCTTTACCACTTAGTATGTTTGCAGCACGTAATCTAAACAGCAAGTACGTTTATGGTCCAGTTAGAGCCATTCTTGCTGCAATACGTACATTTCCCTCAATTTTGTGGGCAATTCTGTTTGTAATAATGGTGGGCTTGGGCCCCTTTGCAGGAGTTTTGGCAATTATCATGTATACTGTAGGATTTGTAACCAAGTTACAATACGAGGCAATTGAGACAATAGATGCAGATCCAATGGATGCGGTAAATTCTATCGGGGTATCAAAATGGCAGCTAATACGATATGTGGTTTTGCCAGAATCTGCTCCTCACCTTCTAAGCCAGATGCTGTACATGTTTGATTATAATGTTAGACAAACAAGCATTTTGGGTCTAGTTGGAGCAGGGGGAATTGGATTTTACATCATTAATTATATCAAATTCTTTGAATATGGAAAAGCTGCTGTATTTATGATAGTTGTATTAATTGCAGTACTGTTTATTGACTGGGTAAGTGTAAAGATTCGAGACAAGTATATCATAAAATCTCAGCATGGCATGGAAGTTAATACAAAATAACTTTAAACAAACCTCTAATAGTTGATTTTTTAATTTTGATTGGATGAACTTTTATCGAATTTTAATAATTTCTTTATTCGTATCAATAATTCCGGCATTTGGAGAATCACATCCTCAATATTTAGCAATGGATAACCCTACAGAATATGTTTTAGAAATTGATGAGCATGTGTTTTTAATTCCTTATCAAGTCAATGCAAAAGTAATTGCTATTGCAATTGATCCTGAATTAACATCGCTTCTTATCGGGTTGGATGATACTTCTGATTCTATTCTTATAATTGATTTAAATCACGAATTGATCAATGCCTATAACAACGAATTTGCTATTTTAGTAAATGGGTTAGAGGTTGATTATGATATTGTTTCTGATTCTGATAGTTCAACCTTTACATTTTTGGTTCCAGCATTTACCGAAGAAATAGAAATAATTGGTACACATGTAATTCCAGAATTTCCTTTAGGTGCAATAATGGGATTGGGGATTTTAATTTCGGCTGTAATGCTTGTATCGAGGGTAAAAACACCTGTTTTTAGGTTGTAATTTTGTCTAGCTGATTAGTCTCTTTTGCATTTTTGATCTCGCGTGCTATTCTTTTCCCCATACTCATTGGCTCATTATACAAAAGAGAATAGTACGGTGAGCCATCCATGTAGATATTAGTACCTGCAACAATGCGGGCTGAAAATTCAAAAGAAGTGAATCCGGCATTTTCATCATATACTCCTTCAATACAAAACGGTCCATTCATTCCAGGTGCAACTAATTGTTTTGCAGCCTCAACAAAATTCTCACCCATTTTGTAAACCTCATCTAGAAGTGATTCTCTTAGAACTAGAGGACTGTTCCCAATTACATTAAATGAGAAAACCTTGTTACTCTTTAGCTGTTGCTCTGCTGGGATTCTTGCAAGCCCTTCAATGTCTGATTCATGTCTTTGGTCTGCACCAAAAAACTCTAATTCCTCTTTTAGTGGAGAATAAAAATATTGCAAATATGCCAAAACCCCTGCGGCATATTCTTGGATGTAAAGTGTTTCATCTTTGGAAATTATTCCTTGTGAAATTAGTTCATTTCTTTTTTTATTGTACTCCTCTTCGTTTGAGGCAATAAAGTATCCTTTACCACCAGCTGCTCCCTGCCTTTTTACAATTACGAGAGTGTTTATCTCATTAGGGCTTTTTACTTTTCTTGGTATTGGAAGTTTTGCTTCTCTCATCAGTTTTTCCTTCATTTCTCTGTCTGATTCCCATCTTAGGATCCATTTGTTTCCAAAAATTGGAGTCTTTATTGATTCAATTTGCTCTGAACTCATTTGAGCAATTAGAGTTCCATGTGGAATGATGATTGCGTCGTTTTGCTCTAATGTTTGTTGACATTTTTGGTCTAGAACCTCCACAAAAGAATCTACCATAATTAATTCATCAATAAAGGGAAATCTTTTGTACAGCTTTTCTCGTTTTTTCTCGCAGACAAGTATTGTCTTGAGGCCTTCATCTTTTGCTCCTTTAAGAACCTGCAAAGCACAATGTGAGCCTAAAGTTGCTATTGCTGTCAATGTGTATATTATCTTAAACGTCTCACTTTATGAACTATGTGTGGATGATACGTATTCAAAAACTTCGTCAATTAATTCTGCACTCAATTCTGATTTAATTTCATCAGGAATCGCCTTTAGAATAAAATCAAACATTGTGGTGTTTTCTGGCAGATTTCCTCTTTCTTGATAAAGCGAATAAACTGCAATTCCATTTGAAATTATTGCAATTATTCTTTCTTTGTTTGAAAGAGTCATGTTTTGCCTGAAATGGAGAGCTAATTTAATTTAGACTAAAGGAAGTTTCTATGGTTTGACCAACCAGGTTACTCTAAAACAAGTGCTGTAATTCTAATTTTGTTAGAATAGGCAAACTTGCTTCAATCTCTATTTTTGGGATGATAAATGTCGTGGAGGAAAATTAATTACACCATGAAATAGCCAAATTAATTAAATTATGATAGAAACGGAGCTTGGGAGTTTACGTAGATCCCACTATTCTGATGAATTAGATTCCTCTAAGGATGGAACAAAGGTGACCGTTATGGGATGGGTTTTGACAGTTAGGGGTCATGGCAACATTAGTTTTGTAACAATACGTGATAAGAACGGGGACATCCCAATTGTTGCAAAAAAAGGAGATTGCCCAGATGAGGTACGTGAAAAACTATCCTCCTTAAAGCCACATTCTTCAATTTCCATTTCTGGTATAGTAAAGGCATCTGATAAATCCCCTAGCGGGTATGAAATAATTCCATCAGAAATCAGGGTATTTTCTGAAGTTCAAAAAATTCCGCCCTTTGAGCCATTGGCTAAAACTGTTAAAAATATTGATACACGACTTGAGGTTAGGCCCATTGACCTAAGACGTAAAGTGTTACAAGATATTTTCAAAGCAAGGAGCCGAGTTTTAACATCTATTAGAGATTATTTTAATGAACAAAATTTTACTGAAAGCAATACCCCGAAAATGATTGCAACTGCCACTGAAGGAGACGCTGCACTATTTCCAATTTTCTATTATAACAAAGAAGCATTTTTAGCTCAGAGCCCGCAATTATACAAAGAGCAGCTCACAATGAGTTTTGAGAAAGTATTTGAAATTGCGCCAATTTTCAGAGCAGAGCCATCTAGAACAAATCGACATCTAGCTGAGGCAATATCAATAGACTTGGAGGAGGCATTTGTTGACTACAATGATGTTATGAATAGAACTGCGGAAATTATCAAAATTTCTATTTCTACGGTAAATAACTACGTAAAAGAAAACCCCGACACTGAATTTATTATTCCTAAAATGCCAGAAAACATTCCACAGTATTCTTATGATGAGTTGGTAGAAAAAATGCTAAAGGCTGATGCAAAAATTGAATGGGGAGATGACCTTTATCCGGTTAATCTTAAAAAAATTGGATTAGAGGGGTTTTACTTTATCAAAGATTGGCCATTGGGTCCCTAAACCATTTTACGTAAAGGCAAGTAAATCAAACCCAAAAATTTCAGAATCCTTTGATTTGATGTTTGGCGATTTAGAGCTCTCTTCTGGCAGTACCAGAATTGAAAAAAGAGATGAGCTTGAAGAGAGAATGAAAAACAAGGGAATGAAAACTGACGCATTTGAATATCATCTTGGTGCCTTTGATTACGGTGTACCGCCCCATGCTGGCTGTGGTATTGGACTTGAGAGGCTGCTTATGGCTCTTACAGGCACCGAGAACATTAGAGATGTGACATTTTATCCCAGAGACGTTGACCGATTAACCCCATAGTGCCAGGAATTTTTTTAATACATTAGAAATGATGCTGCAGTAGCGAATAGAAATGTTACAGCCATCTTCTTAAATATAGAATTTTGTAATACGATAAATGTTACAATTTAGATAATTCGTTTTGAATGAAATGTAATTTTAAATAATTTTTTTGGAGGATTTTTCAATAAACAGATTCACAGAATGAGCAAACCAATGAATTTCCCTCTACCCTCAAAGGAATAACGACTGATATCTTTACACAGTTTGGACATTTAGTAAACCTATTCATGAACTATCTATATTGTATTTACAAAGTTCCTTTTTAAGAACACACTTCTGTCATTACAATTTTTTACACTTTTTCTTTAATTTTACGATTGAAATTGCCGAGTCAAAAAATTTTGTTACAGCTACCACACATTTGACTTCAAGTCAGATTATACATTTTTTATGTCTCAATAATACTAACAGGACCTTAAATTCATCATTCACATAATCTAGGTTCTGGGAAATAATATCCTGCTCGCTATATCCTAATAGTTTGTTATGCCTGATTTCTTCCAGAATATAGGATATTTGTGTTTTAAATGAACATACATTTGTTATAATCATTTTGATGTGAAGTATATTTTGTGAAGATACTCCATATTGATGATTGTCCTGAAATTTGTAAAATGTATGCTGACATGTTTACTGAAGACTATCACTCTATCAGAAGCGTCAATTCTGGAAAAGAGGGCCTAGAGCTTGTAATAAAAAATGATTATGATTTAATCCTACTTGACATTTGCATGCCAAAATACAGTGGAATAAAATTTCTTCGAGAATTAAAAAATAAAAGGCCATCTGAGCTAAAAAAAGTGGTAGTTGTCAGTGTGTTGGATTTTAATGAAAGTCAAGTCAAAGAATTTTTAAAATTTGGAATCCACTCAGTTGAAGAAAAGCCTTCAGACCTTCAAAGCCTTGTGGATATACCAAAAAATATGTTTCTTTAATGAAAAACTAGTTTAGTTTTTTTAAATTCTTTAAAATAAGAAATTATACCCACATCCCATTCAGTATACGACTCAAAATTAATTTATTAAAAATAGAGGCGAGTCTCCAGAGATTCCCTTTATGAATAAAAAATTGAGAAAAAGGATCATTCCTTTTCTAGATCCTTTATTCTCTCAGAAACACCTTTTGCTTCTTTTTCGAGATAGTCTTTGTATTCATTTAACATACCTATCCTTTCTTCCTTAGTGAGGAAGCTTCGTGCTCTTTGCACGCTTATACCACAACATCCATTACCCATACAATCACCTCCTTTCCGTTTATATCGGACATACGATATGTAGACTAGAGATTGTATTTATATATATCGGATGACCGATATAACTAAGGGGAAAGAATGGATGACGAATGCTGTGACATGAGAGGAATGCTTGGATTTCTAATCTTGTTTTTACTTTCTAAAAAATCAATGCATGGCAAAGAAATTGCAGATGAAATCACAAAAAGAAAAGGAGAAAAACCTAGTCCTGGAACACTGTATCCTGCCATAAAAAATTTGAGAGAAGCAGGTTTTCTTGATGAAAAAAAAGAAGGCAAGGCAATTACATACACTTTAACACCATCAGGAAAAAAAGCCCTTACTGTTGCAAAAAGAAAGTTTTGTAAAATATTCTTGGGAGTTTTTCCATGATCTCTAGGTTTTAGAAATTGCTTTGCGAACACTTATCAACCAAAAATGTTGGAATAATATGTGGTAGAAGGCAAGTTTGGAACTTTGATAAATTGTATAGATGGTAGGACCCAACTACCTGCAATAAGATGGATTAAGGAAAACTACTCTTTAGATTTTGTTGATAACATAACAGAACCTGGACCAGATAAATTAGTCTCTGAGGAAAAAATTGAACTATTAAAACCCAAAATCGACATATCAATAAAACTCCATGGTTCAAACTTGGTTGTTGTTTCTGGACATCACGGTTGTGCTGGAAATCCAATCTCAAAAGAAGAACATCTTAGCCAGATAAGGAAATCAATTGCTGTCATTAAATCCTTGGAGCTGCCTGTTGAGGTGATTGGAATCTGGATTAACGATAAATGGGAAGTAGAAACAGTGAAAGAGTAATTATTTTTCCAACTTACTAAAGTTATAATAATGCTCTTTCTTTTTAGCATAATATGGGAAATATGGCAGAGGGGCAAGTATATACTTGCTCAGAATGCGGTCTCGAACTCAAAGTTTCAAAGCCTTGTGATGAAGATGACTGTGACCTTATTTGTTGTTCCAAGCAAATGAATCAATCATAACTAAAATCAATTTATACATCCACTGACTTTTTTTACAAAGTTTACAATAATGAATTAGATGAGAGAAAATTTTTGCAATAAACGGTAATATATCAAAAACCGAACACCTCAACTATGTTGGTATTCGAATTATTTGTGCCTGAATTTACTCATTATGTTAAAGACTACTTAAAATCAGAACAAGTTGGCAGATTAACGCTATAGGTGGTATAGATGGTGACAGAAGAAGAAATAGAACGAGTTGCAAAATTAATGAAAATTGATGTGCATGATCATAAAGAATTTGTAGAAAAAGTTCATGCCATGATTGACTTTTTTGACATGTTGGATTCTGCAGGGGTAGAAGACGAAGAGATAACCATGAAAGATTTACCGCTGTCTAGTTTAAGGGAAGACAAGCACATCCCATTTGAGGACAAATTAATTGAAAATCTAAAAAACTACAAGGGCAGTTATGTGAGAGCCCCAAAGATGGTCTAATTGAATCTAAAAATTTCCGCCTTAGAATTTGTTAACGAAGTAAAAAATGGAAATATTTCAGCTGAAGATTTTGTTTCAGCCACAATTGAGAGAATTAAAAATGTCGATGAAAAATTACACGCCTTTTTAGAAGTAAATTCAAAAGCAGTAGAGCAAGCAAGTCAAGTAGACAAAAAAATAAAGTCAGGTGAAAAAGTTGGAGCATGTTTTGGAATGCCAATTTCAATTAAGGATAATATTTGTATAAAACACTCTAAAACAACATGTGCCTCGAAAGTGCTAGAAAATTTTGTTGCGCCATATGATGCCACTGTAATCTCAAAACTAAAAGAACAAGATGCAGTTTTTGTAGGGAAAACAAACCTCGATGAATTTGCAATGGGATTGACTACAGAGTTTAGTGCATATGGAGCAAGTAGAAATCCTTGGAATACTGATTATGTTCCTGGAGGATCATCTGGAGGAAGTGCTGTCTCAGTTAGTGCTTTTGAATGTGTGGCATCATTGGGTTCTGATACTGGTGGTTCTGTTAGAAATCCAGCTAGCTTTTGTTCTACAGTTGGGTACAAGCCAACTTATGGATTGATTAGTAGATATGGTTTGATTTCATATGCCAACAGTATTGAGCAAATTGGACCAATAACAAGAACTGTTAAGGATACTGCATTTTTACTGAATATTTTATCGGGTTTAGACCCAAATGATAATACAACAATTGATAATGACAAAGACGACTATCTGTCAGGAATAGATTCTGGTATAGAAGGGAAAAAAATAGGCATAATTAAAGAAATGATTGAGGAAGGAATTGATCCACCAGTCCTTTCTGCAACAAATGATGCCGTTTCTAAATTAGAAGGGCTTGGAGCCGTTTGCGAAGATGTCTCTATTGACATGGTAAAATATTCTGTGGCGTCTTATTACACAATTTCGGCAACTGAAGCTGGAAGTAATTTGGCCCGATATGATAATCTTAGATATGGATATGATTTTCCAGTTGAGGGTTTTGAATTTAATTCATATATTTCCAAGGTGAGGGACAAAATTTGGTCCTGAAGTAATAAGAAGAATGATACTCGGGTGGATTTGTTCCCTCGTCAGGACATGCAGGCAAATATTTCCTAAAAGCTCTAAAGGTAAAAAGTAAACTAACAAAAGAGGTAAATGATGTTTTCAAAAAATTTGATTATCTTATTGCCCCAACTGTTCCCATTCTTCCATTTAAAATTGGTGAAAAAATTGACGATCCAATTGCCCTGTTTCAAGTGGATATTAATACCGTAATGTCAAATCTTACAGGAATACCTTCAATTTCAGTACCCTTTGCTGTATCAAATGGTTTGCCCGTTGGTATGCAACTATTGGCAAAACACAACGAGGACAAATCATTGTTGCAAGCAGCACGCTCACTTGAAACTACTGTACAATTACCGGAGGTTCCCATTTGACTAAAATTGGATTAGAAATACATTGCCAATTAACAAAACTTGAAAGCAAGTTGTTTTGTTCATGTAAAGCAAATTATCGAGACTACCAACCCAATACCAACGTATGTCCGATTTGTATGGGGTTACCTGGAACCCTTCCAAGATTAAATCAGAAAGCAATCAAAAAAGCAACCCTTATTGCAATGGCATTAAATTGTAGTACTCCAGAAAAAATTGCGTTTTTCAGAAAAAATTATTTCTATCCTGATCTCCCAAAAAATTTCCAAATTACTCAGCTAAACATCTATGGCGATACCAGTATTGGTGGACCTGGAATGATAATGGTTGGTGATAAAAAAATACGGATTACCAGAATTCAGCTTGAAGAAGACCCGGGAAGACTAATTTACGAAGGAGTTTCTTCTAAAAATCAAATTACTCTAGTAGATTATAATCGAGCAGGCACACCTCTGGTGGAAGTAGTAACTGAGCCTGATTTTGAAAACCCTAAACAGGTAAGGGAATTTCTCAATATTTTATCTGATTTGCTTGAAAACCTTGATGTCTCAGACCCTGGCCTAGAGGGTGCTATGAGAGCAGATGCAAATGTTTCAATTAAAGGCGGAAATAAAGTTGAAATCAAAAATATTGGTTCATTTCATGATTTAGAGAAAGCAGTTCATTTTGAAATCACAAGACAAGAAAGTCTTCATGCCCGAGAAATTCCAATCGTTCAAGAAACAAGACATTGGGACGATAAAAGAAAAATAACAATCTCATCCAGATCAAAAGAAGAAGAACTTGATTACCGTTATTTCCTTGAGGGGGATATCCCTTGGATAAAAATTGGAAAAGATATTCAAGAAAAATTAAAATTAGAAATGCCAGAAAGCATCAGCTCAAAAAAAGAACGTTTTGTTGCAAAATACGGCATTCCAGATCAAGTAGCAATTGTTTTATCATCGGACAAGTTTTATTCTGATTTGTTTGACGAATCTCATTCAGAAGATAATGCAAAAGAAATCGCAAATATAATCACCACGGATCTTATGGGGCTGGTCGATACTACGGAAAAAAGAACACAATCAAAATTACAATCATCACATCTACGAGACCTTGCTGATGCCATACAGTCAGGGAAATTAACTAGAGGCTCTGCCAAAAATGCGCTTTATGAAATTGTAAAAAGCGGAAAGGAATTATCGCAAATAATTGCTGAATTAGATTTAGGAAATGTATCAAATGAAGATGAATTATTGAAGATTGTCGAACAGGTAATTTCTGAAGAACCTCAGGCCTTGGAACAGGCTAAATCCAATCCTCAAACAATCAATTTTCTTGTAGGCAAAGTAATGCAGAAAACAAAAGGTAAGGCTGATCCACAATTAACCTTGGATTTATTAAAAAAGAAAATTAGCTAAGATATGGACGATCTCTCTTTAGAGAATATAGAATTTATCAAAATACTTGCAAATTCTGACTCTTTAATTTTAGAAAAAAGCATGGATAATGCTACAAAAGATCGTTTTCACTCTCAAATAGGCGTAATATTGCGAGAATATTACAAAGAAAATACCATGGGCAAACCAACAGGCTGGATTAAAAAATTTGAAAACGCTGGTATTTCAGAAGATGATGGCAAAGCAGCTATTGCATGTGCCAGAAGGCTAGGACTTGAGATTTACTGAAATTAAAAATTTTTTACCTATGGATATTTTAAATCATTAAATGTCTGATTTTGAATTTATCCCAACAAAAGCTCAAAGGGAAAATTCAAACATTTACAAATTTATGAAAAAATATAATGTTTCTACATTAGAAGAATTATCTGAGAAAGCAAATAATAATTTAGAATGGTTTTGGAAAGAAGTTGAAAAATATATTGGAATAATTTGGGATAAACCATACCAAAAGGTCTTGGATATATCTAAAGGACTACCGTGGTCAAGATGGTTTATTGAGGGAAAAACTAACATCTACAAATCATCTGTTGAAAAATTCTCCAAAATTTCCCCAAATAAAGTTGCATATACTTTTGTTTCTGAAGGTGGAAAAACTTCTCAAATTACTTACTTGGAATTAGATAAAAAAGTATGCAAACTTGCAAATTCTTTAAAATCCTTAGGTGTTAAAAAGGGGGATATTGTGGCAATTTACCTCCCTATGATTGAGGAATCTATCTTGGCAATTCTTGCATCAGCAAAAATTGGAGCAATACAGACAGTAATTTTTTCAGGGTATAGCTCTGATTCACTACAATTTAGGCTGCAAGATTGTAAAGCCAAGATCCTTTTTGTTTGTGATGGATTTCAAAGAAAAGGAAAACCAATTTCCCAAAAAAACATAATTGAAGTTGCAACTCAAAATACAAACATTGAAAAAATTATTGTTGTCCCCTACATGGGAATTGATGTCTATGAACAATCCAAAAATACAATATTTTACAATGATCTGGTATCATCACAATCTGAATCTTGTTACACAGAAATTACAAGTTCGGAAGATCCATTATTCATTTTGTATACCTCGGGGACTACGGGTAGGCCCAAAGGCGTAGTCCACGTTCATGGTGGATTCTCAGTTTTTGTCGGTCACCAGGCAGCTTTTTTGATTGATACTACTGAAAATGACGTGATTTTGTGGCCTGCAGATATTGGGTGGATTACCGGATTGGTCTGGAATGTTTATGGTCTTTTAATTCGAGGGGCAAGTGCAATAATTTATGATGGCGCGTTGGATTTTCCAAATTTCAATAGAATTTGGGATATGTTGCACGAATACAATGTAACCATCTTTGGAATCTCACCAACTGCAGTTAGGTTGTTTAAAAAAAATAATGTATTACCATTAAAACTTCATTCTTTAGATAAAATTAAAAACATTCCAACTACAGGTGAACCTTTAGATGCAGATTCTTGGAAATGGTTATTTGAAAAAGTTGGAAATAAGAAAATCCCAATCATGAATTTATCTGGAGGCACAGAAATTGGTGGTGCAATCTTATCTGTTTTTCCCGGAATGAAACTAAAACCATCTACTGTTGGAATTCCATGTCCTGGAATTAATTTAGATGTTTATGACGATAATGGAAATTCGGTAAGAGAAAAAGATGGATATCTTGTAATAAAATCTCCATGGCCTGCAATGACTAATGGTCTATTGAATGATGATCAAAGATATTTGCAAACTTATTGGTCACGTTTTGAAAATATTTGGTTTCATGGCGATTATGTTTTTGTGGATAACGATGGACTTTGGTATATGAAAGGTAGAACAGACGACGTCATAAATGTGGCTGGTCATCGTATGGGGACAGCAGAAATTGAACATGTTGCAATTAGTCATGAAAAGATATCCGATGCAGCTTCAATAGCAATTCCCGATGAAATAACAGGCGAGGCAATTATTTTATTTGTTGTACCAGAAGGAAAACTAGAGCCAAATTTAGGTAATGAAATCTCTGATCATATTTCTGCAAAAATTGGTAAAATTGTCAAACCAAAGAAGGTTTATGTTTTATCTGAACTTCCTAAAACACGAACTGGAAAAATTATGAGAAGACTTCTAAAAGCAAAATTATTGGGATTGGAATTAGGGGACTTGACATCCCTTGAAAATCCCCAAGTTTTAGATGAAATTCAGAAATTAGGTTGATAAAATCTACCTACTTGATATTTTCTAATTAACAACTCTCTGCTTTATTGAAAAATTATAAGTAAATTAATGAAATTCGTGGTGGATCAGCAGGTAGAGGATATTGAGCTTCCCGAGAATCTAAAATTAAACACATTTTTGCAGGAATTTCATTCTGATTGCCCCCATCCTCAATGCGGGTTTGGGTTTTACGGTTTTGCCTTTGGACAATCTCCTTTTCCAGTACCAAATTCTGTTCAGGAAGCATTAATCAAGAATGCCCATAAAGGATCCTATGCCCCTGTTCCAGGAATTCCGGAACTAAGAGAGGCCATATCAGAGTATAACAAATATTATTTTCGAATTGATGCTGACCCCCAAAGAATCTATGTTGGACCTGGAACAAAGGAATTAATTTTTAATTTGTTAGAAATTTTACATGGCACTGTAATTTTACCCACACCTGCTTGGCTTGGCTATCTTCCACAAATTAGATTTCTGAAAAAAAATTATCACATGCTTCCTTCTCGTGCAAATGGGAAATTTTCTCCGCATGACCTTAGAAAATTAGCTCTAAGATTACACGACAGACAAAAAATTTTAATTTTAAACAATCCTCACAACCCAACTGGACTTGTTTATGACCGATTGGAGCTTGAAGAAATTGCCGATGTCTGCAGAGAACAAGGAATACTAATAATTTCAGATGAAATTTACGCGCAAACAACATATGATTTTCCAAAATTTATAAGCATGGGTAAAATTTATCCTGAAGGCACTTTTGTTACAAACGGTTTATCAAAGTCACATGCTGCAGGAGGTTACAGACTAGGATATGTTATTTTCCCCCAACATGCAATAGATGTCAGAAGACAATTTAAAAAAATATTAGCAACAGAATATACTGCAGTCTCTACTCCAATTCAACATGCAGCAGTAGCTGGTTTTGAAATAAGCCCTGAAATAGATGAATATTTTGAAACTACCAGAAACATTCATCATCTAATTGGCGATTACACTTACCACGCATTATGTGAAATTGACGGAATTAAAGCAACAAAGCCTGAGGCAACATTTTACCTACTTGCTGATTTTAATTCATATGCAACCGAATTACAAAAATTAAAAATTTCCACATCCCAAAAACTCTCAGAATCTCTAATGGTTCATCCCTATCATACGGCAATAGTAGGTGGAGATAGCCTTGTATTAGAAAGAAATGATTATCGTGCGAGAATCGCGTTTATTGATTACGATGGTGCAGAAGTTTATAGAAATTACCAAAACCAAAAACCAAAAACTTATTCTGAAAAATTAGAGTTTGTAAAAACTAACGCTCCCAAAGTGGTCTCGGGAATTAAAATGATTTCAACATTCTTTGATAATTTAAAAAGAAATGCGGGAATTAATATACAAACCCAAGAAATTCCCATGCATGTAACCATTTAGAATTTTTTTTCAAGTTTTTGTTTTAATTTTTCATACTCTCTAATTGTAATTTCTCCTTTTGCCAATCTTGCTTGGATAATTCCCATCGGATTTGAATCAATAATTGGCGAAAAAATTTTTCTCCTAATTGTGTCTCTGTTTAAAGAAAACGTAGAATTGTTATGAATCACATTATGGTAATGTTTAAAATTAATAAAAAATTTATGTTAATCCCATCAATCCTAGGATCACATCTCCAAATAACAATTGCAGTATGAATCCTCCAAATATGAAAATCATGAAAGGCAGTCCCGGAGTAACCCAAGTATTTGGTGTGGTACAATATTCTGCTGTATCTGAATGATGTAGGGCAATGTTCAATCTTTTTTTATTTCCTACTTGTTTTTCCAACGAAAAACTGAATTTCGGGTTTTTTGACTTGTAACCCAAGAACATTGCAAAAATTTTCTTTGATTTTGTCTCATCAAAGTCTTGGAAAATATCATTTTTTCTCAAAATCAGCACAGAATTACGTATGAAATTTACTATCATTGGAGTTACTGACAATAATGCGCTGTTGACCACAATTGAAAATGGGCTTACTATAGAGTCCGATAGTGTGGCCATAGGTGCCAAAGCTGATAGAACAATCAATCCCAAGGCGTCAGCTCCTCCAAACAGACCAAACCTCCAAAGTACTAGCACCATTGGTGCCACAATTAAGGAAAATCCAACACCGAATAACGCTTGGGTTAGATCTGGTTCAAAGAATAACAGAATTACTGAAATTACACCAAAAATAATCCACATTAAATCACTTATCTCACGTTTACGAATGTCAATAATTGTTGCAGAACCTAACATTACTAGAGCAAATAAAATTCTGATTTGGAAAATATCTAATTCTAGCATGATTTATTTTCTCCCCGATTATTTTTCTATTTAACTATCTAATTTATCTGATATTTGTTTCATTTATTTTAAACTTCGTTGAAAATTTTTTCTTGATCTTTCTGATTTGGCATATTTTCTCATAGCAGATTCAAATTTTGACATGTCTGATTTGGCATATTTTCTTATTTTTTGAAAAGAATTCCATAATTCTACCATGTCGTTTTTAAGGATTTTTAATTCCCCAATTTTTGTTTCCTGATTACGAATGATTGATTCGATTGCCTTTTCAATTGCAACTGCGGAAAACCTTGTTGGTTTCTCAACTGATGGTTCAACAATACCTTTGGTTTCAAGGTTTGAAAGTAAATGATAGGTTTCGGTTCTTGGGATTCTTTCCTCTGTAGAAATATCAATGGCTTTTTTTGGTCCACTTTTACTCAAAAATACATATATTTTTGATTCGTTTTTCGTCAGACCAAAATCTCGTAATTTTTCCTGCAAAGCTAGAACAAGTTGCTCTTGATTACTATCACTTCTTGCTATTGCTTCCTCTATTTCCATAAATTGTAATATTTCAAATGTAACATAAGGGAGAACATGTAATTTGATATGACACACAATTTTATCCGAAACTATGACTACTTTTTATCAAATACGCACAAAAAAAAGACTGTTGATTCGTGCTGTAGTCATAGATGATGATAAAGAAACTATTTGATTATCCAATGAATGGAGACCTAGTACTGAAATCAAAATAGTTGGAAAAGGACATGATGGTCTATCGGTCTTTAATGATGGGTATTTTTTCTTTGATTGATTCAATTTTTTCCATAATTCCTAACCTTTCAAATATCTCACCGAACCGGTTAAGAACACTTTCAACTACGGGAAATCTTTCAGATATGGGCTCAAGTAAATTCTTCTTTCTAATCAAGATCCCGCCTCCAATAACTACTCCAGGAATTAGAAAAAGTCCTAGGTTATTTTCTAGTAAATTGCCATCATTTCCAGATATTTCACCTGGTTTTGTTATTGGGATCTCTTTTGAGGCTGTTATTTGATCAAAATCGGAGGTAGTTGCCTTCACGTGAATCATGTCCGCATCATCTGGAATTAAAGTAAGTTTAATTTTTCCATTATTGTCTGTGGTTTCAGATATTTCTTGAATTTGTGCACCTTGAATATCCCAATTTATTTTTATGTCGCTAAGAGGTACATCTAAAATTTTGACATCTAATACTAAATCAAACGATTCTCCTTGAGTAATGGAATTCACAGTTGAGATGATTATCGACGGTTTTGTTTCAACAGTAAAGAGACTGAATTTTGTTAGTGGAAAATCGCTTGCGAGCACTGAGATTTCTGTCTCAATTGTTTGTCTGGGAATTATATCGAAAAATGAACTATACGTTGCTTTTTTAATGATCACTGTTTGAGGCATTTCAATTGTGTCATCATTTGCAGCTATTCTAAATTCAATATCCTTACTTGCAAAAATTGGGTTTCCATCCTCATCTAGTATTTGTAATGATAAAGTGTTTTTCATCCCAGATAACAAGTGATCTGGGTATGCCAATTCCACCATTGAGGGTTTAGAAATCCCTGTATCTAAATCCAGCGTAGTTGTAAATTCATTTACTTCAAAGTCAAGAATTGTTTTTCCTTCTTTAATTGAATGTGAATTTAACATAACTATTGATTGACCTTCACTAATAGTTTGCACAGTTGTTTTTACAAACTCATTTGGACCCATAACCACATTTGATGTGTCTGGAAAATACCAGCTCGCATCATCACTATCAGTCAAATACGCCATCATTGGAAAATCAGTTCCTGGCATTACCTTAGAAATTAAAGGTTCAGACACCAATCCGAGCTCCACTCTTTTTGGACCATATACTATTGGAAATACTGTCTCTTTTTCTTCACCTGTTACAGTAATTTCTAATCTGTCTAATTTTGTTTGACCTAGCTTTCCGAAAATTAATTTTGCACCAGAACCTGTCTCCATCCTATCATCGGATATTGCCAAAGCATCCCTGTCCGAAGAATTAATTTCTGTTTCAACTGTTTGCAAGTTCATTAAAGAAACCCCATTCTTATCTGCAGGATATAGCACTCCGATTAACTGCTCTGTACCTGAGGCTAACAATGGAATTGTCTTTAATTTTGTCAATGGATTTTCTAAATCAGGCGTTAAAACAGTCTGAAATTCTTCTGAATCCGAAACGAGATAATCTTCAGCAGAAATACTTACCTTGTATGTTTCTTGTAGTCCTGCAATTACTGATATTTTGGCATATCCCACTGAAGAACCAGGAGGAATTACCAAGGACTCAACCTTGCTTATTTCCATTGTCCGTCTGTCATTGAATATGGACTTTGCATGATCTATTTTCACGGAAACAGGAATAAGGTGTGTGGCCTTTATGGGGGAACCATCTGCTCCTTGCAATTGAACAATAACAAAGGTGCTCGACGCTGCAAAGTTACTAATTTTTTCTGGTATTACATATAGTTGAATTTTATAATTTTCTTCGCCCTCTGCTGATGCTCCATTAACTTTGATTTTACTGCTACCAGAATCAGTATTTGGATTTTCAGCATAAATTGTCACTTCCCCTACTTTGTTTACCTTAAATTCCCCAATAGCAAAATATTCTCCTTGGTTTATAGTAATTTCTGATTGATAGAGTGTAACAATTTCAGAATTAGAAGTAGTAATGGAAATAATTGTGTCTTTTTTTGCAAAAGTTGGATTAGAATCTATATCGGCCAATTCCACTGAGAAATAACCTTTTGTGGGACCATTTATTGTAAAAGTATCAGGGACGGTTTTTACTAGTAATTGCTGTTCTCCTTGTTTAATATCATATACAATAGTGGAAAATTCCACGGATTCATAGCCCGGAGCAGCTATGGCAATGTCTGCATTACCTGGATCATTTGCTTGAATTTTTACTGAGATAATTGAAGTATCTTTATCTGTGGACAATTCTAAAATTTTAACAATGTTTTGATCTGAAGAAGTCACTATCAAATTCTCAATGGCATATGGAATGGGAATATCTTTTTGTAGTCCGTATACTTGTAAAATGCCTTCTGTACCTTCAACCAATTTTTCTGGCAAAAGTTTGTATCCAAAATTCTTAGATTCTTGGCCATACGCGTTAGTTGTAACTATCATGGATACAATCAACAATAGGAGTAATACAGCTTTCAATTCATGAAAAATTACCTTAAGAATCGATATAAGACGCTGTATGACTTTTAATGATACATCTAGCCGTGACTAGAATAATGAATTCACGTCTATTATTGAAAATTGAACCAAGGTAATTCCAATCAAAGTCGTTATTACTAGAATTATGGAGTAGAAAAATCCACCTGAGAACGCACCCTTTATCACTCGTCCTAGGAACAACCCAGCTGTCCAAGATTGAATAAGCACAATAAGGGGGAACAAACCTAATGTGGATCCTGCAATTTCTACTTCAATATTTGATATATTCTGACTTTCTTGAGCTATGCTCCCAAAAGAATCAATGACCAGCAAAGTAGTAAACCCGGTAGTTCCCATTAAAATAAACCCAACGAACAAGTATGGCATTAACAGATCTCGTTTTTCCTTTTGAATTTCGTGCATTCTCTCACTAGTCTCTGTCAGTGAATCAAGCGTTTCTTGGTTTCCTCCACCTGCTGAAATTAATTCAAATAATATATTGAAACTAATCAAGACATTAAAAGCTTGAACCTCTTTTTGTAAATATTGGAAAATTGTTTTCAAATCAACTCCCCATTCTATTTTATTTGCAATTCCATTAGATACTGAATTAAACAAACCATATTCTTTTCTTTTGCATGCATGTATGACGCTCCTTTCAGGACTCATCCCCGTCTTACGAGCTTCTGAAATAGTTCGAAGTATTTTTGGGGTGGAATCTTCTGCTGCAATATTTTTTGCATAGGATTTTTTGAAATAAATTGTTGGAACAACTGAAGATGCTATGAGAGCACCACCTAACAGATAAGGCTCCATTGTAGGATCAGGCAGCAAATTTAATCCAATTACAATCCCGCTTACTATCAACCCAGGTGCGGCAAACATTATAATTTTTTTTATGTCTACTTCAGGACTCTTTACAAGAGAGTTGTTATTGGCAGCGAAAAGAAATAGTGCAGCTATTCCAGGTGTTAGGACCAGAAATATCACTTCGGTACTAATTCCGTTTTCTGAGGTTTCAAATGGGTCTGAAATAACAGCTGCACTGATAATATACACGGCCAACAAAACAACTTGAATAGTCATGTAGGCCTCTACTAGGGCACCTAGCTTGACAACTTCCTGTTTTTGTGATTCAGCATGCCTGTCAAAAATGGTTTTCATTTTACTTTTAAGATAATTTACTACATTTCCACCACTTTCTACAGTTGATACATAACCATCAAAAAATTCACCCAGTGCCTTTGAACTAGAATATGTTCTTACCTTTCGCATTACTTCTAAGGGGTCTACCCCTAACAAGTCAATACGTTTTAGCATTTTATGTGCTTCATTTTTTATTGTAGGTAACAATTCCATGGATCTTATTCGTTGCAGCATAAAATATGGTCCAATTCCGGCACTGCTAAGCAGAGTTACTATGGTAATAAAATAAGGTAATTCTTTGTTTATTTTTTTCCCTTGCTTGCGTTCAAATCCTTTTTCCTTAATTTGACTTATCGATAACATTATAATCCCTCACCATAGTTGACTTTTTTTAGAATTGATTTGGGGTCATTGTAATATTTCCTGATCATTTCTGTAACTTCTTTATGTGCGCGAATATTGTTTGAGGACATCCATTTCAAAATTTGTGTTCTTCTATAGTGCTCTTTAATCACTTCGTCAAATTCATCACCTGTCTGTTCAGAAATTTTTTTGAAATTTTTACTTGCATCAAATGAATGCTCAAAATAATCTGACTTGGGATCCCACTTTATAATGGAATTTGGGGTGGAGCTGCTTGAAATTTCTTCAATAGATATTGCACGTCTCATGCTTTTCCCTGTTGCTTTGTCTTTTACTCTCTTTATGACAAGAGCACAATTCATCAAAGAGAGATAGGCTGGTGGTATGTTCATTGGTTTTTGTTGTAATCTTTTACTTGCAGATTCGAAACTATCGGCGTGCATTGTAGATAAACCACCATGACCTGTAGCCATTGCTTGGAACATGACATATGCCTCTGAACCTCTAATTTCGCCTACAATGATATAATCTGGCCTATGTCTGACTCCTGATTTAATTAATTCATACAAACCAATTTCTCCCTCATCGTTCGGTCCATAACCCGACCTTGAAATTAATGAAAACCAGTTATCATGAGGAAGATTAATTTCCGCAACATCTTCCACGGAAAATATTTTATCATTTTCACTTACTAGACCCGCAATGGCGTTTAGTATGGTTGTTTTTCCGCTTCCTGTGGAACCAATTATCATTATTGACATTTTTGCTTCAATCATCATCCAAAGATATGCTGCTGTTTCAAGATCGAATGTGCCAAGGCCAATAAGGTCTATAATTGTGTAAGGATCTTGTTTGAATTTTCGAATAGTAAAACTAGTTCCTCTAGGAGTAATCTCCTTTTGATACAAGACTGAAATTCTGTGATTTCCAGTTAGAGCAAGGTCAGAAATAGGATGTGCTATACTAACGTGTTTTCCAGATTTGAAAACAATTCTTGTAACAAATGAATTTAATTTCTGATGTGATTCAAATGAAATATTTGAAGATATACTATCATAATTTCTATGCCAAACATATAATGGAATATTGGGACCACTACAACTAATATCTTCGACGTTTGGGTCATGCATTAAAGCATCAATTTCCCCATAACCCATAATATCTTTTTTTAGAAAATATTTGACTTTCTCCATACTTGCTACCGGATTGGAAATAAAAAATCCTTCATGTTTTTTTATTACGTCATTTAAATGAGCATCAAATTGTTTTTCTTTTGTAGGCTCGAGTGAATCTAAACTTTGCTCAACAAATGTATAGAGATCTTTGTAAATTCGTTCTTCCTCCAAATTTAACTTTATTTCATCTACAAAATACTGAAAATTTGAATTTTTTTCATCGTATAAAATTTTAGCATAACTAAAAGGTGCATTTAGCGGATATTCTTTTATTACTTGAAATTGATTTGAAATCTCATTGATGATACTCTCATCTAAAAGTTCCTTGCTAAGTATATCTCCTAATTGTATTTCATTTTCATTTGTTGATTTCATTTTTTATTCTCCAAAATTAAAAAGAAAGATAAAGAGAGAAATAAAAAAAGCACTCTCCCTATGGGTTTGCGATGATTGTACTTAGGGGAGCTCCTGCCTCTCCTGCAAATATGTTCAACGTTGTTGAAGCACCTGCATCAAGAGTAGTCAATGTTCCATTAGTCATTTGGAAGTAGATGATTGTTCTCTCACCTGGATTAAGTCCAATTGGACCTGAGCCTTGTGATAGACATAAAGTTGGTTCACCTGTATCTCCTCCATCGAAATCAATTTCCAGTGTTGTTAACGGATTTGCACATGTCACCAATATGTCAATATCTGTAGAATCATTCATTAGAGTTCCCGCACCGGCAGTTCCTTCATGAACAAATTGACTTTGGTAGTTTCCTACAGTAACTCTAGTTTGATCAGCATCAAAATACCAGTTTCCAAAAGGCACGATTGTACCTTTGATAGAAATGGTATCTACTGATAAGATCTTGTCACCGTCGTTTCTAACACCTGCTGCTCCCCACGCATCACCTGCAGCATCAGTAGCATTTACCCAGAGCTGAATTCCCTGTACCTCGAGGCTCTCTTGTTGGGCTACTGTTTGGAACATACTTGTTCCATACAATACAACACCAGATCCGAGAACTACGGAAGCAACCAGGATAATTACAGTCGTAAGTACTGTACTGAGACCTTTTCGCTTTGTGAAAACGTGGTTTTTCATTATACACAAAAAACACCTCACGGGGATATAGGATCTGATGTGTAACATTTTTAGACAGACAATATCAAACTGAGCCTAGAGACTTTTTGAAATTTATTGTTGCTTTTTACCTCATTAAAGAAAAACCATCAAATTCATAAAAACAAATATGTAATCTTACAAAGATTTGGCAGATTTTATACGATATATCCTCACAAATTTGTCTACTAAATCTCTAATATTGGTTCCCCAACATGAATCTTTGAAATATTGTGAAATATTTGGTGACAATCCAATCCCTATTACTTCTACTCCCATTCTTTCCACTGCCTTGATTGCTAGGTATGTTTTTTGATCTATGTTCCATAATCCAGTGGGGAAATCATCAGTAAAAACAAAAAGATTTTTTATTTCTGCAGGATTTCTTGCAAGCATTCTTCCGCATAATAAAATAGCATCAGGGGTATATGAGAGACCTCCACTTTCCAAACCCCCAATTCTTGCTTTGGCATCTTGATTGTATTTTCCCTTGTGATCTTTTAAAATAGAAAATTTTTGATCATAGCTATAAAGACCCCATGAACCAGCTGGACCAGTTAATTCCTCGGAGGCTTCGGCAAGACAAAGCATGAAATCCTTGACCTGCTCAAATCGTAATTTTAAACTTGCACTGTTGTCAATTAGTATCGCCCATGTTTCTTCAATCCTTTGCTCTTCTGTTTTATTAAAGACTTCGGCATACTGTGAGGTATTACTTAAAATTGCTTGAATTGCTAATTCCATATCTATTTCTCCATACATATTTGTTTGTGGGTCTTCTGAATTGTTATACACAGTTCTAATTTGCTCTCTGATCTTTTTTATAATTTTTTTATTTTTTTCTTTCAGTCTATGATATTCATAGATGTCCTCACTTGGAAAAATTATTTCCTCAAAATTTAATCCTATTACATCCTTACGAATTTTATGTAAAATATTTTCAATAGCATCTTTTTCTTCGTGATACAAAAAATTTAATTTATCAATTGTGGTTTGAAATTTTCCCGAAGGTGAAAATTCAATGTTATTTTTTTTTAAAACCAATAATTGATTAAAATTACGCTGTTCATAATACTGGGGAGCATCGTCATGCAACATTTGTTGATTTTTATATAATTCTGAGGCCCAACCAAGCAATTTATTTTGGTGCGTTTTATCAAAACATAGAAGAATTTCTTTATTCATTTCTTGTTTAATACAATAGATTGTTTTGGAGCCCATCCTTATGCATATCTGGATTCCATTTTATCAAATTTATTGTATTTTACTTGCATGTGACTCATTTCTGAAATGTTTTTCCATACATCTGAATTGGTTGATGAAAGATATCGTTTAACGGCATCATCTTCGATAAAATCAATGACTTTCCAAAAAATTCTTGGAGTTTTGTTTTTAACCCATTTACTATACAGAGAGTAATCTGAGACAGCAACATGAGCAGCGAGATGATACACTGTCGCTAAAAAAAGACCCCACACCGTGATTTGTTCTTGTGGTGAATCATTAAAATAATAACCTGAATACGCTATCCCTTTGCTTGTTTTTTTTGGGATTGGAATTTTTACTTCTATTTTTGGTTCAAACTCAATTGAAGGAAAAGAAAATTTCTCAGATAAAAGTAATCGAACGTCCTTGATATCTCTTTGTGCGGTATCATAAAAAATTTTATAAATTATATCAAGAAATGTTTGTTGCAATTCTAATCATTACGATTCATTTTCGTTATTTTGTTTCTCCGGCTCATCTGGTTCCTCATCTTTTTTAATCTCAGCTTCTTGTGATTCTTTCATAGGCTTATTGGTCTCATCCATCTTCTCATCACTACCTTCCTCCATCTTCTCATCACTACTTTCCTTTGGTGTCTCTAGAGATTTTTCATTATCTGCCTCAGATTTCTCGAAAAGATCTTCAGATTCTCCACTTATGTTTAGAGATATTGTATGAGCTGGTGAAGGAATCTTCATATTTTTTGAAATAATATACATTAAAGGAAATAGTTCTTGATAGATTAAAGATACGACTTCGGGAGTTTTTTCATCTTCTTGTTTTAAGAATTTTTCAATTTCTGAGGGTTCTCCACTTAACGTAGTACTTCCACTAATGTTAATGACTGCATTTTTAGGATTTGAGGTTAAATCTAGAGAATATTTGAGAACGGTTTTTTCATCATTACTTGATTCTTCTTCAAGCTCTACGTTAATGTTGTATTTATTAAAATTTTTTTGTTCATCAGAAATCTTATTGAACATTAAATTGGATACTTCCACCTCATGAATCATGAATAATATCTAAATTATTGATAATTAACAGCCTGTCTGTAGTATAGCATTACACTCATTCTGTTTAATACATTTAGAATTACTAAATTATATGATTTCAGGTTCATCTGAGGCTAAAGTAAAGAATCTTCAAACATCTAGAATTGAGAGTGATTCCTTTAGTTTAAAAATTAATTTTTCAAAAAACAAGAAAGTAGATTCATCAAAGTTACACCAATATGATATTAAAAAATACATAAATCCTGAGAATTTTAATTTCTCACCTGAATTGCTAGATTTGATTCCCACTGATACTCCACCTTACTATGACAAGGGACAAAATTATGTTGAACGAATTGTTAGAGCACTTGGTTACTTCAAACAATGTGCATGCATTGGACCTAGTGGTACTGGTAAAACCCATATTATCTATTTGGTAGCAGAATTAACTCAACTCCCATTATGGGAAATCAATTGTGGTTTACAAACATCAGCATACGATCTGTTTGGACGATATATTGGATTGGGAAAAGAAAATTGGATTGATGGAATTATTACTTCTTGGTGTAGATATGGTGGAATACTCTATCTTGATGAAGCAAACATGATGAAGCAAGATGTAGCAACAAAACTAAATCCTATTTTGGATGCAAGGGGTCACATGGTATTAAATGAAAAAGATAATGAGCTTATCGAGAGACACAAAGATGCATATATGATTATTAGTCTGAACCCTTTTTCAGCTGAATTTACTGGTACTAAACCTCTTAATGCTGCATTTAGAAGAAGAATGAGTGTCTGGTTAAATTTTGATTATATGAGTGTGGATAATCATATTGATGAACAAGAAGTTGAACTGCTTATAGAACGCTCTGGCATTTTCAAAGAAACTGCAACTAATATTGTACAGGTGGCAGCTAAATTACGCCAAGAATACAAAAACGGAGATTTACCATATGGTCCATCTGTGGGTGATTTGGCAAATTGGGCACGAATAATTGCTGATGGTGCATCTCCAATAGATGCTGGTAACGAAACTCTTGTTGCAATGACAAGTGATGATTTCGAAGTTCAAGAAGAAGTAAGAAAAATTATAAAATCAGTCGACTGGGCAGTAATTCAAACAAGTGACGATCCAAAAGTTTTGATCATTGCAGCAATAGAGAAATCTTTATTGGAAATTGGAAAACCTGATTTAAATAAAGTAAAACAAAGATTGATGGAAGATTATAATCGAACTCTTGCTGATTGTTATGACGAACCAGAATTCTTAAGTAGAATTCTAAAAGACATCTATGGTAAAGCACATGTTACTATTGTAGATGCAATTAAGAAAAATCTTGATAACATGTCTGAAACCAAACCGGTAAAAGAATTCCTTGACATCATTGCGAGGTAAACCTTGCAACTATTCTATCAAAGATTCAATGTACAAGACTATCTTCTTTTTACTTTATTAGGAATAACTTCGGTTGTTTTACTGGCAAATTTTGTAGGGCAAGATTTCGCCGCTCATGCTACAAATTGGATTTCAATTATTCTTTCTAGTGTTTTAATGTTTTTTTCAGTTTTCATGGTTTCAAAATATGGACTAAAGGGTAATCATGGAAAGGCCTGGATTTTATTTATGTTGTTTTCAGCATATTGGTTTTGTGCAGAAACTGTTGATGTATTATACGAGGTTGTGTTAGGTGGTGATGTATGGGAATACGCTGACGATTTTTTCTATATTACTGGGTATCAATTATTCTTTGCATCTATTGTTTTTTATTTAAAACCATTTAGAAAACTAATTTCAAAAAAACTAGTAATGGTGATATCTATAATTTCAATATCTCTATTAATTCCATCTGTAATGATGATTCTGGATTCTGAAACAGACCAAATGAGCGGCAATTTACTAATACTACTTTCTTATCCAATTTTAGATTCAATTATTTTAATTCCTGCCCTGATTGGTGTTCTTTTGTTTTTTAAGGGAGGAGTAAATTTTATGATATCTCTTCTATGTTTAGGAATAATTGCTCAAATAATAGGTGACAACAGTATTCTATTTTTATCCCTTCAAAATATTTACTATCCTGGACATCTTGCAGAGGTTCTCTTTCTATGGACATATGCCATCTTTGCATTTGGAATCTCAAGCCAAATAGGACTGTTTAACGAAAAATCAGACAATAATTCATGCCCAGTTTGTGGTAAAACCTGCTTCGGACATAGTTGAGCGTGTTATTTGGCGTAATGTTAGTTTTTGAAAATACACCTCGATTGATAATATTGAATTTTTTGTTTTTTTCATATGGCTAAGCATACCAAAAGAAGAGCGTTAGCTACTGTAGTGTCAACTGGAATTTTACTTTCTGCAGTAGCTATTATGGGAAGTATGTTGGTTGCTTGGTCTAACAGCATATTTGCAACTGAACAAAATGAAATTAACGAAGTTTATTCTGAAGGAGTAAACAAGTTAAATGAATTTTTGGTGATTGAAAACGTTTGGTTTGGAAACGAAACATCAAACAAATTCATTAATGTGACAATGAGTAATGTTGGAAATATCGGCTTAAATGTAACAAAAATAACTCTAGACAACTCTGTAGATAAAATTGACTTGCTTATTACCGATGGTGGAATGGCACGTAACGATATTTTCTCAACCGAAATCACCTATAATTGGACAACTACAGATCCTATTAAAATTACAATTACTACTGAAAAAGGTACTCTCTATCAAACTTATGTTATGGGGCCATGAAACAAAGAAGAGCATTAACTACTGTTGTTGGAGGAGTTTTTTTACTTATTGTCATCATTACTGCTGCTAGTTATCTAACCTATAGCATGAATTTATTTGAAAGTTTTTCAGAAACTGTTTTTGCAGTTGCCCAAGAAAGAGAAAACAGAAAAAAAGAATCCTTTGATATATCAAAATTAACAATTGAAAACAACAAAATTAATTTAGATATACATAATTCTGGAGATATCCCTATATCTTTTACAAGATTATGGGTAGAAAATGTAACAGGTGTTGATCAAGTCTATAGATTTGATTTAAACAATACTGTCACTACAGGAAATACTATTAAGGATATTCTCAAGGATGTGCCTTTAACTGTTTTACAGACACAATCTTACAAAATGAAATTAGTTACAGATAGAGGAACCACAAAAGAATTTTCCGTAAATGCATCAACTGATCCCCTACATTTGCAATTATTTGCGTTGCCTGAGGAAGTTCCAACCGGTTTTATATCTACAATTCTATTATCTGTGACAAACAATTCTACGAAAAACACGATTTATACAAATATTCAGCCATTACTGAACGTAATTTCTCTTGGAGCGCTAGCCGAATTTGAAGGCCCAACACCAGAACCACATTCTGTGTTAGAAAAAGGTAATACCATTATTTTTGAATGGAGATACAGAGTATCTGGAGAGGATGGAGACAAAGTTAGGTTTGAGGCAAGTATTCTAAATGGATTTCCAGGAAATATTGTAACTAAAAATGTAGAGGTTCAAAAAATTGAAACTGCAGAACAAAGCACCACTTCCTTGTCAAGCGGCATTTTAACTTCAGGACTGATACCCCAAAATATTTTGTTATTTCATAAAGAAACTTTTGATGCCTTAGGGGAGCGACAAATGTGGGCTTCTTCTCCAGAAGATAATTTAGAAGAAATAATTGATTTTAGCTTAACAAATGCAATATTTTATACAAATACTGACAGTAATGTAACAATCAATATTCCTGCTGGAACCTGGAGTACAATTATTAGATATATCAGCAGCCCAATGCCGGAAAGTTTGATGCATTCTGGTTTTGATAGTGAAACTATGTCATATCACTTTGAAAGCGACCTTGATTCTCCTTTGGATTCTACTGGAAATACAATCATGACTTTAGGAACAAGTCCAAATAGACCTCAGTGGAATAGTACGAGTCATCACGGAGCAGGAGCATATGAATTTTTAGGAAATCAATTTGCCTCAATACTGACTAACGACAATAATGATCTAGACGATAGTCCGGCTTCAACCTCTGGATGGTTTTACGCATATAGTTCTGGTCCTGCAAGTAACCAAATGATATATTTTGGTGATACTAACAACGGAGTAAAATCATATCAAATATTTTTAAATCAAAACGGTCATTTGGTATTTCAACTAGATACAGGTTCAACTATTGCTACTTGCACCAGCACTGTAAACTATAAGGATGATTCATGGCATCATTTTGTCGCAATAATGCCTGGTGACAATGACTGTGATTTGTATGTTGACGGATTACTGAGAGATTCAGACACCAATGGTGGAGTTAGTTCCATTGCTCTTCAAGGAAGTATTTTCATTGGAGCAAGCGATGCCAGTGGAACAGATGGATTTAATGGATTAATTGATGATATAATTCATTGGGATGATTATGCATTAATCGAAAGTGCAGAATTAGAAGTAACTGACCTTTTCAATACAAATTATGGAACTAGCATTCATCTAATGGATTTTGATTTAAGAATTGTTGATGACTTGGGAAATGATCTTGGGCTTTCAAACAAAACCATCTCACAAACTTTGAGTTTTCCTATCCCATATGCAAGTGATTTTGGAGAATATTCTGCACCGATTAATGATATTTGGGGACAGATTAATTTTACAGCAATTACTACTGAGGAAAGAGTTGTTGGTTTGGGAGAAAGGCTGATGATAAACATGACGTATGTGCCTAAAAGTGTGGGTAATTTGAATATGAAAATGGTAATAGATGATTTGGATGTTGTCTCTGGTCTGGGTACTAGTTTCCTTCAAACCCCTGAACCAGACAGAGCATTTTCAGGGTATGCAACATATGATAATTCAGCCAAGGGAGAAATTAGTATTTTTAACTCCAGTCCCAGAGATAATTGGATTAAATATCAGAGCCGTGTCATTTTTGAAGATGAATTAACGGGCACACCATATGCTTCATTCATAATTGGTTCTTCTTCATCATCTCTTACACCAACTCAAGACAGTCCAGCTATACTGTCAGGAACTACGGGTACATTTGAATTTGGAAAACCTCGATCACAGCCAGGAAATACCTCTAGCGACCTAATTCCTGAAGGTAGGTATCGAATGTTCGTCTTCCTTGATGGTTACGATTCAGCAGGCCAAATTTTCCTTCAGACTAGCCTAGTTGGTATCGTCAGGGTCATTTAAGAGATGTTTGTAACATAAACTTACACACCCATCCTCATTATCAAATATTGGTTTTTTATTGTAATGGAAACCAGTCCCGAGGCTGATATTAAGGAATTTGATGAGGTACTAAAAACCACAGATTTACTAGTAGATGAATCTGTACAAATTTACGAGTTAGAAAGTGAAAAGGGAAATGTAATTGACGAACTGTACAATTCTTTGAAGGTAATAACTGAATTTCTAGGATTTTCAGTTGATTTACCAGTAAATGTATTCAACGAGCAAGACGATACCAAAATTACTTTAACACCTTCGTTGGACATTGTAATTAAAAGGGCCAACGGAAAGATTGAGCAAAAAAGATTAGATGAATTTTCTACTAAAAAAATAGCTGAAATTCTAAAAAATTCAGTTATGCCAATTATCGAATTATGTAAAAAAGAGAAGATTATTCAAAATCAAAATATAACATTCTTAAAGGCCGTTACTAAAAAATTAGAAAAAATCGAAAAAATAAATTCAGAAAGTAATAAACCAGAATCTTCACCCAAATCTTCAAATCAAGACTCTTCAAATAATTTAAATCAAAATATGGAAAAAGAAAATACTTCAGAAACCCCAAAAACAAAAGAGGCTTCATAGATTTGCATCAAAAAATTATTCGTTTCAATTCAATTCAAGAATTACAAGAATCAATCGATAAGCAAGCTAAGGAGCTAAATGATAAAATTGATCTACAATCAAAATTAATTGGAGACAAAATACGGGAAGGTGAAAAAAATAATTCTGAGGAATTATCTGATTTAAAAAATAAATTAAATCCACAAGATTCTAAAGACAAAAAAACAGAAAATAAAAAATCTCAAAATAAAAAAACTACAAATAAAAAGAAAAAATCAAAAAAAGGACAATTAGAAAATTGGATAGATTTTGAAAATTTACATCTTTACAATGGAGTAGGAACTCGCGGTGAACTGGAGTTGTATTTTAAATCATTAGAAGAGATGAAATCTAAATCTGAAAATTTAAAAAAAACAAGGGATAGTCTTGAGCAATTAATGAAATCAGGAATTAAAAAAGAATTGGCAGGGATCGGTTACGAGCAACATGAGGGCCCATTTGAGTTAGCCTTCATTCAATCCCAATTAAAACACGAAAAATTTTCCTTCAAATCGATCTTAACTGTGGGGTGTGAATGATGCAAAAAATTACAAAAAAGAGCATAAACCTTTGTAATTCAATTATTCTAGGCTTAAAATTTAACCCAAAATTAAAACCCAGATCAACAATGCGATCAGAGCAATCAAAGATAATTGACTTGATCTGCCTAAATCAACCCATCTTATTGGATTGTCCTCGGAGTGAAAAAATTGGCTGAGACTAATCAAACAACAATATTTGAAAATGATCCGGATTCACGTTCCTATGAACATAAGCAATCCATTGATCAACTGCAAGACCAATTTTCAAAATTTGGTTTAACTGCAAATCAATGTAAGGTATACATATTTTTGGGTAAATATGGTTCAAAAACTGCACCTGAGGTTTGTAGAGCATTAAAACTACCAAGAACTGAAACTTATCATCTTCTCACAACTCTTCAAAATAAGGGTATTGCTTCTGCAACATTTCAACACCCAATTAAATTTTCAGCATTACCATTATCTAAAGCAATAAAATCAATGGTTAACACTGAAAAGGAACGAATTAAAAAATTAGAAAAACAAGAAGAAGAGTTAACTAAACTTTGGAATACAATTCCCAATTATCACAATGAACCTGATGTGCCTAAAGAAGATAAATTCCAAATGTTGCAAGGTGAGAATCAAATTTATGGTAAAATTAATGATATGATAAGAAACACCAAAAATGAATTCCAATTAATTGGAAACGAAAAAGATTTTCTAAAGTTTTATCATGCAAACTTTTTAGAACCCCTAGACAAATCAGACCTTGAATTAAAGATTCTAACAAATTCCTCAACAAGAACACTTTATGTCTTTGATGAGATAGACAGGACCAATGTCAAAAAGATTCCTGCTAATACAAATGGAGATATTTGTTTTGTAATTAAAGATAATGAAGAGGTTTTATTCTTTATGAAAAATTCTGAATCAGGGAAAGAAAATATTTCTGCAATGTGGACAAACTCAAATGCAATGATCTATTCCAAGAAATTATTATTTGATTTATTGTGGTCAAAATCAAAATCAATTCCACTTTAGTTGTAATTTAGTAACGCTTTCTGTATGTGTATATCCTACAAACTCACTCCTCTTTATATAGAAAATTAACTGCTTTTTATTGTGAATAATTCAGAATTAAAGATACGTACAGGAATTCCTGGATTTGATTTGATTGTGGATGGGGGGTTGAAAGAAGGAAAAACAATCGTCTTATCCGGAGAGTCTGGAAGTGGGAAATCCACCTTTGGGATGCAATTCCTTCATAATGGTGCGTCAGACTTTGAAGAACCAGGAATTTATGTAACTCTAACACAAAGTCCACAAGATTTAATCAGTGATTTTAGAGGTTATGGGTGGAATATTGAACAATTAATTGAGAAAGAAAAAATTTTGATTGTTGATGCAAGGCCATTTAAAATGAACGATGAAGTGTCTTATTCTGGAGGTCTTTTGTATGATTCAGAACCTTTTCCATTTACTCATCTAACTCAATTGATTTTACAAGGTATAAAAAAAATCCATGCAAAACGTCTTGTTGTAGATTCACTTTCCGTTTTAAGCATGCAATATGCTAATAAATTCAATACCAGACAAGGCATCCAAAAGATGATTCATTCCTTAGATGAAAAAAAATGTACCTCTATTTTTATCTCAGAAAATTTAGATTCTAGAACTCCTCCAGAATGGTATGTGGCGTCAGGAATAGTGATTTTAAATCATGTTCAAAAAACAAATACTATGGAAAGATCCATCCAAGTCCTTAAAATGAGAGGAACAAAACACAGTGAACAAACCTATCCTATACGATTCAATGAAAATGGGTATCAGGTAATACATCCTAGATTACAAACAATAGGATAATTATTCTAATTTCTTGATCTCTTGGCATACTAGAGGCAAAAATGCACCTACATCAGATACTATGCCCAAAGCTTGCCACGTTCCCCTATCCATTAATTTTGTCACTGTAGGTTGGCTAATATCAACAACTATCACTTTGACATTTGAAGGAAGCATATTTCCTGTTGCAATAGAGTGAAGCATGGTTGAAATCATTATAACTATAGTTGCATCTTTTAGAATTTTTTTGTACTCTCTTTGAGCTTCGGCAACATCTGTAATAACATCGGGCAATGGTCCATCGTCTCTAATTGAACTTGCCAAAACAAAGGGAACTTTATTTTTCACACACTCATAAAAAATACCACTTTTGAGTTTTTTTTGCTGAACCATTTTAGGAATGGAACCAGCCTTGAAGACAGCATTAATTGCATCCATGTGGTTTCTATACCCTCTTTTGGCCAACGTTGCGTCATGAACATACATCCCTAACGATGTACCTAAGGTGGCATATTCAATATCATGAACTGCTAAGGCATTACCCGCAAGTACTCCCGAAATATACCCTCCTCTGATCAATTCTGCCACTGAATTTGCAGCTCCAGTGTGAACAATAGCAGGACCACCCACAAGAATAATTTTTCCACCTTTTTTCTTTGCTTGAACTATATCTTCTGCAACTTTTTTTGCTATATGCTGCGTGGGTCTTTCACTAGAACTACTGCTTCCCATAAATGCAAAGATGTTCGCAGAATCTCTTGGTCTTTGAGGGGGAACTACTTTGACACCTATATCATCAACCACGATAAGATCACCTTTTTTTACATCTCTAATTGGAACGCAAATTGCCCTGTTCTTTTTTACAACAATACACTTGTCCATCATCTGACTCTCAACTTGAATCCATACGTTGTTATGAAATATCGAGGTATCATTATTTGTAGTACTGTAAAAATTATCAGGCAGTACCATATCTTTTGCAGCTTTTTTTAATTTGACTTGTTTTTCATTGTGAGGTATAGCCCCCTCTCTATGAATATCATCAGTAATTTCTTTAAGGTGTTTTGCATTTTTTCCGGTAACTAAAAGTTTAGCAAAACTAGAATCTTTTTTCTTTTTACCTACAGTTAATTTTAAAATCTCAAATTCTCCTCCACGGTTCATAATTTTATCAAATATTTTTGTCAAAATCATGGAGTCAATTAAATGGCCACTAACCTCAACTTCCTGAGAATATTTTTTCATCATGTAAATTCATAGACTTTCCCTCAAAAAGGTTTGGGGATAAATTTAAACACAAAATTTGTTAATTAATCTATACAGGCAAAATCACTTTGCCCTTATATTCCAGAATCTTATCTGATTGGAACAACGATTCAAAGTTTTCTTTTTGTTCTTTGGTAACTCCCTGTACAATTGATTTTGAGGTGCCATTTTTATCAACTAAAGCTAGGATATATCCACTTTTATCAGTCAAAACAAATCCAACGGATTCATCAACAAATGCGAATAGATTTTCCTCCCCTACAGGCTCCCAGACATTAGTTTTGTTATCTCTTAAGGCCAATGCGGGCATAGCCTTTCCATCAGTAATTTTGTTTAGATATTCCCTTGCAACTGCAACTCTTTTTTGTCCAAGTTTCAAAGCTTGAAAATATTGCATAAAATCATGAAATTCAAAATAATATAAAAACAATCACTATTTTTCATTAATTATTTTGATGGAAATTAACAATTGGAAAAATATTTCAAAATTTCTAAACAAAAATAAGAGTGGAATAATTATTTATTCAATTCATTCGATTACTTTTATTTTAAGCTTGGAAAATTAGATACTGATAATCTTTCATTGAATTTATGTATAAAAATAATTATTTTTTAAACCAGTGTTTCAAGCAATTACCACAAAAAATATTTTAAATTTAATTTTCAGGATATATTTTGTCATAGTTATGAATAAGTTTAGATAAATCACATGTTCCTTTAGAAATGATAAAAAAATGCCCTTAACAAACAACGTCATTATAAAATTAAATGAAATAACTACCATTGTAGAAAACAAAAATAATTTGAAGGAATCTGAAATTGAGGAGATTAAGATAATTTTTAAAACAATCATCGAAGAAGGCGAAAGATATGATTTAGATGATATTGAGTCATGGTTTGAAAATGAGGGTAGTTGGACAAATAAAGCCTCTAAAATTAGAGTTACAAACTTGGCCCACTACGTTCAAAATAAATTCCAACAAACATTAAAACTGAAAATTATTTCTGATGATGATTGTGATTGTGGAAGTTAATCATCAAGTTTTTCTAATAATCTTCCAACAATTTTGGCATTCTCATTTCTTTCTTTTATAATATTTTCTAGTCTTTCCTCATTTTGTTTTGTTTTTTTATCTTTAGAAACTATTTGAAAATACTCCTCATCCAAGTCATTATTTGCTTGTAATCTTTTAATTACTTCAAATAATATTCCAATAACTTGGTTTTGCGCTTTAATTAATTCATCTTTGGAGTTTTCAGACATGTTCGTTGTATTATTTATCATATAATTGTTCAAACAGTTTTAAAAGATTTGGATCTTTAATTTCTTTTTTGGCTGAATCAAAAAAAGATAATAAATTTTTCAAAGAATTTTTTTGTCTTGAATAAATTTTTGCTTGTATTGCCATTTCTAATTTATCAATTTGATGAACAAAATTTGCCTCAACAGAGCCATTTGTTTGATATTCATTCCATAGATGAAGATATTGTTTTTGAAGATTTTCTGGCAAATGCGTCAAAATATTTTTAAAAGTTTTATCTTCTAATAACTTTTTTTCTTGTTTGGATTTTTGTTCAGGTGTAAAATCTCCAGTAATAGATTCTGCCAAGTCATGTAAGAGAATCATTTTTAAAATCTTTTCAGTGTTGTATTTTTGAGAATCAGACAAAACCATTCCAATAATTGCCATAGAGTAAGTGTGATCCGCAACCGATTCTGGATTCTTTATTGAAAGTTTGTCAATCCAGCCTTGTCTTGGAACCGTTTTTAGATTTGCTGCTATGTTTAAAAAATCTAAAATCAAGATTGCTATATTCTCATTGGTATGATTAATCAGTTTTTCTAGGTTCTATCTATTAGATCAACATAATAGCAAACCTAACATAAAGAAAGTATTGAAAATATATACCAAAACTGGTGATGATGGAACTACAGGACTACAAGGGAATTTACGCCTAGCCAAATCACATCCAAGGATCATTGCGTATGGTACTGTAGATGAAGCAAACGCGTCTTTGGGAATTGTCTTGGCTAACAAATTAGATTCTGACATTACCCAGATTTTAACAGACATTCAAAATGAATTGTTTTTAGTAGGTGCTGACCTTTCTAACCCTAATTTGAGTCAAAGTGAAAATAGGATTACAACATCAATGATAACTAATCTCGAAAAGGCGATTGATAATTTTGAAAATGAATTATCTCCATTAACTAATTTTATCTTGCCATGTGGGGATATTGCAGCATCACAAGTACATTTTACTAGAACAATCGTGCGGAGAGCCGAGACTTGTCTTGTTTTTTTAAAAGAACAAGAAAAGATCAATGAAAATTGTATAAAATACCTTAATCGTTTATCCGATCTAATGTTTGTCCTAGGGAGAGTAATTAACAAAAGGAAGGGTAAAATTGACATTATCTGGAAAATCCAAAAAGACAAACTTTAATTTTGCATCTAAAAGAATTTTTGATGTGCCAGGGTAGCTCAGCCTGGGAGAGCACTCGGCTGAAGACCGGGCTGTCGCGCGTTCAAATCTCGCCCCTGGCACTTTTTCTGTCCAAAAAATTATTCTTCATAATTTTTATAAACAAGGCCACCTCTTGATTTTCGATATTAATGGTAGAAAAAAAGACTGCAAAGAAAACAACAAAGAAAATATCAAAAGCTAAAACAACCAAATCTAAAGCAAACTCAAAGGTAAAAACTAAGAGTAAAAAAGAACAACAAGAAGATTACGCCGACGGCATAGCTATTATCGACGATGATATTTCTATTGATCAAGAAAAAATCAACGAAGAAAGAAGAGCATATCTTGAAGAGGCAAGGTCTCAAGAGGCCAGTGATTAAGCAATCTTTATTCGATCCTAATACACATAAAACACATGAGAGCATTATGCCTAATTACCGTTAAACCTGGGAAAGTCGATGTGGTGGTCCAGGTGTTAAAGAAAAAAAGAAAGATAATCAAAGATGTCATGGTAGTAACCGGCAGGGCAGACATAAGTGCCATTATGAGAGGAACGATGGATGAAATTAATCAAATGGTTATTGATTTTAAAAAAATCCGAGATATAGCAACAACTGAAACATTAATCGAAGTAGAGGTGGATTTAGGTTGGTAAGAGCAATTATTTTAGTAAAATCTCCTAAAAAATTAATTGCCGCCAGATTGCGTAAGGTAATCCATGTAAGTGATTCTTTTCCAACCAGCGGTCAATTTGACGCTGTAGCAATTATCGAAGTTAAGGAGTTAGGACAAATCAAGGATATTGCAACCCAGATTCAAAAAATTAGCGGAGTAGATAGAACAGAAACAATGGTAGAAGTCAGCTAAAAAAGAAATGAATGGAACTAAAATTTACTATTTTTGGGAGTATAGAATTAAAAAAAAAGGTAGGTCTTAGGAACTTCTTAACTCTATGAGTTGTTCTCTAAGATCTTTTAGTTCTTTACGTAATTCTTGAACTTTATCAGAATCTCCCTCTTCATGGGCTTCTTTTAGTTCTCGAATTTTTTCAAGAAATTGAGTTTGTAGATCATCTAATTTTTCATTACCTGTGGGCTCTGAGAATCTTTCCTCTAATCTCTCAATTTTGTTTGCCATTCCATCTCCATCACGGGCCCGTTCTCCATTACGAGTTTTTTCGAAAAGATCAATCTCTTTTGTGATGGTTGCAGTGTTTGAAGAATCACCTGCATCAACTACATAAATTGTAGCAATTGCAGTTTCAGATTCTGAGTCTTTCTCAACGTTGACAAGTATCCATACTAGAAACTTGTCATCGTTTTCATTAACCACTACGCCAAGATGGGCTTTGTGTACGTCTAATCCGGCAGATGCTTCACTTAACGAAATTGTTATCTGACTTTTGATTTCCTGTCTGTTAGAATCTTCAGTGATTTGGATACTGCCATAAAATTCCTCTATTTGGATTGGCATGTGTTTTTTTCCATTTTGTTGTGCAAATCGGCTGTCATCCTCATCTGCAGCAACATATGGAGTTGCAACCACAAACATTAGTGCAAATATTGCAACGAATGCTGGGAGCAAGTATTGTGTTTTTGTTGTCATTGAGGAGTAAAAGATATTTTGAATAAAATGCCTTGTTAAGCATTGTTAGCTAACAATGTTACCTTAGTTTTATTGGAAATTGTTAAAATTAACATAAAATAGCACAAAATTATTGAAGGAATGATGTACACTGAATCATAAATACAGGGATCGTACTTACATTAGAAAAGACATTATTTTGATTTTATCTGAGTATGGGGAACTTAATCAGACAAAATTATTGAGTTATTGTGGATTGAATATTGTAAAACACAAAGAAATCCTAGTTAGCATGGAAAAAAAAGGGCTTATCGAAAAAAAAATAGAACCATGGGGTAAAAAGTCAATTATAAAATACAAGGTAAGCCCCAAAGGACATGAATTCTTTAAATTAATTCTTGAGCCGTACGAAGAGATGTTTCCAAGAGTGGATGGAGACCAGTAACAATGTTATCTAAAGGTTTTAAGATGAAATTGGGGGTTTTATACTGTGAGTAAGTCAAACAAGAACAAGAAACATGATAGTTTCTTTGAGATCATGGATGGAATGATGTTTCAGCTAGGTAAAACAAAAAAGATATTCATGATTATGATTTTGACCACTCTGATCATTCCTCCAGTAGCTTTGTTGGTAATGACGAGTGCTTTTGATTCACCATTTAATGACAGATTTGATCAAAGACTTGAAGAGCGCATTAATGAACGATGTAGAAATGATCATCTTTCGAGAGATGAGTGTAACAACCTAAAAGACAGACTTGTAGACCGAAATAGACAGCAAGTTCTTTTACAACCTCCTCAGTTAGTAATATTTGCCATTTCTCTAGTATGGTTAGGTGTAGGAATTAAGCAGTGGCTATCTATCTCAAAATGGGATAAAAAATATCAAAGATTCAAAGAAAAACAAGAACAAGTGGACAAAAAACTAGACGACTATTTTGATGAATAATTTGTATTTGATTTCTAACCTGGAAGTCTCAAGCTCTGCTGAATACTAAACTCCAAAAGGGTTATGAAATATCCTCAAAATCCATGGTAGAAATCATTCCTATTTTCATAAATAACAAAGAATTTAACATACGAAAACGGAAGGGTTTATGTGAATATCAAAAAGGTAGGAAATGTCATTTTGGCAGTCAAAGATATTGACAAATCTATTGCCTTTTACCATGAGCTAATAGGACTTCCAATTAAAAAACAAAGAAGATCATGGGTGGATTTAGGAACTACGGGTGGCTTGTTGAGCTTACATCCTGCTTCCCTTACTGCTGAACATATTGGTGGCTCTTTAGATAGTGGAATTACCATCGGATTCCTTGTGGGGGATGTAAAATCTTCAGTTGAGGAATTAAGAGAGAAAGGTGTTACAGTTCACCGCGAAATTGTAGAGCGAGAGGCTGGAAAGAACGCAGTAGTTTTAGATCCTGATGGATATCTCATATCTTTGTTTGAACCCATATTTAGAGATGAAGCCCAGCAAACTGGCGGATACCAAGGGTTTACCCCAGCTTAGATTAATTTTTTAATTTTTGAAATAATTAACTTTACGTCTTTAGCTTTTCCATCTATTGAAACATAAAAGGTCATGTCATTTTTTTGGAAAATAACTATAGATACTTTTTGATGCTCCAGCAAAACATAATTCAGTTTCCCAACTGAATTTGTTGCATCCTTTCTCAAATTCATCAAAGTAGAAAGTATAAAAAATTCATTTTTGATCTGTTCGGATTTTAATAATGGTGTTACATCGGGTCTAACGATTCCTGTTAGTGTTCTACCATATGCGTTAATCACTCCAGAATATCGAACATTTTTTGATACTTTGATAATTTTTTGGCATTTTTTTCGATAATTGATTATGCTGTTCTTCCATTTCTCTGCAGGAGTCTTTACCATACAGAAGGTAAGATTAGAAATTAATAAGGATTCTTACCATTACTGAAAATTAAAAAGTGAAAACATTTAATGTTTGAATTATTTTTTGTCTAGTTTTTTCTTTAGTTCTATATTTTGTTTGAATAATTTGTCATTCTCTATTTTGAGAAGTTCGATTGAATTTTTTTCAGAAAATAATGGATGCCCTGGTGGTACTACCCTTGATGAGTTCATCGTCATTAAACTAGACGCATGTTGATGATACATTTTTTGAAATCCATCTAATTTTTTGTTGCCCATAGAGGAATTTTGCAAAAATTTGTCTTTCATTGGGTTTTCAAAGATTTTGAACATTGGGAGTGTAATGCCTGGGGGTAACCTTGGAAATAGTAATGCTCGATGAGGAATATCGGAATTCAACCCATAAAGGTCCTTTAATTGCTGAATTACCAAATCATCCATACTCTGATGCTCTTTTTACCATATTTTTGCCTTGCTTTATGCGTTTGATATACTAAAAAGTGTAATTTGAGTCAGTTTTGCTCAAATTGAGCTGATCGCAGATCCTTATAGATTAGCGGTTTGGATCCCTGATACGCAATGACAAAACCAACTAAAAGATGTCTCAAATGCAGTAAAGAAATCAAGGACAAAGAATTACATAAGATTGTAATTTATGTAGTTCAAGAAAAATTCACAGAACATTATTACGAACATGTCGAATGCCCAGACAGTTTTGTCATTTAACCATTGTATTCATACACTTGAGATACGTTTTGTACCTTGTTTGTACATCTTACAAAACATTTATGCGTAAAAATTTTACCATCTAGCTTGCACTTTGGATTCATCAATAATCTTTTTGGCAATCTCTTCTTGCTCAAACATCTTTGTCTTCATTTCTGCTGTCATTCTTTCAGAAATTTCTGGTGGAGAATATGGAATGTAGTAAGGCAACTCTGAAATAACCATACAATTCTTTACCAACTTGTGTGATTCTGTTTTTCTTCTCAGCAACTTCAGTAGACTCTGGGTTTTGCAAACAAAAAGTTCTCAAATCAATTAATTCTTCTTCTAGCATAAAGTCCATTACAAAATTGGATTTGTATGTTCCATTTAGTCTTTTTTGGAAAGTTTGTTTAGATGGGTGAAAAATTTGTCTTCAATTCCTCATGCAAGAAAAGCCATTACAGCTGAAGCTATTCCAAAAGCAAAACTTCCTATTATAAATCCCGAACATGCTCCAAAGTCAAGGAAAACACAAGATGTAGTAGATGCCCCAAAACCTAACGCAGCAGCCATTAGGCCAAATGAAATGGATAGTGTACCAAAAAT
>PVMK01189142.1_pt2 | contig 73249 bp, 72 predicted proteins | sample 1853481 | NCBI WGS metagenome assembly PVMK01 (sample SAMN08533507, study PRJNA380276) | Marine sediment metagenome, whole genome shotgun sequencing project.
CGATTGATCGCTACGACAAGAACACCGATGTCCGCAGGACGTTCGCGGCGCACGGTCTCCTCCGGGCCGTCGACCTTGCGTTCGATAACATCAACCTGTCCGCCGGCAGACACAGCGACCACCCGATCTTTCGCGATCTCGCCACCGAGATCACTGAGATGATCCAGCAGCCGTTGCATGAGTGCCGCCTGCTCTGCGGCGTCATAACGATCTGATTTGTTCATCACGAGCACGAGTGGTTTTCCGAGCGCGAGCAACGCTGACGGCTTGCTTTTCAGCCCGGGTCAGGTCGCCCTCACAAACAAAGATAACGACCTGCGAGCGGCGCGCCTCTTCTTCGGCAATCTTATCCAGACCTTCTTCGAGACCGCCTGTGCCCGGTACGTCCGTCAGGAGGATCTGTAGGCCCTGATCGTCGCGCCAGCGATAGTGGCGAATGTCCATCGTCGAGCCGCCGACAGCATCGATCACGACATCAGCTTCGGGAACCAGGGCCTTAATCAGAGAGCTCTTGCCCGTGCTGATCTCGCCGAAGAAACATAAATGCACCGATCCTGCCTGTTGACGGGACGCGAGCTCGCGCAACTCAGCCTGCGCCTCGCCGACATCGACACCGGCCTCGTCCGCCTGACGCAAGCGCGCTTCGATATCGGACTTGCTCAGCTTTGCCGGCCGGCCTTCGGGCTTAGCAATCTTGCGTCGGACGAGCAGACGAAAACCCAGCCAGATGGCCGCAGCGACCAGCGCCGCCATGACCGACACATAGCCATACAGCAGTAAACGCGGCCCCCGCACCAGCCGGTCCCAGACATTGAGCGCAGACCCTGTAACGAACAGCAATGCCGCGATCGCGATGACAAACACGAGCAGAATCAGGAACCCGAGTGCCAGCCTGATAAATCGATCCAGCTTCATAGGAAAAGAGACTGCCCGAAAATGATGGACAGTGGAAGTTGACAGCCAAAACTCAGGAACGACGGGCGCTTCAGAGCACTGCCGTCAAAGTCGTATAATCTTCCACAAATTATGCGACAGTTTTGTCCGATGAATAGCAGCTAGGTAGCATTGATACGCATGGCCATGAAACTCACAGATCTGATTTACGCAAAGACCGGCTTCACAATTGATCTTCCGAGCCTGGCGAGTGATTTGGATGCCCAGACCCTGGTTGCGTCCCTGATTACGCTCGTTGCCAAAAGTGACGGCGGCATTTCGCTGGACGAAACTGCGCGCATGGTGGAGATGTTACGGCAACGATTTCCGCTTGAGCGAGTTGAGGCATTAAGTCTGATTACTCGTGCCGCGGATGAACTTTCTGCGGATTCGCATCTCGACGAGATTTTGGCCGAAGTTAACGACAAGTTGGCTTTGCCTCACAAGGAGCAGCTAATGTTGATGGTGCTGCATGTGATATCGGCAGACAACGAGAAAGACGCCGGGGAAATGAAGCTTCTTGCAGCATTGATCGATGGGTTGAAGATTCCCGATAACATTATGGAAAGGGTTTACGCACGCTACTTCAAGGAACAAAAAGAACAACAACGGAATGCCACCTGACAGATGAAAATAAAAACTTTCGTTTCGATCCTGGGCCTTACCACCGGGATGCTGCTGATTTCGTTCTTCCCGGGCTGTGCACGCACTGATCATCCGCAAGGAGCCACCACGGCGGCAAAATATCTCTTTATCTGGGCCGGCGATGCAGACGAGAAGGATTCCGACTTTCTTGCCGTCATCGATGCGCGCCGGTCCGAGCCCACGTACGGACAGGTTGTTGCCACGGTCCCGGTTGGGGCTCGTGCCACAATGCCTCACCACACCGAGTACGAGTATCCCTCCAACGAAATCCTGTTCGCCAACGGCTGGGTGGCCGGGCGTACGTTCATGATTGATTTGCGAAACCCACTGGAGCCCAGGCTCGTCGGGCAGTTCACCAGCGTCGAGGGTTACAGCTTTCCACATAGCTTCGCACGTCTCCCCAATGGCAATGTGCTCGCCACGTTTCAGGCGACAGGGGACCGTTACGCTCCCCCTGGTGGACTGGTCGAGATGGATGCCCAGGGGCGCGGGCTTCGAGCCGCCAGCGCTGCAACACCGGAGATTGACAGCACGTTGACCTGGCCCTACAGCCTGGTGGTTCTCCCTCAGATTGACCGTGCTGTGTCCACGAGCGCCGATATGGGCATGCCACCCTGGGACGAGTGGACCTACCACGACACCTACCACGTGCAGATCTGGTCACTCAACGAGCTGCGCCTTGTGGCGTCCGTTCCTCTGCCCGAGGTGCAACAGGGCCCTTATCACATTGGTCCGGCCGAACCGCGGGTTCTCTCGGACGGCACCGTGTACGTAAATACGTTCAATTGCGGTCTGTATCGAATAGACGGAGTCGACAGTGACGCTCCAACGGCAGCGTTTGTACATTCCTTCCCCGGCGGCACACCGATGGGAATGGAGTGCGCTGTGCCCGTCGTGTATGGGCACTACTGGATTCAGACAGTGCCGGCGTTACCGGGCCTGATTGTGCTGGATGTGAGTGACCCCGCAAAGCCTGTTGAAGTCTCTCGCCTGATGCTGGATGAACGCTACCCGATGCCGCATTGGTTGGCGGCTGACCGCAGGTCGGGCCGGCTCGTCGTTACGGGAGATGGTGGGTCGTGGGTACTGATCGTTGAACTTGATGAGGAAACGGGCGAATTGACAGTAGACGAAGCCTTCCGGGATAAAGGAGCGTCGTACCCGGGTATAGATTTCGATCGGCTGCAATGGCCGCACGGTGAAACCGGTGCTGCGATCGTTCACGGTGCACTTTTCGGCAAATAGCGGAGATAAAGCTGCAAAATGAAAATCATATTTGTAATTATCTTTGTCCTGGGATTGATCGGCTGTACTGACACGGTATCACCTACCTCGAGCCGCAACTTTCCGAGCCCGGGTTTGTCATCGGTACAGACCAGACGCACAACAAGTTTAGCCGAGCTATTCCGTATGCCATCAAGGTCCCCTCGGGCAGCGTGATTGAGGCGTTTACGCACGAGGCGACCGGCGGACAACTGAATATTGATTCCACTGTTGATGACTTTGAGAGCGTTGACATGGATCGGGTGCATACGTTGACCGGGCCGATTTTCGTCGACGATGCCGAAGTCGGCGATGTCCTTGCGGTCGAACTGTTAGAACTCGAACCGGGAGACTGGGCATGGACGGGCATGAGTCCGCATTTCGGGTTTCTGGGCAACGAAAATCAGGAAACCGTTTTTAAGACCTACAAACTGGACAAGCAAGCCAATCTCGTGCATTTCGCCGATGGCATCGATATTCCGATGAAACCGTTTGCCGGCGTAATGGGCGTTGCGCCGGATACGGACGAAATGCTGACGACGATTCCACCCCGTGCAAACGGCGGCAACATGGACGATCCAAACATCGGGGCAGGCGTAACCGTTTATTTTCCCGTGTTCGTAGAGGGTGCGTTGTTTTCGATCGGTGATACACATGCTGTCCAGGGAATGGGTGAGGTCGTCGGCACCGCTGTCGAGGCACCAATGCGAATACTGTTCCGCGTCAGCGTCATGAAAGATCGCAGCATCGAGGAACCTCAGTATGAGACCGACGACTATTACGCCACCACCGGGCTTCGGCACAACCATCGACGAGGCCGCACTAAAAGCAACCCGGTACATGATCAAGCACATGGAAGACACCTATGGCCTGTCGAGGGCAGAAGCGTACATGCTCTGTTCTCTTATCGGCGATCTAAAAATAGCAGAGGTCGTGGATTTGCCCCATGTGCTGGTAACAATGCATATTCCCAAAGGCGTCTTTGCATCCCATTCGAATTGATGCCTGACACATGGCCGGATACTCAGGAACCCCGTTAGCGAAAAAGCTTGGCTTTAAAGACGGGTACCGCGTTCGTATCAAGAATGCGCCTGCTGATTATCTTGATTTGGTCAGTCCCAGACCCGAGAACGTGCAAATCTCGAAGAGCTTAAGAAAAAATATAGATATCTTTCATTTTTTTACCCGATCTTCCTCTGAACTCGCGTCGCAACTCCCGAAACTGATGAGCGCAATTCAGCAAAACGGCATGATCTGGATTTCGTGGCCAAAGAAATCATCCGGCGTATCATCAAGTGTTACAGAGGATACGATTCGGGCTTTGGCGCTTCCATTGGGATTGGTGGATGTCAAAGTCTGCGCCGTAGATGAAACCTGGTCCGGTTTGAAATTAGTCATCCGAAAAGAACTTCGCAAATGACGTTTAGCGATTCGTAGCACCAGCCAAATCAGGAGTTGAGCATTCATGGTTGAAGTTATTCTCAAACAGTTCGATAACCCTGATGAAGTGACACACTTCGACAAGGGTAAATTTGAGACAGTGACGCTCGGAGGGTTGACCATCGGCAGAGCGACTTATCAGCCGGGTTGGAAATGGTCCGAGGACGTCGGACCCGGTATCGGCGAAAAATTTTGCACTGTTGAACATGTCGGCATGGTTGTGTCAGGGTGTGCGACCGCCGCATTCCCTGATGGCAGAGTCACTGAGATGAAGGCTGGGGACCTGTTCTACGTACCGCCCGAGCCACATGACAGCTGGGTTGTCGGAGATGAACCCTATGTGTCGCTGCATTTTCTGGGCGCTACAAGGTATGCGAAGTCGCGTTAACCACAATCGAAAGGTGCATCTGCCGTGAATGAGTTCGTGCAAGCAGTATCATTCCCCACGTTAGTCTGGGCCTTTGTTCCTGTAGCAGTTGTCGTCGGCGTGCTCATGCGTTGGACGTCGACTGCCCGGACTGCGGTGTATGCCATTGCACGTATGCTGATTCAGTTGCTGCTGATCGGCTATGTACTGGTATATATCTTCGAAGCTGACAAGGCGTGGGTTATCGTTCTTGTCCTGACTGTAATGCTCATTGCAGCCAGTGTGATCGCCATTCGGCCTATACGGAGCAAAGGGCCGAAAGTGCTGCGCAATGCGTTTGTCGCAATTCTGATCGGTGGCGTCCTGACGCTGGCGTTGGTTACACAGCTTGTCATTGCTGTCGAGCCCTGGTTCCTGCCTCGTTACGTAGTGCCCCTTGCCGGCATGGTTTTCGCCAGCTCAATGAATGCGGTCAGTCTGGCCGCGGAACGACTCGAGACGGAACTGGCCAGATCAGTCGGATTTGCCGAGGCAAGGGCGTCCGCACTTAACACTTGTCTGATCCCCCTTATCAATTCTCTTTTCGCCGTGGGCCTTGTGTCTCTGCCCGGCATGATGACCGGTCAGATATTGTCCGGGAGTCTCGCCGTTTGTTGCCGCCAAATATCAGATCGTCGTGATGTGTATGATCTTCGGCGCATCGGGCATGTCAGCCGCGATATATCTCTCCCTGGCCCAGCGTCAGCATTGTTTTCGCCCCAAATACCCGGTCGCGTGAATGAAAGGTGCCTGTGACAGGGAAGTCGGACTATCCGGGTCGGGAACTGCTGGCCGCTATGGCAAGGGCGATGAAGAACGGCACGATACGCTCCGCGAAGTCGCCCGGTGTGGCCGGCAACCAGGAAATCAGCACTGTCAGTCCAAAACCGGTCAACATTGCAGCGAGCGTGCCGCGGGCTGAGACTGACCTGCCCATCAGCCTCATAATAAGAATGGGGCCGAATGCCGCGCCAAGCGCCGACCAGGCGAACAGCACCCGGGAAAAGATATCCGCACGCCAGACCAGGGCGAGAACAGTGGCCAGAACCAGCACGACGACGACTGTTGCGCGCGTTTTTTTCAGTCCACCATCAACATTTCCATCGGCAAGATTCCAGTCGTAGGAAATAGCCGATGCCGCGACGAGCAACTGGCTGTCTGCCGTCGACATGATTGCCGACAAAACAGCGGCGAGCATCACGCCCGCGGCAACCGGCGGCAGCAACTCGCCGGCCACCTTGAACATCACCTGCTCCGAATCGCCGAGGTCGGCAAACAGCACTCTTGCTGAGAGGCCGAGCGTAAGCATGCCAGCGTAAACAATTACGGCCCAGGCCAAAGCAATTACGCGCCCTTGTCGAAGGCTCCTCTCATCCCTTAATGCCATGAAGCGATTGACGACGTGTGGCTGTCCCGGATAGCCAAGACCAATGCCGAGCAGGCCGAGTGCAAACAAAACCGCCATGACAGCGGAAAGCGGCCCGGTCGGGGAGCCCGCGTTCTTCGTGGCAACCAGACCGGCAAGCAAAGAATCGAAACCACCAACGGCGACCAATGCGACGACGGGCAATACGATCGCCGCGGTAAGCATGAGCAGGCCCTGGACGCTATCTGTCACGCTCACGGCCCAGAAACCACCAAGCAAGGTGTAAGCGAGGACGATGCCGGCGCCGATCAAAATACTGGTGTGTATTGACATGGCGAAGGTCGATTCAAAAGCCTTGCCCGCAGCCTCGAATTGCGAAGCGATATAAAAAACGAAGCAGAAAACGATGATTGCGGCAGCAGCACGAAGAACGACGCGCCGTGAATCGCCCAGCCCAACCGGCGCAATAATCGCGCTCAGCGTTATGGCGCCCTCGCCGCTCGCCAGTTTCTGAAGCCGCGGCGCGATCCAGATCCAGTTAAGAAGAAAGCCGCCAACGGTCGCCGGAAATAACCAGAGGGCGGGCAGGCCCCATGCATAAGCCGCACCGCTGACACCAAGCAAGGTCCATGCTGACGAGGAACTCGCCGATGCGCTGATTGCCGCGATCCATGGCCCGAGTCCCCGTCCGGCCAGAAAGAAGTCAGCCGCATTCCTGTTACGTCCCTTTGCCCAGAGGCCAACGCCGATTAACAAGGCGTTGTACAGGACCAGCGTTAGCAGAACAGCCGTTGTTCCGCCCATCTATTTTGCTGCCGGCATCAGGAGGGCCGCGTGATGGTCGGCTCAGCTGCTGTTGGTGCTGCCGGCTTGCCGACAAATTTATCCGCAACCATGTACATGAGCGCAACCGCCATCACTACGATAATGATGAAATCGAGTTTGCGCCCTGTCTGCATCGTTATCGACTTTTCACGATCAACATGCTTTTCGAGCTTGAGACCCTCCGGGCGTCAACTCGAAGGCCCAGGCAAAGACCAGCACCAGCGGCAAGCCCAGAACGAGAAATAAAACGAAAATTTTCAGGGCCCAGTCGGGGGCACCGAGATGCCCGGCGGCGAACTCTCCTACCTGCGCCAGCAACCAGCCGGCGACCACGTAAGCAATGCCCACGCGGACTACATTTCTACGTTTCAGTTCGGCGAAGAATGGCATTTGTTGTTATTGCTCTCCCCGGGGAAGCAGCGCACATGATACCCGTGAAATCGGGATCGAACCGCACTTTCCGTCCATGCAGACAGTGCATTTGCGGGGCTGCGCAGCAAAATAGTGCGGTTCGACCCCAATTTCCGTTACCTTTTTGGCTATGGACGGCGAAAAGCACTGGCAGTTCTGGATCGACCGCGGCGGGACTTTTACCGATATCGTCGCTTTGCGGCCGGACGGGGAACTCGAGACTGCCAAATTGCTGTCGGAGAACCCCGAGCAGTATGACGATGCGGCCGCCGAGGGAGTACGTCAGGCAATAGGCCGCTGGTCCTCGGGCGGGGGCAGCACGGCACCAATTCATGCCGTCAAAATGGGCACAACGGTCGCGACCAACGCACTGCTGGAGCGCCAGGGAATGGACACGGCTTTGGTCGTTACGCAGGGATTCGGTGACAGCCTGGCGATCGGTTATCAAAACAGACCTGACATCTTTGCCTTGAACATTGTCAAGCCCGAGCCGCTCCATAGCCGAGTGATTGAAGCGCAGGAACGACTCAACGCAGAAGGTGAAGTACTTACGCCCCTGGACGAAGCCGAAGTTACAAGAGCGCTTGAGCAATGCCTTACGGATGGTATTTCATCGGTCGCGATCTGTCTGGTGCATGGTTACCGATACCCGGCGCACGAAGAACGCATCGCCGAGATTGCGAAAGACCTTGGCTTTCAGCAGGTTTCCGCCTCGCACGATGTAGAGCCGCTCATTAAATTCATCAGTCGCGCTGAAACGACACTGGCCGACGCCTATCTCACGCCTGTCCTGAATAACTATATCGGCAGCTTGAGAGGTGCTCTGGCCAAAGTCGAAGTTCCACGCCGCATTTTGTTCATGCAAAGCAACGGTGGGCTCGCTCTTGCCGAGAACTTCCGTGGCAAAGACAGCATCCTGTCCGGACCCGCTGCCGGTGTTGTCGGCATGGTGGAAACCGCGACGGCGGCAGGACTTGAAAAGCTGATTGGCTTTGATATGGGCGGCACATCGACCGATGTGTCTGCCTACAGCGGCGAATACGAACGGAGTAACGATTCGGAAGTCGCCGGTGTGCGCCTGCGCGCGCCGATGATGCGAATTCATACGATTGCCGCGGGCGGTGGTTCACACCTTCGTTATTCGGATGCGCGCTATCAGGTCGGGCCAGACTCAGCCGGCGCAAATCCGGGCCCGGTTTGCTACCGGCGTGGCGGGCCGTTGACTGTTACCGACGCGAATGTGTTGCTCGGCCGAATTCCGGTCGAGTACTTTTCCAAGCGTTTTTGGCCCGGCCGCGGACATGCCCGCTGGACAAGGAAGCGGTTCTATCGAAGTTTGATGAATTGGCGCTGGAGATTTCCAGGGACAGCGGTGTCAATGCAAGTCCGGAGTCCGTCGCTACCGGTTTCCTGACGATCACTGTCGAGAACATGGCGAACGCGATTCGCAAGATCACGATAGAGCGCGGGGAGGACGTTCGCGATTTCACACTTTGCTGCTTCGGTGGCGCGGCTGGCCAGCATGCCTGTCAGGTTGCTGACGTTCTGGGTATCAGGACGATCTGGCTCCACCCGCTGGCCGGTGTGCTCTCCGCCTACGGGATGGGACTGTCCAACATCCGCGTTGAACAGCAGCAATCGATAGACCTTGAATTCTCTGCCGAACACCTCGAGCAGCTTCAGGAGCCGATCGCGCAGCTATTCAATCTCTGTGATGAAATGCTGGCGGAACAACAAGTCCCCAGCAACAACCGTCAGTTCGAAACGCGGGTAGGCCTGCGCGTTGCTGGTTCGGACACGATTCTGAATGTGGCGCCTTCAGGTTTCGACGAGATGGAGGATGCATTCAGACAGGGATATCGCAGCCGTTTTGGTGCCGACGTCGGTTCCGGCAAGCTGATCATCGCAACGATTCGTGTCGAGGCAACCGGCTACGAGCAGCTGTTTCGCGATCCGGTAATCGATGCCGGGGCTGATCCATCGCCCGATGGTGCCACGAATGTGTGGCTCGGCAACGGCTGGCAGGAGTTACCGATATTCAAGCGAAGCACTCTCGGGTCCGGTACCGAAATCGATGGTCCCGCCATCGTTGCGGAAGATAACAGTACGACCGTCATCGATGCCGGTTGGTTTGGTCGGGTGAATCAATGGGGACACCTCATACTGGAAAAGCAAGAGCAGGCTGAAGCTGTATCCGATGATGTTGGCGAGGACACCAGGCCGGATCCGGTCAGACTCGAGGTGTTCAACAATCTCTTCATGCACATTGCCGAGCAAATGGGCACCGTGCTGCAGAATACGGCTATCTCCGTGAATATTCGCGAGCGCCTGGATTTTTCCTGCGCGTTATTTGATGCGGAGGGCCGGCTGGTATCGAACGCGCCGCACATGCCTGTGCATCTGGGTTCAATGGGCGAAAGCGTACGGAGCGTTATTGACGCCAGAGGTAACGATCTCTTGCCGGGCGACTCGATACTGCTCAATTCGCCGTACGCGGGCGGCACCCATCTTCCCGATCTCACTGTTGTAACGCCCTACTTCGCCGATTCAGACCGGCCTTTGTTTTTTTTCGCGTCGCGTGCGCACCATGCAGACATCGGCGGCATCACGCCAGGATCGATGCCTGCGGAAAGCAGGCACATCGATGACGAGGGTGTACTGATTGACGATTTTGTACTCGTTCGTGGCGGCAAGTTTCGCATGACGACGGTACGCGAACTTCTGCTGGGCGCGAAATATCCGGCTCGTGATCCCGACAAGAATGTTGCCGACATGCGGGCGCAGCTCGCGGCCAACCAACAGGGCATTCGTCAACTCGAGAAAACGATAGAGCGCTATGGGCTCACAACGGTGCAGCGATACCTGCGTTTCGTCCGCGATAACGCGGCTGCCAGCGTCAGGCGGCTCCTGGGTTCGCTCAAAGACGGCAGCTTCGGCTATGAGCTCGATTCCGGTGAGTACATTAAGGTAACCGTTACGGTCGATCACAAGAATCGCGAAGCGACCGTCGATTTCACCGGCACATCCTTGCAGTCGGACAACAATTTCAATGCGCCGAAGGCCGTTGCCAGAGCGGCTGTCCTTTACGTCTTCCGCAGCCTGATCGCGGAGGACATTCCGATGAACGAGGGATGTCTTGAACCACTAAACATCGTAATCCCCGATGGCAGCCTGCTGAGCCCGGTCTATCCGGCGGCCGTTGTTGCCGGTAATGTCGAGACTTCGCAGTGTGTTACAGACGCCTTGTTTGGCGCACTTAATGCACTCGCCGCATCGCAAGGCACGATGAATAACCTGAGCTTTGGCAACGATGACTTTCAGTATTACGAAACAATCGCGGGAGGAGCCGGTGCGGGACCGGGTTTTGACGGCGCAGACGCGGTTCAGACGCACATGACGAATTCACGCTTGACCGACCCCGAGGTTCTCGAGCAGACGTTTCCTGTCGTTCTCGAATCATTTTCGATTCGGAGGAATTCGGGCGGTCCGGGAGAGTGGCATGGTGGCGATGGCACGATCAGAAAAATCCGCTTTCTCGAACCGGTAGAGGCATCGATTCTGTCGAATCATCGCCGCATCGCACCGTTTGGTCTGGAAGGCGGTCAGCCGGGCAAGACCGGCCATAACTATGTCGAATATGCGTCAAGGGAATGTGAAGAGCTTGGCGCAACAGTCACCGTCAAACTCGGCGAAGGCAGCAGCCTGATTATTGAAACACCGGGCGGTGGTGGTTACGGGAAACCGCGATCAGGCTAACGTTATGCGCACTCGGCCATCGCCGGTGCGAATGCAGTCGTTGCCACACGGCATCCCGAAGCGGTTTGATGCACCGTTAGTGACACTGGCTCGTCGGCGCCGAGCGGATGAAATGCCAGCAGCACGGTTATGCCGCGATCCGGATTTATCGAATGCGACTGCAGGCCAGCATCGCATTGAACAAGAAAATTATCATCAAGGAATGCGCCGGCGTCCGCCAGGTAACACATGTAGGCATGCACCTGTGCTTGAATTCTCTCCGTAACCCGTGTCGCATCCGACTCGAAAACGGCCCATCGTGTTGATCGTTCTATCGCGTTCGTAATCGTCAGGCAAAGTCTTCTGACGGTCAGGCTCGTAAACTTCCTCTCCATCTGGGTGCCGCGTCCCAGGGTGACAGAGCCGCACAGTGTTGCACGCCCCCCCGTATTGCCCGCGATTACGTTCAATCCTTCCTTGACCAGCAATCGGGCATTATCGAACGTCACTTCCGTGGCCGGTTCGAGCGTCCTGCTGAAACCGAGTGCGTGTTGATCCAGGTCTTGCCAGGAGCCCTCAGTTCTGTCGAGCTTGCAAAGCAGTCCCGCGATCGCGCCCCCGGCCGCATGTGGCGCCGACTCTTCGTCCTGCCTGGAACGCATGCGTGGATAGTAGGCAAGAATATTCGGGCTCGAGTAGCCGGAACCCCTGATACTGGCAATCGCATCCTGGGCAGATGACCAGCTCTCGGGCGGGTCCATGATCAGCATGGCACCCCGTTTTCGGCAATAGAGCTCCGCTGCCAACATGGCGGCCGGACCCAGGTCCATATGCCTGCCAGGCGGCGGCATGTAGAGAAGATCGAAATGCTCGATCTGGTTCAGAGAAAACAGACCGGTGCTTTTTGCTGCGGACCCAATCAAGTCGTAATCAGATAATGCGTTGCCATCGCTGCCGTGTTGAGCGTGCCCGACATAAGTGGACCCAAACTGGAATCCGGATTCCGTTGTCGCCAGCGGACGGCCGCCAGGTAACGGTGTTCCTGTACGCACAAGCGAAGAGCTCAACAACACGTCGCCCATAAATGAACTTTCACCTTCTACACAGTGCAGGCGACGGTAGATTTCCTGGTCGGCCACGAGGCCACTGTCCGGTGCCACTCGTTGAATGGTTAGATTGAAGTGTTGTTCGTCTTCATCATCAATGCCGTCGTAGTCGATCGCTGCTCGAATGTTTTCAGTCGACCCGGGCTCGAGCGCGCGTAACACCACAACGCCCCCTTTCGCCGGCAAACATATCATCGCCCCGCGGACATTATTCGCGACGCGAACGATGTAGAGCTCCCGGCCGCCGTGCTCGAAGAACTGTTTGACGGCCGGTCCGAGGCCGCTGTGACGCCAGTGACCACCAAAACGCCGACTAAAGCCGGCGAAATTGTTGATAAGAACCGGTGTGTTCAGGGGGCCGCGGAGCGCACGGCCGATGAAAGCGGCTATGGTGTCGGGTGAGACATCGATGGGTTGACCCATCGACGCGATTTCGGTGACCGTGATGCCACCGTCCTGAGCATCTGACAAAACCTATCTCCGCGATCATGAGTCAGATATATGTGCGCGTAGTGTAATGGCGCCGCGACGAGATGCCAACCGGCGCAAACAATGCAACAGTTAGCGATTCACGCTCGTCTCGGCTAGGCTTGAACAGGACCATTGCAGGATTGCCATGTCAGATACTGATTACTTGTCTGCGCTGTTCCCGAAAGCGGGGGAGACTCTCAAACGGGAAAACCTGGCGAACCTGCCGACGCCCGTAAGCGATATCACGATCGATCATCCGTCCGGCCGACATTTGCTATCGATAAAGCATGACAACCTGACCGGTGATCTGTATGGCGGAAACAAGGTTCGCAAACTTGAATACCTGTTACAGCACGCTCGCGAAAAACATCGCAGTCGCATCGCGACGTTCGGTTCCGTCGGTTCCAATCATGCCCTGGCAACTGCGCTCTACTCTCAACATTTGGGTTTTGACTGCACTTGCTTCCTGTCGCATCAGACAAAAACGCCGATGGTACCCGCGACGCTCAATATGCACATCAGGAACGGCACCGACCTGGTGAGATACGGAGGACCGTACGGAAAACGAATTGCGACTCTGCGGCAGCACCTCTGGGGCAAGAATGCCTGGGTCGTGCCAATGGGTGGGTCCTCATGGCTCGGCGCAGTTGGCCTCGTCAACGCCGGGCTGGAACTCGCTGAACAGGTAGCCACAGGCATCGTTGCGGCACCGGACCGGCTTTATGTCGCGACCGGAACGATGGGCACGGCTGCCGGCCTCGCGATAGGATTTGCGCTTGCTGAACTGCCGACCGAAGTTCAGGCGGTACGCGTTTCCGACCCTGAGATCATGAACGAGGAAGCTTTGCACAGACTCATAGAAAAAACTGCGCTGATGCTGCGGCGGATAGACGACAAAATCCCCGCTGACCTTGAGAGCCGGGTCAGGATCGTCGTGCGCCATGAATTTTTCGCGGGCGGTTACGCCAGGACAGATGCTGCGACAGATGCCGCCGTGCAATTCGCGGAAGATCAGCTGGATATCAAACTTGAGACAACCTATACCGGCAAAGCGATGGCGGCATTGCTAAGCGATCTCGATAATCCGGACCTGGCGGACAAGAAATTCCTGTTCTGGAATACTTACAGTTCCGCAGAGCTGCCGGTGCCGGGTGGCGAACCGCTGGACCAAGCCGCTTTACCTCCGGAGTTCATGCGCTATTTCGAGTAGCTTTTTTCTGCAGGGCTTTGTACTTTGACGACGGCGGCAAATATCTTTATTCGACCAGCCTGACCGCATCGCCTGATTCCCCAAGCCCGACCGGCGCATCCAGAATTTCCCTGATTTCGGCCAATGTCGGTGCGTCCGGATCGATCTCGACAGTGTTTCGAACCAGGCGCGCCCTGCCAAAAAGCTCATCGGCATCGCCGAGCAGAACCCGCACGGGCACGCCGAGCGCATCGCCCGCGATTGCCCTGGCATAGTCTCGCTCAGCCTGATCGTTAAACGCGCCCGAGCTATTTCTCGCCCTGTCGAAAATCTTTTGCAAACGCTCGTCCGCCGTTACGGCATCATCCTCCAGCGGAGTGTGGCTTTCCAGATAGAGCTCGCCTTCCAGCCAACCGACAAGAAACGGTTCGTTGACGATGGTGACCGATTCGCCGATGTCGACCATCGAATAAAGGCGCTCGATGTTTTCCGGATAAAGGCGCACGCAACCGTGACTGACGCGCATGCCAATACCGTACGGCTGATTCGTGCCGTGAATAAGGTATCCGGGCAGGTCGAGTTGCAATACGTGGGAGCCGAGCGGATTGTCCGGACCCGGCGGCACGACCGATGGCAGCGGGTCGCCATTCTCCTTATGTTCCTGCTGAACGGACCAGGGCACATACCAGTGGGGATCACGCGCTTTCGCAACCACAGTCGTTTCACCGAGCGGCGTTTCCCAGCCGACGCGGCCGATGCCGATCGGATACGTCAGGACCTGGACTGGTTCGCCCTCGCCGACTGCCGGGTAGTAAAACAGGCGCTTCGACGCGATATTCAGAATGACGCCGCGCCGGGGCGTGTCCGGCAACACGTATTGCGTCGCCAGTAACACCGGCGTGTTTTCTCCGGGCAACCAGGGATCGATGTCCGGATTTGCAGCAACGAGGTCGTCATAGCCGAGTCCATACTCGCGTGCCAGGTCCGAAAACGTGTCTGTCTCGCGAGTGAATACGATCTGTGGTTCACCGACGACCGTCTGTTCAGGTGATTCCAGAACGAAGTAATTTCGGCTGATCGGCTCGAGCAGCGGCCGCTTTTCGATCGGCAATGCCGTTGGTCGTTCACCCACGCTGTCTCGCGTCGAGAAAGTCCTGAATTGTCATACAGCCGCCCAGCTGCAGCGCCAGGAACAGCATCAGAAACCGCAATATTGGGGGGCTCTTGTTTGGCAATGCGCTAACCGGCATCCAGAATTCGGTCGATTTTCTCAGAAAACGACCGAAGACACTATTCAGGCACGGCCGATCTTCAGATTCAGTGGCCACGAGACCTGGCGGGTACCGGCGCCCCATGCCTCAAGGAGCCGACCCTCGATCAGCACCACCGGATCAGATCCTTTATCCATCAGGTATCGCCGGGACGCTGACCAGGTCCGGAGGTAGCCGAGCATTTCTTCAGCCGTCCAGTCGATCTCCATGGCGAATTCGGGCGGGGTAATCGACGGCATCGGCAGCTCGATACTCTGGTAACCCTCCTCGACCAGCTTGCGCTCTGGCGGCCAGTAACTGTGCAGGATGTCGGCATAGAGCTCCTTGATCAGCAGGTCGCAATCCGGACCGACAAAACATCTTTCATAGGACCAGACTGCCAGCACCCCGCCCGGGGCGAGAACCCTTTTGGCCTCGTCGAAGAAACTCGCGATATCAAACCAGTGGAGTGCTTGGGCGACGGTAATCAGGTCGATCGAATTGTCATCCAGGCCGGACTCTTCTGCTGTGGCGACGTGGAACTCGATCCCGGGCTTGCTCTTGGCCGACCGGATCTGGGCTTCGCTCGCGTCGGTTCCGATGACTTGCTCGAAGTATTGGGTGAGCGCCCACGCCGCCTGGCCGCTGCCGGTCGCGCAGTCCCAGGCGAGCTGACGCCTGGCGCAGCAATCTGCCAGGAAACCGAACAATGATTCCGGATAGGTGGGACGGAATTCGGCGTACGAGCGCGAGTGGCCCGAGAAATGGTCCTTGAACGATTGCTCAGACGAAGCGGTATCGACTGTCGTCATTACCTCGAGCAGTTCGGGTTCTTGTCCTGGGCCTTGGCCTCGTTCATCAGGGCCAGCGCGCCCGGATACTGCGTTATCAGTGCCTCGATACGTGTTTCGCTTGACGGGTGCGTGGACAGAAACTCCGGTGGCGCACTGTCCTCGTGCTCCTTCTGCATTTTCTTCCACAGCTCAACGCTCTCACGCGGATCGAAGCCGGCTTTGGCCATGTACTGGAGGCCGAGTACATCGGCTTCGGATTCCTGCGCCCGCGTATGCGGCAGGAAAATACCTAGCTGGGCACCCGCATTCAGGCCTTCGTAGGCGGTTTGTGTAAATCCACTATGCCCCTGCCCCAGAACGATCGCGGCGATATAGACACCAATGTCTGTGAATTCGCCACGTGACGCACGCTCGTTCGCGTGCCGAGCCGTCACATGCGCAACCTCGTGTCCGATGACGGCCGCCAATTGATCCTGGTTTGTCGCAACGTCCAGAATACCCTCATACACCGCGATCTTGCCCCCCGGCATGACGAATGCGTTTTGCTGTTCGCTGTCGATGACTGCCAGCTCCCAGTTCAATTTTGCCTCGGGTCCCTCCAGCGATTCGACGATGTTAGTCGCGACGCAGGCGACATAGTCGATGGTTGCCTGGTCGGTCACGAGAGGTGCTTCGGCTCTGAGTTTCGCAAACTCCCTGGATGCCTGGGCCTCAAGCTCGGTATCCGACTTCAGGATCATCTGGCTGCGTCCTGTCGGAGAAGTTGTACAAGCGGCAGCGAGCGACGCAAAAAACGTTATAAGAATCAGGGCTTTGTAGCGTAGGTTGAACATTTTGACTCCTCGCGGCTGTGCACGGATTATAACCGACTCCGGCTGGGCCCGCGCCAGACTGAAATCGCACGATGCATCATTAGTAAGACAGGGTCTCTGCTGCAGGGTTCCCGGTAAACGTCAACACATGCAACGGTCTTAACGTTTCGAAATCCTCGCCGTTTACGAGCGCGGCAAACGCGATTCGAAGCGGCGGCGCCAGCTTGCCGCATCGGCTTTCTCGAGAAGCGTGTCGACGCTCGCCAGTATTCTTTTCTGCAATGGCTGCCTGATCTTGTAGCTCACACGATAGAGGTCTCGATCCTTGGCAAGCCCGGCGAGCAGCTCGTCGCTCGTCTTGAGCTCGTCCGCCAGCCCGAGTTCCAGCGCCCTGGTACCGTACCAATGCTCGCCGGTGGCCACTTTCTCGAGATCCAGCTCCTGACGGTACTTGCCGACGACATCTTTGAACAAGCTGTGGACATCCTCGAGCTCCTCTTTGAGCTTGGCGCGGTCCTCGTCCGTGTTCTTGCCGAATATCGTTACATTTCGTTTGTGTTCGCCGGCCGTAATCATCTCGAAGTCGATGCCATGCTCTTCCAGCATCCGGTTGAAGTTTGGCAACTGGGCGATCACACCGATCGAGCCGAGTATTGCGAACGGCGCTGCGATGAGCCTGTTGGCGACACATGCCATCAGGTAACCGCCACTCGCGGCCATTTTGTCCACCGAAACGAGCAAGGGAATGCCCTGATCCCGAATGCGCACGAGTTGCGAGGTAGCGAGGCCGTGCTCGTGGACGATACCGCCATGATTCTCCAGGCGGACAACGACCTGATCATCCGGCCCGGCCACTTCGAGAATGGCGCTTACCTCTTCGCGGAGTGATGCAACTGCAGTTGCCTTCAAGTCGCCCTTGAAATCTATGACAAAAGTCCGCGGCCGCGTGTCGGCAGACTTGGCTTCGGCTTTGGCCTTTTCCTTGTCTGCCTTGGCCTGTGCCTTCCAATCGGCTTTCTTGAGGATCGCCTGCCTCAGAGCACTCGCCAGGGTCTGGTATTTCTTGTTCAGGTGTTCGATTTCCAGGCCTTCGTGCATGGTGGCCTTGCGGCCGGCGGCGGCGACGGTCCCGACAACGACGACGATAGCGCCGACAATCGTCACCGCCTTGAGCAGGAAAAGGCCGTATTCGGCGAAAAATTCGATCATAGGTTCACTTGGCGTACGGGCAAAGCCCGGATATTGAGGTTCAGATTGCGATTCCGACGTTGTTTTTCTGCAGCACGCGCTCGGCCCGATAGCTTGACCGAACCAGTGGCCCGGCAACGACTTCCACGAAACCCTTTGTCGAGGCCCTCCTGTCGATACGCTTCGAACTCGTCCGGTATCACGTATCGTTCGACGGCGAGGTGGTTTGGCGTCGGTCTTAAATATTGCCCCAGCGTCAGGATATCGACGCCGATCTCACGCAGGTCATCCATGGTTTCCATGATCTCGTGGTCGCGTTCTCCAAGCCCGAGCATCAGGCTGGTCTTGGTCAGGATATCATTTCGATGTTTTTTCGCGTGGGCCAGTACGCTCAGTGTCTGTGCATAACTCGCCCGCGCGTCCCTGACCGGGTGGGTAAGGCGCTTTACGGTCTCAATGTTTTGCGCAAAAACCTCGAGCCCCGAATCGACCACCCGCTCGACGTCCTTCAGCACACCTTGAAAGTCGGGCGTCAGCGCCTCAACCGCCGTATTCGGATTGAGTTTCTTGATCGCCTTGACACAGGCTGCGTAATGACCCGCTCCACCGTCAGCCAGATCGTCCCTGTCGACAGACGTCAGGACAATATATGCAAGGTCCATGAGCTTGACGGCGCGCGCGATGTTTTCAGGCTCTTCGTCGTCCAGCCAGCCCTTCGGATTACCGGTATCGACCGCACAGAATCGGCAGGCCCGGGTGCAGACTGACCCCATAACCATGATGGTCGCTGTGCCGTTATTCCAGCATTCGCCGATATTCGGGCACATGGATTCTTCGCAGACAGTACTCAGGCGATGGTCGCGAACGGTCTGACGTACGGCCGAGAAATTCGCCCCTGCCGGCATCTGGGCACGCAGCCACTTCGGCTTACCGCCGACCGTGAGTTCCGGCGCATCCCGGTGCGCTTTAATGCCGTCCTTGATTGCCGTAAAGCCGGCCGCAGTCTCGTATTTGCTGCCGCTCTTGACGATGGGAATCCCGCGGAATTGCTTGCTGCTGTCTTTCATGGCGCCTTTAGGTTTGTGAAGCGAAAGACGATCATTGTCTCATGAGCAGCAAGCTTGTTGAAAGTGGCGAGCAGATCAAAATGGCAACGCGTTCCATTTTTTGTCATCGGGCACGCTCACGGCTTGCATCGCGTATACCCTCCCCTCGCTCGGGCTTTAAACTCGCTCGTCGAACACACCCGGCGCAAGCTGTTCGCAAAACCGGCAAGAATCGGGGTCGGAAGCTAGCGGTGCCGGGCACTGAGGCGGAAACAAGCAAAAAAAATCCCGGCCGTTAGGCCGGGAAAATCAGGGGGAAATCATCTACGCCAGAAGAACTAAATTCAATGCAATCGTGACCAGCTAACGAGTCTTACGGCACTCTGTTGCAGGTCGAAATTCTTGGCCAGTACGGCCTCTATGTCTGCTACCTCCGAGTTCTTGTCCATCGGGTGGCTCAGCTCGACCACACCACTAAACTCGTTACCACCGCGGTAGTACGCGTCTGTCAATCGAAACTGTGTGTAGTATTTTGCAGACATGGGCTCACACTACGCTTCGAGGCCACGATGATCTGTGAGCCAAAGCACAAATTCCGGCCCGAAACGGGAGATCGCACCGGCAATCGCCAGAGCTGTGATGGGTGTCACATGACACGGGGTCCGGGCTGTCTCAGCCACCTGTTGTCGTTCCTTAATCATCTGTTTTAGTTGTTTTTTGGGCCAGGATTGCCTTACGCTCTACAGGGTGCGCGATAAGGCTCGAATGCATGGAAAATGGCTTCCACACGGGGCTCGCGGCGGCCGTATTGCAGGGGTAGAATCCGCGATCACAGCTGCGGCATTATGTATACAGAGATGCATTGCACAGAATTAGGGTTGCAGGATATGTAACATTGCGCTAGTTACACGTAGCGCTGATTGCGAACACAATTTTTTATCTGAATTTGGAACTACAAAATGGCCTCTAGACCCAGTTTTGTCAGCTTGCTCGTGCTTGCAGCAATTCTGCTCAGCACAGCCGATTCCCTCGCACAGAACGAACTGCGCGATACCTTTTTCAAAGACGCCGACGCCGCTTTGGCCGAAGCTGATGCGGTAGACGCCCAGCTCCTTGCCCCGAGAAGCTATGACAAAGGCTCCAAAGCCTATGCTGCAGCGGAAGCCGGCCTGAATCGTGGCCGCAAGGTCCAGTACCTCCGTGACAAGACCGCCGAAGCCGCGAGCAACTATGGCACCGCCAAAAGGGCAGCAGAATTGGCAAAGACGGTCCTGGCACAGGTCTTGAAGAGCCGGCAGGATGCTTTCAACGCGCGGGCGAACGAGCTATCGAAAGAGATCTGGGACAAAGCCAACCGGGAATTTGCCGCGGCGATTCGCTACCTCGAACGCGGTGACCTGAAGAGCGCCAAGCGCAAGGATATCCAGGCGACCAGCCTGTATCGGGATGCGGAGCTGATGGCGATCAAAGCCCAGTATCTGACCGAAACACGCCGCTTGCTGGCAGACGCGGACAAACGGAGAGTCGGTCGTTACGCGCCGTTTACGCTCAATAAGGCGAAGCAGCTTCTGGCCGACGCGGAACGGGAGCTGGAGGAAAACCGTTACGACACGGACTACCCCCGAAACCTTGCTCAACAGGCCAATTACGAGGCCAAACATGCCTTCTACCTGGCGGATGTAGTCCTTTCAGTGCGCGACAAAGACCTCAGCATCGAGATGCTGGTCCTGCAGTGGGAAGAGCCGCTCCGACAAATTGCCGGGGCAGCCGACATCGTGCCGGCGATGTCAGCTGGCCATGCAGGATTGCGGGCCGAACTGGTTGCCTATGTCGAGAATACGCAGAATGAGTTGCAAAGCCTTGGGCAGGATGTCGACGCAGGCATTGTCCGCCTTGCCGACATGGAAGAGGAGATCCGGGCGCTCGACGAACGGCTTGGCGGTGCCACCGCCGAGCGGGCGGCGCTGGTAAAACGGCTCGAAGCACAGGCTCGCGTCAAGGCCCAGTTTGAGGAAGTCGAGAAAATGTTCACGAAGTCCGAGGCACGCGTGTTCCGTGAGGGCAACAACGTCATATTGCGGCTGGTCGGGCTGAGCTTCGACAGCGGCGCATCAGCGATCAAGCAGGCCAGTTTCGACTTGCTCGGGAAAGTCGAGAAAGCAATCGACATTTTCCCGCGCAGTGAGCTTGTGATCGAGGGTCACACGGATTCACATGGCGGTGATGAGCTGAACCAGAAGCTGTCTCAGGAAAGAGCCGAGTCCTTGCAGCAATACATGATCAATGCGATGCGTATTCCCAGTTATCGCGTGATCGCCACCGGCTACGGTGAGACCAACCCGGTCGCCAATAATGAGACTGCGGCGGGCCGCGCTAAAAACCGCCGTATCGATATCGTAATCAAGCCGAATCTCGATTCGGTGTAGTTGCGGTTTTCAGGAGCGCCGTCAGGCTGCATCGCGGCTTCCAGCCAGATCCCAGCCGGAAGACGTTCCCTACGTTCGCTTCTGACGCCACCATTCAGAGACATAGCCCGCGGTCACCTCGTTGACGAGGTAACCGTATTCGGCGTGGACATTTAGCTCGCCCTCGAGGCGGAAATAGTTATAGACCTCCCTGTCCTCGATGCTCTCGACAAGCCCCAGTTGCACCATTTCCTCAAAATCGTTTTGCAGCCTCATATCGAGGGCCGTCAAATCACCAACTGCTGCAATGTTGACCCAGCGTTTTATATTCCGCGGGTGACGCTTGTCCGGCTGCTCCCTGCCAGCCCTTGATTCTGTGTTGAATAAACGTCTGGCCAAGCGGACTGCCCATCGTCAGAAAGAGATCGATATTGTGATTGTTCCCGGACTCCTGACTGAGTTGCCAAAGCGCGTCATAAGCAATGATGGAACCCATGCTGTGTGCGATGAGCAATATTGGCCGTTCTGACTTCCAGGCCGCCCGCAAAGGCATTTTCAGAAGCCTGCGTATGAATTCCGCCATGTCGTATTCGTTCTTTACGTAGCGGCGAAGATCGCGCAGATGTATTTCCAGGGTTTCATCGGCGAGCGGATGCAGCAGGAACGGAAAAAGATCGGCAACAGAATAGATCCGGTGAAGAACCTTGCGCTGCCACGATGTTGCCTCGGCACGATCCTTGTCGGTTGCTGAGTGCTGCTGAATCAGGGCATCGATCGCGGCGAGGTCGAGATTCAGATCGTGGTGCTCGCCATAGAAATCGTAAGTCCAGCCGATGATGTCGAAGCAGTGGTCATGTTCCTGCATCTGCGCTGCCGAATCGGGATCGATCCGCCGGACGCCTTCCAGCAGACAACGAAAAAGCTCCTGCCGGTGCGCCCTGGGCTCGGGCTTCGGTTTCAGCCCCGGCACGTAGATCATCAATGGTTCGCCGGAAAACTCACTCATGGGCGGATTCGGAAGCCTTGTGAGCCATGGCGGGTTCGAGCACGAGTCAGCAGTTCCGCAATGGTAGAGATAATTGCATCCGGCGCAGCAACATGCTCGGGCCAGACATCGCCGTTGCGATTGATCCAGGCAGTACGCAGACCTGCCTCCTGTGCACCGGCAATATCGATCTCGGGATGATCACCGACGTGCAGAGTTTGCTGTGCGGCGACATCCGCCCGACTAACAGCCTCGTCGAATATCGGTCGCGCCGGTTTGGCGGCACCGACGTCGACCGCTGTCACTACATCGTCAAAGAGGTGCCGGATGCCGATGCGCTGCAAGTTCGCATTTCCATTCGTTACCGCAATTAGCGAGAAATTCTCGGTGAGCACCTCCAGCGTGGGCAGCACATCCGAATACAACTCGACGTCGTTCCTCACCCGGTCGAAAACGACAAATGCGTCATCCACGAAGTCGGGTGAGTAGCCGACCGTTACCGCCATGCGTTCCAGCACCATCTTTCTCAGGAACCGGAAGTCGTGGTTTCGATCCCGATGCTCGGTCATCACCTCCTCTCGCAGCCCGTACGCCGCCTCGGACGAAAACGCCTCCGGGATCTTCGGAAAATTCTCACCAAGCCACGCCCAGAGTGCTGCTTCTGCCCGCCTGATGACAGGCATGATTTCCCAGAGCGTGTCGTCGAGATCGAGAGTAATGGCGCGAATTCGATGCAAGGTATTTATTGGCCCAGTAAATATTCCGGAAAGTATTGTGGTCTTATAATGGACCGGACTTCAACCGCCCAATGAGCGATATGGAGATTTCATGAAATACCTGCATACCATGGTGCGAGTGACTGACCTGGAACGATCACTGGATTTTTATTGCGACAAGCTGGGCCTTCAGGAGCTTCGCCGCTACGACGTCGAAAAAGGGGCGTTTCACGCTGGTATTTCTTGCGGCACCCGGCGATAAGGACGCACAGGTCGAGCTCACCTACAACTGGGATCCCGAAGACTACGACGAAGGCAGAAACTTCGGCCATCTCGCCTATGCCGTCGATGACATCTACGAAGTCTGCCAGCGTCTGCTGGATGCCGGCGTCACGATCAACCGCCCGCCGCACGATGGCCATATGGCCTTTGTTCGGTCGCCCGACAACATCTCCATTGAGTTGCTGCAGAAAGGGTGAAGCACTGGCGCCGGCTGAGCCCTGGGCCTCGATGGGCAACACCGGTCACTGGTAGTTAGACAGCAGCGGCCAGTCTCGCCTAGTGGATAACCATTAGCCGATAGTCGTAACTTTCCCCTCCCGCGTTGTAGCCATTGACTTCGACGTAATACGCAAACCCAGCCGTCAGATCCGCGGCGATTTCCTGCCTGGTGATTGTACCCACGGGCGTGCCCGTAATTGTGGTCTGATACTGGTCGTAAATCATGATGTAGGCAGCATCGTCTTCCAGACTCTCGGCACAGGTATCAGCACACAGGTAAATGCGATGGGAACCGCTGCGATTCGGTGTGAAAATAAGGAAATCGGCAGCGTCGCCGGTGCTTTGCACACTACCCTTGAATTCCACACCTGTGGACACCTCGGCGAAACTACCTGGAAATGTCACTATGTTGGCGTTGTCGAGCACATCATTCGGCTCGAATTCATCAACCTGAACTATCTTGGGGCTTTCGCCATTTACACCTGCCAGAGCCGATAACTTACCAGCCGCGCTAGGGTCGTTAGCCGAAACCGGGCCTTCATTCGGCACCGGGCCGTCCGTCGACAAGATGGTACATATTATCAGGACAATAATGTTCGACGTGCACGGGTGGAGGTTCCTCTTTTTTGTCGCCGCCGCCGCATGCCGCCAGCATTGCCAGCAGGCCTAACAACGTGGCCCGATATACGATATTTCTGGTGCTCTGCCTCTTTCTCATGGGTCCTCTCCGGTTTGTTTCGCGCCGGTTCCGACGCTGAATCCTGATGATCATTTTCATCAAGGGACGCCGTAAGTACCTGAGAGAACAGTGATGATTGCTTGAGGAATACCTTAGGATCTTGTGGGAGCCTTAATATGACCGGCAGGACCCGGATTATGGAGAATCGAAGCTAACGGCTGAAATCCTAAAAATCAGAAAATCGTGATCGGCATCTACATTCGGCTCGTTGCTGAACTTTCCGCCCATGAACTCAAACGTCTTGATAAGAACTGAAGGCGGACGCGTTACCCTCTGGTCGAAGCCTCCTGTCGCTGCGGATCTTCCGGGACACCAATCCATGTCGTCTTGCTTGCGATCGGCATGCTTGTCTGGAAAGATGAATCTGTTCCTTTTAGTGGGCTCCATGACCATGAAACCCGACTCGTTGACCACTTCCATCCACCGGATGCTGTTGCTTCGGCTGGCCGCGGCAACGATCGTTTTGAGTCTGTTGTTTGCCGCACTTGCGTTCTACGTCAACCAGCAGCGTATTGAAAGGGAAGTGGTCGAGCTGGCCCACCTGCGGATCAGTCAGTTCGGCCAGAACATCCGGGATCTGCTGGAGTCGACAGACGCGTTGCTCCCTGCCGTTCTTGAACGAAGATTCGATGAGTTCATTGAGGAATCCAGCCCGGTCGTACTCCGAGACGGTCGTTTTGTGCTGGTACGCATCTACGACCAAGCCGGCCGGCAACTGCTGGACGTCGCCGATGAAAGCTTTGCGGTAATACCTGCCATCAGGCAGCTTGTTGACGACGCAACCATTGCAGCGCTCAAAGCTGACGATTTTCATGTCGTGACAACCAGACTTGAAGGACGGCCCTTCGTTGGCGTTGCCCTGCCGTTGAACAATGCCGCCAATGAGCCCGTAGCGCAGGTCGTCGGCGTGTTCGCGATTTCCCCGGAAGCGATAGACGATATTCGCGGCAACATCCTGCTGACCATGCTTTACGTCACAGGCTTGATCGTGGCTACCGCGTTGATTATTTATCCGATTATCGGCCGGCTACTCGACCGACTGTCTCGTCAAACCGTGAGACTTCTCGACTCAAACCTGGAGATCCTGCAGGTCCTTGGTGGTGCCATTGCGAAGCGCGACAGCGATACCGACGCACATAACTACCGGGTGTCCGTCTACTCGGTCTGCCTGGCAGAGGCCATCAAGCTACCTCGCGATCAGATCCAGAGCCTGATCAAGGGCGCGCTGCTACACGACGTCGGCAAACTCGGTATCCGTGACAACGTTCTTCTGAAGCCCGGCAAGCTTACAGAAGATGAGTTCACGGTAATGAAAACTCATGTCGATCACGGGATGGAACTTACCGACCGCGCTAGCTGGCTGAAAGACGCCCAGGCCGTGGTCGGTAGTCACCATGAAAAATACGACGGTGCTGGTTACCCGGCGGGCCTCAAAGGTGAGGCGATACCTTTGACCGCGCGGATTTTTGCGATAACCGATGTGTTCGATGCACTGACGTCACGGCGCCCCTATAAGGCACCGCTATCATTCGCCGATACGATGCAAATTATGGATAGCGGGCGAGGCAGTCACTTTGACCCGGCACTGCTCGATGTTTTCCGCGGCATCGCGCGAGACCTGTATAACACTTACGCTGGTATGGACGACCACAAGTCCAAAGAACGACTTGAATTGATGACCGAAGAATACTTCAAGCGCGACGTCGCCGATCTGCTTACATGAACCGCCTTCGAAGATTCGGTCCACTACATAATGATTCAGTACTACCGCGCCGCGTGACGCAGCCCGGGCGGCTTGAGTCACACAAGAGCGTCTCAAGGAAATGTGGTGTGGTGCCCCACCAGTGATTTCATCATCGTACTGGCGGCGCTCTGTTGGTCGCCAACACCCACGCCGTGAACTTCACGTTCGGCGTACGTGATTTTCAGGAACAGATCGGACAGATGCAGTCTGTCATGAGTGAACACCCGGGCCCGATTCTGCTGTCCGGAGATGCCAATGGGTGTCACCCGGATGAATGTCTCATTGACCTGGCATGATTCGAATCTGCCAATAACGAATCTTCATTGAAGAGGGTAGTGGCCGAATTCTTCCACAGCATCAACCATGGCCAGGATATTTTCAGGGGGGACATCGTTCATCACCGTGTGTACAGCACCAATCATGCAGCCGCCTCCCGGACCGAGAATTTGTATCACACGTCGCACTTCCTGACGTACTTCCTCAGTGGTACCAAAGGGCAATACACGGTGTGTGTCGATGCCGCCGCAAAAGACGATGTTGCTGCCGAATCGTTTCTTGAGTGAAGGCAGGTCGGACATGGACCCTGCCGAAGTTTGAATGGGATTCAAAATGTCGACACCCATCTCAATGAAATCCTCAATCAAAGGAGCCACGTCACCGTCAGAGTGAAAAAATATCTTGGCCTTCGTCCGGGCTTTGATAAAGCTGATGAAATCTGCATGAACCGGTTTGAGGATCTCACGATACATTTTCGGTGAAATCATGAGGCTTTCCTGGGTTCCCAAATCATCACCGATCTTGATGATATCTACATTGTCTCCCAATTCTTCCAGAAAGCGTCCCATCAATTGTTTGCAATAAACTGCGATTTTTTCCAACAAAGCACGCGCAAAATCTGGGTCCCTGGCCATGTTTAGGAGAAAGGTGTCCATTCCCTGCATCGCATACGCCCGTTCAAAGGGAAACAGGAGCCAGGGCGTTGCCAGGATCGCAAATTGGTTCTCTTCAGCCAGACGCCTGGCGTTGTCCCGTACATGGGCAATACGCGTCGGATCATCCATATCGGGCCAACCCTGATAAGCGTCCAGATCTTCTGCCGTTCGAGCTTCCGGAAGAGGATGGACACTGGGAAACCAGTCCCCTGGACTGATTTCTGTCTGTCCGCTGCCCCAGGAATCAATATAGTCACTATGGGGATCACGCTCACAATTCCGCTTTCGTATCTTTTCAGGTTCCAGGTCGAGCACGCCGCGAACATCACTGTGCAGCCGACACATCGTTTCTTCGTCAATTTCCGCCGTCCCGAGTTCAGGCCAGTCGTAGATGTAATTATCTGGAGCCTGCACGCCGATGATGTCCTTTATTCCCTTATATGGCGTCATTTTGACCCCGGTGGCATTGCTGACCCCGATCACCAGCGGGACGCGATCGGGTTGTTCGTGATGGATAGCGGTCAGCACGCGTTCCCGGGAAGTCAATGGCATCTCTCATCTCCTCGAAAGTGGCTTGGGCTAGCTGAGTTCATTCGTCCTAAACGGATTAGAAAGAGAACTTCCGGTGCAGTTTATGCGACGAATCCGGTCTCCCCTATCCGCAGATCTACGCATGCAGCCCAAAGTCGTTAAATCAATTTAGCTTTCCTGGTCGAATGTCTGCGCTTGGCCGTTTTCTCCCCTTTAGAATTTAGTTTTTCAGCTATCTGCCTGGCTGCTTCTCCCCCAATAGCGGCCGTTGCGATGGTAGAGTTCCGAGGGGCCGCCGACGACCCTTTGCAGACATTCAGATTGGCGCCGGAAAGGCAATGCCCGAAGACGTGTGATAATGCTTTGTGCACATCTTGTATGTTTTGAGTTCTGTCAAACTAGAGGAAAAACATGAATCAGAAAGTGGCTCTGGTTACGGGAGCTAGCTCAGGAATCGGCACAGCGATTGTTTTGAGTCTCGCGGAAGATGGCTATTTCGTCATGGCGGCAGGGCGGGATACAGCACGTACTGAGCAAATTTGTAAACAATGCACCAACGCGCAGAGCTGGATTGGAGACATAACATCTGCAGAATCGTGTGTCGATTTGGTCTCGGCGTGCATTGAACGGTTTGGTCGACTTGACCTGCTCGTCAACAATGCGGGTGTTTATCATGCTGCAAATGCTGAACTCACATCTGATGAGATTTGGTTGCAAACAATGGCAATCAATCTGAATGCGCCATTCTATTTAAGTCGCGAGGCCATGCCACATCTGCGCGAAACTAAAGGCGCCATCTTGAATATTGCTTCCGATTGGGGGCTAGTTGGTGGCAAGGAGGCGGTCGCCTATTGTGCTAGCAAGGGCGGCATTGTCTTGGTGACCAAAGCAATGGCACTTGATCACGCTCATGAAGGTGTTCGAGTCAACGCGATATGCCCCGGGGATGTTGAAACGCCGATGCTGTACGCAGATGGAGCGGCACACGGGCTTGGTCCAGAGGAGGCAGTTCGCGCAGCCTCTAAGGCAAGTCCGACTGGCAAAGTAACAGCACCGGATGAAGTTGCAGCACTTGTCGTATTCCTTGCTTCTGATGCGGCAGCGCAGATTACCGGTGCCGCAATTCCTATTGATGGTGGAAATACAGCGTGACGTCTGCTTGTGGCCGAAAGCGGTAGTTCGATTCGCCGGATATTGAGTGGAGCGAAGGACCGCTATACCTCAGAAGCGGCCATGCACATTTTGGTTGCGGAAAAATCAGTTCGAATTTCCGCTTCACACCCGATAGCGGCCCTTGAGCTGCTAGTATCCTGAAGGGCCGCCGACGACCCAATGCGGACATGCCAGCACGGCGGCAAAACTTTGGCTATTCTTAAGCAATTTGGTGTGGATCCTGTAAAAGTCGGGGCGCAGCAACTCAACAAGGACAACAATTAGGAGGAACCACAAATGTCAGCATTTGACAGTGCCACAAAGTTTTTTCATGCCTGCGAGTCGTTAAAAGGATGGGGCGAATGCGAACAATACGTTGAAGAGGGTGCCGCATTCTCCGCGCAATGCGAACCACTGGTCGATATCAAGACTGTCGAAGACTATGTCAATTGGATGACGGGTTTCGGTAGCAACACCGCAGCGGGTTGCAGTTATGACTTGCATACATCGGCCTATGACGACGCCAACGCTACGGCGCTTTACTTCGCAACTTTTACAGGCAGTCACGTTGGCGACGGCGGGCCCGTTCCACCCACGAACAAAGAGACCAATACACATTACGTCTACGTTTTGAAAATGAACGGAGACGAGAAAGTCGAGAGCATGCAGAAAGTCTGGAACGCACCGTGGGCAATGAAAGAACTCGGTTGGATGTAGCGTTGTGTTCTGGATCAGTTGAATCCGCAGGTGAAAGTGGCCATTCGAGCCCGATCAAGTTTGACAGTGTCTGTACGATCGGATGCAAATCATTACATCGCACTAGGCAGGCGAACCGGGCATCAAAGGGGGCAGGTCATCTGCCCCAGCATCCTTAGTGTCATTGGATTTGACGGCAAATGAGCGCAATGCTTTAGCGAGATTCTCACCGTTCCATGAATCGCCGTTCGCAGGACCATCGCCCGCCGGGCCGTAGCTTGCGCTGCAAAGGGCTTCCAGTTCACCTGCGAGCGGATCCGACACGCGAGATGCGAAGTCACCGATGCTCCGCGGCCAGTCGTTCGGCCATTGCAATCTTCCCCAGCCCAACAGGGCAGATTTAACAGTGGCAGCATCGCCGGAAAGAGCAGCACGACGCGCTGCTTTGAGAAACTTCGCCTGCTGCTTGTGAATGGGTGGAGGTTCGCGCTCCTTCGTTTGCCTTTTTTCAGGCCGGCGCGACCACCACCAGGCAAACACCGTCAGCAACCACAATGCGATGAGCCCTTCGCTGACGCGCCGCCAGAAGCCACTCTCGAGCTTGGTCGTCTCCGCTCCAGGCGGTGCTTCCACTGCCTGCTCGATCACAGGAGGCAATGCCGTTTCGCCCGATGGCAGAATCGTGAGACTGCGCGACGGCAAGCTTGCGACCTGCCACTCGCCCTGCTCGATATTCCACCACGGCAAGCGGAGTGCCGGTAGCTCGACGACACCGGCATGCACGCCAATCATTGCGTACTGGTCCTTGCGCATGGCTTTGATGCCGCCCGGCTCCGCAGTTACACGAAGCTCGGGCTTGTCCGGGTAGATTTTGACGCTATCCGGGACAGCCGGGTCAATCACCGGAATCTGGGTCGACAGCTGTCCCAATGCCGTTATGGTTACATGCCGTGTGATCGGTTCACCGACCGGCAGCTTGTCAGGTTCACGCGACCAGACCTCACTTAACGCCACCGACCTTGCCGGCAGCCATGCCGCGTTCGGAAACTCAGGTGGAGGCGGAGGAATGGGACTGACGACCACCGTCAGTGGCTCGGATTCGAATACTTTCCGTCCCGTGATCCGGCCGCCGCGCAAGACACGCGCCTCGAAACGGGCAGGGGCTATAGACAGCTCGCCGCTCTCCTGCGGGAATAATGCATAAACGCGTTCGACGACATTGTAATTCTTGCCGTTCAGTATGGACTCGTAACTGCGCTCTTCACCGGCAAGCTCGATGAGTACTTCGACGCCGCCTAAATTGGGTTCGCTCAATCGCGGTTGGCGAGTTGCAACCGACCGGTAGACTTTAACGGTGTAAAGCACCTGTGCTTGTACATAGGACGTGTCGCGATCGACTTCGGCCGACACGAAAATATCTGCTTCGCCCGGCACCGCTTTCGACTGCGGCGCAACGGCAATGTGCAGCGGCCTGCTTTGCTCATTGCCGGCGATGATTGGCGGTATGACAAGGTCGCCCGCCCGCTTCGGCATCAGGACGTATGTCCAGGTCCTGCTGCGGCTGATCTGGCCGTTGATGATGGTGGTATTGCTAAGCTGGCTTCGTTGTCCGATATTGAAGTCGGCTTCGAGTACGGAGGCATCCGGCTCGGTATCGATATCTGTGTCGACCGTTACCTTGAGCATGAAGGATTCATTAATCTCTATGTCCGCCCGGTCGATGCTGGCTGTTACTGCTGCCTGGGCACTCAGAACCGGCAAAACCATTGCGGCGATGAAAAGCAGTAGCTGAGTAGCGCGGCCTACCACGGTTGCACCTCGTCATCGGGCCACAGATTGTTGCCGTCCTGATCCCGACCCAGTCTCTGATACTGATAGCGAAATTTCCTTCGCAAGAGCCCGCCCGGATCGTTCGGAATGCGGCGGAGCCACTGTTCCATGGCCTGTCGCTGCTCTTGCGCGCGACGTTCTGCAATTTCGTCCGCGGGATTCATGTCCTCGGCGTCCTGCGCTTCGCCCTGCTGTTGGCGCGCCGCTTCCTGCGCTGCCCGCTCAAGCTCGGCCCGGATCGCCTCGAGATCCTCCTGATTCATCTCGTCTCCGCTGCGCGACGAATCGCCCGCCTCTCCTTCGGTGCCCGGATCACCTGCCTCTCCTTCGGCGCCCGATTGATCCTGATCGCCCTCACCTTCGGACTGTTGCCCTCCGCCCCCGGACTGCGACGAGGAGCCCTGATCGCTCTCGGATTCCTGTTGCCGGTCGAGCATGTCTTTTATCAGATCCCGGTTATATTGTGCGTCTTCATTGCCGGCATTGATCTCGAGTACCTGCTCGTAAGCATCGATCGCCGATTCAAACTCACCCAGCCGCGCCAGTGCATTGCCCAGGTTGTAAAGACTCTCTGTGTCTTCCTGTGCAGCAAAACCACTGGCACTGCCAGCGTACTCACCCGCACGATAGCGCGCGACTGCCTGCCAGACCGGGTCTTTGAATAGTGTTGCGGCATCGACGGCACTGCCTTCGGCCAGCTGCCGCTGCGCCTGTTGATCTTTTGTTAGCCAAATGTCGTCCCAGCCGAACGCATGAACCGGTTCGGCAACCGGCAGCAGTACGAAGGCGATGACAAGTACCCATCCACGCCGGAAAGCAAAAGCAGCAAGGGGCAACAGCAACAACAACAGCCAGGGCCCTTCTTCCTGCCACTGGTCCGTCGCGAGAGATGCGTCAGATGCAGAAGAGGAGTCGATGACTCCCGACAGCAAAGTATCCAGGTCCCTGTCGTCAGCCGACAAGACCATGTACCGGCCGTGTCCGGCGGCAGCCAGGCTTCGAAGCTCTTGTGCCTCAAGTTTTGGTACGGCGATTTGTCCTGACCGATCGGTGACAAAGCCTCCGCCGGCCATCGGAATCGGTGCACCTTCCGGCGTGCCGACACCCATGACTGATAAGGTATATCCGGCATCGTACAAATCAGCGGCGGCGCGTTCCGCGGCCGGCGAGGTCCCACCATCTGTAATCAGCAGCACTTCGCCGTAGCCGACGCCGGCCTGCTGCAGGAGCTGAAGCCCTTTATTAATCGCTGCTACAGGATAGCTTCCGCGGCTAGGCATGATATCGGTGCCAAGACTGTTAACGAGCGCAGCGACCGTATCCACATCGGTCGTTAACGGTGTCACCGTAAACGCATTGGCGGAATAGACGACGAGTGCAGTCTGGCCACTCTTGCGCCGCTCGAGAATATCCAGAATCTTGAGCCTTGCGCGCGTCAGCCTGCTCGGCGTCAGGTCCTGCGCGTCCATGGATCGCGATAAATCGAGTGCGATCACTATCGCCTGTTCCGAGCGAAACACGGGCAGCTCCACACGGTTCCAGCTCGGACCGGCCAGCGACAAAACTGCAATGAATCCGCCAAGCGCCATCAACCACCACCGGTAGCTGTGCCGCCGCGATGCTGCGCGCGACAGAACATATGGCGCCAGCGCTGGATCGACGATCCGTTGCCAATTGCCCGGTGCCAGCTCGCGTCTCGTCATCGCAAACGTGATGAGTGCCACAAGCGGCAACGCCCAGAGCCATTCGGGCCGGAGCCAGTGGAAATCAGCCAGCATTGAGTCCCGCCTTTATCAGCCGCGAAACCTGCAGTCCCTGCAACAGACCCATGACGCAAAGAAAAACCGTTAGCACGAAAGCACCGCCCAACGGCCAGTAATAAAGAGACTTAACGGGCCTGAAGCCGGCCTCCGGTTCAGCGACTGGTTCCATTTCATCGAGGAGGCGATAGATGTCTTGCAGGCCGGCGGTATCCTTCGCACGGAAATATTGCCCGCCCGTGATTGCCGCAATCCGGGTCAGCGTCTCTTCGTCGAGATCCGCCGACGGGTTGACGGGTCGCAGTCCGCCGGTAATCGACGACACCATCATCTGTTCTGCGCCGATGCCGATCGTGTAGATGCGCAGTCCGATTTGTTGCGCAAGCTCGGCCGCTTTGATCGGATCAATCTCGCCGGCGGTATTTGCGCCATCGGTCAGGACGATCAATATCTGTTCGTCACCCACTGCCTCCTGGTCGTGTATGCGTTTCACGGCAAGTGTGATCGCAGCGCCGATCGCCGTTTTTTCGCCCGCGAGCCCGATGAATGCTTCCATCAAGAGAATGTTGACGGTTTCGCGGTCCAGCGTCAGCGGGACCTGGAGGTATGCTCTTTCGCCAAAGAGGATCAGGCCGATGCGATCGCCTTTGCGCCGCTCGATAAAGTCGCTCGCGACAGCTTTGGTTGCGGTAAGCCTGTCCACGCGGCGATTGCCAAGCTCGAAGTCCTTCGCATCCATGCTCCCCGACAGATCGACGGCAAGCATTAAATTACGGCCCGATACGGGCACATCGAGTTCGTCGCCGATGCGCTCTGGCCTTGCTGCGGCCAGAACGAGCAAGGCCCAGGCGATAATGGCAAGCCATACACGCCAGTTCAGGAGTTGTTCGGCTTCGGAGCGATTTGTCAGCACCGCGAAACCCTTGAAGCTTGGAACCTTGAGCCCGGCTTCCTGTGTCTCCGTCACCGGCGATAGTAATGCCCTCGCCAGCAGCGGTAGCGGCAGCGCAAGAAGCATCCAGGGCCAGGCAAGCGACCACATCAGACGCGCTCCGGGATTGGTGTTTTCAGCCGCTGACGAACTGTCTGGATCAGCCCATCTATATCGATGTCGCTGGTCTCCAGACCGGGGTTGCGATAGGGGAGGCTCTCGATGCTACGTCCCGGGCCATCAGTGAATGCCTTGCTGCCAAGGCCCTGATCCAGCCATTCCAGCCAATTCGTGCCGGTCAGGCCCGCGACTTCATCGCGCGGCGCATACGCGAGCATCGCTCGCCGCAGGAGTTCGGAAATTTCGACACCCAGCGATACAGCGTCATGACTGCGGTCATACTCAGCCTGCAGGAACCTGAGTTGGGAAAGTGCCCTGCGTCTGTTGGCGTTCATTTGATATTTTTGCAACGCGCGCCAGGCAATATAGCCAAAACCGAACAACAACAGGCCAGACAACAGCCACCATCCCGGCGCAACCGGCCACCAGCCGATCATCTCCGGCAGATGCAGATCTCTAAGCGGTATGTCCTCGGGATTCATTCTTAGCGGGCCCTCTTACCCAGCGCAGTTTGCATGCTCACGACCGGATCTTCTTCCGTCGATATTGACAGCAGATGGATACCGTAACGCTGACAAAATTTTTCCAGGCTATGCTGACGCTCCTTGAACGCGTGCTCGTAGTCCCGTCGCGCCGTGCGGGCATAGGTGTCGATCGCCAGTTCAACATCGTTGCTGACAAGCCGGTAACGTCCGGGCGGTGGCAACTCATGCTCCAGCGGATCGCTGATAAAAATGGCCAACACTTCATTATGCCTCGCGACGCCAGTGAGATAGGCCTGTGCCGCCCGGGAGAATCCGACGAAGTCACTGATCACGACGACCAGGCTGCCGGGCCTGGCCACGCGACGAAGCACCGCCATCGCCCGGGTTAAAGGCGGTTCCTCATCTTTGGCCGGGCCCTCGGCGCTCCTCTGCCAGTCAGGGTGATTAACGAGTTCGTGTACGTATCGCAGGGCAGCCTGGCGCCCGAGCTTGGGCTTGAGTTCACGGTGCGTCGAGTCGCCGAATATCAATCCGCCAAGTCTGTCCCCACGGTGTTGAGCCGCCCATGAAATGAGTGCTGCAGCACGGCTTGCAATAACAGACTTGAATGAGCCCTGTGTTGCAAAGTGCATATTGCTTCTAAGATCGACAACCACCAGCACGGGACGTTCGCGTTCTTCGCGAAAGAGTTTTGTATAAGCTTGCGTGCTGCGGGCAGTCACCCGCCAGTCGATGTTTCGCGGATCATCACCGGGCTGGTACGGCCGTGACTCATCGAACTCCATGCCACGGCCGCGAAAATGCGAGACATAGGCGCCTGTTTGCAGGGAATTGATCCTGAGGACATCCAGGGCGATTACGCGAGCCGGGCCATTCAGTCGAATCAAGCCGGCCTGGCTGACACTGACAGGCGATGCGTCCGCATGGAGTTTATCGTGGCGCATGCTTGAAGGATTTACGGTACGCCGACGCCGTCCAGAACACGTTCGATGACCGAGTCCGGCGTAACACCGTCCGCCTCGGCCTCGAAGCTCAATACCAGACGGTGTCTTAGCACATCCGGCGCCACTGCCTGGATATCTTCCGGCCCAACGTAGTCCCGGCCGACGAGCCAGGCGCGGGCGCGGGCACAGCGGTCGATGCCCATGCAGGCCCTCGGGCTTGCCCCGTACTGGACCTGGCCCTCAAGAGAATCGTCAACGACGCCCGGGTCGCGGGTCGAAGTAACGATATTAACGATGTACTGCTCGAGATCGTCGGCAAGGTGCAGACGGAGGATCGCCTGGCGCGCCTCCATGACCGAAGACTCGGCCAGGAGCTCTGGTGGTGCGAATGCATCGCGCTCGCCAGACTTCGCCTCATCACGATTCAGAACAAGGATGCGGCGTTCATCTTCGATGGACGGATAGCCGACTACGACGTGCAACAGAAAGCGGTCAAGCTGAGCTTCGGGCAAGGGATATGTGCCCTCCTGCTCAATCGGATTCTGGGTGGCCATCACCATAAACAGGTCCGGCAATGTATAGCTCTTCTCGCCAACAGTAATCTGTCTTTCTTCCATCGCCTCGAGCAGCGCGGACTGTACTTTTGCCGGGGCGCGGTTGATCTCGTCGGCCAGAATCAGGTTGTGAAAAAGCGGACCTTTGCGAAACTCGAAGGTGCCGTCCTGGGGCCGGTAAATGTCGGTGCCGGTGAGGTCGGCCGGCAACAGATCAGGCGTGAATTGCAGGCGATGAAAATCGCCTTCGATGCTTTCGGCAAGAACCTTGATGGCACGGGTCTTGGCCAATCCCGGCGCACCTTCCACCAGCAGGTGGCCGTCGCAAAGCAATGCAATCAGCATCCTGTTTATCAGCTGCGCCTGACCGACAATCAGCTTGCTGGCGTGAGCTTCGAGCTGTTGGAATTGTTCTATTAGGCTCATCAAAGGCTCCGTAGGCCGAAAAGGCGTGCCATTGTAGTGATGATGCGCTGGCAGGCCAACCGGTCACCGGTTTTTTTGCTCATGTTAGAGCAACCTTGAGTAATAATGACCCCCTTTTCGACAGCAGAAGAGTTCATACATTGCGTAAAAATCCGGAAAATGGGCATGGACTGCACCCGAACTCAGGTCTTCGGCCTGGGCCGGCAGGCACCCGAGCCAGCCGTCACGCCCTGATCTACGTGGCCTTTGCGGCGACCACTTTCATTTGGTTTGTCGCCGCAAGAGCCGACGATGAGCTCGCGAGCGCATTTGACAGCAGCACGATTATTATCGAAGCAAGGGAAGATGCCTGTTACCGGTTCGACGTCTACCTGGCGATGAGCAGAGAACAGCAACTGCGCGGCTTAATGCACGTGCGCCATTTGCCCGAGTTCACCGGCATGCTCTTCGTTTACGCGTCGCCCGACATGCGCTCGATGTGGATGAAGAACACTTATCTGTCACTGGATATATTGTTTGTTCGCGAGGACGGCACCATCTCCAATATCGCAGCCAATACGGAACCGCTTTCTCTGAAGCCGATAGGCTCGACGGAACCAGTGACCTACGTTCTCGAGCTGAACGCCGGTGCCAGCGCGAAGCTTCATATTGACACTGACAGTCTCATCCACCTCTGACTATAAAGGGGTCGAACCGATAAGCCGGCTTTGGGGTCGAACCGATAAGCCAGATTTGGGGTCGAACCGCTAAACCGACTTAGCGGTTCGACCCCTAATTTACAGTACGGCAGCAATCGAACTGGCAAGATGCTCGACGTTGCCTTTCGTGATACCGGCAACGTTTATTCGACTCGAGTTCACCATGTAAACCGCGAATTCGCTTTTCAAGCGCTCCACCTGCTCGGTCGAAATTCCAACGAAGCAAAACATCCCGTTTGCCCGCTCGATGTGCGAGAAATCGTGATCGGGCGCTTTTTCCCTGAGCGCGGCACCGAGTAAGGCGCGCATTTCTTTCAGTCGATTACGCATCTGCGCCAACTCGACCAGCCAATCGTCACGAAGAGCCGCGTTGTTCAGGATATGGCTGACGACGGCGGCACCATGATCGGGTGGCATCGAGTACATCGTTCTGACGATGTTCATCGTCTGGCTCCTTATATATCCGCTGGTCACGCCGTCTTTGGCAATAATCGACAGCGAGCCGACCCGGTCCTTGTACAGCCCGAAATTCTTTGAGCACGAACTCGAGACAATCATCTCAGGCACACGCTCGAACATGATTCGAACCGGGTATGCGTCTTCTTCCAGGCCGTCGGCAAAACCCTGGTAAGCGATGTCGATATAAGGCACAAGATCCCGTGCCACGATAACGTCGGCCACCGCCAGCCATTGATCCCTGGACAGGTCCATACCGGTCGGGTTGTGACAGCAGCCGTGCAACAGGACGATATCGCCTCCGGGCACATTGTTAAGTGTTTCGAGCATCTCATCGAAGCGGATGACCTTGTGCGCTGCGTCGTAATACGGATACGACTTCAGCTCGAGGCCGGCGCCACCCAGCAGCGGAGTATGGTTTGACCAGGTCGGGTCGCTTGCCCACAGGGCGGCGTCTGGCTTCGCCCGCATGATCAATCCGCCCGCAACCCGTAGAGATCCTGAACCACCGGGCGTCTGCAGGGTTGTGATGCGTTTGTCGGCTCGTGCGCCGTCGCCAAAGGTGACCGCCTGTATCGCTTCGTTGAACTCCGGGTTTCCGCCAGAGCCCACATAGGACTTTGACGGCTGCGAATCAACCAGGTGTTGCTCTGCCTTCTTGACCGACCTCAGTATCGGCGTCTGTCCGTGCTCGTCCCGGTAGACGCCTACGCCGAGGTCGATTTTGTTTTCACGTGCATCGTTCTGATGCTCGCCGATCAGCGTAAGAATGGCGTCGGGCGGCATTGCTTTTAGTGTTTCAAACAACGGCATTCTCCAGATACGAGAGGGTCAATCGAATTCGTGATTTAGCAAACAGCGAATGGTCGCCCATCGCTCAGATTGTATCCAGAGGAATCTTTATATAGGCGATTTGATTGTCTTCCGGGTCGGGCAGATGTCCCGCACATATGTTGACCTGGACTGCTGGCAGGATCAGCTCCGGCAAACCGAGCGTAGCGTCTCTTTTTTCTCGCATGTCGATGAACTCACGCTTCGATACACCGTCACCGACATGAATACTGTTCCGCTTTTGTTCCGCGACCGTGCACTCGAACCGAAGATCGCGCCCTTCGGGTGGATAGTCGTGGCACATGAACAGACGGGTCTCATCGGGCCAGCGAAAAGAGCTTCTGGATCGAATCGTACAACAGACCCGCGTCCCCGCCGGGAAAGTCGCATCGGGCCGTACCGAAATCGCACATGAACAGGCTGTCGCCAACAAATGCGGCATCTTCCACGAGGTAAGTCACGCTGTCGTCCGTATGGCCCGGCGTGTCGAGCACCCGGCAGTCGAGATTCCCAATCTGGAAAGAATCGCCATCTGAGAAAAGCCTGTCGAACTGGTGCCCGTCGGCCCTGAAAGGTGCCTGCATATTGAATACTTTCGCAAAGTGCTCCTGCACAGTGCAAATGCCCTGCCCGATCCCGACCTGACCGCCAAGCTCCGACTTCAGGAATTGGGCAGCCGTCAGATGATCGGCATGCGCGTGCGTTTCCAGAATCCACTCGACGGGACAGGCCCTTCCGTCTGGAAGTATTCGATAATCTTTCCGGGCACCGGATTTGGTCGATTCTGCCGGATACGGCTGAGAATCCGAGCACCGGGTCGATTATGGCGGCAGATTTCGAGTCGGGGTCGCTGATGACATACGATAGCGAACCGGTTTGCTCATCGTAGAAATGCTGGATGCCGGGGCGGCTCATCAGGCTGGGATGCCGGCAGTCAAATCTACAAACATGGTGATTTTGTGGCTAGTTGCCCAACAAGGTCAGCCCCGAACCGGGGCGGGGCCGACTGTTGATTCAGGGTTTGGGCGCCCAGACGGAGCACCATCCTTTGTTGTTGACGAGCTTGCCCGGGAATATCTGGCACGGCCTCCATGCCGCAGTTTCATCGCCCTGAATAAGGGCGCAGTTCGCACAGGACTGATCCGGTGCAGGATTGGCCCTGGAGGCAGCATCGACAGTGCTCGCATCGTGCGTGTATTTCATTGCCTGTGCCATCGCATCGTCTTCGGCCAATTTCGGCAGGTCCTCGGCTCTTGCCTCGGAGCCCGGGCGAACCAGACAGGCGGCTGCCGCGACAGCCGATAGTTGAATAAATTGGCGCCTTGCAATCTTGCTCAAGAGAATCTCCTTCGTTCTTGTCATGTAGAGGCCCCGGAACCTTCCCGGGCGTGCAGTATCTTAATACAAACCGATATGGACCGGCGCATTCTAGCGGAAGAAGCTGAACGCCGGCATAACGGTAAGCCACCGGGTCAGTACGGCGCACGCCCGATTTGACCCTCGACCGAACAGGATTGATGATTAACGGGGTCAGAAAATGTGAACACGCTCACAATCAGGCCCTTGAACTGTTTAAGGTTTTCGCTGCTACTGCATAATAAGGCGCCTATGTACACCTATTCTGAAAGTCTATTGACGTCGTGACTCCACATTTGCAGGCTGACCGTAATGCGGAGCGGCCACACCACGCCTTCGCGGCTGCGCTGGCAGTGCTCGTCATCTGCTGTGGGGCGGTGGGAGCCGCGCCCGTGCCGGACATCCATTACTACACGATCAGTGTCGACCATGCGATGACCCGGCTCTGGGTCGAGGCCCGCTTCAGCCCGAGCGTGAACAGTGTGACCGCCAGGTCCCGCGATGCCGGCAACTTCCTGACCGACGCCCGGGAGTGCGAGGCTCCGGACAGATAAGAATGCGAAATCACCGCATGCTGCTGCCGACAAAAGGCGTTCGCTGCCTGTACTACACGGTTGATCTGCAACGTGCCGCCCATCAGGAACAACTCAATCAGTCTCTTCTGCCGGACAACATCATTGTCTCACCGTCACTCTGGCTGTGGCGCCCGGAACTGACCAGCAGCACGGAGCTGCGCGTGCGGTTTCAATTGCCGGAAAACGTCAAGGTCAGCGTTCCCTGGGAGCTGATCAGCGCCGATCGGCAGGAATACCGGGTGACCAAATCGCCCGAAAGCGCCAATGCGCCGGCTGTATTTGGCAATTTTGATTACCGGGAAGTCGGCGTACCCGGCGCGGTGCTGCGGGTCGGCCTTTTGAAAGCCAAGGGTGGCATGGATACCGAAGCCACCATCAACTGGATTCGAGCGACGGCGACGGACGTTAGCCTGGCTTATGGCCGTTTTCCGAATCCGTCACCACAGGTCATTGTCATCCCCGTTGGCGGCAGCAGTGACGAAAGCCGGTCCGCGGTACCGTTTGGCCGAGTTATCAGAGACGGCGGTGAAAGCGTTGAACTATTCATCGATCAGGGCCGGCCTATCGAAGCATTTCTCGAGGACTGGACTGCCACACACGAATTCAGCCACCTCATGCTGCCCTACATGCACAGTCAGCAGAAGTGGATATCCGAAGGCTTTGCTCAGTATTATCAGAACGTGTTGCTTGCTCGCTCCGGCACTTATGACGACTTGAAAGCGTGGCAAAAGCTTTACGAAGGGTTCGAAAGAGGCCGGCAATCCCGCCCCGAAATGTCGCCAAACGGGGCGGCAACGGGCGGCGTAAGGACCGGGTTGATGAAAGTGTATTGGAGCGGCGCCGCGCTCGCGCTCATGGCCGATGTCAGGCTTCGCGAACAGTCCGGCGGAGAGGAAACACTGGACGACGTTCTCGGCCGGCTGCAGGAGTGCTGTTTGCCTTCGGACCATTCCTGGTCGGGCCCGGAGCTTTTCGCGAAGCTGGACTCGCTCTCGAGCAATCCTGTATTCATGCAGCTTTACCGTCGCTATGCCGATACGGCTGGCTTTCCCGACGTCCGGCCCCTCATTGAACGGCTGGGCTTATCCGTCTCCGGCGGCAAAGTGCATCTGCGACGACACGCTGAACTTGCTGATATTCGCCGGGCAATCACAGCAACAGATACAGCAGCTGCCGACTGGCGGAATCAACTCGCCGCAAACGATCGCGAATAACAGCCGAAGAGTAATCGTGGCATGCATCCGGTAGGTCCCCCTCGCTCGGATTTTTAACTCGCTTGTGGGACCTACCGGACGCATACCACTCGCGACCCCGCAACTTTTCGCGGCACACAGCAGAGGGCCGACGCGGGCCAGAGGGAACCCACATACCCGGTCTGTCCTCAAATGCGGTTGATATATACTCAATAGCCCTATTTGACAGCGGAACCAACCATGACGGGCTCAAGCCTCGCCATCGACGTCAGCAAGGTCAGCGGCGATCAGCGGGTTTCAAAATCTGACAATGTTGCTGTCGAGGAGCCCCTGGAAATCCAGCTCAGCTATCCGTCTGCTGAGGGAGCGGCCGCAAAAAGCATCTCGATAACGATGCGTACGCCGGGCGAAGATGCCGAACTGGCAGCCGGATTTCTTTATACAGAGGGGATCATTCAAAGTGGCGAACAACTGGCATCTGTCGAACATCGTGGTGCCCCAGCACCTGAAAGTGGCCTCAGAAACATCATTTGCGCCACGCTGAAGCCAGGCGTAGACGTTGATCTCGGCCGCTTGCAGAGACATTTCTATACGACATCAAGCTGCGGCGTCTGCGGCAAAGCCTCACTTGATGCGCTTCGCGTAACAGGGCAGGAATCGCTGGCAGACAAGAGCACGACGTTTCGACGCGACATCATTATCGGTTTGCCTGACAGGTTGAGAGCAAGGCAACAGGTATTCACAAAAACAGGCGGCCTGCATGCGGCAGCTGTATTTGATCAGGGCGGCGAAATATTGTTCGTGCGAGAGGACGTCGGGCGACACAACGCGGTCGACAAAGTAGTCGGAGCGCTGCTGTTCGAGGACATGCTGCCCGCAAACGAACTGGGACTTATGGTATCGGGCAGAGCAAGCTTCGAGTTGATGCAGAAAGCGCTGGTCGCTGGCATTCCGCTGCTCGCTGCTGTCAGCGCGCCGTCCAGTCTCGCCGTGCAACTGGCGCATGATTTTGATATGACGCTCATCGGGTTCTTGAGAAAAGATACATTCAATATCTATGCGGGTGAACAAAGAGTGATCTAGCACATGAGCCTGGAACCAAAATTGAAGCAATGAAAGACACCTACGATAAAGCGGCCGCGAACAAGTTGATTAGCGAACTGGGTGCTGCGCCGGAAATGCTTGTACAGATCCTGAACGCCTTCGTTGAGAAGTTCTCGTACATCAGCGAGGAAGCTGTCCGTCACATCGCACACGAACTGAACCTCTCACGCGCCGACGTGCATGGTGTTGTGAGTTTTTATCACGACCATCGTACCGAGCCGGCCGGCAAGCGCTTGATAAAGATCTGTCAGGCCGAGTCCTGCCAGGCCATGGGCAGTAAGGCCCTGACTGCGCACGCAATAGAGTCCTTGGGCGTAGGACTGCGCGAGACTAGCGAAGACGGCGAGGTCACGCTCGAGCCGGTTTATTGCCTCGGGAACTGCGCCTGCTCTCCGGCAATCATGATCGATGACCGGGTCTACGGGCGCGTAGACGCAAAGAGACTCGACGACCTCATGGCGGCAATGAGGAACTGACAGGCATGGGCAATCCTATAACGGTCTTTGTGCCGCGGGAAACATCTGCTGTTTCTCTCGGTGCCGACGAAATTGCCGAGCGCATTCAATCCATTGCTGCGGACCATAAAGCGGGTATTACACTGGTCAGAAATGGCTCATGGGGCATGTGCTGGCTTGAGCCGCTTGTCGAAGTCGTCGTCGACGGCGAGCGTGTTGCATACGGCCCTGTCTCCGCCGGCGATGTGGATGATTTATTCAAGGCCGGTTTTCTGAAAGGTGGCGAGCACACGCTAAGGCTGGGCAAGACCACCGATATTCCTTATTTAAAGAACCAGGATCGCTGGACGTTCAGGCGTTGCGGCCTGACCGACCCGAATTCGATCGACGATTACCGCGCGAACGGGGGCTTCGATGGATTCCTGGCGGCGACGAAGATGGGCGCGGTCGACATCCTTGAAGAACTCAAAAAGTCCGGCTTGCGCGGCCGGGGTGGTGCCGGATTTCCAACCGGTATCAAGTGGCAGACCGTTGCGGATGTGCCAGCCGATCAGAAATATATCACCTGCAATGCAGACGAAGGAGACAGCGGCACTTTTTCTGACCGCATGCTGATGGAGGGCGATCCGTTTTGCCTGATAGAGGGCATGATGATTGCGGGCCTCGCCGTCGGCGCTGATCGCGGCTACGTTTATTTGCGATCTGAATATCCACTGACTCGCGGAATATTCGGCGACGCGTTACAAGCGGCGAAGGATGCGGGCTGGCTTGGCGAAAACATCCAGGATAGTGGTTTTAACTTTCGAGATCGATTTGCACATTGGCGCAGGTTCTTATGTCTGTGGTGAAGAGACGGCAATGCTGGAGAGCCTCGAGGGCAAAGCAGGCATCGTCCGATACAAGCCGCCCCTGCCCGCATTCGAGGGCCTGTTCGGCAGCCCGACCGTTGTCAACAACGTCATCACCCTGGCTTCCGTGCCCGATATTCTCGTCGCGGGCGGTGATAAATATGCGGCGCTTGGCGTCGATCGGTCGAGGGGCACGCTTGCGTTTCAGCTCGCAGGCAATATCAAGCATGGCGGCCTCGTCGAAAAAGCTTTCGGCCTGACGTTGCGGGAGCTCATCGAAGACTTCGGTGGAGGTACGGCATCGGGCCGTGACATTCGCGCCGTGCAAGTTGGCGGCCCGCTCGGCGCCTACTTCCCTGAGAATCTGCTCGATACACCGCTGGACTACGAAGCATTTATTGAACTTGACGGCATCATCGGCCATGGCGGAGTCGTCGTTTTCGATGACCGTGTCGATATGGCTGCCCAGGCGCGCTTCGCAATGGAGTTCTGCGCGATTGAGTCCTGTGGCAAATGCACGCCGTGCCGGATCGGATCCGTGCGCGGCGTCGAGGTAATCGACAGAATCGTTGCCGATGAAAACCGTGACGCGAATTTTGAGCTTCTTCGTGAACTCTGCAACACATTGGTGGACGGTTCGCTGTGCGCGATGGGGGGAATGACCCCGTTTCCGGTCCGCAGTGCGGTAAAATACTTCCGCGAGGACTTTACACGTCCCCCAGGAGCAGAAAATTGAGTCTGATCAAAGAGATAGACTACGGCACGCCCGAGAGTCCACTTGAGGATACGGTAGACATCGAGATAGATGGTCTGCCGGCGACGGTGAAGGCAGGTACAACAATACTGCGGGCGGCCCGCGAACGCGGCGTCGAGATTCCCAGATTATGTGCAACCGACAGCCTGAAGCCGTTTGGCTCCTGTCGCCTGTGCGTCGTCGAGGTCGAAGGTCGCAAGGGATACCCGGCATCGTGCACGACCCCGGTCGAACCCGGCATGAAGATCCACACTCAGACAGATCAGGTGGCCCGGCTCCGCCGCAACGTGATGGAGCTATACATTTCGGATCACCCGCTCGATTGCCTGACCTGTTCCGCGAATGGCGACTGTGAATTACAGGATATGGCAGGTGCCGTTGGTTTGCGGGAGGTCCGCTACGGAATGGACGGTGCGAATCACCTCGACGCAGCGGTTGATGACAGCAACCCATACTTCTCGTTTGACCCGAGCAAGTGCATCGTGTGCTCGCGCTGCGTTCGTGCCTGCGACGAGGTGCAAGGAACATTCGCACTGACGATCGAAGGACGAGGCTTCGATTCGAAGGTCGCAGCCAGCGTCGGCGAGACTTTTCTCGATTCAGAATGCGTTTCCTGCGGCGCCTGTATTCAGGTATGTCCAACTGCAACGCTGATGGAGAAGTCCATCATCGATCACGGTCTGCCGGAGCATAGCGTCATAACCACCTGCGCTTATTGCGGCGTTGGCTGTTCATTCAAGGCCGAAATGAAAGGCGATCAGGTTGTGAGGATGACGCCGTACAAAGACGGCGAGGCCAATCACGGGCACAGTTGCGTCAAAGGGCGCTTTGCCTGGGGTTATGCCACACACAAAGACCGCGTTCTTGATCCGATGATCCGCGATAACACCAGCGACCCGTGGCGAAAAGTCACGTGGGACGAAGCGATTGGTTTTGCGGCCAGGCGATTCAAAGAGATTCAGAAAAAGTACGGCCGTAAATCTATCGGCGGCATAACGTCCTCGCGTTGCACCAATGAAGAAGTCTGGCTGGTGCAAAAACTCGTCCGGGCGGCCTTCGGCAACAACAACGTAGACACCTGTGCACGCGTCTGCCATTCGCCGACCGGTTACGGGCTGAAAACAACACTAGGAACATCTGCCGGCACGCAATTATTCGACAGCGTCATGGACGCGGACGTCATCACAGTGATTGGAGCCAATCCAACCGTGGGTCATCCTGTCTTTGCGTCTCAGATGAAACAACGGCTTCGCCAGGGCGCGAAGTTGATCGTCATCGACCCGCGCGAGATCGATCTCGTGCGGTCTCCGCACATACAGGCCGACTATCACCTGGCGTTGTTACCGGGCACGAACGTGCCGGTTATCAACGCCTTTGCCTATGTCGCCATCACCGAGGGATTCGTCGACGAGGAGTATGTTGCAGAACGCTGCGATACAGACTCGTTCGACGCCTGGAAAGAGAACATATTGAAGCCCGAAAACTCGCCCGAAGAGGTTGCGAAGATTTCGGGCGTCCCGGCCGATATCATACGGGACGCGGCGAAACTCTATGCGAGCGCCGATCGGGCAGCCATCTATTACGGCCTTGGCGTGTCCGAGCACAGTCAGGGCTCGACCATGGTCATGGGCATGGCGAATCTCGCAATGGCCACGGGCAACATCGGCTTTACCGGTGTTGGCGTGAACCCGCTGCGTGGCCAGAACAATGTGCAGGGCTCCTGCGACATGGGATCGTTCCCGCATGAGTTGCCGGGTTACCGACCCGTTCAGGACGATGCGGTGCGGTCGACCTTCGAGAAGCGTTGGGGCGTCGAACTCGACCCGGAACCGGGCTTCCGCATCCCAAATATGTTCGACGCCGCGATCGCCGGAAAATTCAAGGGCATGTACATTCAGGGGGAAGATCTGGCTCAGTCCGATCCGAACACTCAACATGTCGAGGCCGCGCTGGGTAGTTTGGAATGCCTCGTCGTCCAGGACTTATTCCTGGTAGAGTCGGCCAAGTTCGCCCACGTGTTTCTGCCCGGAACCTCGTTCCTCGAAAAGGACGGCACGTTCACCAATGCAGAACGGCGCATAAACCGGGTGCGCCCGGTGATGAAGCCCAGGCAGGGCAAAGCCGAGTGGCTGATCACCCAGGAACTCGCGCAGGCACTCGGCTATCCAATGAATTACAACAACGAAGCCGAGATCATGGATGAGATCGCGGCATTGACGCCGGCGTTCACTGGTGTCTCGTTCGACTTCCTCGATCGAGTCGGCAGTGTGCAATGGCCATGCAACGAAAAAGCGCCGATGGGCACGCCCATCATGCATGTCGATAATTTCGTGCGCGGCAAAGGGCTGTTTGTCGAAACTGATTATGTGCCAACACAGGAACGAACCAACAATAAGTTCCCGCTGCTGTTAACGACCGGCCGCATACTGAGCCAGTACAACGTCGGCGCTCAGACGCGGCGAACGGAAAATGTCGTGTGGTACGACGACGACGTGCTCGAGATTCATCCGCACGACGCCGAAACACGCGGCATCAATAACGATGATCGGGTTTCACTGGCAAGCCGTAAAGGTGACATCACACTTCGTGCCACGATCACCGAACGGGTACCGCCAGGCGTCGTTTACACCACATTCCACAACCCCGAGACCGGTGCCAACGTCGTAACAACCGAATACAGTGACTGGGCGACGAACTGCCCTGAATACAAGGTGACAGCAGTGCAGGTCGCGCCGGCCGTACATCGTTCGAAGTGGCAGCACGAATTCGAAGAGCGGGCCCGCAGCCAAGGCAAGATACTCGAGCCGGCCTAGTAGCCAGTCATCGCATTGACGGGACAGGTCCGCCCGGAAATGGAGTGCCACACTTCCAGGCGGACCTGTCCCGTCAACTCACTCGACGTCATGGAAGAGCCACTGCTCCAGCGGCTTCTTGATGAAATTCGCGAAAATCAGGTAGATCGCTACCAGTATCGCTATACCCCAGGGTGGCGAGTACTGGACGATTGGTACGGGCCACATGAATGCCAGTACCATGTTCTTCAGGGACTCGCTCAAAAATCGGAATGGTAATTCGATAAGCTGTTCGGTGAAAAAGTTGACGACGCCGGTACTGGCCATGATTTCCGAAATCAGCGTCGCCGCTTCCAGGTAAACGAAAGTCACGACAAAACCGCATGCATACAGTCCACCACCACGTGCCTTCCACACTTTTCGAAACCACGGCCGCACCGCATGTGCGGTCTTTCGCGGGAATGCTTTCGGTTCTTTGACCAGGGTCTCGCTCAGAGAACCGACAACCCTGGCGCGTTTGCCTATTTTCTCGACATACGAAAGCTTGTCCGGCTGACCTTCTTCGTCAGCCGGATCTTTCGAATCTTTTTGCTTGTTTCGCCGTGACATGTTTCTCCGGCGTTTATTTCTTAGTTTTTATCGAGTTTCGAGAACTTGGAGCCCTCAAGCGTCAGATTATACATCAAGCCTTTCGAACCGAATATGAAACCAACCACAGGATCCTTGATATTGTGCGAATCGATCGTTTTGCCGGCACCCATGTCGATCAGCGCTACCGATCCGTCGACACCGGCCTTCCAGCCTTCGCTGTTCCGGAATTTCTCGAGCGCTTCCTTGGTCATGAACGCGATGACAATCGACTTGGCCTGGGCGCCTAATTGAAAGCCGAACGATCCGCTGGTCGTTCGATAATAATCAACCGTCTGACCCCGGACCCGAAGCGCACCTTCGCCGGTTTCGGCGCCAATTCCGATACCAACTTTGATGACTCTGGGGAAGACCAGAATACCCGCGGCCTGGCCCAGAAACACTTCCGCACCGTTTACTTCCTCTTTGAAGACTATGATGGTCTTGTCCACTTCCACATCAATGCCTGCGGCCGATTTTGCCGATGTTACTGCCGGCATGAAAAGAACAGTCATCGCAATTGTCGAACATAAAATCTGCAGAATCTTTTTCATGACGCGAATATCCCTTAATACAAAATGACCGAAGTTCTTCAGAACCCTGAGTTAATCATAGCCCACACGCGACAGTTTGCACGAGGCTCGCTGAAGCGCACCTGAACAACGTGCTGATGCGTACATAATACGCTGATGCGTGCTGGAAAATATGTCTCTATTTTGCGACGTGATTATTGTGAGGTACGGTCTCCAGGCGGCACCGGCATCAAATTTGGCGGAATCGGCGCCCGCCGTCTGTGTGCCTGCGGCGAATAGTTTTCGGCCAGATAGTCGAGGATTCCGGCTTCGGTAGCCGGATCGAACTGCCACAGGTTTTGTGTCGCCTGCATCCATCGAATGATGTCGAGCCAGGTTTGCCGATCGGCCCTCTGGCTCGTGATGATCTTGTGTGAGTGGCATCCGCCACAGTGTGCGCGCACCATCTCCCATCCTGAGTCTACGATCAGCCCCGTCTGCTCATCGAGTATTTCCGCCGCAGACGCTGGGGTGGCAATAAGAGCCAGCAAGAATAATGGTGTCAGTCGCCGCGTCACGCCGTCACCATGACCGCAATTCGGTGACAGGCGTTGTTCAGGTAGCCGCGCGGGTTCCATCCCGGTATCACGACCGGCTGTGAATCGCCACTCTCGTCCTCGGCACGCGCCCAGATTTCATAGTAACCGGGTTCGGGAAAGTCCACCTCCGCCGACCAGTGCTGCCAGGCCAGACGATTGACGGGCCGCTTGAGTGAGGCTTTTTGCCAGGTCACGCCGAAATTGATGGAGACAAGCATTTTCCTGACGCGCAAATCCCCTGCCCAGGCATGGCCGCGTAACGCCATCGGCTCGCCCAGCGCATACGCTATCCCGGATTTCGGAAAAGTAATCAGCGACTTCACCGGCATGGACTCGATGATGCACATGTCCTCGTCAGCGACTGCCGTACCCGGCGCGACTGGCGAACAGGGCACACGATAGGATTGCCCTGTCATCTTTGGACCATCATGCACCCGGTCCCGAATCAGAATTTTGTTTATCCATTTTCCGCTGACTGAAGCCGGCCAGCCAGAGCAAATCATCCGCAGCGGAAAACCGTGCAACACCGGCAACGGCTCACCGTTCATCGCCCAGACGATTAGCGATTCTTTTTCGAGTGCTTTCGCGACCGGTACGCCACGCGAAATCGGCCGTTTTTTGGGGTCGCCGGACAGGTGACGGTCCGTTCCCTCGTACGCGACATAGACAGCGTCATCGGCGATGCCGCAGTACTCCAGCACGTCGCTCAAACGTACACCCGTCCATTCCGGGCAACCGATTGCCCCCGTGGTCCACTGGTTGCCCCTGGCCGGCGGGAAGAACTCCGACCGGCCATTGCCGCCGCATTCGATCTGCAGTTGCAATGTGTGGTGCCTGAACTTCGATTTGAGCTCCGCCAGTGTGAGACTCTGCGGCTCCAGGCATGATTCGCCTGCGATCTGAAGCGTCCAGTGATCAGGATCGATGCCTTCTGTCGCCGGCACAATACCGTTATTACGAACGAACAGCCGCTCTGCCGGTGTAATTGCATCATCCAGCAGGTGGGCCGGCGTTTCCGCGTTGATCGGCCGGTCGTTGAGGACGATCAACCCGGACTTGCCCTGTATCTCGAACGGCGTATCAGTGTTGGCCAGCGCAGCCGGCATCAGGCCGCCAGGCATGAATCTCGCGAATGGAATCGAGGCGCCCAGCGCTGTCGCCATTGCCGCGAGCCCGCTGCCTTTGATGAAACCGCGGCGCGACACGCCATTTGTCTGCCTGCCCCAGAGTAATTCGTCGGCTCTCACAGGGTCCGCGGCGTACAGGCTGTGAATGCCTTTTTCTTTTTTCACTTTTTGTCCTCGTATCGTGACGCAGCGCTCGAGATGAAGGCCTGCAACACATTGCTCAGAACGTCCTGCAATCGCGATGCACGTTCGTCATCGAATCTGCATGACTCCTCGATCATGTAACTCCGCTGGGCGAGTTCGAGCTGTATCGCATGCACGTCGTTCTCAGGGTCACCATACTGCCTCGTGATGTAGCCGCCTTTGAAACGACCGTCAAGCACCATCGAAAAACCTTCGCCGGCTTCCGCTTCGGTGATCACTGCCTCGATCATGTCGTTCGCACAACTCCGGCCATCGTTCGTACCGAAGTTCAGTTCCGGCAATTCATCATCGAAAAGCAAGGGGACCTTACTCGGGATCGAGTGTGCATCCCACAGCAACGCGTAACCGAAATTCTCCTTGATGTTCTTCAACGAGGACGCAATCCTGTCATGGTAGGGGCGCCAGTAGTTTTCTATTCGATCCCTTTTTTCATCGGCGCTGACATTTTCCCGCGGAAGATAGATATCCTGACCATCAAATGTCTGCTCCGGGCAGAGCCCCGTGACAAACTGGTTTTTGTAAAGAACTTCGTCGGTATGCGAGCGGTTCAGGTCGACGACATACCGCGAATAATTCGCCGCAATCACGCTGGCCCCCAGGGCCTTCGAGAACTCGTAAAGCCTGCATACGTGCCAGTCCGTGTCGGGCAGTTCGCGTGCGTGCCCCGTCATTCGCTCCGCTAGTGCCGGCGGCAGGGCTCGCCCGTCGTGCGGAATACTGATCAGTAACGGCTTCGTACCGGCATGATAATCGAAGCACCCGGTCACGCTTTCGCGCTCGGCAGGATCGACTCAGCAAGGCTGTAAAAGGATCCCCGGTTAATGATCGCAGCGAGTTCCGCAAATTCGTCCGACATCGACCGATCCTCGGTATAAGCTGGTGAAACCTCCCGGATATCGCTGATAACCGATTCAAGTACTTCAGAACTGTTTTGCGGATGATGGAACTCGACACCCTGTGCCGCAGCGAGCAATTCGATCGCGACGATATGCGCAACATTATCAAGCATCGACTGCAGACGCATCGCAGCAAACGTCGCCATGCTCACATGGTCTTCCTGATTCGCAGACGTCGGAATATTGTCGACACAGGCAGGATGGGCAAGCGACTTGTTTTCAGAAGCCAAGGCCGCTGCCGTGACCTGCGCCATCATGAATCCGGAATTCAGGCCGCTTTCCTTCACCAGGAACGCCGGCAGCCCGCTCAGGTGTGAGTCGATGAGCAACGCTATGCGCCGCTCCGACAAGGAGCCGATTTCTGCAATCGCGAGCGCGAGATAGTCCGCGGCCAGTGCCACCGGTTCCGCGTGAAAGTTACCGCCCACCAAAACGGCCTGCGAATCTGCGAATACGAGTGGATTGTCCGTAACCGCGTTTGCCTCGATTTCAAGGACCGTACAAACGTGTCGCAATACGTCGAGGCAGGCGCCGGCGACCTGCGGCTGGCAACGAATCGAGTATGGATCCTGCACCCGGTCACAATCGATATGGGAGGCGCGAATTTCACTACCTTGCATCAATTGCCTTAACACTTTCGCAACATCAATCTGCCCGGCGTGTCCACGCGCGAACTGGATGCGCTCATCAAACGGCATGTCGCTGCCTTTGATTGCGTCGGCAGACAATGCGCCGGCCGTCAGGGCAGCGGCAAGAATATTTTCGGTGCGAAAAACCGCGCTTAGCGCCAGCGCCGTGGAGACCTGGGTGCCGTTTAACAGCGCCAGACCCTCCTTGGGCGCAAGCGATAAAGGCTCGAGGCCGGCAGCCTCCAATGCCTCCAGAGCCGGGACAATGGCGCCATTGACGGAGGCAGAGCCCTCGCCGATCAGGACGCAGGCCATGTGCGCCAGCGGTGCGAGGTCGCCGGAGGCGCCGACAGATCCTTTGCAAGGGATGCAGGGGTAGATCTCCTTGTTAATCAGGTCGCATAGTCTCTCGACCAGCGCCAGGCGCACACCGGAGCAGCCCTGAGCCAGCGCGATCACCTTCATGAGCATGATCAGACGCACGCAACTATCGGGAAGGTCTTCACCAACGCCAACCGCATGTGAGCGCACCAGGTTTTTTTGCAGATGAGCCAGCTCATCGTCGCTGACACGAACCTGTGCCAACTGACCGCATCCCGTATTCACGCCATAGACCTGTTCGCCACCGGCCAGCACCGAAACAATATGCGCGTTCGACGCGGCGATGCGTCGTGCCGCCGACTTGCCGATGGTCACACTCGTCGGTGATTGCCAGGCGGCACGGAGGTCCGCCAGCGAGATTACTTGACCGTCGATATGCAATTTCATCATTCGTACCTTGTCAGGAGTTTGAAGCAATCATCGGCAGGTTCAGGCCGTGCTCCTTCGCACAGTTGATGGCTTCTTCGTAACCCGCATCGGCATGACGCATCACGCCGCTTGCCGGATCGTTCCAGAGCACCCGGCTGATTCTTGCATCAGCTTCCACACTGCCATCGCAAACGATGACCAGACCGGCGTGTTGCGAATACCCCATGCCAACGCCACCGCCGTGGTGCAGCGATACCCAGGTCGCGCCACTGGCCGTGTTCAGCAACGCATTCAGCATCGGCCAATCGGAAACTGCGTCCGAACCATCACGCATGGCTTCTGTTTCACGATTCGGGCTGGCAACGGAGCCGCTGTCGAGGTGATCGCGACCTATTACGACCGGAGCCTTGAGTTCGCCGCTTCTGACCATCTCGTTGAATGCAAGGCCGAGCCGGTCCCGCTGCCCGAGCCCTACCCAGCAGATCCTGGCCGGTAAACCCTGAAAATGAATCCTGTCCCGGGCCGCATCGAGCCAATTGTGCAGGCGCGCATCATCGGGAATCAGCTCTTTGACCTTCGCGTCCGTCTTGTAAATATCGTCGGGATCGCCCGATAACGCGACCCAGCGGAACGGACCAATACCTTTACAGAACAATGGCCGTACATAAGCCGGCACGAAGCCCGGAAAATCGAATGCGTCTTCCACGCCCTCGTCAAACGCAACTTGCCGGATGTTGTTGCCGTAATCGAAAGTCGGGATTCCCTGCTTGTGAAACTCGAGCATTGCCTTGACGTGCACTGCCATCGATTTGACCGCCGCTGCCACAACTGCGTCGGGATCGGTCTTGCGGCGCTCCTCCCACTCTTCGACGGTCCAGCCTGCCGGCAGATAGCCGTTCGCAGGATCGTGCGCCGATGTCTGATCTGTAACGGCGTCGGGCTTTATGCCTCGCTTTACCAGTTCGGGCAGGATCTCCGCCGCGTTACCCAGGACAGCTACCGAAACCGCTTTTTTTTCTTGAACAGCCTGCTCGAGGATCGCCAGTGCATCGTCAAGCTTGTCGGCCGAAGTATCGAGATATCCCGAGCGCAAGCGCATTTGGATGCGGTCGGACTGACATTCGACAGCAAGCATCGACGCACCCGCCATTGTTGCGGCCAGCGGTTGAGCGCCCCCCATCCCTCCGAGCCCCGCGGTCAGTATCCACTTGCCTGCGAGATCGCCACCGTAATGTTGCCGGCCCATCTCGGCGAAGGTCTCGTACGTGCCCTGCACGATTCCCTGACTGCCGATGTAAATCCACGAACCGGCTGTCATCTGACCGAACATCATCAGCCCCTTCTTGTCGAGCTCGCGAAACTTTTCCCAGTTGGCCCATGCCGGAACGAGATTGGAATTCGCGATCAGGACGCGCGGCGCATCTTTGTGCGTCTCGAATACGCCGACTGGTTTTCCGGATTGCACCAGAAGCGTCTGGTTGTCTTCGAGTTCGCTCAGTGTTTTGACGATCGCATCAAAACATTCCCAGTTTCTCGCTGCCTTGCCAATGCCGCCATATACGACAAGCTCTTCCGGGCGCTCGGCAACATCCGGATCGAGGTTATTCATGATCATTCGCAACGGCGCTTCCGTAAGCCAGCTTTTTGCCCGCAGTTTTGTTCCGGTCGGCGCCTTTATCGTCCGCCTTGTCCTTTTGTTCATTTCTGTAATTTCCCCAGCTCGATGACATCGGCTGTTGTTGGATTACTCTTCTTTGTTCCCGGCGGTGCGTAGTGCCCCGTAAGTTCGAAGCGGCTGCCCGGATGGTGCAAGCGGGCGAAGCTGACCGGTCTGCCGTGTGCCCAGGTGCGCCGGAGTACGAGCAGGCAGGGTTCCTGATCGTCTATCCCCAGGCGTTCGCGGACGGCCTTGCCCGGCATCGTTGCGCGGACAACATGCTCGGCTTCCTGCAGCGGCGAGATTCCGCTCAGCCACGCGCTTGGCGTGATTTTCGTGAAATCCTGCTGGAGACAATCAGGCGCAAATTCTTCGACGACATAACGGTCTTCGAGTTGAATCGGCACGCCGTTTTCCCGGTGCACGACCAACACGTGAAATACGTCGCTACCTGCCGCCGCCTGCAGTGCTTCCCGGATTTCAGCGCTTGCGTGCCGACGTTCCTGTTTATGGACGATCGCCGAGTATGTGTGTCCTCGTCGCTCGATTTCATCGGCGATATTTCGAACTTCAAGAACATGCGATGCGGCTTTCAGATCCGTCACAAAGGTGCCAATTCCGGCGACACGATCAACGTATCCTTCATCCGTTAGTTCCCGCAAAGCGCGGTTGGCTGTCATGCGCGATACATTCATCGCATTGACGAGTTCATTTTCGGAGGGCACGCGGTCGCGCGGCTGAAGCTCGCCCGACATGATTCGGCCGATGATCATCTCCTTCAGCTGCTGATAGCGGGGTTTCTCCTGAGACGTCATCGAGTGCCTGCCCCCGTTGTCCGGAGCGCCTCGACGACGCGCCCGTAGTCCTTTCGCGCGCCGTCCTCACTGACATGTCGACCTTCGAGGACGCGCCATTCGCCGTGGACCATGACGCGCTCGACCGGCACACGGTACCCGGCAAAGACAAGGGCATCCATCAGTGTGTCTGCTTCATGACCGAGGAGCATCGGGTCTGTGTCATCGAGCACAAGCAGATCAGCCATAGCGCCCGGTTCGAGTCTGCCTGTCTCCTGACCGCAGGCCCGGGGCCCACCGGTCGCAACCCGGTTAATAAGTGCGTAACCGGTGTGCTCGCCACAAGCTACCGAGATGTTTCGCGACTGTGCGATGAGTCGCTGGCCATACTCAAGCCAGCGCAGCTCTTCGAACGGGTCGATGGTGACGTGACTGTCCGAGCCAATGGCAATGCTACCGCCTTCATTGAGGTACGCCTCCAGCGGAAAAATGCCGTCACCAAGATTGGCCTCGGTGCTTGGACAGAGACAGACGACTGCCCCGGACCTGGCGATCGCCGATATCTCGTCCGGTTCGAGATGGGTCGCGTGCACCAGACACCAGTTAGTATCGACGTCGCAACGATCCAGCAGCCAGCGTGCAGGCCTCGTTTTGTAATGCACGAGACAATCGTCCACTTCACGCTGCTGCTCGGCAAGGTGAATATGCAGGGGGACGCCTTCAGCGCTTGCAAGCTCTGCAATCCGGTCGATCGACTCTTTTGTCACGGCCCGCAAACTGTGGACGCCGACACCGACGGTACTGCGCTCGCCAATGAGATCTTTTGCGGTTTCATAAAGAGAGACGAAATCATCGAACGCTTTGACAAAAAGACCCTGCACATCGTCAGGCTTTGGACTGTCGAATCCCGCCCGTTCGTAGAGAATCGGGACGAGTGTCAGGCGGATGCCGGCTTCTTCGGCTGCCGAGATGATCGCTGCGATCATGGCATCAGTAGAACCTGAGTCCCCTGCCGTTTGATGCAGGTAATGAAATTCGGCAACGGTCGTATAACCTGCCGCCAGCATTTCCGTATAAACCTGCCTGGCGATGACTCTCATCGTGTCAGGATCGATCGCGTTTGCCAGACGATACATCTCATGACGCCAGGTCCAGAAATTGTCTTCGCCGGCCGGTGAGCGCCGCTCGGTGCGACCGACGAGCGCCCTTTGAAAAGCGTGGCTGTGGGCGTTGCAAATACCGGGAATTACTATGCCGGCGTCGAACTCGTCGTCCATGAAGCTCGCCCCCCGATCCACGGACTCGATCCGGCCAGCCGAAATCTCAAAACGAACATCTTCGGCCCAGCCGCTTGGGAGCAACGCTTTTCTGGCGTAAAGTGAGCTCATGCACCAATTCTCGCAGGTTGTATATACAGGCTAGTGCATGCTACCGTTTATTGCAATCCGCGCAGACCCCCATTGCGTGAACATGAATTAGGACGGCTTATGCCCTCATGGGACCTACTACTGACGAACACCCGCATCGCGACGATGCAAGAAAGTGATGTCGCGTACGGTGTCATTGAGAATGGCGCGCTCGGCGTCGCGGACGGCAAAATCGCCTGGGTTGGGCCGGAATCGGAACTGCCCTCCAGCATCAATTGCAGGACCCTGTCGCTCCAAAACCGATGGCTGACGCCCGCATTAATTGACTGTCATACCCATGTGGTATTCGGTGGCAATCGCGCGGAAGAATTCGAGCAAAGACTCATGGGTGTGTCGTACGAGGAAATTGCAAAAGCAGGCGGCGGCATTTTGTCGACCGTCAATGAAACACGCAGCGCCAGTTCGGATGAACTCGCAAACTCGGCCGTCGTACGATTAAATTCGCTTGCCCGTGAAGGTGTGGCAACAGTCGAGATCAAATCAGGGTACGGACTGGATGTCGAAAACGAACTCAAGATGCTGCGCGTCGCACGTTCGCTGGCAGGATCATCCGGCATTTCGACGTCGACATCGTTTCTAGGTGCGCATACGGTACCGGCGGAATTTACAGGCAAGGCAGATCAATACATCAAGATGTTATGCGAGGAAGCTCTGCCGCGAGCAGTCGACGAAGGGCTCGTCGATGCTGTTGATGCCTACTGCGAGGGAATTGCTTTTTCAACAGATCAGATTGCGCGACTGTTCGAAACGGCTCAGTCGCTGAACCTGCCCGTGAAACTGCATGCGGATCAGTTGTCCGACAGCGGTGGTGCTGAACTCGCCGCAAGCTTCCACGCGTTGTCGGCAGATCACCTCGAATACACGTCGAAAGAAGGCGTAAGCGCACTCGCCGCGGCGGGCAGTGTTGCCGTTCTGCTACCGGGCGCTTTCCTGACGCTCGGCCAGGCGCAGCTGCCGCCTGTCGACAGATTAAGGGAAGAGCAAGTGCCGATTGCCGTTGCCACCGATTGCAATCCCGGTACATCGCCGGTTTGCTCGCTTCGATCGGCGATGAATCTTGCAACATCACTCTTCAAACTGACACCCGAGGAATGTCTTGCCGGGACGACCAGAGAAGCTGCTCGCGCCCTGGGTCTTCTGCACGATCGCGGCACACTTGAGACAGGCAAACGTGCCGATATCGCGGTATGGAACATCGGTCACCCCAGGGAATTGACTTACTGGCTTGGACTAAACGAGCTATCGGACCTCTTCATAGACGGGCGCGAAATCTTTCGCTCGTAAGGTGCCGGCACCACGCTATTCTGATTCCGAGCGGATCGCCGACACGCTCGCGTAGGTAGAAACACAGTAAGGCACACAGTACGTCAGTGATATTTTCCACAGCGCTTCTACCGGCACGGTCCCGGCCAATAGTAAATCACCCTGATTGATTGCAACGAGTATCGTGCCGACAATGCCGCCGACCCTCAATCCGCGCAGCACAACGTCTTTTCGCACTGCGATTTTCAGCCATGATGTCATTGCATGTTCTTCTTACGAAGCGTGGTCTCTGGACTCGGATCAGGGCCGCAACTTTGCTGCGCACTCTTTGCTAGTGGTCCAACTAATGTCACGGTGACAATTCTGAATGAATACCGGCCTCGCGAGCAAGCGTAGATTTGTACTGGTTCTCGGTCTCCTGACCGGGATTGCGGCGGTAACGATCGATATGAGCCTGCCCGCTTTTCCGGCGATGGTTCGCGACCTTGCGACCAGTATGTCCACCGGGCAGCTGGTTGTCGGTTTGTTTGTGGCCGGAATTGGAATCGGCCAGATTCCCGCCGGACTAATATCGGACCGTATCGGAAGAATGCCTGTCTTGTACAGCGGCATTGGCATTTTCACGATTGCCGGCATCGTTTGCGCCAGCACAGACAGCATCGAGCTCCTGCTCCTGTCGCGGTTTATCCAGGGGCTTGGTGGCTCAGTCGGCATTGTGGTGTCCAGGGCGATCATCCGTGATATATCGAGTGGCGTCGAGGCGGCCAGGCTGATGTCAGTGATGGTGATGATCTTTACCGCCGCACCGATGCTGGCCCCGATAGTTGGTGGTTTTCTCGTTTTTCAGTGGGGATGGCGGGCCCCATTTGTAGCCGTCGCGGTATTTGGCGCATTGACTTTCCTGGGTGTGAATACTGCCCTCCAGGAAACGCACACACCGACCCGGCGGGAACATCCGATACGTCAACTGTCATTGAGTATTAAGGAATTCTTCGTCCACCGCAGAAGCAGATTCGGTTTGTTACTCGTGATTTTGCCGGCAGCAGGTTTCATCGCGATGATCACAGCATCATCCGCGATCGTCATAGAAATATACGGTTTCCCGGTGCAGGCTTTTGGATTTTTGTTCGCAATATGGGGATTTTCCATCCTGGCGGCGTCAGTGATTAGCCGCCACCTGGTTCTCGACCACGGCGTAATGCGCATGATTGGTTTGGGCGCAATTCTGATTGGCGCTGCATCCCTGCAGTTGCTGATTATTGCCTGGCTCGGGCAGGTGAGCATCTGGTGGTTATGGGGCAACATTTGCCTGTTCATGTTCGGCGTAGGTTTTCTGATGCCCAACGCGACTGCGCTTGCCCTCGATCCTGTACCTCAGATAGCCGGCGTCGCCGCGTCAATCATCGGCACGATGCAAAGCATTTCAAGCACCGCCGGCTCCTTGCTCAGTAGCAGCATGTACGATGGCACGATTCGTAACGTGGCAATCATCATGGGGACCGCCGGTGTTGCAACTACGGTAACGTTCCTGTTGCGTTCCTTTATTCTCGGGTCAGAGGAAGTTGTTTGGCCAGATCTTTGACGGCCACATGCGAGCGACCGGGCTATCGTCGAAACCGAGTCCTTCGTTCGCTTGTGTGCAGTTTCGAGCGATGATGACTCCAAAGTGGCGCAATATTCAGGCTACTCCAGTTCAGTGACGATATCGCTGACATCTTTTCTCGACTGGATCGGTATGGTTTTCGGAAAACCGTATCGCAAGACACCGACAACCAACTCCTGCTCTTGATCGGCACCGAGCATGTCGAAAAACCGTTCGTCCTCTACAATTGCGCCCGTGGCCCACTTCGAACCGACGCCTGCCTCCGACAAATACAACATCAGATTCTGCATCGCACAGCAGCAGCTCGCGTAGTCTTCCCTTTGCAACACCTCGTCCTCTGATCTTCTGCAGGTAACAACGAGCCAGCCGGGTATTTCTGTCGCCGCTTTTGCCTTGAAATCGGCTCTTTTCACGTCTTTTTTGTCAGCCGTAATCTGGCGAATGAGTTCGACGTTTGCCTTCATTGCGTTTTCGCCCAGTAGATAGAAATGCCAGGGCTCTGTGACGTGATGGTTCGGCGCCCAGCGTGCAACTTCTATCGCGTCGAGAATCACTTGCCGGCTTACGGGTGTTTGCAGAAACAACTTTATGGTTCGCCGGCCGCGGATGCGTTCCGCGAGTCGGCGCAGGTCCTGTCGCAGATCTTTACCGGCAGTCATTTTCACGAGGCACGCTCGATGATCATCGCTATCCCCTGCCCCACGCCGATGCACATCGTGCAGAGCGCGTATCGACCAGCCGTTCGCTGCAGTTGATACGCAGCCGTTGTGACCAGTCGCGCCCCCGACATCCCCAGCGGGTGACCCAATGCGATGGCACCACCGTTGGGATTTACATTTTCTGCGTCATCGGCAATACCAAGCTCCCGCAGCACAGCAAGCCCCTGGGCCGCAAATGCTTCGTTCAACTCGATAACATCCATTTGCTCAATCGTCAGGCCCGCGAGCCCGAGGACCTTGCGCGACGCCGGAACCGGGCCGATCCCCATAACGCGTGGTTCGACGCCCGCCGAGGCCCAGGTCAGTATCTTTGCCATCGGTGCCAGTCCGTATTCGCTGACAGCATCGTCGGAGGCAACCAGTAATGCACAGGCCCCGTCGTTGATCCCCGATGCGTTGCCGGCCGTTATCGTGCCGTCCTTCCGGACAATCGGCCGCAATTTCCAAGGCCCTCAATGGTCGAGTCCGCGCGCGGGTGCTCGTCCGTATCGACAAGCACCGGGTCGCCACGTCGCTGCGGAACTGAAACCTGCGTAATCTCATCTTTCAGACGCCCGGTCGAGATCGCATCCGCGGCTTTCTGCTGGCTGCGGAATGCAAACCGATCCTGGTCTTCACGGGAGACATCGTAGTCACGGGAAACGTTCTCAGCCGTCTCAGACATGGAATCAACGCCGTACTGTTCCTCGAGTTTCCTGTTGACGAATCGCCAGCCCAGTGTCGTGTCGTAGATCTCCGCGTTCCGGTCGAAGGCCATAGTCGATTTTGCAATGACGAATGGCGCACGCGACATCGACTCGACGCCACCGGCAAGCACGATGTTTGCGTCACCAGCTTTGATTGCGTGCGCCGCGTTGCCGACCGCGTTCATACCTGAGCCACAGAGCCGGTTGATGGTCGCAGCAGGTACGGACGCCGGTAGGCCGGCAAGTAACAAAGACATGCGGGCGACATTACGATTGTCTTCGCCGGCCTGGTTGGCGCAGCCGTAGATGACGTCGTCGATCGCCTCAGCCGGCAAACTTTGATTCCGTTCGATGAGCGCCCGAAGAGGAATTGCCCCGAGGTCGTCGGTCCGCAGCGACGACAACATCCCGCCGTATCGTCCAATTGGCGTTCGAACGGCATCACAAATCCAGGCTTCCGGCATAATCACTTCCCCATTACTATTCGACAGGCGCTACGGCAGCATCGGCCGCGGCAGCAGCACGATGGTATGACCGACCGAGGTACACGCCGACTACTGCCCAGACTGTTGCAATGCCCGCACCGATCGCTGCGACCGCGCCAAGCCCCAATCCCAAGCCGGCCGTTAATGCCGTGAAGCCCCATGCAGTCATCATGTCACCACCGCGATAGACGACGATATCGATAACCGGCTTCGCCTTGAATCGCGTCTCCCTGTCGACAACCGTAAACAACATCTCCCGGCCCGGCCTCGTGATCGCGTAGTTGCCGGCGCGACGCACGATTTGCAGCCCGGCCACAACAGCAATGACAGGCGCGATAGCAACGATTAGTAATCCGAAAACGATCAGTACGGGGATCAGCGCAAGTGTAACTGACATGCCAAACTTCGTCGCGAGCCGGCCGGTCGCGAAAACTGCTGTGACAATTGCGAGCGAATTGACGGCAAGGTCGATCCCGCCCCAGATCTGCGTTCTTACATCACGATCAACATCGACCAGCAGATTCTTGATCTCAAAATAGACAAACGTGCTGATCGCGACGTATAGCAGGATGAAGAGCCCGATGCCGAGCAAAAAGGGCTTGCGAAGAAACAAATCGAATCCCGCGAACGGATTCTTGCCAATTGCCTGCTGCGCACTCAGATCCGCATGCACATCCTCGTTACCGAGTTCGGTGACTTTAAGCTTCTCCAACTCCCTGATAATCACGATCGGGATCAACAGCATCACTGCTGCGATCAACATCAGATTAGTCGCCCCCAGGCTGTCGGCAAAAAAAGTCGGAATCGTCGGGCCGACAATAGCGCCGGTGCTGGCGCCCGTCGCAATAATTCCGAAGAGGCGCGGCGCCTGATCCCTGGAAAACAAATCCGACATGAAGCTCCAGAACACCGAAACATGAAACAGACTGAAGACGCTAAGCCAGACATAGAAAAACTTATCGATATAGGTCGGGTTTTCCACAAACGACGACCCGAAATAAAAGACAAAGAACGAAAACGAGAAGAACGCATAAACGCTGGGGACCAGGTTCTTGAACTGAACCCTGGAAATGACCGCACCATAAACGCTGACAGCAACAAAGCTGAAAACGAAAGTCGAAGTCCAGAGCCAGCTTAGCTCGGCATCGCTCCAGTCGCTGGACAACGCGTCACGTACCGGACGCAAAATAAAGTACGCGGCCATCAACGTAAACACGAACAGGAACGACAATATCGTCGCCCTGAGTTCGTTTGCTTCGATCTTGGTGGCCGCCTTGATTATTCGTGCTATCGGGCCGTTGTTGTCATGCGTCCCGTTCGTCGCCATATGCCGGTTGCCTCCGAATACCGGTCACCGAAGCCGCATCATAAACGCAAAATGGGCGCTGACCCCTTTTTTCGGTACCACGATCAAGAACGTGGATTGGGAGGCTTGTCTCAGAGACCGTGGCCCGCAGGGATGCGGGCCCCGAGCCTACATGGACGTACTTGCGGCGCGTCCCTGAGACAAGCCTTGCAATCCATGGAATTTCGTTAATTCGACAGGAGTTTGTCTGCCGCTTCTTTCAGCGCCTCTGCGGATAGCCGCACTTTATAATTTGGATTGGCATAAACAAACGATATTTCACCGGACGCATCTATGACATAAACAGAAGGCACTGCAAGTGCCCGATAGTTGCTGATCGATGACTCGTCGTAGTCGCGACCCTTGTCGTCCAAATAGTCGACGAGCCGATCGGCAACAGTGAAGGCAGTACCAAAAGCTCGTGCGGCATTGATATCAGCGTCCGACAGGATGACGTAGTCCAGTCCGTCAATATCCTCCTGTGTTTCCATTTTCAGGCTGGAATAAAGCTGGTCCGGGCGATCGTTACTCAGAAAAAGCACATCGAAACCGTTTGTTCTTATTTCCGGGATCACGTGCCTGAGTTCGGACAGGTGCATATTGCAGTACGGGCACCAGCCGCCACGGAATGAAATCAAAATGGTCGGACGTTCCAGATTATCCGGATCGAAATGATAAGGATTGCCCTCGACAGTGCGCACGGTGAATGCCGGTGCTCGATCGCCAGCCTGCAAAGGCGATATATCTTCCGCCTTCGACGGCAAGGTAAAATTGTCGGCAGCGCTTCCCTGTCTGCAGACCGAGACGATCAGCGAAGCGATCAACAGCACGGCAAACGTTGCGCGAGTGACATTTTGGGTGACTGACATTTCAAATACTCCAGGGGACTGTCGATCTGACCGGCAGTGTGCCCCTTTTATTACGGCGGAGCCCCTGTTTACTCGTGTCGCAGGGCGTCGATAGGGTCGAGATTCGCTGCCCTTTTCGCCGGCATGATGCCGAAGAAGAGTCCGACTGCAGCACTGAATATGAAGGCCGTGAGCACCGAACCCGATGTCACCACGGTCTGCCATCCGGCAAATTCGGCAGCAAACATCGCGGCGCCTGCCCCGACCGCAAGACCCAGGGCACCTCCGATCAGACAGAGGGTCATCGACTCGACCAGGAATTGCAAAAGAATATTGCCCTTTGTCGCTCCCAGCGCCTTGCGAATGCCGATTTCCCGTGTTCTCTCCGTGACCGTAACCAACATGATGTTCATGATGCCTATGCCACCGACGAGCAGGCTTACGCCGGCAATGCCTGCCAGCAAATAGGTAAATACTTCTGTCGCTTCCTGTCGCGCTTCAAAGAATTGCTTGCGATCGTGAATTGCAAAATCATTGTCCTTGCCCGGTAAAATCCCGTGCTCGCGACGTAACACGCGTTCGATATCGACCATCGCCAATTCAACACTCGAACCAGGCGCCACCTTCGCGCTGATCGTCTCCACTTTGTCGGTGCCGGTTACGCGGAACTGTGCCGTTCTGAGAGGAATCCAGATGTCATCATCAGGATTTCTCCAGCCCGTTGTGCCCTTCGCCTCGAGGACCCCGATCACTTCAAAGTTGATCGAGCGTATTGCGATAGTGCGACCGAGGATACCGGTCGCATCGGTATCCAGCATCCCGGGTATTTCGTTGCCTACGACAGCCACCCGTTTCCTGCTCGAATCGTGTGACGCTGTAAACATTTGCCCGAGCGAGATATCAAATCCATGGAAGCTCGGATAGTTTGGCGTGGTGCCCAGTATATTGACGTTGATATTGCGGTTGCCGTATTTGACCTGGTACCGCTCGCTGATTTCCGGTACGAACGCTTCGACGTGTCGGGATCCACGTACCAGAGCAGCTGCATCGTCCGTTGTCAGTGTCCGCAAGTTCCTTGCGACGCCGTGATTGAACCAACTGCCGGCAGCAATTGACAGGATGTCGCCGCCAAGTGCTTCCATCTGCTCATCGATCGCGCGCTGCGCCCCGGTGCCGAGTGCGACCATCGTAATGACGGCCGCGACACCGATGATAATGCCAAGCATCGTCAATGCCGCACGGAACAGATTGCCACGAATCGATTGGAGCGCAATCCAGAATGTTTCTGACATCAGCACAGGTTCGGTATTCCTCTCACTTGCGCTTCGCGATGCCGGGCACGCCACCGATGCGGCGTGAGATAAAGCGCTGCAACTGTTCCTGAGTCTCGACCAGGTGTGCGCTGGGCAACAACAATACTTTGTCGGTCGCGTCAAGGCCGGAGATGATCTCTACGCGGTCGAGATCGGTCAGCCCTGCGCGCACGTTTACAATTTGCGATTCACCGTCATCATCGACAACGACCCAGAAGTTACCGCCGAACCGATAGTCGGTTGCCGAAGACTTGTCACCCGCCGGCCCGTGCCCGGGCGACCCGCCTGTACTTTGAAACACACGCTGCATGAGCTGTTGCTCGCCTGGACTCATGGTCTGGCCGCTACGACGCTTCGCCATGAGCTCACGAACTTTTTCGGGCTCGACGCCCGGCGGCAACTGGATCGTACGGCCGCCCATCGCTATTGTTGCCGCGGCATCCGTGCTTTGTGAGTCTTCTTTGGATCCGCCAGGGTCGAGTTGGGCTCGCAAGGCCGACTCGCTCATACCCAGAATCCCGGCGGTGGCGACCACATCACGCTCCGTACGCAATGCGATCACGGGAACTGTCAGCACGTTGTCGCTTCTGGCAACCGATACTTCGATCTCGGCGTTCATCCCCGGCAACAGAAGCCCTTCGGGGTTTTGCAGCGAGATAAGAACCGCGAACATCGTGACATTCTGCTCGACCACGGCTTGCGGCTCGATCTTCGTCACTTCTCCACCGAACGGCTGGTTCGGATAGGCCGCAACTGTGACGCTGGCAGTCATACCTAGCCTGACCTTGCCAATATCTGTCTCGTCGACCAGCGCACGAATCCGGACGGCGCTCAGATCCGCCATTGTCAGCAACAGCGTTCCGCCACCGAAGTCCTGCGTGGGTGAAGAAATTACCTGACCTTTTTCGACTGGCTTCGCGAGAATCGTTCCTGACACCGGTGCCCGAATATCGGTGTCTTCCACGGCGATCCGGGCGTTCTCGACTGCGACTGTGGCGCTCACAACCTGTGCCTCGGCATTCGCCAGCTCCAACGCCGCCGCTTCGTGATCCGATTCAGTATATGTGCCTTTCTTCAGGAGGGATTTGGCACGCTCCATCTGGGTTTCGGATATCGTACGCCGGGAATGGGCCGCTTTTAGTTCCGCCTCGGCCTGGGCCAGACGATTTCTGACCGTTCTTGGATCAATGTGAACGAGCAGGTCGCTCGCTTCGACGTAGTCACCGATTTCCACAAGCAACTCGAGCACCTCGCCCGACGCTTTGGATTTCACCTCGACAACCGCCAGGGGCTCAACGATGCCCGACGAGTCGACGCTGACCTCAATAGACCGCCGTTCGACAGATGCCGATTCATAAATCAGCGTATCGATTTTTTCTTCGCCGCACGCGACAAGTAATAGCCCGCATAACGCAATAACTATTGACTTCATTTGTTCTCTTCCACTACCGAGTCGCTGACGACTTTGCCATCGCTGAGGCGAATGCTGCGCTTCGCATGGTTGGCAACATGTTCTTCGTGCGTAACAAGTATCAGCGTATTGCCCGCTTCATGGAGCTGATCAAACAGGCTCATAATTTCATCTCCGGTGTTCGAGTCCAGATTGCCTGTCGGTTCATCCGCGAGCAGTATGCTTGGATTGGTTACGAGTGCTCTCGCAATCGCAACCCGTTGTCGCTGACCGCCCGACATTTCCGACGGGCGGTGGCGCATCCTGTCCGCAAGGCCAACTGTCTCCAGAGCATGCGCTGCCCTTTCGTGTCTGTCTTTGCGGCGCAGTCCCGCATATATAAGTGGCACCTCGACATTACTCAACGCCGTCATCCGTGACAGGAGATTGAAGGTCTGGAAAACAAATCCGATCTCCTTGTTCCTCGCTCTGGCGAGTTGATGATCGTTCATCGCCGACACCGGCTGGCCGTTGAGCCAGTATTGCCCATCTGTCGGTGTGTCCAGGCAGCCGATGACATTCATCAAAGTCGATTTCCCGGAGCCGGACGGACCCATGATCGCCGCGTATTCGTTTGTCTCTATGCTGAGAGACACGTTATCCAGGGCACGAATGGTCTCCTCGCCCATTTGATAGAAGCGCTCGATATTTTGCAGCCGAATCACCGGGTTCCGGCCGTCGGCATTTGCTAAGGATTCGCCGGTCAAGATGCTGCCTTTATTTCGCTCTTGTGTTGCCGGGCGCTCGATATTAGCCCGATTATTGCACCAGTATGCCGGGCTTTTGGAACCGCACACGAACAGACAGCAAAGAAATGTTAAGGGCCGCCGCGGGGACCGGCGCCAGACGGGAGTTACCGGGGGGCCATTCAGCCGGCTTTTTCGAGCAAGTCGGTATCTGAAACGTCTGAAACGCCGCGGCAGCGGGCTTTTGCCCGGTACATCGCTTCGTCTGCGGCGCGCAACAGACCGGTCAGGGTGCTGGCATGCTCCGGGTACAATGCCAGTCCGATGCTTGCGGCACAGTGGTGCGTCTCGGCGCCGACACTGTAGGGCTCTTCCAGACGCCTGGTCAGCCTGGCCGCGAGCTTCCCGGCAACTTCAGGCGTCACATTCGAAACCAGAGCAACGAACTCGTCACCACCCGGACGGCCGATGATGTCGTGGGTCCGGAGGCTCGTTTGCAGGCGTTCTGCAGCGATCGTCAATATCTGGTCGCCTACCTCGTGGCCGCACTTGTCGTTTATCTGTTTGAAATCGTTCAGATCGATGTATAACAACGCACCGGTCGCATTGTCATCGCTGTTCGACAGCCTCTTTGCCGCGTCCCGTTCAAACCCGCGCCGATTCAATACGCCGGTCAGTGGGTCCAGCCAGGCGATGGACTCCATGTGTATTTCTCTTGCCTTTTCGAGCCGTCATGTCGAAAAGGGAAACCGCGACATCGTCGCCCACCGGGCTCACCGATAAGACGCAGCCACTCCTGACTCGAATCGGTACCAACCCTGACCTCCGTGTCTATTACCTCCCCGCTCTCCGCCGCTGCCAGGAATCGCTCGAACAAGTCCGCAGAATCGCGCGCGTCCATCCCGCTGGAGGCGAGATTCATTATTCCGCCGGCTGTCAGTCCAATCATGTCCTCCCGGCTGGTCTTCAGGTATCGCGCCGCGGCAGCGTTCGAAAAAATGCAGCGGAGTGACCTTTCTGCGCCCTCGCCAAACCAGCGCATCCGAATGCTGCCATTGACCGAATGATTTACCAGCGTGCGCTGCAGCATTTCGCTGCCGCCAATTTCTTTTTGCGCTTTCTCAACATCGCTAACGTCGTGAAACATCAAGACACGCCCCGGTCGGGCGGCCGCTTTAGTCGATATCGGCGATACCTGCACGTGCAAGTAACGCCCCGTATCCGTCAGCATTTTCTGCGACTTGCCGGTATCGAGCGCCTTGTGAATCTCCGGGATCTCTTTTCCAAACACAGAATCAAGCGACTCGCGCAGCGCCTCGGATTCCGAAACGTTGAGCATTAACTCGGCGCCACGATTCAAGCCAATGATGCGTTCCTTGTCGTCGACGATGACAACCGGGTCCTGCATATTTTGAAAAACGGTCTCATACGCCATCGGCGAGAATTCGATAATCTGCTCGCCGATTACGAGCCAGGCATAGATCGGCAACATTGCCGCGAAAACAATCGGCACCGTGGAAATTGTATTGGGGCCCTAAGCCGAAGTCATAAGCGGCAATTGCAATCGCAGGAGCAAACGCGGCACCGGCCAATATGAACAGCCCGCGACGGTTTGCCGGCGCGACGCCAGAACTGTGCATGACCAGTGTCACGATACCAAGGCCGACAATTGCGTAGGTGTACGGCGCATGTAGCAACAGAAACCACGGTCCCCATTTGGCCGGACGGGTAAGGAATTCACCCACCTCGTTCGTAGCTGGCAAATACCACATGAATTCGTGCATGACATTTGTTGCGGCGACCAGGACCGACAGAATTGGCACAATCAAAAGTGCGGCGATGGTAGTCCTGGATGTCTCGGCACCCGTGTATTCACGAAAACAGACAAGGAGCGCGACAGGTACCAGGGCAGTGCCGAGGAAATGGCCCATCCGACCGATGGAGAATACAAGATAGGTCGATGCCATTAACTCGATAGCGCCGCCCAGAACCCAGATACCGATGATGATGAACGTTGCGCCGACCAGAATATTGCCAACCTCACGCTTGCCGCCAATGAAGCGCATTCCCAGCAGCGCATAACAGACGGCGCTGATACAAAGCAGAACTGACAGAACAACTTCCAGGTTCATGGTAGTAATCGCGTGTTCTTGGGGCCCAAACGCAGGAATATGTGGCATTGTACTGAGCGCAAGCCTTTGATTCTGGGAACTGTTCCACAGCTTTTCGCCACTTCAACAGCTGCTGTGGTCGATTTTTCTCAGACTTTGGTCGAAACGCTCCCCCGCATGCCGCGTACGGCAGGCTAAGTCCCTGTTTTTGGGTGAATTCACGGTATTGTGTGACGCATTCACTGGCCACCCGAACAGCTCCTCGCCGCAGCACTCCCATTGGGCGTCCGTGCTGACGGGCGATGTCTTATACAGACAGCTTATTCTCTGGTCAGGCCAGGCCCGCCTCAAACGACGCCCAGTCCGGAACATCATCCTTGTCGAGCCTGGGCAACTCCGCCCGAATCAAATTGGGATACTTCCTTGCGCCACCGCAATTAAACAAGACCACGCGTTCGTCTGGTGTAAGCCAGCCCGAGCTCAAGAGACTTTCGGCTGCACCGATACAGGCAGCTGATTCGGGGCCGATAGAGATTCCCTCGGCCTCGGTGCCAAGGCGCATCCACTCTGAAATTCGTTCTTCCGATACCGCGACAGCGCAACCGTCGCTTTCCCTGATAGCGTCGAGAATCATGAAGTCACCGACGGCAGCCGGTACCCGCAGACCCAAAGCGATCGTGGTTGCGTCTTCGAATGGCTCCGCAAACTTTTCTCCTCGATCGAAGGCCCTGACAATCGGGCAACAGCCGTCCGACTGAACCGCGACCATGCGCGGCATGCGCTCGCCAGCCAGCCAACCGAGCTCATCAAGTTCCTGGAAAGCCTTCCACATGCCGATCAGGCCGGTGCCTCCACCGGTCGGATAAAGAATGACATCGGGAAGCGACCAGTCGAGCTGTTCGGCCAGTTCGAGGCCCATCGTCTTCTTGCCTTCGATGCGATAGGGCTCTTTCAAGGTAGAGAAGTCGAACCAACCCATCGCCTCGCGGCCATCGAGAACAATCTTCGCGCAGTCGTTGATCAGACCGTTGACGAGATAGGCGTGCGCGCCGGCCTGGACGGCTTCGTATTGATTGATTTCCGGCGTGTCCTCCGGCATGAATACAAATGCTTCCATGCCGGCTCTCGCCGCATACGCCGCCATCGACCCGCCGGCATTGCCAGCGGTCGGAATCGCAACTCTCTTGACGCCAAACCACTTCGCCATCGTGATAGCAACGGTCTGGCCGCGGTCTTTGAACGAACCCGTGGGCATTTGCGATTCGTCCTTGATGAACAGATTGCTGAGACCGAGCGAGCCACCGAGTCGATCGCAACGTAACAGCGGCGACATGCCTTCGCCGAGTGACACGACGGCTCTTTCGTCCTCTGCCGGCAGAAGTTCGCGGTAACGCCAAATTGTGGGCGGACGTTTTTGCAGGGCTTCTTTGTCCAACGCCCTGGAGACGGCACCCAGGTCATATCGAACCCAGATCGGCCTCCCCTCATGCAGCGTGTGCTGCTCGCGAGCTGGCAAGCGTGTGCCATCTATCGCTGCTTCGAGGTGGCTGACGTATGACGGCATGCCCGCACTCTAACGCATTCATTAGCCTGATATGTCGCTGTTATACTACCGGGCCCCGGGCTGCCGGGTTGCCGGCCGTATATGCCTGATTCCAGTGGAATCTACATAGCCGACCGTCGCGGTTCCGGTTACAATCCAGACAGTTCAAGCGCCCTGGACAAATGAAAAGAGCAATGAATCAGGGCACAATGAGCATTGTTGTCCAGAATTTTAATAAGCAAAGAAGGACGGTTAGACATGCCTCTCGACATTACATTTACGCTTAGCGACTCCGATCTCGAACACTTTCAGGCTATTGTCGATAAATCGAAATCGGCAATGGAAAGCGACGAAAACGCCGCCAGTATCGAGGCCGCTGCCCGCCAGTTGATCGTAGACGCCAAGTCGACAGATCTGCCGAGCTTTATCGCTGATCGTCTCTCAAAACTTGAAGTCGTTATCGACATGGTCGGTGACGCAGAATGGCAATTGAACGACGAGGAACGTCGCCGGGTACTCGGCGCGCTGGTTTATTTCTGCGACCCGGAAGACCTGATTCCCGACCATATCCCCGGCCTTGGTTTCCTTGACGACGCTATCTACGTCGAACTCGTTATCCGCGAACTCAAGGCAGAAATCGACTCCTACGAAGAGTTCGTCGAGTTCCGGGCCGCGGAAGAAAAGCGGCGCGCCGACCAGGGCCTGGAAACCAAAGTCGCGCGTGAAGAATGGCTCGCCGACAAGCGTGCAACGCTGCATACAAGAATGCGTAAACGGCGTCGTTCCCGCATATCCGGCAACGGCGGCGGCTGGCGCATGCGCTGGTAGGCACTCGTCACACGAGCTGTCTGTTGGAGCGGCCGTTTATACGTGGATGTACTTATATCGCAGCGCACAGGACGCCCGCGACCGACGCAGCGGCGATTCCTTCCTCCAGCGGCCTGATGACACTTCTATCCAATAGAATCAACGGCCTGGCGCCGGATGGCCAGCCTGTGTTGTCAGTTGTCAGCTAACCACGCTTTGCCATATTTGCGTGCCGGACACCGGGGCGTAGTAAGCCCTCAACTGCCAGAATTGTAGATTGGTTCCGAACTTGTTGAACATAACCGTTCAAAATTTCGGGCCAAATGGCCAATCTTGTAAAAATCGTTCGCTCCGCGATGCCCGGGACACGAGTTCAGTTTCGCAGGGAACCCTACAGAGACAAAGGCGTGCGCCAGTTCCTGCGTGATGTTATTGCCATGGCCAACGCGGCCGCCGAGGGGCCTCGCTACATCATTATCGGGACTGATTTAGATAAAAAAGGCGCGAAGCGGCTGAAATCTGTGGCACAGGACGATTTCTCCGGCAAGCCCTCCTACCAGAGCCTCGTATCCGATTTCGTTGAGCCACCTGTCAAGCTCAGGTACCAGGCAGTAACCGTTGACGGAAAGCGGCTCGGCGTCTTCGAAATCGGCGATTGCCAGGACCACCCGTACATGATGCGCGTTGATTATTCCGAAAAGCTGCGACGTGGGGATGCGTATATTCGGGTAGACGAGGCGCCGATCAAGATGGGCCGTCGGCAACTGCAGGAGATGTTCGAGAGAAAATTCCACGACTCGGTATCGGCGAAACGGATCGAGATCGGCTTCCCGGGCGAGATCATTCGCAAAGACCTCAAGATTCCAACAATCGATCTCGCTGAGATGCCGTCGGCCGGCGCGAGGGACAAACTCAAGCAGCTTCTCGATATTCAGGCCAATTCCAAAAACACTGGTTCCACTACAGGGGATCCTCAGGCTCGCGCACGCACGTCTATTTGGTTCCACCGGCCCCTACGAAGCATGGACTCCTACCAGGCTCATGGACGAAATGTCAAAGATAGAAACAAACTACCAAATGGATGACCTGCATTTTTTGTTCGAGACCAACGTGCAGAAACTGCAACTCGTCGTTTATAACCAGGGAGATGAGCCGATCAGAGGCGCTTCACTCGCCATCGTGCTGCCGAATCACAGCGCATTCTACCTGGCCAGCCAATTGCCAAAGCTTCCGTGTAACGGGAAATACGAAGACAGGGAAGCCGATGAACAGGCTGCATACCCCTCTGTCAACCTAAAAGATGGTGCAATTCATGTCTCCAATACGCTTGGAGAGATACCAACCGGCTTGATGGTGAATGCATTCGACACGCCGTTACGATTTTGCGTCGGGTCAGACCTCGAAGGGCGAAAACTGGGAATACGGTATTCCCTTTTCGCGCGAAACTTGCGTAGCCCCGTAAAGGGGAAGCTGCGGCTGCTCTTTTAGAGAATTGGCTTGCCCGCATCGCGGGCGATCCTTTATGTCCATTTGTCGATCGTCGGCGGGACATAGGATTCAAAACGCCGTATCAGATCCCCCAGTTTTTTGCTCACCAGCAACATTGCCCGATGTGCCGTCCGCACAAACCCCTCCGCTTCAGCGTGATCCAGAAATGACAACAGGTGGTTGAAGTAGCCATTCACATTAAGAAGTCCACACGGCTTGTCATGAAACTGCAGCTGCGCCCACGTCAGGATTTCAATGATCTCTTCCAGCGTGCCGAATCCGCCAGG
>PVMK01128366.1_pt1 | contig 73196 bp, 70 predicted proteins | sample 1853481 | NCBI WGS metagenome assembly PVMK01 (sample SAMN08533507, study PRJNA380276) | Marine sediment metagenome, whole genome shotgun sequencing project.
GTTACCGGTTCGGCGCCCATGGCTCTCGTGAGCATGATGTGCTTGGGCGTCGATGAGAGCAGATCCTCTCCACGGATCACGTGGGTGATGCCGTAGTCGACATCATCGACCGTCGAGGCAAGGTGATAGGTCGGCGTGCCGTCTGACCTGAGAATGATGAAGTCATCGACCTGTTTGTGGTCGAAAACCATGTCATCACGAACGATGTCGATGAATCGGGTCTCCCCCGGTCTCGGCACCCTGAATCTGATGACCGCGGACTTCCCTGCGGCGATCCGCCGAACAACATCGGCGTACTCTGGCTCGAGGCTGCCGTCGTATGCCGGGGAGGCGCCAGCCTCGCGGGCTTCCTGCTTGAATCCCTCAAGCTGTTCAGACGTCGCGAACGAGTAGTACGCCGACCCGCTTTCGATGAGATCGTGGGCGACTTCTCTGTACCGGTCGTAACGGTCAGACTGCCGATAGGACCCGTGTTCGCCACCTTTGGCAATGCCCTCATCCCACTCGAGTCCGAGCCACCCCAGGTGTTCGAGGATGTCCTCCCGGAATTCCTCCGTGCTACGAACCTTGTCCGTGTCGTCAGAGCGCAGTATGAAGATTCCATCGTTCGAGTGGGCAAACAGATAGTTGTACAGCGCAGTACGCGCAGCACCCACATGGAGATAACCCGTTGGCGATGGAGCAAAACGAACCCTGACGGTCATACGGCCACGACCGGGTTCATCAGGACACCGATCCCCTCGATCTCGACCTCGACACGATCGCCGTCCTCTATCGGGCCGACGCCCGCTGGGGTCCCTGTGAGGATCACGTCACCGGGCAGGAGCGTCATGACAGACGAGACGAAGGCAACGATCTCTGGGACTCCGAACACTACGTCAGCGACCGACCCCTCCTGGCGCAGTTCACCGTTCACGGTGCACGTGATCCTGTTGCTCTCGGTCGGGTCGAATTCGGTGTCGATGGCAGGGCCGAGCGGGCAGAACGTGTCGAATCCCTTTGCCCTTGTCCACTGCACGTCGCTGCGTTGAAGGGCGCGGGCCGTGACATCGTTCGCTGCGGTGTACCCGAGGATATGATCTGGCGCATCCTCTGCCTTGAGATTGCGCGTCACCTTTCCCATCACGATCGCAAGCTCAGCCTCGTGGTGGATCTCTCCGACCCCGCTCGGAATCCGGATCGCTGCCATCGGCCCGATCACGGTTGTCGGGGGTTTGAGGAATATCGCAGGACTGTCGGGAACCTCGTTCCCCATTTCTGATGCGTGGTCAACGTAGTTGCGGCCGACAGCGATGATCTTGGTAGGGATGACAGGTGAGAGCAGCTTCACCTGTGTGATGGGGAGGACGGTCTCTGATCTCTCCCAATGGAAGAACGGCGATCCGTGGTAGAGGCGGATACCGTCTGGCTCCACCGTCCCGTATGTGATGTCGTCTGCTTCTGCATCGATGCGGACGATCTTCATGCTGCCTCCCGATCAGGGGTAGTAGTCGCCTGAACGGTAGGCGGCGAGACGTTCTTTGTGCTCGTCTGTGAAGGAGTCGAAGACCTTCTGGTAGTGCTCGAAATCGATCGCTATGAACAGTGCTGATGCCTCAACGAGGACACGGCCATCGTATTCAATCGTGCCCTCTGCCCACATCTTGCGTTCGTCGACCCGTGACATCCATGCCTCGCCACGAACCGTGGCTCCCATGGGTACCGGCGAGATGAAGTTCGTGTCGAGTCTCGCCGTCACACCGGGGGAACCGTACGCAACAGGCACATATCCCAGGAGATCATCGACGAATGCCGTGATCGCCCCGCCGTGAACCGTGCCGGGTCCGCCCTCGAACCGGCGGTCGAATTCGAGGTCTGCACGAATGATCGACCCGTCGAGCTCTGGGCAGAGCCCAAGACCTTGCTCGGCTTCGATGCCGCAGCCCCAGCAGTATGGCGTGTGCATGCCGTCGAGATTCGACACGGCAGAGTCGAAGACCAGATGTTCACCCGTGATGAATCGATACTTCATGAAGTCACTCTCGGCGGTGTCGCGTCCTTCAGACGTACTCGAGCCAGTCAGAATGACGTTCGTTCCTACCTGTGACGGTGTCCATGAACGCCTTCTGGGCAACACGGGTCACCGGGCCGGGCTTGCCTGTGCCGACAGGCTTGTCGTCGACTTCTCGAATGGGCGTCACCTCGGCTGCGGTGCCTGTGAAGAACAGTTCGTCCGCGTAGTACAGATCCGTTCGGGTGATCGTCTTCTCCCTGACGTCATACCCCTCATCGATGAGAAGAGTCCTCACGGAATCCTGTGTGATCCCGTCGAGCGCGCCGGCCGATGTCGGTGGCGTGTACACGATGCCTCCGCGAACCATGAACAGGTTCTCGCCTGATCCTTCTGCGACAAGCCCTTCGGCGTTGAGCAGGATCGCCTCATCGTAGCCGGCCCGAACCGCTGCGGTCTTTGCAAGCACGGAGTTCACATAGCCGCCCGTGACCTTTGCGTTCGGCATGAACGCGTCGTGCCCGATCCTGCGCCACGACGAGACCGCGACTCTGATGCCATTCTCGAGGCCTTCCTCACCGAGATAGGCGCCCCACTCCCACGCGGCAATGGCGACATGCACACGTGCTCCTGCAGGGTTGAGTCCCATGGACCCTGTCCCGAAGAACACGATCGGTCGCAGATACCCAGATGTCAGCCCGTTCACGGACAGCACCTCTTTGGATACCTTGACGAGTTCATCCGCGCTGTATTCGATCGGAATCCCGATCGCCTTTGCGGATCGTAGGAGGCGCTCCATGTGGTCGGTGAGCCTGAAGACAGCTGCGCCGCTCTCCGTTTCATACGCACGGATCCCCTCGAAGGCGCCCGTGCCGTAGTGCAGACCATGGGTGAGGACGTGCACCTGGGCGTCTGCCCACGGAACGAGCTCGCCATCCATCCAGATGTATTCGGTTGCTTCCATGTCCTCAGTCTGCCAGATGGGGCGCTGCTAATGCCATGTCGGGAGCCTCACTTCTTGAGATATCTGTCATGCCACTCAACGATCGCGTCGAAGCGCTCGACCCTGTGCTTCGGTTTCCCGCTGCGTGATAGCTCGTGTCCCTCATCGGGAGGGAACAGGAGGAGTTCTGTGTCCACGCCTGCTCGGTACAGGATCCCGAAGAGTTGCTGGCCCTGCTCGACCGGACACCGGAAGTCACCCTCCGAGTGCAGGACGAGTGTCGGTGTCTCGATCTTGTGGGCGCGTGCAAGCGGGCTTGCGCTCCAGATCTCGTTCGCACCTTCAGGTAGGTCAGTGAGGAGATACAGATGCATGAACCACGGGATGTCCGTCGTGCCTGCCATCGATATCCAGTTGTATACGCCACGCTCTGCAACCGCTGACCGGTACGACGTGTCCATCGAAGTGATCATCGCGGTCGCTAGCCCGCCGTACGACCCGCCCATCACACCCATGTTGTCGGTGTCGAGCCTCGGGAACTGCTTGGCCGCGGCATAGGGCGCGGCATTGAGATCGAGCAGATCGGGTGGCATCTCCTCGGACCACCGGCCACAGGGAGCTTCGCCGTGTTCGAGTCCGTAGCCAGATGAGCCTCGGGGGTTGATGGCCACTACGCCATAGCCTGCTCCGACGTAGACCTGGAACTCGTCGAAGAACCCCCAGCCATATTGGGTGAACGGCCCGCCGTGGATGTTCAGAAGCAACGGAACCTTCTGGTCACCCGGTGGCAGCAGAACCCAGCCGTGTATCTCATGCCCATCGGAATCGAATGTGAACTCCTGAGGTGCAGCAAGTTCTATACCTGCGATGAAGTCGTCGTTCAGCGCGGTGAGCTGGCGCTCTTCTGATCCGTCCCACCAGAACACCTCCCCGGGTTGACCGGGCGATGAAGCCGTGAAGACGGCAGAGGAGCCGTCGGCCGAAGAACACCATCCCGTTATCACCCTGGCGCCACCGACGACATCTGTCACCGAGGCGTCCGGCGCGACAGAGATCACCCGCTGGGCGCCTCGGTCTTCGACGATCATCGTCGCACTGCCATCGGTTGTGAATCTTGGGGCAGCGAGTGGACCGGGTGGGTGGCCGGGCATGAGGTTCCTGTCGAGATCAGTGAGCTGTGTAAGGGATCCGTCACCCTCGACTCGCTGGAACGGGCTCGGGTCGAGGGTGAACTCATCTGTTTCGCGACCGATGACGTGAAGAAGTCCCTGAGGGCTGAATCCGGACCACGCCCACTCCCCCATCTTCGTGACCTCATCCGGGTCGCCACCATCACTCGGGACGGTGAATACCTGATTGAAGGGGCGTGTCCAACGCTGGTCGTGGGCTGCTGAGAGGTAGGTGATCGTCGAGCCGTCGGGACTCCACCGTGGCCCGGTCTCATCGAATTCGCCCTCGGTGATCTGGGTCGATTCACCCATGCCAACGTCATGGATCCAGATGTGGGACCGCTTGTTGTAGGTCCATCCCTTGTTGTCGAATCGGAATGAAGGGTCCTTGATCCGCCTGGGGGCCCGGCTGCGCTCTTCCTCATCCTCGAAACCATCGACGTACTCCGAGACGACGAGGGCGAGTCGTGTTCCGTCGGGTGACCATTCGAGGCTGCTCACTCCGAGGTCGAAGTCCGTTACGACCTCTGCCTCTCCGCCATCGATCGGTAGGAACGCAAGCTGGGGTTCGTCCTCGTCACCGAGCCCCTTCCTCAGGAACCCGATCGTGGCGCCATCGGGAGACCACCTCGGTGATCCATCGGCACGGCCGAACGTGAGCTGCCTCGCTGTCTCGCCGTCCCACGTCCAGAGCTGGCGAACGTACTCGTCTTCTTCGAGATCCATCTGGGTGACGACGAACACAACACGTGTTCCATCGGGATGCAGAAACGCGTCGGAGGGAACCCTGAAGTCTCCGAGTTGATCTGGGCGCATGGATGGTCCTCGCAGTCCTTGACGGGAGTGAGAATACCGGCCGCTGGCGACAGGCGACAGGCGACATCCGACATCCGCCGTCCACTCCAGCGGATTTCGGACTGCGGATTTCGGACTTCGGGCAGGGAGCGCACGCAACCGGAGCGACCGCGCTACGGTCACGCCCATGCACAGGTTCATCGCTTCCGGATTCGGCGTGGGACTGATCCCCTCGAAGCTCTGGGCGTCTGACAACGGGGCAGGCACGTTCGGTGCGGGGCTGGCAGCGCTGCTCGGGTTGTTGTGGTGGCACAAGCCATGGTGGTGGCACGCTGGGATCTTTGTGGCGTTCGTTCTGCTGTCGCTGTGGTCATCTGCACCCTTCGCCCATGACCATGCCGATCCTGGCTGGATCGTGATCGACGAGATGGCCGGCACATTCGTTGCTGTCATCGGTCTCGTCGGATGGCCGTGGCTCATCGCTGTCGTTGTGGCCAGACTGGCAGACATCTTCAAGATCCTCCCCGGCGTCCCCCAGGCCGAGAAGCTCCCCGGGCCACTCGGCATCACCACGGACGACGTGGTGGCCGGCCTCTATGGCCTGGCCGCGGGTTGGCTCGCCTACGTGATCATCTGAAGAGGTTCACGCCAGTTCGATATACCGTGCCGCAGCTATTCCGTCGAGGTCGAGCAGACCGGCAGTTTCGCTCTGGGTCATCGGTCCATCGAGGGCGATACCCATCATCGCCGCAATGCCGTCCGGTGCGCGCCCGACGACCATGTCCAAGATGTCCCTCCCGATGTCACCGAGGTACGTTCCGACGCGGCCGATGCACCCGGGAAGGTCATCGTTGCGCACGAGGAGCATGTGATTCGTGAGTGGTACCTCGATTGCGTAGCCGTCGACACCGAGGAGCACGGCTCCCTTTTGTTCCATGTACGTCCCTGCAAGCGTTCGGTGCCGACCCCCAACCACGCCGCTTATGCGGACCACGGACTGGTAGTCGGCGATCTCGTGCTGGGACTCCTCTATCACAGAGACGCCATGTTCCTCCGCCACGAGGGAGGCATTCACATAGGACACCGGTACGTCACTGATCGTCGACAGAGCACCCTTGAGCACTGCAAGAACGAGCGGACGCACTGGCTCATCAGCCAGATGACCCTGCGAACAGACCGTGAGCGTGTTGGGAAGGCCTCCGGAGAACACTGCGAATATCGTGCCGAGTTGCTCGGCGAGCTTGATGAACGGTCGAGCCTCCGGCGAAACCGTCGGACCGAGGTCGAGGTTCACTGCGCTCAGCACGAGCTCGCCCGCAAGAGAATCAGAGACCGCCCTTGCCACCGCGATGCCTGCCTTGTCCTGTGCCTCAACCGTGCTGGCCCCGAGGTGTGGAGTGACTGTGATCTGTGGAACGTCGAAAAGGGGGCTCTCGGTCGTCGGTTCGGTGTCGAACACGTCAACAGCAGCGCCGCCCACCTTTCCGCTACGGACCGCTTCAGCCAGATCTACCTCGCTGACGATGCCTCCACGCGCAACGTTGACGATTCGAACGCCGTCCTTCATCTTTGCGATCGATTCGGCGTTGATGAGGTTCTCGGTCTGAGGTGTCCGAGGAAGGTGGATGGTGAGCATGTCGGTAACAGCGAAGACCTCATCGAGGGACAGCATTTCGACACCGATTCGTTTCCCACGCTCAGTCGACACGAAGGGGTCATGGGCAACGATCCGCATGCCGAACGCTGAAGCCCGTTGTGCAACAAGCGTCCCGATCTTCCCCAGACCGAGCACTCCAAGGGTCTTGCCGTGTAGCTCGACGCCGCTGAATTTCTTCCTGTCCCACCGACCCTCTCTGAGACTCCGGTCTGCCTCAGGTATCCGCCGGGCCTGCGCGAGAAGAAGTGCCATCGTGTGCTCCGCGGCAGAGATCGTGTTCGCATCAGGTGCGTTGACGACCATGACACCGTGCTCCGTGGCCGCCTCGAGGTCGATGTTGTCGACTCCGATACCTGCCCTGCCCACGACGATGAGACCTGGAGCGGATTCGATCAGCTCACGATCAACCCGAGTCGCCGATCTCACGATGATCGCGGATGCGTCCCCCATGAGCTCCATGAGCTCATCCCTCGACATCTGCACCGCATCGACCACTGCACATGACGACGCGAGGTATTCGATTCCTGCATCGGCTATCGCCTCTGCGATGACAACCTTCGGGCGGCTCATTCCTGCTCCTCGGAACCGGTCGGGAAACACCATGGTATCTCTGTTAATGGAAGCCGGAGCGCAGGACTACGGAGCGACATACACCTGTGTGCCGAAAAGATCGTTGTTCGCATCCTCGATCGCAAGAGCGCCCGCAGGTGAGGTGAGCCATTCGACGAACGATGCCGCGGCGCGGTTGGCTGGTGGGTCCACCAGCGTGAGATCGTACGGATTCGGAATGACGGTGTTCGCCACAGTTTGGAACGTGAGCACCGGTGCAGATGCGATGAAGGCACCTTGTTCTGTGATCGTGATGGCGTGGCGCTGGTTCGCGACCTGGAGTGTTGCACCCATGCCCGTGCCGGTTCTGATGTACCACGGCTCAGAAGATGGATCGACATCGATCGATTCCCACGCCCTGAGTTCTGCGGCGTTTGTTCCTGAGCCGTCGTCCCTGCTCACGAAGGGGTATCCGCGTTCGGCAACGACCCTGAGGGCGTCTCGGAGCGACGTGACGTGAAGCTCGATCGAGCTGTCTGAGACGACGAAGAAGGTGCTGGCGAAAACGTCGCTGCTCACAGACTCGGGATGCTCAGAGAGATATGCGTCGAGTGCTTCATGGTTGTGCGTGATGATGACATCTGCGCTCCCTGCAGCTGCATGGGCGATCGCCTCGGCAGATGAGAGGCCGATCACCGCGATGCTTGTGTCGGGATCGACCGACCGGTACGAATCGACGAGATGCGCCATGAACTCGGAATCCACGAGGGTCGTTCCCGCAGCGACGACAACGCGGGACTCCGATGGCGCGCCACATGCCGTCGAGACCACCATCATCAGCCCGAGGATCGCGATCCACGGTCGACGCATCAATCCGCCCCCATGATCGCAGCGACCTGATCGGATACCGGGTCGGTAAGTACGCCGTCGACGGAACCCTCCTGGAGCACGACCCCTCCGTCGAGCACGATCAGCCGATCGGCGAACAGCCGCACAGCTTCGAGGCTGTGCGTTGCCCACAGCAATCCACGATCCGTTGTACGGGCCTTGATAATGCCACTGATCTCTGACCGGCTCGCAGCGTTGATGGGTGCAAGAGGCTCGTCGAGCAGGACAAGGGGCGCTGTGGTTGCAAGGGTGCGTGCAAGACAGATGCGCTGTGCCTCTCCGACCGAGACCTCGTCAGAGCGCTTCTTGAGGAGGTGGTCCACGCCAAGTTCCGTAGCGAGCCCGCTGGCGTCGTCAGATTCGTCCGCGTCGAGTCCAAGCACGAGGTTGGACATGACTGTTCCGCGGAACATGTACGGCGTCTGTGGGAGATATGCGATCTCGGCAAGGGCCTCAGTGCGTGGTGCCGTTCCCGCGATCACACGCATCACGGAGGACTTGCCGCCCCCGTTCGGTCCGAAGAGCGCAACAGACTCTGTTGCTCCGACCGACATGTCGAGACCGTTGAGAACGGAGGCATCCTCCGGGAACGTGAGCGCGGAGAACATGAACGCGTCAGGCATCGGCACTCCCCTGGGTCTGGAGCCACGTGAGTCCACCGTTGACGATCGCCGAAAGGATCAGCAGCACGATGCCAAGAGCGATCGCTGCTCCGAACCTCGCCTGACGTGTCTCCTGGACGATCGCTGTCGTGAGGACCCTTGTCTCTCCTGCGATGTTGCCTCCGACGATGAGGACCGCACCCACTTCGGCGATCACACGACCGAAGGCAGCTGCGACTGCGGCGAGCACACCGACCCGTGCCTCGCTCACGAGGATCCGGAACCTTCCGGTGAACGGGAGCCTCAGCGCACGCAGTTGCTCTGTTGCGGCAGGCGCGAGCCCAGACACGGCGCCGAGCGTGACTCCAATGGCGATCGGTAGAGCGAGAATGCTCTGGACGGCAATCATTGCACCCGGGGTGAACAGAAGGTCAAGGGCTCCAAGGGGTCCGTCGCCCCACAACAGCAGGAGGACGAACAGCCCGGCAAGGACAGGGGGAAGACCCATGCCGACGTTCACGGTCGCGACGAGAACCCAACGCCCGCGGAATCGCGCCTGAGCAAGCCACACGCCGATCGGTATGCCTATTCCTGCGCCGATCACGGTGGCAGATAGGGACACGGCGAGCGTGAGCACCACGATCGCTCGAAGGTCTGGTCCGAATTCAGCCAGGTGTCGAAGGCCGTCGGCCAGCACCTCGAAGATGAATGACATGCCTGAAACATAGTGGTTCGTCGAGTGCAGACCATCTCGGCGATGTGCTCGTCTGCTCGGATTCGCCCGTGCAAACAACCGGTAGCCTCCCGCCGACACACATGGAACCACAAACATTCGACGCAACACTCAGGGGAGATATCCGTCTCCTGGGGAATCTCCTGGGAGAAACCCTCGTACGCCAGCACGGCCGGCCTCTCCTGGATCTGGTCGAAGACGTGCGCGACTTGACGAAGCGCGCCCGCTCGACGTCGGATCCTATTGATGCCGCGTCGGCGGTGGAGGAGCTGACACGCCGCCTCGACGACATCGATCTTGGAGGCGCGATCCAACTCGTGCGTGCCTTCTCAACGTACTTTGCCCTTGCGAACATCGCGGAGCAGGAACATCGTTACGACCAGGCCACAAGCGACACAGACCTGAGACACACCGTTGACATGGTCCTCGAGGCCGAGGTCGACACAGCCAAGATCGAGGACGTCGTTGGCAGGCTCGAGGTTCGCCCGGTGTTCACTGCGCACCCGACAGAGGCTGTCAGGAGATCCGTCCAGTCAAAGACAGTCGAGATCGCGTCGCTGCTCCGAGCAAGGAGACGGGTCGGGGCAACCCAAGCTGACCGAGACCGCACCGAGCGACGCATCGCCGAACTCATCGATGCCATGTGGCAGACCGACGAGCTGAGGGTCGAGCGTCCGACACCCATCGATGAGGCTCGATCAGTCATCCACTTCTTTGATGGGCTCTTCGCATCAGCCGCGCCACATGTGTACGCCGAGCTCGATCACCAGCTCGCCAGGCTCGGCGTTGAGCTTGGCCCAGAGATGAGACCGCTCCAATTCGGCACCTGGGTTGGCGGTGACAGGGACGGCAACCCGAATGTGACTCCAGATGTCACCCTCGCGGTCATCAAGATGCAGCATGTCCATGCGGTACGCCGCCTCATTTCCATGGTCGAGGATCTCGCTGCAGAGCTGTCTACATCTGACCGCATTGTTGCGATCAGCGACGAGCTCGCGTCGTCCCTCGCTGTGGACGCCGAAAGATTCCCCGACGTGCACCTGCGCTTCACCAAGCTCTCTGCAGGTGAGCCATACAGACAGAAGTTGGCCTTCGTCCATCAGAGACTCCTCAACACCCTTGACCACATCGAGAGCGAGGCCGGCCGCGGCTCGGAGGACGCGTACGGATCAGAGTGGGAACTGATCGCAGAGCTCGTTCTCATGCGGGATTCCCTCGTGCAGAACCGCGGGACGGTGATCGCACAAGGCGCGGTGACTCGCTTCATCCACGTCGCGGCGGCTTTCGGATTCCATCTGGCAGTCATGGACGTGCGGGAACACGCATCGAAACATCACGCGACCGTCGCCGAGCTGTACAGGCTCGCCGATGTGGGGTACGACAGTCTCAGCGCTGCGGACCGTCGCGATGTCCTCACATCCGAACTCGAGGGTCACAGGCCGATCGCCACGACCGCGACCACCCTCGAAGGCATTCCGGGCGCAACACAGGCAACGATGCGAGCCATCAGGGACGCACAGGATCTGTACGGTGAACACGTCATCGAGTCGTACATCGTCTCAGAGACGCGCGGACCGGCAGACATCCTTGCCGCAATGGTCGTTGCACGTGAGAGCGGCCTCATCGACATCCACGCAGGTGTTGCAAGGATCGGGTTCGTTCCGCTCTTCGAAACCATCGAAGAGGTTCGCACGGCGGGCAAGCTGCTCGATGAGCTCCTCAGCATCGATCCATATCGAAGACACCTCCGGCTTCGAGGCGACCTCCAGGAGGTCATGCTCGGCTACTCCGATTCCAACAAGCATGCAGGCATCGCGACGAGTCAGTGGGAGCTCTACCGTGCTTCGCGGGACCTGCGCGACATTGCACATAGCCACGGTGTCGAACTTCGACTCTTCCATGGCAGGGGAGGAACCGTGGGACGTGGTGGCGGACCGACGGAGGCCGCGATCCTTGCTCAGCCATGGGGAACGATCGATGGGCGAATCAAGATCACTGAGCAAGGCGAGGTGATCTCTGACAAGTACGCGCTGCCGTCTCTGGCCCGCCGTAACCTCGAAACTACTGTCGCCGCGACGTTGCAGGCATCCCTTCTGCATCGCACGTCCCGCCAGTCAGACGATGTGCTTGCCGGGTGGGACACGACGATGACCGAAGTATCTGATGCCGCATTTGACGCGTATCGAGAGCTGATCGACTCTGACGACCTTGTCCCCTACTACCTCGCAACGACTCCTGTTGAGGAGCTCGGCAACATGAACATCGGGTCGAGGCCTGCACGCCGCCCCGGATCGGGGGACGTCTCGATCGATGGCTTGCGCGCCATCCCTTGGGTGTTCGGATGGACCCAGTCGCGCCAGATCGTTCCGGGCTGGTTCGGAGTCGGAACCGGACTCGAGGCTGCTGCGGGACGATTCGGGCACGACGCCCTCACCGACATGTACGCCGGATGGTCCTTCTTCCGTACTTTCCTCTCCAATGTCGAGATGACCTTGGCGAAGACGGACCTCACGATCGCTGCACGATACGCTGCGCTATCACCGACCGAACACGCCCACATGTTCGACATCATCACCGAGGAACACGACCGGACGGTGAGCGCTGTCACTGCCATCACCGCGACCGACCTGGTCGGAAGAGATCCCTCCCTGAAACGAACCCTCGAGGTTCGCGATCGGTACCTCGACCCGATCAGCTACCTCCAGGTCTCCCTCCTCCGCCGCTCGAGACACTCGGCCGACCCGGACCCCGAACTCCAGCGCGCCCTCCTCCTCACCATGAACGGCCTCGCGTCAGGCCTGAGAAACACCGGCTGAGAAGTATCACGTCCTCCCTTCAGGGAGGACACGACCGGGTGCTAGGAGACTCTCTCGCGCAACAGCTGCTGGACGACCTTGGGGTCGGCTTTTCCGCCCATCTGGCGCATGACCTGGCCGATGAGGAAACCGAAGGGTTTCATGTCACCCGAGCGGATCTTCTCCACAGCGTCAGAGTTCTCGGACAACACTTGATCGATGGCGGTCTCGATGGCACCGGTGTCGGACACCTGAAGCAGATCCCTTGCCTCGGCGATCTCACCAGGCGAGCCCTCACCGTCGAGCACACCAATGAGCACTTCCTTGGCAGCTGACGAGGACAGTTTCGCTTCGGCGACCATCTCGGTGAGCTCGATCAGGTGCTCCCCTGTGAGAGGAGTGTCGCCCACCGCAACGTCGTTTCGTCGTGAGTAGGCCACGACTTCGCCTGTGAGCCAGATGCCGACCGAGCGTCCCGAACCCCCTGCATCGACCGCCTCTTGGAACAGGTTCCCGAGATCGCCGTTGTCGACGAGAACACCTGCGGTGACCGGGTCGGTTCCGGCAGCACCGTACCTAGCCCGTCTGACGGCGGGCAGCTCGGGGAGGCCAGCCCTGATCTCGTCCTGCCACTCGGTTGTGACCTCGAGCGGCAGGAGGTCCGGATCCTGGAAGTACCGGTAGTCCGCAGACTCCTCCTTGGCCCGCATCGACGTAGTGACACCCGTGTTCTCGTTCCAATGGCGCGTCTCGAGGCTGATCTCTCCCCCGGCTTCGAGCACCTTGATCTGGCGATCGATCTCGAAATCGATTGCTCGCTGCACGGAGCGAAGTGAGTTCACGTTCTTTGTCTCTGTACGGGTTCCGAATTCCTCTTGCCCAACGGGCCGAACGGACACGTTGACGTCGAATCGCATGGAACCAGCTTCGAGTTTTGCATCGGACACACCAAGGGCTAGCACGATGCGCTGGAGCTCAGCCCCGTAGGCCCGTGCCTCCTCAGCGCTACGGATATCTGGCTCAGTCACCACCTCGACAAGAGGGACGCCTGCGCGGTTGAAGTCGAGGAGTGTGTGGTCTGCATCTTGGATGCGGCCACCGCCTTCACCGATGTGCGTGCTCTTGCCCGTGTCCTCCTCCATGTGAACGCGAGTGATCCCGATGGTCCTGGCCGTGCCATCGACGTCGACTTCCAGTTTGCCGTGCTCGCACACTGGGAAGGTGTACTGGCTGATCTGGTAGTTCTTCGGAAGGTCCGGGTAGAAGTAATTCTTGCGGTAGAACACGGAGGATTCGTTGATCTCGCAGTCGAGTGCGAGACCGATCTTGACGATCCCCTCTATCGCTTTCTCATTCGGGACAGGGAGCGCACCGGGTAACGCAAGACAGACAGGACAGCAAGCCGTGTTGGGTTCACCTTCGGCGTCAGCGGGGCACGAGCAGAACATCTTTGAATTTGTCGAGAGCTCGACGTGGGTTTCTATCCCGATGACCGCTTCCCATGTCGTCACGGTGCCACGACCTCTGACGTTGCGAGATAAGCCCTGTCTGTGAAACCGGCGAGACGTTCAACCTCTGCAGCGACCCGGTACATGACTTCCTCCCCAAGGGCGGGTGCCATGACCTGGAATCCGATAGGAAGCCCCTTGTCATCGAGACCGACCGGGATCGAGATCGCGGGATCGCCAGCGAGGTTCGATGGGATCGTGCACAGGTCCGAGTAGTACATCGCGATGGGGTCGTCCGACTTCTCGCCGATGGAGAACGCCGTTGTCGGGGTTGTTGGGGAGATGAGTGCATCGACCTGTTCGTAGGCAGCGGTGAACTCGTTGCGAACGAGCGTGCGCACACGCTGGGCCTGGCCGTAGAAAGCGTCGTAGTACCCCGCTGAGAGGGCATAGGTGCCGAGCAGGATCCGTCGGATCACTTCGGGTCCGAAGCCTTCAGCGCGCGAGTGGGACATCATGTCCTCTGTGGTGCCCTCGACATTGCTTCGGTGGCCGAAGCGAACGCCATCGAAACGTGCGAGGTTCGATGAGCACTCCGCGGGGGCGATCAGGTAGTACGCGGAGAGCGAATAGTCCGTCGACGGCATGGACACTTCGACAACCTCGGCACCTGCACCGGCCAGCTTGTCTGCCATGGCGCGGGTCGCTGCGATGATCTGGGGATCGATGACGTCTTCGTTCATGAACTCACTCACGACACCGATTCGCATACCTGAGACTCCCTTGTCAACTGACCCGCCGAAGTTCGGCACCGGGGCGTTGATGCTTGTTGCGTCGCGCGGGTCGTATCCGGAGATCGTTTCGAGCAGCAGTACAGAATCGTGGACCGTTCGTGAGAACGGACCGATCTGATCGAGCGATGATGCAAATGCAATCAGTCCGTATCGAGATACGACTCCGTATGTCGGCTTCATGCCGACGAGGCCTGTGAGCGCTGCGGGCTGTCTTATCGACCCGCCCGTGTCTGACCCGAACGAACCGAAGGCAGAGCCCACCGCTGCAACCGCAGCAGATCCACCGGAGGATCCTCCCGGCACCCTGTCTGTATCCCACGGGTTTCGGGTGGGGCCATAGGCAGAGTTCTCTGTTGAGGATCCCATGGCGAACTCGTCAAGGTTCGTCTTCCCTGTGATCACGGCGCCCGCGGCCTTGAGCTTTGTGACGATCGTTGCGTCGTATGGAGGTATCCATCCGGCAAGGATCCTGGAAGACGCAGTCGTCTCGATTCCAAGGGTGCACATGTTGTCCTTGAGCGCGACAGGGATCCCTTGGAGCGGACCGCGGTCCTCGCCCTTCGCGAAGGATGCATCAGCGGCTTCAGCAGCAAGCTTCGATCCTTCATGGTCGAGTGTGAGATATGCATGGAGGTGTGCTTCGGTTGCAGCAGCACGCTTGGTGACCGCTTCAAGGAGATCATTTGACGTGAATTCGCTGGAGCGCAGTCCGGCGCCAGCTTCAGCGATGGTGAGGTCGGCTAGATCTGTCATGTCGATCCGGTCACGTCAGCCCAGAATCCTCGGGACACGGAACTGACCCTCTGCAGTGTCTGGTGCCCCGGAGAGGAAGGAATCGGGTTCGAGGCACTCCCCCGCCTCGTCCTCACGGAAGGCATTGACCATGGCAAGGGGGTGCGATGTCGGTGGCACGCCCTCTGTGGGAAGCGCCTGAACGCGTTCGGCGTGCTCGAGGATGTTCCCGAGCTCCGTGCCGAAGGTCTCGAGCTCTTCATCTGAGAGCGCGATCCTCGCCAGCTTGGCAACCTTTGCGATATCGATGTCCACAGGCATGTGCGCGATGGTACAAGTCAGCCGTCAGCTTTCGACCGCCAAGGTGCGTCGTGCGCTCTCGCCACGAGCGGCGGTAGCGTTGCATCATGCTTTCACGACCCTCCCGTGCAGAGACCCTGCGCCGCCTACCGCGGCTCACCTTCGGACTCGTCGTGTTCGGCGTTGGCATTGCCCTCATGGTCATCGCCAACCTTGGACTCTCTCCGTGGGAAGCACTTCACCAGGGCATTTCACGCCGCACCGGAATTCCGATAGGGACTGTCGGGATCCTCACGGGAATCATGGTGCTCCTGCTCTGGATCCCTCTCCATGAACGGCCTGGCGTAGGCACCGTCCTCAACGTGTTCCTCATCGGTATCGTGATAGACCTGACGCTATGGGTTGCGCCTGAGACTGTCGATTCGCTGTTGCTGAGCTGGATACTTCTCCTTGTAGGTGTCCTCCTCGTGGGACTCGGCACCGGCCTCTACATCGGTACCGATCTTGGTCCGGGCCCGCGTGACGGCTTGATGACGGGCCTCGCCAAACGCGGTATTCACATTGGAGTTGCACGGGGAGCTATCGAGATCACGGTGCTTGTGATCGGCTGGTTCCTCGGAGGCACCATTGGCTTCGGAACCGTGATCTTCGCCTTCGGCATGGGACCACTCGTGACGTTCTTCCTCCCCCGCCTGCGTCTCGACCCTCTACCGAAACCAGTGGCCAGCAGACCGTAAGCCGCAAGAAGCACGCGTCGTTCGCGAGAACCGCGTCCTCCCTAAAGGGAGGACGTGCTGGGGCCGGCGAGGAAGGTCTCCAGCACGTCGTACGCGATGCTCAGGTTCTCGATCGGGACGGATTCGTTTGCCTGGTGGGCCTGGGCGACTTCGCCTGGGCCGTAATTGACGGCAACGGCACCCCGGGACGTAAGGCGTGCAACGTCTGTCCAACCCTGTTTGGCTACCCGTTTGCGTCCGATGAGGCTGTCGAGCCGCTGGACCGACGCGCTGTCGAGGTCGACGGAGCCCGATGGTGCACGATCGGTGATCACGACGTCATCCGCACCGGATGCAACGTCACGCAGGCGGGCCTCTGCTTCCTCGATCGAGTAGATCGGGGGGAACCGATGATTGAGATTGATGACGAACTCACCCGGGATGATGTTGTTCGCTATACCGCCCGATGCCTTGGTCACCGAGAACACCTCCCTGTACTCAAGACCATCGATGTCCACGAGCTCTGGTTCCCTCTCGTGCATATCGGAGAGCCACGCACCGGCTTTGGTGATTGCGTTCTCCCCGAGCCATGGCCTTGCGGAGTGTGCCGTTGACCCCCTGAAGATCACATCGGCGTTGAGCATCCCATTGCATCCGAGTTCGAGGTCGAGATTCGTCGGCTCGAGAACGATCGAGATGTCTGCATCCACGAGCCACGGAGCGCCATCGAGGACACCTTCGAGACCGTTGTTGGCCGCGGGTCCCTCCTCCTCGTCGTAGAAGACACACACGAGGGATGCTGCAGACTCCCCCACGCCGTTGTCGAGCAGATCGACCATGACGGCAATCCCAGCCTTCATGTCCGAGGTGCCGAGTCCGAAAAGCCTGCCGCCCTCGACTCTGGCCTCTGGATCACCCTGGACCGGCACGGTGTCCATGTGCCCGTACAGACCAACGAAGGAGGAACCTTCAGCCGGTCCACCGACGATGAGGGACTTGCCGATGCGCTCGGTGGAATACCGGTCCGTGTACCTGCCCTCGAGCCAGTCACACAGATCCTTCTCTGAACCGGTCACCGACGGGATGTTGACGATCTCGATGAGGGTGTCGAGCAGGGTCACACCTGCACCTCGAAGGTGCGCAGTGCATCATTGAGTGAGGTCTTCCTATCTGTCGATTCGGTCCGGCTGCCGATGATGAGCGCGCATTGCAGGTCGTATGAGCCTGCTGGGAACTCTTTTGGCCTCGTCCCAGGGACAACTACGGCGTTTGCGGGGACCCTCCCACGGGTCTCGACAGGTTCGGGACCTGTGACATCGATGATCGGTGTCGATGCGGTGATGGTCGTGTTGGCGCCGAGCACGGCGCCCTCTTCGATGATCGTTCCTTCGACAACGATGCTCCTGGAGCCGATGAAGGCGCCGTCTTCGACAATGACCGGCCTCGCCCCCGGCGGTTCGAGCACGCCACCGATGCCGACACCTCCACTGAGGTGCACGTCCCTGCCGATCTGGGCGCATGAACCCACGGTCGCCCAAGTGTCGACCATGGTGCCTGCACCGACGTACGCACCGATGTTGACATATCCGGGCATGACGACAACACCTGGTTCACAGAAAGCCCCGTACCGGACGACTCCCGGCGGAACGACCCTGATCCCTGCAGCTTTGAGGCCTGTCTTTGTCGGGATCTTGTCGTGGTACTCGAAGGGCCCTGCTCCGAAGGTCTCGACCTCGGTTATCCGGAAGTAGAGTGAGATCGCCCGCTTGACCCACTCGTTGACAACCCACTCGCCATCGTGTTTCTCCGCAACACGAACAGCACCGCCATCGAGGAGTGCAATGGTGTGGTGGATGGCGTCCACAGCCGTGCCGAGTTCCACATCACCGGCATACGCCGCGTCGATGAGTTCCTGATCAGACATGGAACCTCCAGTTCAACCGAACGCTCGGGTGAGCGCGTCTGCCGCTTCTTCACATTCTTCAAGGGTGGGAACCAGTGCAAGGCGGATGAAGCCTTCGCCTCCCTCACCGAAGAATCTACCCGGAGCGACAACGATGCCTGCGTCAAGCAGCATGTCGGTGACAACAAGGTCGTCCCCGACCCGCACCCAGAGGTAGAGACCTGCTCGTGAGGCAACGATCTCGATGCCTAGCTCATCGAACGCTCTCTCGAGGATCCGACGCTTTGCCGTGAAGAGCGTTCTGCGGTCTCGTGCGTGTTCGTCATCTGACCATGCCGCAACCGCTGCGGACTGCACGAAATCTGGCGACGCTGTCCCTGTCGTTGCGCGCAGTTCCCTGAGCGCCGAGATCGCAGCAGGATCACCAACGATCGCACCGGATCGGTAGCCGGTCATCCCCGAGCGTTTCGAGAGCGAGAGGTACACGAGAGCCCCGGGGATTCCATCGTCCGCGACCTGGAGGACCGAGGCTGGGCCATCGGGATACGCATCGTCCTCGTACGTGTCTGAGTAGCACTCGTCGGACAGCAGCATCGCCCCCTCGTCTCGGCACCTGTGATACAGCCCTTCGAGGTCGTCCCTCGAAGACACCGCACCGGAGGGATTGTGGGGTGAACATGTCCACACGAGACGTGCCCGGGACCACACGTCGTCAGGGATGTCTCGTGCACGCATGATGAAGTCATCACCGAGGACGACACGGTGGATCTCTGCGCCTGAGAACAGCGCACCTCGCTCGTACACCGGGTAGCCAGGTGACGGGAACACGACAACGTCGCGGGCTTGTCTGTCTATGAAGACGAGAGGGGTCGAGAATATGGCCTCTTTCGAGCCACTTGTTGGAATCACCTGGGTGTCGGGATCGACCGTGATCCCGAAGCGTCGAGCAACGTACCCAGCCACCGCCTCCCGTAGCTCGGAACGCCCCGCCGCGGTCGGGTACTGGGAAACCTCGGGAACCGCGTTGCGAAGCGCGTCGGCTATGAACGCGGGGGTCGGTTCACGCGGATCACCGATCGAGAAATCGATCACCGCGAGCCCGGCGTCGATCCGGTCAAGCGCGCGTTGGTGGATCGTGGCGATCGGGTAGCTGCCGAGTTCGGCGAGTACAGGGTTCAGCTTCATCCCCGCAACGCTACTACCTCCCCACAATGACCCAGGACCGCTAGCGCACGGATCTGGACCGCAATGAGTCATGCGTGAGGCCCAGAGAAAAGCCGGAGCCGGTCGGGAGCGTTCGTCGGAGACAGACCTACCCTCCCAGCCATGAACACCACTGGGTACCGCGTCACATACACGATCCTTGCCGTGGCGCTCCTCGCCATCATCGGTGGGTCCATCATGTTCATCCCTTCCGGTGACCCTGAGCAACTGCCCGCTGCGGTGGAGCGCTATTCACCTCACGACGGCGACATCGCCATCAACCCCGTCAAGGTGGTCATCGACGTGCAGCCGTATTACGAGGTCCGGTTCGTTATCGACGGAACGCCGATCCCTGAGTCCGATGTCGATGCGATCGTCGGGATCGGCAGGTACCAGTTCGAGCCAGGCGAGGGCAAGGTCATCGAGCGGTGGACCCCGGGCGAGCACACTGTCGTTGCGACATGGATCGGCGGAACGGCTGGCACGGACGCCGGTACGCTCGTGTGGACGTTCAGACTGCAGTAGGTAAGACGAAGTACGAAGTCCGACCATTTTGCTCAGAACGTGAAGCGAGCACCTGCCGAGCGATCCGACGTCCGTTAGTTGTCCGACAAGGAATCCGGGCCGTCTTCGAGAAGACTCACGAAGCCTTCCACGTCGAGGATCGGGATGCTGAGGGATTCCGCCTTGGCGAGTTTCGAGCCTGCATTCTCGCCCGCGATGAGAGCCGTCGTCCTGGATGAGACCGATCCGGTTGCCTTTCCTCCCCTTGCGAGAACGGCTGCCTTGGCTGAGTCCCTTGTGAATCCTTCGAGAGATCCGGTGATCACAACCGACACACCTTCGAGGGTCTGGGGGACCTGTTCACTCGCCGCGTCATCGACAAGGGAGACGCCTGCATCACCGAGGCGCGCCACGAGATCGATGTTGTCTCCGTCCGCGGCCCATTCCGCGACGGAACCGGCGATCTCGGGACCGATACCGTCGATCTCCTCGATCTCTTCGGTCCCGGCACCGAGCAGTGCATCGAGCGATCCGAATCTTCCTGCGAGCTGGCCTGCGACCGTGGATCCGACGTGGTCGATGCCGAGGCCGAACACGAGGCGCGACAGAGATTGATGTTTGGATTCCTCGATGGCAGACAGCAGATTCGCCACCGAGATCTCGCCCCATCCCTCCATCGAGAGCAGATCCTCGTCGGTGAGCCTGTAGATGTCTGCGGGATCCTTGATGAGTCCGAGTTCGAGGAGGGAGTGCACGGTCTTGTAACCGAGTCCCTCGATGTCCATGGCGCCTCTCGACGCGAAGTGGTAGAGGTACTCCCTGAGCCTGGACGGACACGTGTACCCACCTGTGCATCGTGCCTTCGCCTGGCCTTCGGGCAGCACGATCGGGTTTCCACAGAACGGGCACTTGCTCGGCATGTGCCACTTCCGGAGCCCCTTGGGGCGAAGTTCCTTGACAGGCCCAACGACCTCAGGGATCACGTCACCTGCGCGCCTCACGATGACCGTGTCCCTGGGTCTTACGTCCTTGCGATGTATCTCGCCCTCGTTGTGCAATGTCGCGTTCGTGACCGTGACCCCACCGACGAAGACCGGTTCCATCACGGCATACGGAGTCACCGCCCCTGTGCGACCGACGTTGATCTCGATCGATTTGAGCAGCGTCGTCTTCTCCTCGGGGGCCAGCTTGAACGCGATCGCCCACCGGGGCGATCGGGCGGTGAAGCCGACCTCGGCCTGGTCGGCGAGCGAGTCGACCTTGATGACGATGCCATCGGTCTCGTAGTCGCGGTCGTGTCTGTGCTCGGTGGCGGCGGCCACGTAGGCCTTCACCTCGTCGAACGTGTCGACGGTCCTGTTCGCTGGGTTCACGCGCAGCCCGAGATCTGCCAGCCATGCCATCTGCTCCGTATGCGTTCCAAGGTCCGGGCCGCCCTCGATGTATCCGAGCTGGTAGATCCATGTCCCGAGGTTCCGACTTGCAGTGATGCTTGGATCCTTCTGGCGTACGGAACCTGCCGCGGTGTTGCGTGGGTTGATGTACGGGGCCTTGCCGTCCTTTGCCTGGCGCTCGTTGAGCGCATCGAATTCAGATACGGGCAGGAAGATCTCGCCGCGGACCTCCATCAGCCTCGGCGCGTCGCCGCGCAGCACGAGAGGCACAGATCTGATGGTCCGCACGTTCGCTGTCACATCTTCACCGACTGACCCATCACCACGAGTCGAGGCCTTCGTGAGCAGCCCGTTGCTGTATGTCAGGGACACCGCAAGACCATCGACCTTCAGCTCGCACGAGTACCCGGCAGGGGAACGACCGAGCGAACCGACGAGACGATCGTGCCATGCGTCGAGTTCGTCCGGGTCCATTGCGTTGTCGAGCGAGAACATGCGCTGGCGATGCACCACCGGCGCAAATGCGTCATCCACAGGGCCACCGACCCTGGTGGTCGGGGAAGCCGTGTCGACGAGATCGGGATTCGCCTCCTCGATCTCGAGGAGCTCGCGATACAACGTGTCGTACTCGTTGTCGTCGATGATGGGCGCGTCAAGCACGTGATATCGATGGTTGTGCTCACGAAGCTCAGAAAGCAGCTCGCTGTAACGCTGTTCAACTGTCACGAGACCTCCGATGTCCTGTCACGCTACAGGCCTGCTGTGACAGAAGAACGTTCGTCGATGATGATGCCGCCCCCGAGGACGGACTCGCCGTCGTACATGACAAGGGACTGCCCCGGAGCGGGCCGGGGATGGGGCTCGACGAAGTCGAATTCCCACCGGTCCCCCACCGCAACGATGTCCGCAGCCACGGGCTCTGACCGGTACCTGACCTTCACTCCGACCCGGTCACCGACCTTGGGGGCCGTGTGGGTGAAGCTCATCTCTGTCACCACGCATCGGGTTGTGAGCAGGTCCTCATAGGTGCCGACGGTGATCGTCTGTTGGGTCGGTTCAATGTCGACAACGTACCTTGGGGACCCGACCGAGACACCGAGGCCTTTGCGCTGCCCGATCGTGAAACCAGTCGTCCCGGGATGCACGCCGATCACGTTGCCATCGAAGTCGAGCACTTCCCCGGGCGCACCGACCTCAGGATGCCGTTCGGCAAGGAAGTCCCTGTAGTCCCCCGACGCTACGAAACAGATGTCCTGCGAGTCGGGTTTTGACGCTGTGCGCAGACCGAGTTCGGCGGCACGGGCCCGCACGTCGACTTTGGTCATCTCCCCGACAGGCAACCTGATCCTCGAAAGCGCTTCCTGGTCGAGCATGTGAAGCACGTAGGACTGGTCCTTGGTGCCGTCCACTGCTCGACGGAGCCGAAAGACGCCAGCTTCTTCGACAACTCGTGCGTGGTGGCCCGTCACGAGGACATCGCATCCCAAAGCTTCTGTGCGGTCCAAGAGTGCTGAGAAGCGGACTCTGCGATTGCATTCGATGCATGGATTCGGTGTGAGTCCGTTGAGGTAGTCGGCTGCGAAGGGCTCTACGACGGCTCTGGTGAACTCCTCGACGTAGTCCAGTACGTAGTACGGGATGTCGAGCTGGGCTGCGACCCGTCTGGCGTCCTCTGCATCTGAGAGGGTGCAGCACCCCGCTGTTGGCATCGAACCGTCCGCGCCTTCCCATTGTTTGAGGGTGACACCGATGACGTCATATCCCTGTTCGAGCATCAGAACAGCAGCAACGGAGCTGTCCACTCCTCCAGACATCGCAACAAGGGCGCGCATTACAAGTCGCTGAGGATGTCGAGGACCGCTCTCGCGGCCCGCCATCCCTCGCCCTGGTTCGTGTCCCAGCCGAAGCTGAACCTGATGCACTCCCCAGCTGCCTCGTCTGTGAAGCCGAGCGCACTGAGGACGTGGCTCGGCTCAACAGCACCGGACTGACATGCGGACCCTGCGGCCGCAGCGATCCCCGCCAGATCGAGGCGGATGAGGAGATCCTCGGCAAGCACTCCCGGGAACCTGATGTGGCTGATATGGGGCAACCGGTCTGCGCTACGGGCGGTGACGGTGGCACCTGGGAAGCCTGCGACGATCGCGGACTCGAGGGCGTCACGTTCTGCTCGCGTCCTGTCACGGAACCCGGCGCGGTCCCCAGCTGCGGCTTCCATGGCCGCGACCATGGCAACGATCCCGGCAACGTTGTACGTGCCGGCCCTCCTGCCTGCTTCCTGTCCTCCTCCGTGGATCATCGGCTCGATCACAACACCTTGTCCAACGGCGAGAAGTCCGACACCTTTCGGGCCGCCAAACTTGTGCGACGACAGCGAGATGAGGTCTGCCCCCGTAGCTTCGAGCGTCACGGTTTGCGAGTTGAACGCCTGAACGGCGTCCGTGTGGACGACAACCCCCGGCGACGCAAGACGGGCCGCGTCTGCGATCTCACGTACGGATTGGATCGTCCCGATCTCGTTGTTCGCCGCCATGACCGAGATGACGGCCAGTTGGGGTCTCTCACCGGATGGGACGCGGTCAACGGGTACCACACCTGAGGTTGAGACGGGGATGGTCTCGACGATGTATCCGAAACGTGTGAGGCTCTGGGCAGCGTTGAGGACGGCCTTGTGCTCGATGGCGGACACAGCGATCGCCTTGTGGTCAGACCCAAGGGTCGCCCCGATGACACCGAGGTTGTCTGCCTCTGTGCCTGAGCCTGTGAAGACGATGTCGTGCGGTCTGTCGGTTCCGAGCAGTGACGCAGCACGCTCTCTCGCCTCTTCGAGCGCGTTCTTGGCCTTGCGGGCCTCTGTATGGAGTCCCGAGGCGTTGCGATCGAACCGCACGTAGGCATCTTCGAGCGCTTCGAGTGCCACGGGACGGATCGTCGTCGTTGCCGCATGGTCGAGATAGATCGTCATTCTGGCCCAACCACGTCGAGCAGGAACGCAGCAACGGACGATTCGTATCGCTCCGCATCGATGTTCCACAGGTCGGTGTGCCCACCCTGCTCGAACCGTTCCACGTCGACAAAGCCTGAGAGCTCCTCAGCGAACCGAGTGAAGTGCTCTGCAGGCGTGACAGGGTCCTCAGCGCCGAACATCAGCAGCATCCGCACATCGAACTGATCCGTCCTCTCGAGTTGGTTCAACATGTCCCAATCCACCCCGAACCGTACAGCGGCGAGACGCCTCCCGAGCCACGAGACGACGCGAGGGGTTCGGTGTTCCGCTGCCCATCTCTTGGCCACGCCCTCGAGGTCGAGGACGGGGGAATCGAAGATCACTGCCTTGACCGATGAGATGTTCGGCGATTCGTGGAGGAAGGTGGATACGATGCTCGCTCCGAAACCGGAGCCGATGATCACGAAGTCCTTGGCTCCCTTCCTCTGGGCGAGGGCGAGCGCTGCATCAAGATCTCGCCACTCCTCGAGCCCCCAAAGCCTCATTCCCGAAGAGTTCGGTGTTGCTCCGATGTCGTTGCGATACGTGATCGACAGAACGGGGAAGCCCTGTTCGACGAGGCTCGGGATGATCCGCAGGGACTCGGTCAGACGGTCGTTGCCTCTCCCGTGAACGAACACGACCCATGTTGGTCTGCGCCCATCGATCAGCCATGTCGGATGCGGCCCGATGTCTGCCGGGGCCCGTGGATCGTCAAAGCCGAGTCCGTGGGCTGCCGTGGGATCCCCCGTATACGCATCGACGTCCAGGCGTGCCCTGTCACCGACCACGAACTCGCCCTCCATCGGCTCGACCCCGCGTTCAACCGAAGTGTCGTCGATCCTGACGATCGTTGCGATCTGGGCGTAGACGTCCTCCCCCTCGAGACCCCACAACCCCTCCCTCTCTGTGGCCTGGGTCCTGTCGATGACGACCCTGCCTGCCTCGTTCGACTGCACCGTCAAAGGGTATCCGCTCAGATTCGGCCGTGGGATGAGGAACTCAGCGCGTATGGCATTGGAATGCATCCAGCCGGTAACGAACCACACGACGAGGACCACGCCGGCAATGCCGAACGCGACGCGAGACACCCAGGGCGGTATTCGGCGAACCATCCCCAAAGGGTAGGGCTGTCAGCGATTTCGCCGCGGTCTCAGATGCCTGTGAATTCGGGCTTCTCCTTGGCAAGGAACGCGGCAACGCCGATCTTCGCGTCCTGGGATGCAAAGGCTCGTGCGAACTGTTCAGCCTCAATGGCGAGACCCTCTTCGAGGGGCTGGTCGAACCCGCGTGAAACCGCTCTCTTCACAGCGGCATATGCCTGGGTTGGTCCCTTTGCGAAAGCAGCAGCGTCCTCCATTGCGAGGTCGAGCAACTCGTTATCGGGAACGACCTTGTCCGCTATCCCGATAGTCAGGGCCTCATCGGCCTTGACATGTCTGCCCGTCATGGAGAGCTCCTTGCATCTCTGTGGACCGACGAGGCGTGCAAGTCGCTGTGTTCCCCCTGCCCCTGGGATGATCCCGAGCAGGACCTCTGGTTGGCCGACCCTTGCGCTCTCTGCCAGGTACCGGAAGTCGGCACCCATGGCAAGTTCGAGGCCACCACCGAGGGCGAATCCGTTGACTGCAGCGATCGTCGGTTTCTCGAGGTTCGCAAGCCGGACGATCGCTTCGGAGAGGCCGGATGCCTGACGCTCGGTGCCGCCGGACTCGAACGTCTTCTGAAAACCTGTGATGTCCGCACCAGCGGCGAAGTGCGGTGCCCCTGTGATGACGACGGCTCGCACATCGGGGTCCTCTGCAAGTCCTACCGCTGTGTCGATGTCTGCGATGAGAACACTGTTCAGCGCGTTGACGGGTGGCCGATTGAGGGTGATGACCGCGACGCCGTCGTTGGACGAGTACTCGACGAGTTCCACACCTGTCCTTTCGTAGGGAAGGACACCCTACCGCGATTGCAGAAGCCGGTCCGCTGCGGTCCATGGATCGGTTCTGCGGGCGGTGATCGCATCGAGAAGCTCGGATCCCGGTTCGTTCGGATGAATGGACTGATCGATGTTCGCCCGCAGAGCCATCGTGAGGTCGTGGGCGGCACGAAGCCTTCGCCTGATCCTGAGCTGGTCGGCTTCAAGGAGGAATGTGCGGTGGTCGCGAACCGCCTGCCAGAGTTCCTCGATGCCTGTCACATCGGTTGCAACGGTCTGGATGACCGGTGGTCGCCACTCGGTCTCGGGTCCTATGTCGAGCATCGCCTCGATGTCCTTGGCGGTTGCGTCACCTGGGCCCCGGTCAGCCTTGTTCACGACGAATATGTCTGCAACCTCGAGGAACCCTGCCTTTGCGGCCTGCACGGCATCACCCCAACCGGCCGTCACGACAACGACGGCCGTGTCCGCGGAGGAGGCGATCTCGACCTCGGACTGCCCGACGCCTACGGTCTCGATGATGATCTCTCCAAAGCCGAGTCCGTCAAGGACCGCAGCCATGGCCGGTGTGGCGGTCGAGATTCCCCCGAGATGGCCGCGGCTCGCCAGGGAGCGGATAAACACATTGCTGTTGCCCGAGTGGGCGCCCATGCGGATGCGGTCACCGAGGATCGCACCCCCAGTGAGAGGACTCGATGGATCAACTGCCAGTACACCCACACGGTCTTCAGAGCCGAGCATCAACCCGACGAGTTCAGTAACCAGGGTCGATTTGCCCGCACCGGGAGCCCCTGTGACCCCGGTCGTCCAGCCCTTCCCGCCGAACGGATAGAGCTTCGCTGCAAGGATGCGCGACGTGGCATCGCCGCTCTCGATGATCGAGCAGAGCTTGCCAAGGGCCCGAGCGTCCCCATCCGAAGCCGCATCGATGAGCCGGTTGATTTCCATCAACGTGACCCTAATGGGTCAGATGTCAGAAACCAGATGCCATAGGTCTGAAAGCGAGCGCAGCAAGCGTTCTGGTATCTGGTTTCTCGAAGCGAGGTATCAGCCGAGAGGCCGGCGAGCTGCGCTCGCTCAGCTGGCCAAGACTTCCTTCACACCTGGCACGCGGTCCTTGAGGATCCGTTCGATGCCTGCGGTGACTGTCGTTTCCGAGATGGGGCAGCCGCCGCATGCGCCGAGAAGCTGGAGGTTGACCGTACCGCGGTTGATGGAATCCAACAGGACATCCCCGCCATCCGCCTGAAGAGCAGGACGGATGTAGTCCAGGGCTGCTTCGAGCGCGGCCTCATCGATCTCGACATCGGTCTCTGCGCCTCGGGGCGCAGGGGATGCGATCTCGATGATGCTGCCTTCGATGCCGTTGGTCATCGTGCTCCTCGTGCCTTGTCACTGACTGGAACCGATGGTAGCCGTACCACCGCTACAATTTCCAACATCCGCGTAGGTTGAACTGTTCCTGCTACCTCGGCCAACGACGTTGACCGATGAGTGACACATACATCGTTGGTCCGGCCGGGACCACGTCGAGGCCGAAAGAAGTGGATCTGATCATCCACTCCCCTCCCAGCAGAGTCGCGAAGTACACGCCGTTGACGACGACCTTCGCAGAGCCGCTCAGGGTGACGGGTATCGCCGTCCTTCCCCAATCGAGTCCGACGACGACGTTCTCAGGCACGACAGACGGTGCAACCTGGGGTGCGATGCCTGTGTAGTAGTGCGACAGGATCTCGTCGTACGGTGAGCCGTTGTTCGCCATGATCTGTGCACCCCATTGGCTCATGCCGACGCCATGGCCCCAGCCCTCCCCATCGATCCTCACGACATCTCTCGCCTGCCTGTCAAAGGACGGGAGCAGGGCGTCGAGCGGGGTCGGTTCGATCCGTTCATGGGTGATCTCGAAGGTGTAGGACAGCAACGGTTGGGGCAGCAGCTTCCCTTCCCCGAGTCTGGCCGGCAGGACACCGGGGAACAGGTCGTCGCCTCGCCGGTTGAATGCGCCTTTGAGGCTCGGGGCGAGGAGGGAGTCTGTGCCTCTTGTGGATCTGACCTCGATCGATGTCCTGCCCTCGCCTTCGGGTGGGTCGTCGACGACGATCGCCAGGAGGGCGCCCCCCACGTCGTATCCGTCTGCCTGAAGGATCGCGACGAACTGCTCACCCGTGAGCTGGACCGTCCACTCGGCGTAGGGGGCGATGCCGATCTCTGGTGAGTCCACAGGTTGCAGGTACGGAACCCGCGAACTCGCCCATACGTCCTGGTTCGCCCTTGATCGCGATCCGACCATTGACGTGTAGACCGCTTCTATCGGTAGGCCGTTGTACAACAGGACCTCACCGGCGGTCGTCTCGACCGCGGCCTTCCACCTATCGCCGTAGTCGCCCTCGACGTACTGCACACCTCGATACACCTGGCACACCGTCGTGGCACATATGTCGAACCCGTAGCGGGCCTCGTCGCCTGAGCGACCACCGAGGAGACTTCTTGCGAGATACGTGCGAGCGGCAACGGCTTGGGCTGCAAGGGCTTCGGCGTGCCACAGGAACGGCATCTCCGCGATGCCTTGGAGGTACTGCTCGATGGTTGCCGATTCGGTGAACGCGATCCCTCCCGGTGCCACGGTGAACGAGATCGGTCCCGCGTATCTTCGACCGCCGACCTCGAACCGGGTCGATGGCTCACCGATGAGTTCGATCGACTGCACCTCTCTGGCTGGCTCGATCGCTCCCACGGGCAACGCCATGGCACCAACGAGGACCAGGGACAAGAGCCCCACGGTGATGAGGCGCCTCATACGCGCTCGATGTGCGCTCCGAGGGACCGCAGCTTCTCAACCCAGCCGTCGTACCCGCGATCGACATGGTGTGCGTCGCGGATCAGGGTCTCGCCTTCTGCTCGCATCGCCGCGATCGTTAGCGCTGCAGCGGCACGGATGTCACATCCATCGACCTCACACCCCGAGAGACGCTCGACGCCCCTGATCACGATGTGTTGGCCATCGGCATGGATGTCTGCACCCATGCGGTTCAGTTCACCGAGATACCTGAAGCGCCCCGAATAGATGTTCTCGGTTACGAGGGACGTTCCTTCGGCGACCGAGAGGAGGGTCACCATCTGGGGATGCATGTCTGTGTGGAAACCCGGATAGGGCAGCGTTGCGACGTCGACGGCTGCGGGTCGTTCAGGACCGACGAGGGACACGGATGATTCCGTTATCTCGATCCCACAGCCGATGGATTCGAGTTTCCGGAGTTCCATCCTCAGATGCTCGGGCTTGATGCCCGTAACGGTCACCGTGCCACCGGTCATTGCACCGGCTGCGAGATATGTGCCTGCTTCGAGGCGGTCCGGCACCGTGGTGTGCAGTGTCGGTTCGAGGGCGTCGACACCATGGATCTCGATCGTCGACGTCCCCGCTCCGTTGATCTTCGCTCCCATGTCCATGAGGTACTCAGCGAGGTCGACGAGTTCGGGCTCCCTTGCGGCGTTCCCGATGGTGGTCTTGCCGTCCGCCAACACGGCAGCGAGCAGGAGGTTCTCCGTTGCGCCGACCGAGGGGAACTCGAGGAAGACCTCGGTGCCGACGAGCCCATCAGGTGCAGATCCGAAGAGGACACCGTGATTCAGTTCGAACGTCACCCCCATCTCTTCGAGACCCTTGACGTGGAAGTCGATGGGTCGCGAACCAAAGTCGTCGCCTCCGGGCAGGGCGACCCTTGCCTCCCCTGTTCTTGCAAGGAGCGCACCAAGGACGAGGATCGATGCTCGCATCTGTCTGACGAGTTCCAGGGGTGCCTCGGGAACAGGATCCTCAGGGACGTCGATCGTCAGGGTCGTGCCTTCACGGACGCATGTCGCCCCGACATGTTGGAGGACCTTCGCCATGATCTCGACGTCAACGATGTTCGGGACGTTCTCGAGATGGTGGATGCCCGGTGCAAGCAGCGAGGCGACCATGTGCTTGAGGACTGCGTTCTTTGCGCCGCCGATCGCAATGCTCCCTGACAGCTTCGTGCCACCTTGAACGAGAAACGAGTCAGACATCACCCCAAGCCTACGACGACATCCCTGTTCTTGGGTGACGAACGGCCGGCTATGGGATTCGGAGACTGTCGAACACGATGTCCGCGTGTGTTTCCCACGAGTCGTTCGGTGCCCGCATCTCGATGCCAACGGCCCGTGAGCCTTCGATCGGATACAGGAGGTGCCACATCTCACCATCGGTATGGGTTCCCCAGCTCTTGATCGCTCCCCCAACTCTGCGAACCGAACGCTCGAACGTGCCAGCGTCGGCTTCCTCGAGCAGCGACCAGAAGGCGCGCGTTGTGTCCTCGGGCGAGACCGGCCATGTTCCACCCGTGCCCTCGACAATGGCTTCCATGTCAACCACTCCCACGGTCAGGAACGTGTGACCCGGATCGAGCTCATGATTGAACGACAAATACGTCTCACCGATCTCAGCCTCCCACCCCGTGGCACATCCACACAGAACAGCTCGTTGCACACCGTCTCGCTCAACGGCAGGCGCCCCAGGCCCACTTGAACAAGCCGAGACAAAGACAAGAGCGACAACAACAACCCTGCGCATGACTGCAGAGTACGACCTTCCCCACCCACACCACGTCCCGTGTCCTCCCTTCAGGGGGGACAAGAGACGAGCGACAGCGAGGATCTAGGGGGGACCGCGAGCCCGCGAGCCCGGCACGCGAGAACCAGAACCCCCTCACGACAGCCCAGCAGTACAACAAGTCGCGACGCGGGAGGAACCGCGAACCTTGAGCCCAGCGCGGCTCGAGGTGCCGACCAACTCACAGAACACGGCCAGGTCGCTAGCCTGCCGCGCACCCATCCGAGGGAGACAACGTGGCAGTGGTGATCGGTTCAGATCACGCAGGATTCGAGCTCAAGCAGCAGCTCGTCGGCCATCTCGAACACAACGGCCACCGCGTCGTCGATGTCGGCACAGACTCAGAGGAACCCGCCGATTACCCGGACTTCGCTGCCGCCGTTGCGCGCGCCGTCGTTGCCGGCAAGGGCGAGAAGGGAATCATCGTGTGCGGCTCAGGTGCAGGTGCCTCCATTGCGGCGAACAAGATCACCGGCATTCGTGCTGCCGTTGTTCACGACCACTACACGGCGCATCAAGCCGTCGAACATGACGACATGAACGTCCTCGCCCTCGGTGGCCGCGTCATCGGTTACAACACCGCGACCGAGATCGTCGACGCGTTTCTCGCTGCTCGCTTCTCCGGCGAGGAACGGCACGTACGCAGGTTGAGGAAAGTCGTCGAACTCGACCGTAACCGCGGCTGAGATCCAGGATCGTGACGACCGTCGAGCCCCCACCGAACGAATCCATCTGGGCGGCTGGCTGTGTCGTGGCTCGCAAGACGAAGAGGGGCAGACCCGAGTACCTCGTCATTCACCGACCCAGATACGACGATTGGTCCCTGCCAAAGGGGAAGGTCGACGAGGGCGAGGCCTTCCTCGATGCGGCCCTGAGAGAGCTCAAGGAGGAGACGGGTATCACGGGCAAGAAACCCAGACTCATCGGATCGATCGGCTATCTCACCAAAGCTGGGAACCCCAAGGTCGTGCGCTGGTGGCTCACCGAGGTCGAGAAGGGCAAGTTCAGATCAAATGCCGAGGTCGACAAGGTCAAGTGGCTCTCGATCAAGAAGGCAGAGAGGAAGCTCACCTATCGCAACGACCGCGAGGTGCTCGACAGGGCGAACGACACGTTCCTCGCTAAGTCCGCAGGCATGGTCTATCTCGTCAGGCACGCCTGGGCTGGTGAAAGAGACGACCATGATCCTGCCGACCGGCTCCGCAAGCTCGACAAGCGGGGAAAACGCCAACGCCAGGCGATCAGTGACCTCCTGATGGCCCATCCCATGACCAGGATCGGTTCATCGACATACAAGAGGTGCACCGCAACGGTCAAGCCGCTCGCCAAACGCCTCGGGATACCGATCGAGCCCGAGACTGCACTCGTCGAGGGCAGTCATCCACATCGCCTCGTCGGACTCATTGCCGACCTCCAGGAGGAGGCTGCTGTTCTGTGTACCCATGGTGACGTCGTTGCGGATTTCATCGGGCACCTCTTCGCTGAGCGGGTACCGATGGAGGGTCCCATGGAGTGGGAGAAGGGCAGCATCTGGGAGCTGCGCACGACAAAGGGGCGCGTTGTGTCCGGCAGGTACGTCCCCCCGGCGGCATAGCAACTGCTACAGCAGGCTCGCTGCCGCCTCGTCGAGCATCCATACGACCCGCTCACGTGCCGTGACGCCACCTGCGGGATAGTCATCCCCTGAAGCGATACGGCCAACAACTTCGGCCTTGTTCTCCCCCGCCACGAGGAAGAGCACAACATCAGAAGCCGCCAAGAGCCCGAATGAGGCGGTGAGGCGCCAGGTATCGAGGTGCGATACCCAGTTCGCCACATAGGCAGATCCTGTGACAGATAGTGCAGCGGTTCCTGGGAAGAGCGACGCGGTGTGGCCGTCATCTCCCATCCCGAGCAGGGTCAGGGACCGCCCCGGGTGACGGTTCATCAGACACCCCATCGATCTCGTCATGCGACGTGCCGAGGCGCTCACATGATCGAGGCGAGTGTTCGGTGCAAGGAACCGGATGCGCCCGACCGTGCCGAGCGACTCTCTCACCATCGCCTGGTTCGAATCAGGATCGTCCGGCAACACCCAGCGTTCGTCCGTCATCCAAGTGGTTACACCCTCCCAGTCGATGGGCATGCCGGTCAGCCTGCCGTACGTCGCCTTCGGCGTTGACCCCCCAGCCAACCCGAGAAGCAGCTGATCATGACCCGCGATCTCGTCAGCTATGAAGTTCGCAGCAACCCCAGCCAGCTCGTCCGCCGTCCCATACACACGGTATTCCATACCCCCATTATGCCCATCACGAAGAGTGACAAACGACGCCCCTGCCAACCCACTCGCCACCACGCGGCCTTCGGACAGCAAGCGCCAGCGAGCGTACGGACTTCGGACTTCAGCGAGGGAGCGGAGTGACCGAAGCGCGGGCAAGGCCGCTTACAGCCCGCCAGCCCGTATCGCATCGATGAGGAACCGACCGAGATCTGACGCTGCGGTCAGCTCGTTCACGCGCTCCTGGACCGCCGCGCCTATCTCACTCTGCGTGCATCCGAGTTCGGTCGCCAACTCATCGATCGTCGCCGCATCATCCTCGAAGCGTTCAACGGAGGGAAGCTCCCCTCCGCTTGCGAGGTACTCCCCGACAGACATGTCCTCGAACTCCGAATCGATGTCATCGATAAGACTCTGGAACAGCTCCATTGTCTCGTCAGCAAGCTCTTCACAGTCGGTCGCAGAGATCGAGTCGCCGCAAGCCGAAGCGAGCAACCCGAGAGCGAGAAACAGTCCAAGAATCCGACGAATCACCATGGCGAACAGGCTACCCACGACACGTTGTAGTCCGCCCGATCCAGATCACCGCTTGGTCTGGCTCCGATATCAGAACCGGAACTCGTGAACGCCCTATCCACAACATCCAGACGCGTATTCATCAGCACGACACCGTGTGTGCTGGATGCTCATCAGCCGTCGGTCGACTCTTCGCTGTGGCCGTAGCCGTAGCCGCGCTCGGGCTTGGTGGACCGGTTGAAGACGTACCCGAGGATCGGCGTTCCCGACATTGCCAGGCGCTCCTTCACGTCAACAAGGACACTGAGCGCAGTCCCCTCAGAGACGACAACGAGAATGCCGTCTGCCTGGGAAGCGATGTCGGTCGTTTCTGCAACGGCCAAGGCTGGGGGCGCGTCGATAACGACGAGATCTCTGCCAACGGCAAGCTGCTTCGCTGCGTTCTTGAACCGTTCGGAACGGAAGAACCCTGCCGTCTCCCCTGCCAGCTTCCCACCGCCCGAAACGAACGGCATTGGTGCTTCGTCCCCTATGGGCCACCAGGTCACAATATCTTCAACATTCACAGTTCCATTGACGACGTCTGTCAGACCGCTCGCCAAAGCATGTCCAGACAAGAACGTCAGCCCCCGGGAGCGCTCATCTGCGTCGACAAGTAGGACGCTGCGCCCGTCGTGGGCCGAGGCAAGACTTACATTGAGCGCCGTAACCGTCTTCCCGGTTGAGGCGACTCCATAACGAGAGCCTGGTTGCGCGTGTATCTCCCGGGATCAAGCACCAAACCGATCTCATCGCTCAATCCGCCAGAGGAACGAGGGTCATTGAGGAGAAGCTCACCACGCGCCTGATACATCGTTGACTGGGTGAGGGACACGCCGTATGCAGCACCCGCCGCCACGAGCGCTGTGAACAGAACCAAGAACTTGTATCGCCACAACGCCTCAAAGAGGCTCGGTTGTGTCTCGATGATCGGATACCCCCTCTGAGAATGCCCGGGAGGGCCTGCTAGCCACACCCTCCGTGCCTCGGCAAGACCGCACCGCGTCAGCTCTGCTTCGATCGCCGTTGGCATCTCGGCCGCTCGTTACACGGGTAACCGAGTGTCGGGCTTTGCAATCGCAGCATCGTGCGCTGCAGCGTCACCGAAAGCAACCCGTCGTTAGAAGCTCGCTGCCGACCTCAGGTCGTCGATCCGGTCGGTGCGCTCCCAGGAGAACGTGCCTGGCCCGGCCTCGTCAGGTTGGCGTCCGAAGTGTCCGTGGTAGGCGGTCGGCTCGAAGATCGGGCGAGCAAGGTCAAGATGTTCAATGATCCCCCCGGGTGTCAGATCGAACACACTGATCACGGCTCTCTCGATGGCCTGCTCGTCAGTCCGCTCGGTGCCCTTGCAGTCGACGGACACCGCAGTCGGGTCAGTAACGCCAATCGCATACGACAGCCGGAGTTCGCACTCATCGGCCAACCCGGCGGCGACGACGTTCTTGGCCACATAGCGGGCCATATACGACGCTGAGCGATCCACCTTTGAGGCATCCTTTCCCGAGAACGCTCCCCCACCGTGGCGGGCCCAACCACCATAGGTGTCGACGATGATCTTGCGTCCAGTGAGGCCGGTATCGCCTTCTGGTCCACCGGTCTCGAACCGTCCTGTGGGATTGAACAGCACTTCCACGTCGTCGTGCCACCAATCGCCCAACGCGGGGATGATCACCTGTTCGGTGACCAGTTCACGCAGGTCGCTCTGGCGATCGTTCCACATCGGATGGTGTTGAGTCGACAGCAACACCGACTCGACACGCTGGGCGGCACCGTCGTCCCACACCGTGGTGACCTGTGACTTCGCATCGGGTCGCAAGCCCTCGATGCCGACGGCTTCTCGCACCGCTGCCTGCTGGGCGACGAGACGATGGGACAACATGATCGGCAACGGCATGAACTCGTCGGTGTCTTTGGAGGCGTAACCAAACATGAGACCCTGGTCCCCTGCCCCGAGCTTCGCTCCGCCGTCGACTCCAAGGGCGATGTCGTCTGACTGCTTCTGCATGACCAACCGAACATGTGCACCGTCGGGGTCGAACCCGGTGCCGGGGCCGGAGTATCCGATGCGACGAATCGTATCTCGAGCTTGCTCCTCGATCCTTTGATCGAGATCCATCGGAAGATTGTGGGCCCGGATCTCTCCGCCGATGATGAGCAGCCCACCGGTGATGAAGGTCTCGCAAGCAACTCGGGCTTGGGGATCGAGGCCGAGGGCGTAGTCCAACACCGAGTCGCTGATGCGGTCGGCCACCTTGTCGGGGTGGCCCATCGAGACGGATTCAGAGGTGAAGCGGTGACGACGCATTTGAAGTGGATCTCCCTTGCGGTTCGACAGATGATGCCATCCCTGCCCATCGCTGTGAAGGGCCAGTACGCCCGATGGTAGGGTCTCACCCACGTCCAGAGAGTCGGGGATCTGCAACCTCATGCACACTAGTTTGACCTCCTCCCATGAATGCGCCACGAGCAGACCCCAGTGCGACGCGGTCAACGTCGGACGAGTAGGCGCCGATGCGAGTCACTGAACACCTCGCCACGGCCACAGAGCCGCTCATCAGTTTCGAGATCATTCCCCCGACACGCGGTGGCGATCTTGCCAGTCTGCTTGGCTTGATCGAGGATCTTGCCAAGCACCGCCCACCTTTCATCGACATCACGAGCCACGCCGCCGAAGTCATCTATGACGACACACCCGAAGGCGTTCGCCGCAGGGTGACGAGGAAGCGACCCGGCACTCTCGGTATCTGTGCCCTCATCCAGAACAAGTACAACATCGACGCTGTCCCGCACGTTCTGTGTGAGGGTTTCACTCGGGAGGAGTCCGAGGATTTCCTCATTGAGCTGCACTATCTCGGGATCGACAACGTCCTTGCGGTCCGCGGGGACTCGACGGGGCGCCAGAAGCCATTGCACGATGGCCGAAGTCGTAACGACTACGCAAGCGATCTCATCGACCAGATCACCGCAATGAACGACGGGCGGTATCTCGAGGACGTCACGGACGCCTACCCGACGGAGTTCTGCATCGGAGCAGCCGGCTATCCGGAGAAGCATTTCGAGGCGCCGAATCTGAGGGCAGACGTCAAGCGAGTGAAACAGAAGGTGGGGGCGGGCGCGGAGTACATCGTCACCCAGATGTTCTTCGACAACAGTCATTACTTTGCATTCGTCGATGAATGCCGGGAACAGGGTGTCGATGTGCCGATCATCCCCGGGCTGCGGATCCTCAACAATGTCCGCCAGCTCACGTCCATCCCTCGTACGTTCCACTGTGAGATCCCCGAGACCCTCGCCCAAGAGATCGGCTCAACACCGGAGCACGCTCGCGACATCGGCGCAGCATGGGCCACCGAACAAGTGCGAGAACTGCTGAAAGCAAGTGCCCCCTCTGTTCACTTCTTCGTCATGTCGAACGCCACAGGTGTGAACAGGGTGCTGGGGAATCTCGATATCTGATCCACGGATGGTGCCGCCAACGCAACACACCGATCGCGCGCCATGTCCCACAAAGGGACGGGCTATAGATGGATGACCGCGACATCATTACAAGTTCACCTGTCCCATGGTGAGCGCGGAGGCGTGGCATACGCTATGACCCTCGATCTGCGACGAAACTCCACTGCACGCTTGTGGGCTGCGGAAACATGATCGACGGTGAAGAAGCCGTCGCTCTCGCCGTCGAGGACTTCGCCTCATTCCGCTTCGAAGCCTTGGTCAATACGATCGACACAGTCGGTGGTATCGAGATTCACGTACCGCACGCCCTGTGCGTGGCCGCCAGTGATCTGTTGCTAGCGGATGCTCCGGCGGCGACTCGTAGAAGATCGGGGATGCTGCACGCCTGCAATCTCAAGAGATATTGACGTTCACTCTCCTGGATAGGCATGAGAACGGCAGATCACCCGCAGGTCTCCCGAATATGCTGAGCACCTCGGGTCGAAGATCGCGCTGGCCGAAGCAGGCAATTACCGACGCTATCACGGTGCTCCACCCAATCCGAGCTCGTACGTGCGCTTGTCGCACGGTTTGAAGGGCGTTGCGTTAGGTGGCTTCGTGGATATCGTCGACGATGCCAACGACCACTGAACGAATGGGACCGCTTTCGACGTTGTAGATCTTGCGCGCTGATGAGCCCTCGTCGAGGATCAGTACGGTCTCGTCTGCGCCTGCGCCGACTACGTCGGTGCATATGAGGTAGTCGTTCGTGTCTTCTGCGTTGTCGATGAGCTTGATCATCAACAGGCGTTCACCGTCGAAGAACTCGTGGTTGATCGTCGAAACGACGTTGCCTATGACTCTGCCTACCTTCACGATCGCACCTCGACATCGTCGACGATGCCAACGATTGCATGGTCAACTGGGACGAATCGTGGCTCCATGGCCTCGGCTGCTTCTCTTGACGCTACGAAGTAGATCAGGTCGCCCTCCCCGGCCTGATACACCGCATCTGCAGCGACGACGCACTCCCCCACCGGTGTCTGATGCTCATCGAGTGGCTGGACCAGCAGCAGCTTCATCCCTGTCATTCCTGGATCCTTGATCGTGGCGACCACGGTGCCTCGTACCCGACCGAGCTGCATCAGGACTCCGATCGGTGGGAACGGACCCTGTCAAGGAACCGGGCAGACGCACCAAGGTCGACACGCAGTTCGTCTGTGAGCTGCGGAATCACGACGGATGCAACGACGTGGCTCCCCGCACGCTCGACACCGGCTTCAACGGCAGCATCAACCTCACCGACCACACCCTCTACAACGAAGTAGGCCTTCCCATCGATGCCGTCTGCCATACGGAGGGCGGCGAGTGACACATCTGCTGCCTTCACCGCGGCATCTGCCGCGTCTACACCGGCCGAAATCGTGTCCGTTTCAACCATGCCCACGGCTTCGTGTTGCGTCGGTGCGGCGATGTCGCTGGTGACCATGGCATCAACAACGGACCGTGCAACATCAGGAAGGAACACATGGCCGATGAGATCGACATCGATGCCATCCACAATGTCCGTTGCGACCACGACAGAAGCGGTATCCCCCGCGACGAGAACGACGTACTTGCCTGGGTGAGTCGTACCCGTATAGGGCAGATCGATCGGGGATCCTTTTGCAATCGCATCCGCGGTGTGCACACCCTCGACAATGGAAGCGAACTCCCACAAAGCAATGGCAGGTGATCGTTGTTCAGACAATGTTCAGCGCCCCTACCACAGTCACCCGTCGCACACGGGAGAAGGTTCTCGGTCTCGTGAGGCCTTCGCCTGTCGGACTCGCGATAGAGAACGACGTGTAGCCCTCGCCATCAGATCCAAGGCCTGCGATGTTGGAACCGTTCGCTACGAAGATCGAGCAGTTCATGGCCCTCGCCATCTTCGTGATGGCGTCAACATTCGTCGAATGGATCGACGCCGTGTGTCTGAAACCGTGCTCGGACCGCACAGCAAGATCGATCGCCGTGTCAACGTTCTTGACCCGTACGACAGGCATCACGGGCATCATCTGCTCGGTCCACACAAGACTGTGCTCCTTTGGAACTTCAGCGATCACAAGCCTCGTCCCCTCAGGGGCAGTGACACCGATCTCGCTGAGGATGACAGAAGCGTCCTTGCCGATGAACTCGGGGTTGATGACACCCGGCTTGTTCGGTGCGCCCAGTTCCTTGAATATGACCCGCTCGAGGCGTTTGAGTTCGTGCTCCTTGAGCCTGTATCCGCCAACGGCAGACATGTGCTGGACAAGACGGTCTGCAACGGTGTCGACAACGATCGTGGTCTTCTCATCGACACAGATGATGTTGTTGTCGAACGACGCCCCGTTGACGATGTCCTTTGCGGCTTTGGCTATGTCCGCGGTCTGGTCAACAACCGCGGGTGGGTTCCCTGGACCGGCAGCGATAGCCTTCTTCGGGGTCTTGAGCGCGGCCTTGACGACACCCGGGCCGCCTGTCACGAGTAGCACAGGGACATCGGGGTGTGCCATGAGGGCCTCTGCAGATTCGAGGGTCGGCATTGCAATGCACGTAACGAGGTTCTCTGGTCCCCCTGCACCGATGATCGCCCGGTTGATCAGCTTCACGTTCTCAACACTTACGGCCTTTGCGCTCGGGTGAACGTTGAACGTCAACGTGTTACCCGCAGAAAGTATTGCTATTGCGTTGTTGATGATCGTCGAAGTCGGGTTGGTTGTTGGTGTGATCACACCGATCACCCCGTACGGGGCCCATTCGGTCACCATCATGCCCTTGTCACCTGTCACGACGTGTGGTTCGAGGTCCTCTGGGCCCGGCGTTCGTTCGATGACGAGTGCGTTCTTGAGCACCTTGTCGTCTGCACGGCCGATGCCCGTTTCCTGGCGGGCCATGTAGGCGAGACGTTCGTTGTTGGCTCGCATCGAGGCTCTGACAGCTTCGATGAGCCCTTTTCGGGCCTCGAGACCGACTGACCTATACGTCTGGAATGCGTTGCGTGCGGCATCGACCGCTTCATCGATCGTTGCGAACACGCCCTCGCCGAGGTTCTCCTCGGCCGCTGAGACCGCGTCTGCCGCTTCGATCGCAAGGCCTGATCGGCCTGTGATGTCACCTGTCGAGACACGGTTTCTGACCCTGTCGATGATCGCTTTGATCTCAGATTCGCTCAGTGGTCCCATGTCACGTCACGGTCACTTCACGTAGACGGTTTCACCGTCGAGATCCCACTGGTCGACGATCGCCATGATCACTGCGTCACATGCCTTGTCCCTCGTCATCTCTGTCTGGCGCGCCGAACTGCCCAATGCATACAGCACGACTTCCCCGACGCCTGCGCCGACGCTGTCGACCGCTACGACGTATCCACCTGTCTGTTCACCTTCAGCGTTGAGCTGACGCACGACGAGAAGCGGGAGCCCTTCAAGCATGGGCTCCTTGCGCGTCGCGACGAGCGTCCCTGTGACCCTGCCGAGATTCATGTCGTCTCCTTCTCTCGGAGAGCGAATCAGCCGACAGCGTCTTGCGCTTCTGCTGCTCTCCCGAGTGGCAACACAAGGTCGAGATTGACATGTGGACGGGCAATGACGTGGGTCGCGATTACTTCGCCGACCTTCTCGCCACCGCGCACACCGGCGTCAACGGCTGCCTTCACAGCAGCAACATCGCCACGGACGATCGCGGTCACATAGCCGCCGCCTGTCTCTTCGAAGCTCACAAGCTCGACTTTGGCTGCCTTCACCATTGCGTCACTGGCCTCGACCATTGCCGCAAAGCTCCTGCACTCGATCATTCCCAGTGCGTCTGACATCGATTCCTCCTGTTTGGCTTTCAGTACTCAGTCTTTGATCTTCAGTTCTTTGTTCGGCCGTCGAGTCCTTCAAGTGCTGCCATGGCTGCCTTCCAACCGACCTCCATGTCGGCCTCCTCGCCACCGAGGTAGATACGGCCCACAGCACCGACAGCTCGGACCTCGAGGATGTTGATGTTCGCAGCCTTCTCCGCTTCATTCGCGGCAAGCGCGGCGTAAGCCGCAGGTGCACACTCAAGCACGTACAACGTCTGGCCCGGGGTGATCATCTGGCCGTGCCTCACCCTGTTGATGAGCTGGGCGTGATGGTCCGAGATCCTGCGGATGAGCTGGCTCGAGAGTACCTCTGGCTTGAGGCGGTCTTCAACCGTGAGACCGAGAGCGTCGAGGATCGCCTGTCCGGCTGCCCTGGTCTCTGCCTGGTGTGGCGAATGCACCTCGAGCATCCCGAAGACACGTTCGATGATCTGCATGCCAGGGGTCACACCCGTTGCCTTGAGCGCGATGTCCGTGAGCCTGTTTATCTCGATACCGGGAGCGACCTCTACCCAGAGGGAGGACTCTCCGGCGAGGGGCAGGAATCCCTTTGAGATCGTTCCCAGGAACGCAGCATGCTGAGGTTGGAGACTGTCCAGGAACGCATAGGACCGAAGCTCAATACCGTTCGCCATTACCTTCTCCTTCGGCTGCGCCGATGATCTGGACGCCAGCCGATGCCCCGATGCGTGTGGCACCGGCCGCGATCATGTCTTCTGCGTCTTCAAGTGTTCTCACTCCGCCCGATGCCTTGACACCCATGTCAGGCCCAACGGTTTCTCGCATCAGAGCAACGTCATAGATCGTTGCACCACCTCCGCCAAAACCTGTTGAGGTCTTTACAAAGTCAGCCCTTGCCCGTTTGGCGAGCGACGACGCGATCACCTTCTCCTCGTCGGTGAGGAGAGCCGTCTCGAGGATCACCTTGGTGAGGGCGCCTGTTTCACGTGCGGCGTCCACGACCCGTTCGATGTCCTTGAGAACGACGTCGTGCTGGCCTGATTTGAGGGCGCCGACGTTGATGACCATGTCGACTTCCCTGGCTCCGTCACGCAGGGCTTTGCGGGTCTCGGCTGCTTTGACGTCTGACGTTGCCGCGCCGAGGGGGAACCCGATCACGGTGCAGACCTTCACATCTGAGCCGCGGAGCTTGTCTGCGGATCGTTTCACCCAGTATGGGTTGATGCAGACAGATGCGAACCCGTTCTCCATCGCCTCGTCACAAAGCACGTCGATCTCTTCGAGGGTTGCGTCAGGTTTCAGAAGCGTGTGGTCTATGTACTTGGCAAGATCGAGGGGGACATCTTCGGCGTCGCCGTGGAAAGAGACGCGGTCTGCACCGTTCGCAACGACTTCACGGAGTTTCGTCGGGTTCGCACATATGTCTGCACGCTCTGCCAGGGCAGCAAGTACCTCTCTCGTTACGAGCTCAACGAGCTGGTCGCGGGAAACATCTCGGGTTGTCATTCGGCATTCTCCATCGTGGTGCCGTCAAGGGCGTCGATCTTGTCCACGCGTCGTGCGTGTCTGCCCTCACCGTAGGGCGTTGCAAGGAATTCCTGGGCAATCTGCCAGGCAAGCGCATCGCCGATGAGGCCGGCACCGAGGGTAAGCACGTTGGCATGGTTGTGTTCGCGGGCGTTGTGTGCCGTTGAGAGGTCGTAACACAGAGCTGCTCGCACACCCGGGATCTTGTTCGCTGCCATGGCAGATCCGATGCCTGCACCGTCAACGATGACACCTGCGTCTGCCTCCCCCGAAGCGACCTTGCGGGCAACGTCCGCCGCAATATCGGGATAGTCAACGGCTTCCACCGAATCGGTGCCGCAGTCGATGACGTCGAATCCCTGCTCTGAGAGCTTGAACGCCAGTCGCTCCTTGAGGGCGAATCCGCCATGATCTCCCCCAACGGCGACCGTGACAACCTTCACCTGTGGTCCGGCATCTGGCGTCTGGACCGCGGCGTCCGGGACGGTGTCATCGTCACCCCAGAGGCCATCGACGATGTTGCGCACGATGGCTCGTACGTCTTGTTCGATGTGGGGATCTCGTGCGGTCACTCGATGTCTCCGTCGGTGTCGTAATCCTAGAGCGCCAGAGTCCTCCAAGTGGTTTCGTTGCCCGATAGGATGCCGAGGAATGGATGCAACAACCCGATGGGAGACCGAGGCGATCAGATCGGCCGGAGGCAAGCGTCAGTCACCGCCGAAGCCGACGAGGAAACGCACGCGTGCCGACTTCACGGACAACCGCCATTGGGTGACGCTCAGAGAGGCAGAAGAGGCGACAGGGATCCCGACGAACACGCTACGCAAGTGGGTGCGCAAGGCCGACCTCCCGTCCTATCTCGAAGCAGACGGTGACCTTGCGTTGCGGATGGTCGACCTCGACGCAGTTGTCGCCAGAGCCAAGAAGCTCGGGCGCACCGTGGCTCCCCAGGAACCCGCTGACGACCCTGACGATGCTCCGACGGAGGACGGTCCAGCGATGGCCGAAGAATCCCTCCAGAGCGAAACGGCGAGCGCTGAGCGGTCGCCACCTGCTCCCGCGACACCGGAGACTCCCCCCGGTACGATGATCGTCCCTATCGATGCGTGGAACAAGATGCTGAACCAGCTGGGCAATCTCCACGAGGCCGGCCAGGACCTCGCCGTTGCGCGGGAACGGGCCGCAAAGGCAGAGACCGAGGCTTCGTTTCTCAGGGAGCGGCTGGCCGAGATGAGGGTTGAAGCGTTGGACGACAGACGACAGACAACGGGCGACCAATTCGATACAGCGGGCGAGGACCAAGCCCCACCCGTTGAGAGTCCCGAGCCGGAGCCAAGCGAAACGACCGCCTATTGGCGGTATCTCACGACCGGGTGGCGGGATCGCAAGCGCCGCAGGTGAACCCTCTCTGCGCACGTGCGGTGCGCGTCCCTGCCGCGGAGGGGAAGATCGAGAGACTCACAGATCTCAGCGGGCTGTGCTTGCCCAGCGGTAGCCCCACCAGAGGAGAGTGATGCCGAGCGCGAGCGAGACGGCCAGGGCTGAGGACTCGCCCAGAGCGGTCAGGCTTCCACCGAAGGCCGGGAGAAGGACACCTCCGACGATGAGAAGATTGCCGTAGGCGAGCCGACGGTTCGTCCGCCACGACCGGGTAGCCGAGATCGCTGCAAGGAGGATGATCACGATCGAACCGACGGCGCCAGAGACCGCTGCAAAGAGCCTCGGACCCGGCAGAGTCACTGCCTCGATCATGAAAGTGAAGTCGAAGACCTCGCTGCCCTCAGGGATCCTTTCACTTGGGAGGGATGTAACGAACGGGGCAAGGAACGTCGAAAAGAACCCGAAGACGAGCCACAGGCTCACCGGTGTCAACGCGCGCCGTCCTGCTGACTCTCTCCACAGCGCAAGCGATCCAACGGCGAGCAACGAGATGTTCGCGATTGCCCCGAGGAAGTAGAAGGCACGAAAACTGATCGATGTCCACCCGAATGCGAGGCCGTGAGCAAGTGACCAGGTCGCAACGGCATAGGCACCGAAGGCAACGACCCAGATCTCTGCGTGGAAACGCTTCCGAGCACGCCAGGTGATGAACAACTGAACGGCGAAGGCCGTTGCGATAGCGGCTCCGATGACGGCGAGGATGACATCCATCATGTAGACCGTAGACGGTGAATCGGAGCGGCACTAGTCACCACGGTCGGTGCGCATATGTGTCTGGTGGAAATGCCCCGACCAAGGCACGATGGCGCCCATGATCAAGAAATCCCTTCTCCTTGCCCTTGTTCTCCCCCTGCTGTCTGTCCCAGTAGCGTCTGCCTCAGCAGCATCTCAATCTGCCTCAGCAGCGTCGCCCCAGACGATGCAGCTCTCGTCCTGGCAGTCCGAAATCCTCGACGACGCAATCGTGGGTGGCACACAATCCGTGACGATCGTCAACCCATCGGCGTCATCCGTCAACGACGTCACGTTCCGGTTGGGAACCCCACCGTGTGAATGCGGGCTCACCCGAGCATCTCTCACCGCCGGCACGCTGGACGGCGGAGTCTGGATCATCGGTGAACTCGCCCCGGGTGCAACGGTGACCCTCGACCTGGTGTACGGGAGCGACCGTTGACGCATACCAACGTGCACAACACACGCCTCTCCTAATCTGGTCCCGTGACAGATACCGCATTCACGACTTCTGGCCTGGGCCACGCATACGGTGACATTGCTGCACTGCACACCCTCGACCTCGAGGTACCCCGCGGACGCACCGGACTCGTCGGTGCGAACGGTGCAGGCAAATCGACGCTCATCAAGGTTCTCCTCGGAATCCTGTCGCCGACAGTCGGGACCGCGACGGTGCTCGGCATGGGTACCAAACGCGAGACCATCGACATCCGCAGCGTCGTCGGCTACATGCCAGAGGGTCCGTGTCTTCCCCTCGACCAGACCGCCGCGGACTTCCTCGTCTATGCAGCCGGAACTGCTGGGCTCCCCAAGCGTGCCGCCCGCCAGCGTGCATCTGACGTTCTCACCCTCGTCGGACTGAACGAGGAACGCTTCCGCTATCTCGGGGACTTCTCAACTGGGATGAAACAGAGAGCCAAGCTGGCCCAGGCGATCGTGCACGACCCCGAACTCGTCTTCCTCGATGAACCAACGGCAGGGCTCGACCCATCGGGCAGAGAAGAGATGCTCGACCTCATTCAGCGCCTCGGGAGCTACGGCATAGACGTGATCGTTTCATCCCACGTCCTGCGCGACATCGACCGCACCTGTGACTGGGTCGTCATGCTCGATCGGGGCACGCTGCTCCACGCGGGTCCCATCGGGAGCGAACGGACAGAGGGAGCGATCCATCTCGAACTGATCGACGACCCCCGCAACGTCGAAGCTGCACTTGTACAGGCAGGGGCGACCGTCACAAAGCAGGGCAGGGTCCTCCAGGTCTCATCGCTCCACGGAGACGTGTACGACATCATTCGGGACACGGTTGCAGCCTCTGGTGCTGGGATCCGCAGGCTCGACGGATCAGGCGGGTCGCTCGAGGAAATGTTCTTCCATCACGGAGAAGGCCGATGACCGACCAGACAGGAGCCGTCTACGACCTTGGATATGAACCGTTCGAGGGTGAGCGCAGCGGAAGGGTCGGTGCGCGCAAGGCGGTCTACTTCGACGGAATCAGGCGTGTACTCGGACTTCGGCGAAAAGCCAGGCGCAAAGTCATGCCGTGGGGGTTGTTGGTCATCGCGATCGTTCCATCGGTTGTCGCTGTCGGTGTCTCTTTCATGATTCCTTCGGGTTCGGCAGACGCCATCGACCTGGCCTCACAGAACTCGGAGTTCTTCCTGCTTGCAGGAACGATGACCATGCTCTTCACCGCGCTCGCCGCACCGGAGCTCCTGATTCCCGACCGCAAGGACGGGGTCCTGTCGATGCTGTCGTCAAGACCGCTCACCGCCGGCGATTATCTTGGAACACGGTTCGCCAGCCTCGCCACGGTCGTCGTTGCGTTCATGATCATTCCCCAGCTCGTCCTCTTCTTCGGACAGGCGGGCGCAGATCCGGACGGATTCTTCAAGGGGCTCGTCAACGCGGCGGACACGCTTCCCAAGATCGCCGCGGTTGCCGGGATCTACACGATCGCCTATGTACCACTCGGCTTCGTGATCGCGAGCCTGTCGAACCGCAAGGCAATCGCCACGGCGAGCTACCTCGCGGTGATGATCGCATTGACGGGGTTCGCAGAGGCGCTCGTCCGGGAATCGAATATCACAGGGGGCAGGTGGATGGCTCTTCTCTCCCCCATCAACACAGCTGACGCAGGAAACGTTTGGATCTTTGGAGGATCGAACCCCGAGTCACTGCTCACCGTTGCCGACATCAGCCCGGCTATTGGAATCCTGGCCCTTGCATTGATCGGTGTAGCCCTGTCCATGTTCTCGCTTCACAGGTATCGGAAGTTGTTATGACCTCTGACCCGGCATTCGTTGAGAACCCGACCATTGAAGTGGAGGCAGCCTCGAAGTGGTTCGGTCAGAAGGTCGCCGTCTCGAATCTCTCATGCTCGTTCGGTCCCGGTGTCACGGGCCTGCTTGGGCCCAACGGAGCCGGAAAGACAACGCTGCTGCGCATGATCACAGGGCTGACGACAACATCGAATGGCTCCGTTCGTGTCCTGGGTGAGGATCCGAAACGCACCTCGAAGGTCTTCGACAGGGTCGCCCTCGTGCCGGACGAGGACGCCGTGTACGGAGACATGACGGCACGCAGGTTCGTCCGATATGCCGCACAGCTCTCCAACACGGATAGCTCACCTGAAGCCGTCGAGCGGACCCTCGAAGAGGTTGCAATGCTCGATGCGGCTGACAGACCGATGGCTGGCTACTCGAAAGGGATGCGTCAGCGAGCCAAGGTCGCAGCGGCGCTTGTGACCAACCCTGACGTGCTGATCCTCGACGAGCCGCTCAACGGCACCGACCCCGTGCAGCGAGCACACCTCATCGACCTGTTCCAGGAGCTTGGCCAGCGGGGACGAACGGTGATCGTCTCCTCCCATGTGCTCGAGGAGGTGGAGAGGGTCTCTTCCCGTGTCATCGCGATCGTCGATGGCAGGCTCGCCGCGGCAGGTTCTGTCGATGCGATCAGGGCTGCAATGTTCGATATCCCATACGTCGTGCGAATCGATACGGACGATCCACGCAAACTCGGGGCAGCACTGTTCACATCCGGTGTCGTCGACACGGTCGAGGCAACGGACACAGCCGTCGAGGTTCGAACACGAGACCTCACCTCGCTCGGGTCCCAGACCCCGAAGGTAGCCACAGATCTCGGAGTCAAGCTGACAGGGTTTCATCCCCAAGATGCCTCCCTTGAATCGGTGTTCCGATATCTCGTGGAGCGACGATGACACCAGTACTGGCTCTGTTCACGGTGTCCCTGCGTCAGGCTCTGCCAAAGCGACGCACACTCATGCTCGCCATTCTCCAGCTTTCGCCTGCCGGCATCTACCTCATCTCGACGACAAGTCGGACAGAGGAATTCGCTCTTCAGGGCGCGGTGGAGATCGGCGCAGGCGTGTTCTTCTCGCTTGTGCTCCCTGTCGTGTCGATCGTCGTTGCAGCAGGCGTTCTCGGATCCGAGCGAAGAGATCAGACACTCAGCTTCATCGCGCTTCGACCGATTCCTCGAATCGGTATTGCGGTAGCGAAGGTTCTCGCTGCGATATTCGCAGCGTTCGCCGTGAACGCGGTCGGTGCCGTGGCTCTCGCCGGTGCCCATGCGGTCCGCTTCGGCGATACACAGCTCTTCGTTGGGCTCCTCGTCGGGGCATTCGTTGCGACGGCGGCTTACGCGACTATCTTCGTGCCGCTCGGATTCCTCACCGACCGCGCTGTAATCATCGGCATGGCATACCTGCTCGTCTTCGAGAGAGGCATCGCTTTCGCTCTTCCAGCACTTGCCCCGATGTCGCCGTGGCGACTCGGTGTCGCGACATTCGGTGCGCTGGCGACCGAAGCGTCGATCTACACAACGGAATTCACCGGGACTCTCGAACTGAGCGCGTCCCAGTCTGTGCTCACCGCAGTGATTCTCTTCGTGGTCGGGGTCGCTGCGACATCGCTTCTGTTGCGGACGAAGGATCTGGCCTGACGCACGCGTCCTCCCTTTAGGGGGGACAAGAGACGAGCGTCAGCGAGGATCGAGGGGGGACCGTGAGCCTGCGAACCTGGTACGCGAGCGCGGGCCCTGAACCAAGAGCAGCGCGAGACCAGTCCCGCAACGCTCGCGGGCTCGCACTCCCCCCTGCATCGCTCCGCTCTGCTGTCCCCCCTGAAGGGAGGACATGCTGCCATGGTCGATCGTGCGTTACCGTGCCAACGTGCAAACGTTCATGAAACGACTCCGTCGGGGCGATGTGGGGGCTGCTGCTTTCGTCGTTGCTGGGGGCATCTTGCTGTCGCGTGTCTTGGGGATCATTCGAGACATGATCTTTGCCTGGATGCTCGGTGCCGACGGGATCACAGACGTGTACGTCGCGGCTTTCCGGATCCCTGACTTTGCGAACTATCTGCTTGCAGGGGGGTTCCTCACGATCACGTTCATCCCGATCTTCGCAAAGTACCTAGCTGACGACGATGAGGATGCCGGATGGGTCGGTTTCACCGCGATCATCAGGTGGCTCGGGTTGGGAATAACAGCCCTCATCGCCATTGCGTGGGTCGCAACGCCCTCGTTGGTCTCGTGGCTGTACCCTGACTTCACCCCGGATCAGGTCGAATCGACGATACAGCTCACACGGATCGTGCTCCCGGCACAGTTCGCGTTCGTTGTCGGAGCGATGTTCGCAGCAGTGCAGTACGCCAAGGGCGTCTTCACGATCCCAACGCTTGCGCCGATCGTCTACAACCTCGGGATCATCACCGGTGGTGTTACGTGGCTTGTGGTCACAGGTGACGCTGACCCCGCAGGCTTCATCTGGGGCGCACTCTTCGGTGCGTTCATCGGGAACTTCGCGATACAGATATGGGGGGCACGGCGCGTTGGCATGAAGCTCTCCATGTCTGCACCGTGGAAGCATCCAGCGGTGATCACATATATCGTGATCGCCTTCCCCCTGATGCTCGGACAGTCCGTGGTCGCGCTCGATGAGTTGTTCATGTCGATCTTTGGTGGCATGGCCGGCGAGGGGGCACAGACCCACCTGCAGTTCGCACGCCGGACCATGTTCGTGCCGATCGGTGTCATCGCCCAGGCTGCAGCCGTAGCTGCCTATCCCACTCTCGCACGCCTGTTCGCAGAAGGGAACCGGCCGGCTCTCCTCGCAACTGTCGACAAGGCCCTTCGCTACGTGCTCGTGCTCTCGATCGGTGCAGCAGGGATCGTCGCCGCGATGTCCGTTCCGGCGATCCGTGTGCTATTCGAGCGAGGGTCGTTCACCGCAGAAGACACATCGGCTGCTGCTTCGGCTCTGTTCATGTATGCCTTCGGCATTCCCGTGTGGGGTGGGCTCCAGATCATCACGAGAGCGTTCTATGCAAAGCGCGAGATGTGGACACCTGTCATCGTTGGGACCGCGATCACGATCTTGGCCGTACCTCTGTACTTCGTGATGCAGTCGGCTTTCGGTATCGAGGGGGTTGCAGTCACGTCTGTTGTGACCCTCGGCGCTTACACGGCCGTGCTCATGGGTGTCTGGTACTGGCCGGCAGACGCACGCAGCGGTCTGCGCTCGGTGCTCTTGGGTGCGGGAAGAGCTATCCCTCTTGCCATCCCGGCTGCTCTCGCCGCTGGGGCCGTGTCCTGGGCGATCTCGACAGGCATAGCGGGATCGCCGCTCATCTCGGCAACCCTCGCCCTTGGCGTGGGCGCGGCAATGTACGCAGGAGTGGCACTCGGTATCGGAAGCTTGCTATTCGATTGGCTCAAGCGATCAGAGGCGGCACCCCCTCTCTGACCCTCGCTTCACTCGGCCCTTCTTTCCCGCAGAGGGAGACAGTCAGCTCGGTGGGTAGACACCTGTCGCTGCGGACTCCTCTGTCTGCCAGAAAACGTCGCTGATCTCGTCGATGAGGTCGATCAAGCCTTGGGACACTGTGGGGTCCATCGACTTCTTTGCGTCTCCTGCGGCCTTGATGGCACGCCAGAAGAGGTCGTGGAGACCGGGGAACTGCTCGACGTGGTGGGGCTTGAAGAAGTCGGTCCAAAGCACAGACAGGTGATGTTTCACGAGCTCGGCGCGTTCCTCTTTGATCGCGATGGCGCGGGCGCGGAATACCTCGTCGTCTGAGGCTTCGTACTTCTGTGCGACCTTGAGACACGACATGGCCTCGATCTTGGCCTGGGCAGGGTCATAGACGCCGCAGAACAGGTCACAGTGGCCGTATGCAATGTGGGTGGGACGCAGAATGCGTTCGATCAAATTCACCAGGACCTCCGTCGTCGGGGTGTGCCATCCACACTACCGATGGCTGTAACCGTCAGGAACGGTGTCCGGTCACAAGAGAGAAGGGCAAGGAAGGGAACATGGCGAGACGCGGGATCATCGCTGGGTCGATCGGTGTCACGGTGCTCGCAGCTGCAGCCCTGCGAGGAGTTCTCAGGCGCTTCGAGATAAGGGAGGACTCCATGTCACCTGGTCTCGAATCCGGGGACTGGATCGTTGCGAAACGCCGCACCGGAATCCTCGAGCGTGGTGACATCGTTGTGCTGGCAGATCCGGCAGGCACAGGCATGAACCTGGTCAAGCGTGTCATAGGCGTTCCCGGTGAACACGTCGGCATCGAGAACGGGAGAGTCACCGTCAACGGTGCCGTGCTTGCGGACCGCTGGGCCGACGGCGTCACCGAGCCGGATGGCGACTGGGAGATACCCCACGGCCACATCTGGGTGTTGGGTGACAACCGCGTCCACTCGCGCTCGGATGGCCGTCTCTTCGGCCCGATCCCGATCGAGAGCGTGCAGTGGAAGGTCGTTGCCCGCTACTGGCCGACGTCCAAGGCAGGCATGATCGCCTGACCCACCCGTTCTTGCGTAGATTTCAACCGCCCTATGGGGCTGGAAACTACGCAAGAACAGGTTCATAGGTGCTTGGTTGCCTCGCGGTAGGAGAGGGCGGAGAGATTGGTGCGATGTTGCTCGACGTACGTCCGCACCCAGTCCGGGTTCGTCTTGGCATATTCGCGGAGGGACCATCCGATGGCCTTGCGGATGAAGAACTCTTTGTCGGCGAGGTTCGCGGTGCATGCGTCGGTGAGGAGTGCTGTGTCTGTGTCTCTCTTGTGTTTGAGCTGGCAGATGATGGAGGTTCGACGCAACCACATGTCGTCCGCAGAGATCCAGGAACGGATCCCAGGATCGGTATGGACTCTCTCCTTGAAAAGAACTCGGCCAACCAGGTGACTGGAAACCTCGTCGACGAAGTCCCACCATGCACCCTCGGTGATGAGCTGCTGATACAAGGACATTGACTCCAGATCGATGAAAGTATCAAAGGACCTGGCGTACCCGATGGCGAGGTACTTCTCCTCACGATGTGGGAGCTGCCAGAGAGCAAGCACAGCTTCTTCGTACTGGTCCTGGTCTGCCGGGGAGAAGTCTCTTTTGAGCCGTCTCATGATCGGAGTACGGCCGGCCTTCTGGACGCCGTAGAACGGCATGTCCGTCTTCATGTAGGCAGCCATCGGTCCAGCCTTGGCAGGGTTCGCTGCCGCGGCAAGTCCCGATTCCACGACTTCGACAAGGGCTCGAGTGTCCATTCGTGTCACGGTAGCGAGCGTCGACTAGCTTGGAGCCATGCCCACTGATCCAGAAGCCGACCGAACGCGTGACAAGCGCGGCACGGCCGTCATCATCGGTGCCACGGCTGTATCCGCTGTCGCAGTCCTTGTCTTTCACGCGCTCGCGACCCGAACGCTCGGGACCGATGGGTTCGCACCAATCGCCGTCCTGTGGACGGTGATGTTCCTGCTGTTCACCGTGCTCCAGTTGCCAGCGGAGCAACATCTCACAAGAGCGCTCGTCGTCACCCGATCATCAGATGACCTGCGCGGGGTGTATCGAGCGATGTTCGGCGCGTTCGCGGTCGCACTGGTCATCGGCGTCGTATTCACCTGGTTCACCATCGATCGCTTCTTCGAGGGCAATTCCGCCTACGTTGGGATCACAGCAGCGATCGTCGTTGCGAGATCGATCATGTCGACCGCCCGTGGATCGCTTGCGGGCCATCGGAGGTTCGCTGCGTACGGTGTCACGATCGCCTTCGAGGCCGGTGCATTGCTCCTTGGTGGGATCATCGTGATGGCGCTCGGTGGAACTGCGCTGGCGTTTGCGGTCGTGATGGCGATCGCTCCCCTGGCCACGCTGCTGACCAGGCCGTTCGCACCGATCGAAGGCCACGGGAACCGACCGAACATCAACCCACAACCGGCATCATTTCTCGCCTGGCTGATCGTGGCAACTGCAGCCAGCCAGGCGATCATCGCTGGTGGTCCAATCGCAGTGAGCTTCATCGGGGGAAGCACTGTGGCTGTGAGCATCTTCTTCACATCGTTCGCCCTCCTGCGCGGTCCGATCACATCTGCGTACAACCTCGTGGCACGGGTACTACCGGACTTCACGGAACTCGCACACAGCAGCGACCCACATCGTCTCTGGAAGTGGGGTCCCAGACTTGTTGTGCTCGGTGGCACTGTTGCGGTCATCGGAGGTGTCGGAGCGGGTCTACTCCTCCGACCGTTGGTCGGAGCGATCTACGGCGATGCGTTCCGTCCACCACAACTCGCTGCCGTGTTCGGTGGGGCGAGCATCGGCCTCGGGCTCGGTGCACTTTTCGCAACCCAGATGTACACGGCCGCAGCGAGGGGAGCAAAGCTGGCGCTCGGCTGGTTGATCGCCCTCATCGCGTCACTGGCGTTCCTCGCTCTGAGCGACCTCGAACCTATAACCCGCACGGCTGGTGCCTTCGGCGTCGGCGAGGCGACAGGACTCCTCCTTCTCGGGTCTGTGTTCGTCGAGCGTCACAACCGATCACCCCTGCAGTAGGTTCGAAGGGTTTGGACCTATCCTGCTGAAAATGAATTCGAGACAGCTTCGTTTCATCGCGCTGGCTGCAGGTTCCGTGGTTCTCGCTGCGGCCTGCTCATCGGGCGCCGATGCCACCGACACCACACCGGCCACGACGGGCACGACAATGACCACCCTTCCGCCTGTGACGACAACCACCACGACCCTCCCCCCAACGACGACAACCACTGAGCCGCCGATCGAGGTATCGGCGTCGATCAACGGTCTGCCAGCCGATGACGTGCTCATCGAGCGACGGCTGGTGGCCGTCAAGATCGACAATCACATCATGGCACGTCCCCAGTCTGCACTTCAGTCTGCAGATGCCGTCTTTGAGATCCCCGTCGAGGGCGGGATCACCCGTTTCATTGCGCTCTTCCACCAGAGCGATCTCGACTGGGTCGGGCCGAACCGGTCGGGAAGACCAACGGACTCAACGGTGATGACCTCGTTCGGAGAGACACCATTCCAGATCTCAGGCGCACAGCCATGGGTGATGGACATCTTCAAGTCTGATGGCGTCAAGGTCGTGTACGACACCGGTGCAACCACCTTCCGTGAGTACGCCCGCCCCGCGCCCCACAACCTCTTCACGTCAACCGAGCTGATCCGTGACTGGGCTGATTCGAGGGGCTGGTCAGAAGAGAGCCCCGGCAATCTCTTTGCGTACGGCGAACCGACTCCTCCGGATGCCGAGGCCACCAGGATCGAAGTCGCCTTCTCGGACGCAACACCCCCAACGTGGGCGTGGGACGGGACCAAGTACCTCAGGTTCCACGGCACGACACCACACGAATGGATCAACAGCGACGGCGACACCGGCCAGGTTGCCTTCGATACGCTCGTGGTCATGAAGATGCGCAGATACATCAAAGCGGACCCATCGGGTCAGGGGTCCTCGGTCCCGGCCATGGACACCGTCGGCAAAGGCGAGGCCTTTGTCTTCTACAACGGTCAGGTCATCGGAGGCACATGGGAGCGCGGATCAAAGAGCGACAAGTTCTTCCTCACGACGACCGATGGCGTCGAAATCGTCCTGCCACCGGGCCGCGTGTGGATCTCGTTCCAACCAGACAACCAACCCCTGACCTGGGAGTGATGCGTGCGATCTGCGACAGACATTGCATCGCAGGTTCGCACGGGTCGCATACGCGCCGCCGATGTCGTCGCTGAGGCACTGGAACGCGCTGAGGCCTCCCAGGATCAACTCAACGCCTTCACGCTCATCGATCGCGAGGGCGCCATGGCAAGAGCCAGAGGCATAGACAAACTCGTCGAAGATGGGAAAGACCCCGGACCGCTCGCGGGTGTGCCTGTCGCACTCAAGGACCTCATCGACCAGGCCGGTCTCCCGAACACAAAGGGTGGCTCTTTCCCCGTCGATCCCTCTGAAAGTTCCGCAACGGTTGTGCGGCGCCTCGGCGCTGCCGGTGCCGTGATCATCGGCCGCACCGGCCTCCACGAATTCGCCTTCGGATTCACCTCAGAGAACTACTGGTTCGGACCTGTTCGAAACCCTTGGGATCTTGAGACTTCCCCTGGTGGGTCATCGGGCGGGTCAGGGGTCGCAGTCGCCGCAGGCGTCGTTCCGATCGCGATCGGGACCGATACCGGGGGATCTGTGCGTGTCCCCGCGGCGCTCTGTGGCGTCTTCGGGCTCAAGGTCACGCACGGAAGGGTGCCCCTCACCGGTGTCTATCCCCTCGTTGCGTCCCTCGACACCGTTGGGCCGATCGCTGCCACCGTGGGTGATCTCATTGGTGCATATCTCGTCATGGCGGGCGACGACAAGGCTGATCCGTGGTCTCAACCACGACTCGTCGATGATGTACCCCGCGCTGTTGAACTCTCAGGTCTGAGGTTCGGCGTCATCGAACAGTGGCTAACGCCCCTCCACACATCTGAGGTTGAAGAGGGCATCCGGATGTTCATCGACATGGCCGCCTCCCACGGTGTCGAGATCGAGGAGGTCGACGAGCCGGGGCTCGTTGAGGATCCGGTAGCTTCCCTGGCGTTCGGTCCGGAGGTCATTGCCGTCCACGGAGAACGACTCGCCGCCAACCCGGATGGGTACGGTCCAGAGATCCGGGTTCGCATCGAGGAGGCGAGGAAGGGCACCGTTCAGGACGTCCTGGCGGCAATGCGGTGGCGATCGGCCGCCAGGGCCATCGTTGCAAGACACTTCGCATCGGGCATCGATGCCCTCATCGCCCCAACCGTGGGCGGAATGAGGAAAGTCATCGGTGACAACAACATGGATCTCGATGGAGAGAGCATCTTCCATCGCAAGCTTCTTGCCTCCTTCACGGCACCGATCAACCAGATCGGCGTACCAAGCATCGCGGCTCCGGTGGCACGAACAGGCGGGCCTCCCGTGTCCGTGCAGCTCATCGGACCACGGTGGGGAGAGTCACGTTTGCTCGGCGTTGCGGCCGCGCTGGAGACAGCCGGTGTGCTTGGTGTATCACGGCCTCCGATTTTCTTTGAGTAATCGCACATAAGTGGTGGCGATGCGCCTCACGTTCATTACCCTGTAGGTGTTCACGTGAACAATCACATAGATGCCCCACGGGGTATACACATTCGGTGCCTCCACAGGGGCACCGGTCTTCCAATCAGGAGTCACAACCGTGTCAGATGACACCATGACCGAATCCCGACCCGCGCCTGAGCAGATCGAGGACGTGGTCATCCGTTTCGCCGGGGATTCCGGCGACGGCATGCAGCTTGCAGGTACCCAGTTCACCGCCTCTTCGGCTTTGTTCGGAAACGACCTTTCGACCTTTCCGAACTTCCCTGCCGAGATCCGTGCTCCTCAGGGCACGGTCAACGGTGTGTCTTCGTTCCAGGTGCACATCGCGGACTGGGACATCCTCACCCCTGGCGACCGTCCGGACTGCCTTGTCGCGATGAATCCTGCCGCATTGAAGGCGAACATCGAGGACGTCGTTCCCGGAGGTCTGGTTCTCGTCAATACAGATGCGTTCGATGAGCGCAACCTCGGCAAGGCCGGTTATGACAAGAACCCGATCGAGGATGGCTCCCTCGACACATACACGGTTCTCGAGGCGCCCATGGAGGAACTGACGAAAGAAGCAGTGAAGGACTCAGGCGTGAAGGGCAGAGCAGCGCTTCGGTCGAAGAACTTCTTCGCCCTTGGTCTCATGTCGTGGATCTACACACGCTCTCTCGATCCCGTCATCGAGTGGGTCGGTGCCAAGTTCGGCGAGGACTCACCGGTCGGCATGGCAAACGTGTCGGCACTCAGGGCCGGATACAACTATGGCATCACGACCGAGGCGTTCCACCACACCTTTGAGATCAACCCTGCGCCGCTGCCTGCAGGTGAATACACCAACGTGGTCGGGAATGTTGCTTCAGCGTGGGGAATCATGGCAGCGGCGGACAAAGCGAACCTGCCCCTGTTCCTTGGTTCGTACCCGATCACACCGGCAACCACGATCCTCGAGGAGCTTGCAAGACACAGGAATTTCGGAATCAAGACGTTCCAAGCCGAGGATGAGATCGCTGGCATCGGTTCGACGCTCGGCGCTGCCTTTGCCGGGAGCCTTGCGATAACAACGACGTCTGGCCCTGGTCTTGCGCTCAAGTCAGAGACACTTTCCCTTGCACTCATGATCGAGCTGCCGATGATCCTCGTCAATGTTCAGCGTGGTGGCCCCTCGACCGGTCTGCCGACCAAGGTCGAACAGTCAGACCTGTTGTTTGCGATGTATGGCAGACACGGAGAGTCGCCACTTCCAATCGTCTCAACGTCCTCGCCATCTGACGCTTTCGATGCCGCGTTCGAAGCCGCCCGAATCGCGATCAAGTACATGACACCGGTCATCCTGCTAACCGATGGCTACATCGCCACTTCTTCTGAGCCGTGGAGGCTGCCTGACCTCGATGCGCTTCCCGACATCTCACGTGCCTACGCGACATACGACGGCGACGGGCCGTTCCTCCCCTATCAACGTGACCCAGAGACGATGGCTCGCCCGTGGGCGATCCCGGGCCAGGCTGGCATGGAGCATCGGGTCGGGGGCCTCGAGAAGGACGCCACGACGGGGAACGTCTCGTACACGCCTGACAACCACGAGCACATGTCTCATCAGCGGGCGGAGAAGATCGCCAAGATCCAGGAGGACATCCCCGACGTCGAGGTCCATGGCGACGGAACAGATCTGCTTGTCCTCGGATGGGGATCGACCTATGGCGCCATCCGCACCGCGGTCGACCGTGTCCGCAAGGAAGGCTTGTCCGTCTCCCAGGTGCACCTACGCCACATGAATCCATTCCCGAAGAATCTCGGGGCTGTGCTTGCTCGATTCGACGAGGTCCTCATCCCTGAGATCAACCTCGGCCAGCTTTCGAAACTCATCCGTGCCGAGTACGGGGTCGACAGTATCGGTTACAACAGGGTCCTCGGCCAGCCGTTGCGATCGAGGTACATCGAGACCGAAATCCATGCCATCCTCAACGGGGAGACATCATGACCACAGACACCAAACGCTTTGATCGGTCTGACTTCCAGACCGATCAGGAGGTCCGCTGGTGTCCGGGCTGTGGGGATTACACGATCCTCGCCTCTGTGCAGACCTATCTGGCTTCGCTCGACATCGACCGTGACAAGCACGTGTTCGTTTCTGGCATCGGCTGTTCGAGCCGTTTCCCCTACTACATGAACACCTATGGCATGCACACGGTCCATGGCCGTGCACCAGCCATTGCGACCGGCATTGCGATTGCGAACCCGGAACTCACCGTTTGGGTCATCACCGGGGACGGCGACGCCCTCTCCATAGGTGGGAATCATCTGATCCATTCTCTGCGCAGAAACATCAACCTGAACATCATCCTGTTCAACAACCAGATCTACGGGTTGACGAAGGGCCAGTTCTCCCCGACATCCGAGCTCGGAAAGAAGACCAAGACAAGCCCCATGGGTTCAATCGACCGTCCGTTCAACCCCGTGAGCCTCGCCCTCGGTTCAGAGGCTTCCTTCGTTGCGAGAACGCTCGACATGGACAGGAACCACACGATCTCGATGCTCAAAGCGATGCACGAGCATGACGGTGCCGGGCTGCTTGAGATCTACCAGAACTGCAACGTGTTCAACGACAAGGCGTTCCTCGACCTCACAGCCAAGGGAACAAGGGATGAGAACCGCATCTGGCTACAGGACGGCGAGCCGATCATCTTCGGCCCGAACGACGAGTACGGTATCGCGTTCGACGGGCAGGGCGCCAAGGTCGTTGAGGTTTCGGAGGTCGGACACCACAACATCCACGTGCACAACGCCTCGGACCCGAACCCCTCGGTCGCCTTCGCGTTGAGCCGCCTGGCCCATGGCCCGTACGGCCCGACACCGCTCGGCATATTCCGGAACGTGCCCGTGCCCTCGTACGGCCGCCTGCTCGAAGAGCAGATCGCCCAAGCCAGGGAGAAGCAGGGTCCGGGCGACCTCGCGAATGTGATCCGCTCACGAGGAACCTGGACAGTCGAGTAGGACAACGAGTCGGGAACGAAGCGCCAGAAGCTCCATCGCTGGCACGAACGCGTCTGTCAGGTGTCTGAGGGAATCCAGACGATGATCTGCACAGACCGAAGTTGGAGCACCCCATGGATCCGCGGCAGTCTCGGTGATGATCGATTGGGATACTTCGTAGCCGCCGATCGACAGGAAAGCAACGATCGGCTGCCCTGTCTCAAGTGCCCCTGGGTGTTTGCATACCACATGTACACGGTGCGGTTCCCCAGCGGGAAGACCGCCGGATAGTCCTCACCGGTACCGATCCAGTTGCCTGCGATCAGCCAGTCGCCGGGATTCCCGAAGAAGAGCTGGTTGTCAGCATTGGTAGGTGGTGTTGGTGTTCCGGAAGTACATGAAGCCGAAGGCCAGCGAGCTGAAAAACGCAACGGCACGATGGGCACGATTGTTGCCCTGAGACGCAACGTGAATCCCCTTCTTCGCGATCTCGATCACGAATATGTCGAACGACCCCCCTCAACCTTGTGGCAACGCGCAGAACGCACGGGCGCAACGTGGGATCAAAGCCTCAGAAAATTCCGGTTCCATGACGATAATGGGACAAGAAGAACCGATTATTGCCGCGGCGCAATAGATTGGTGCCCTGCATGTCAAGGAAATCGACACACCAGGTAGGTTGATTCTGTGCGACACCGAATAACTGTGATCTTCGCGATCATGATGATTGCAGCGTTCCCGGCCGTTTCCGCCCAGGCGGCCGATGGAACCGAGCCAATCAGATTCGTCGGCGCAGGCTGGGGCCACGGCGTCGGTATGAGCCAGTGGGGGGCGTACAGCCGGGCACTGGAAGGGCAGACCTATGATCAGATCCTCACGGCAGATGGTGCGGGCTACTATCAGGGCGCCACAATCGGAACCATCGGTCTCGAGGTCCCCGATCCGGGACCGATATTCACCAACGTTGCGTCCGATACGGCCGCAACGACACTGACGGTGCTCGATGGTCCCGGAGCGACCAAGGAGGGCATCGTTGTCACACGTATCACAGGAGTCGAACCGCAGCCAACGGCGATACTGCTCACCCGCGGTGGCGGCATCCCAAACGACAGCATCGCGATCGTGGACACCACGCCTCAAGATGGAGCACCGGGTGGTTGTGAGGCGACGGTGACAATCGACGGTGTGATCACGACGTGGCCACCTGGCACATGCGACTTCACCTTTGGACTCACACCCGGGGACACCCAGCCGGGGCAGCTCATCCAGGCGACGAATTGTCGAACAGCCAACTGCACCTTCGGCTACGGCACAGCACTCCATCTCGTCGACAACGGAAGTACCCTCAAGCGAACAAGGTTGGACTGCATCACCGGCAACTGCACGCTCGGTCCTGTGTATTCGGGGTTCGATATCGTCGTGGAGTCGACTCTCGACGACTACACGCGGGGCATCGCCGAGGTGCCTTTCTCATGGCCGGAACATGCTCTGAAGACCCAGGCAGTTGCGGCGCGGTCCTACGCAGCATCGTTTGTAGTTGCAACGGATCACACGGTGGCCGGTTGCTTCTGCGCAGTCAAGAACAGTTCGGCTTTCCAGGTCTACGCCGGATGGGTCGGCGATCGGGCCTTGAGCAGTTCCTGGGACAGCGCAGCGTTGTCAACGAACGGCCAGGTGCTCGTCCATCCCGAGGCACCGGACGCAGGCATAGTGCGCGCCTACTACTCGTCTTCCAACGGAGGCGCAAGCGAATGGGTAGCCGAGAAGTGGAGTGAAGACCTTCCGTATCTCGTCTCGGTACCAGATCCATACTCGCTCGATCCGGCGAATTGGTTGGCGTCGTGGTCCTTCGAGTACACCGCAGACGCGGTTGTCGACGTCGTCTGGGGCACGTCTGTTGACTACACGCTCACCGGCGCACAGGTCGTTGCGACCAACGTGTCCGGGTCGGCGAAGACCGTGCGGTTCACCGCTCTCACACCGAACGGCGCATCGACAAGCGTGGATCTGTCCTCGGACAGCGTAGCCACCGCATTCGGCCTCTATTCGTGGTACTTCCAGGTCGACGACTCCGCCGTGGAACCTCCACCACCAAAAGGCCCGACTTCGATCGGGATACAGGATCAGCGAACCGGCATCTGGTCACTCCTTTTCGAGGACGGGTCGACATCGCAGTTCTATTACGGTGACCCGAGCGACATCCCGTTCATCGGTGACTGGAACGGTAACGGCATCGAGACTGTCGGTCTGTACCGCGAGAGCACAGGGTTCCTCTTCCTTCGCTACACGAATGATCAGGGCATCGGCGACGTCCAGATCTACTACGGCAACCCTGACGACCTACCCGTTGCCGGCGACTGGAACGGCGACGGCGTCGACACGGTAGGCATCTATCGGCCTTCCGAAGCCCGCTTCTACCTGCGCAACACCAACACCCAGGGGATCGCGGACGTTGACGTGGCGTTCGGGGAGAAGGGCGACGTTCCGATCGCGGGCGACTGGGACGGCGACGGTATCGACACTGTTGGTGTGTACCGGCCGTCGACCAGGATGATCTACCTGACCAATTCCGTTCCCGGCGGCCAGATCGACTTCTCGTACTTCTACGAAGGGGCTGCTACGGGCGACCGGATCGTCGCTGGAGATTGGAATTTCGACGGTGTCGACACGATCGGGGTGTTCCGGCCGTCCACGGCAACGTTCTATCTACGCGACACATTCACCCAGGAATCCGCAAACATCACGCTCTCGCTCGGGAAGTCGTGGATGAATCCGATCGCTGGGTTCTGGGGCGGATGATCTCGTCCGTTATCGGGCTCGTAGGACGTAGTACGTATGACGTAGTACGACTCGGAGGTCTTGTGTTGGTTGGTTTGATGGTCTATCTGTGTGCTGGTGCACGACTATCGGCAGCTCAGGGTGTACGACATGGCAATCGAGATCACGAGCGAGACGCACCGGTTGACGAGAACGCTTCCGCGTTCTGAAAGATACGGGCTCGTTCAACAGATGAACCGGGCATCTGTTTCGATTGCCTCCAACATTGCTGAAGGCGCCGGGCGGGGGATAGCCGTGACTTTGCGCGATTTCTTCGTATCGCCCGGAGCTCTGGGTGTGAGCTTGAGGCCCAAGTGACCATGGCGGCCAGAGTTGGCCTTGTGGACGGGGAAGCCGCCCGGGTACTACGCGAGCGCATTGAGAAACTCAAAGCGTCAATCACAAACCTCGAAAAGCGGATGTCTCCCCCCTGATCCGAGGTCGTACTACGGAATACGTAATACGACTACCGGCTTGTCACCTCGCCAGTTCTTACCCGACCCCGCTCATTTCCGAAGTGACCATTATCGTGTCGACGTGAACCAAGACATGACCGAACGAAAACAAGCCGTGGACGACTCCAAGAGCGTTCTCCCCGCCCTGTCCGTCATCCTGCCGGCCCTCAACGAGGAGGAGGCTCTCCCGACCGTTGTGGCAGACATCCGCAGGTGGGTACCGGACGCAGAGATCATCGTCGTAGATGACGGAAGTATGGACGCAACGGCACAAGTTGCCAGAAGCCTTGGCTGTGTCCTCGTCAGCCACGACCACAACAGGGGGAAGGGAAGTGCCCTACGCAGCGGGATTGCACAAGCCCAAGGCGACAACGTGATCTTCATGGATGCCGATGCGACATACCCGGCGTCCGCCATTCCCGGGATGGTTGACCTGCTCGAGGATCACGACTTCGTCCGAGCCGAACGGAACATCGACGACTCGAACACCCCGTATGTCAACCGTATCGGCAACAAGGTCCTCGGTGCAATGCTGCGCACACTTCACGGCCTGGGACCGGGCGATCATCTATCGGGCTTGTACGGCTTCAGGGCAGGTGTCCTCGAAGACCTCGGAACCGAGGCAACGGGCTTCGACATCGAGGTTGAGATCGGAATCAAGGCGAAGGAGAGTGCGCTCTCTGTTGCCGTTCTCCCCATCAGGTATCTGCCGAGGATCGGGGACAAGAAGCTCAGTCCCGCAAGGGATGGTGCGAGGATCCTCGGAAAGATCCTGCGACTTGTGTTGACCTACCGACCGCTCCTCCTCTTCGGACTTCCCGGTCTCATACTCACTGTGATATCGCTCCTCGCAGCGGTAGCCCTGAGTGGCGGACCGATCATCACCGGATATCTGGGACTCTCCATCCATACGTTCATCGTGTCCGCGCTCGGGATCCTTGCCGGGTTCCAGCTCATGGTCTTCGGGATCGCAGGAGCCGTGTATCGACGGAATCTGGGATTCCGTCCTTCGCCTGTGCTCGGTGTAATGACCTCGAAGAGGACCCGCACGATCGCAGCCATCATCGGTGGGTCCCTGACGATCGTCTGCGGTGTGTGGCTCGGGGTGACAATCGTCGGCTGGCTCATCGCGGGCGGTCCGGAGTTCACGGCAACACGCTCGCTCATGTTTGCTTCAACAGGGTCCGTATTCGGCCTCCAGCTGCTTTCTGCATCCCTGTTCGTCACCATGTTGTCTGACCGAGCGCTGTGACAGATCGCGTCACCGTTGTCGTTGTCGCGTACGACGATGGTGAGAACCTCGAGCGATGCGTGCGGTCACTGCGATCGGCACTCAACGCCCCGATTCTCATCGTCGACAACCATTCGACGGACGACACGTGGATGGTCGCAACCACCGTTGCATCCGAACTCCCCCGGGTCACGGCTCTGCGAACAGAAACGAACGGTGGCTATGCGTCTGCAGCGAACATCGCACGTCGCGAAGTGGGCACGGAGTACCTCGCAATCATGAACGCAGACTGCGAATCGACGGGCGACTGGGTGACACCGATCGTCACCCACCTCGATGACCTACCCGACATCGCGGCTGCGTCGCCCACGGTGGGGCTCGCCGGGCGGAGCACCCTCAACGCGGAGGGTCTCGACATCCACAAGGCGGGTTTCGGATTCAACAGACATCTCGGGCGACCCCTTGGCGAAGCGGCCGACTCGCCAACGCGTGTGCCAGGAATCCAAGGGACAGCTTTCGTCGTCAGGGTTGCAGCCCTTGATGAAGTCGGCGGGTGGTATCCGGGTGGCTTCCTGTACCACGAGGACGTTGAACTTTCGTGGTCGCTTCGCCTGGCTGGCTACGAGGTCAGCCACGTGCCGACCCCTCCGATCATGCACCACTACGAGCTCACGATGTCACCTGAGAAGTTGTTTCTCCTCGAGCGGAACCGTCTTGAGATGCTGAGCGCGGACCTTGCCCTGACAACGAAGTTCATGCTCCTTCCCGCGATACTGGCAACGGAGGTCGCCGTCTGGCTCTATGCCATCAGGAAAGGCCCTGCCCTCATGGCTGCGAAGTTTCGTTCGTACGGGAGCTACCGGAAGCGTCGATCGGTTCGCAGAGCGCGCAGCAGCGAGGTGGACAGCTTCCGGCAGATATCAGATCGCGAACTGCTCGGAGCCATGCAATGGCGATACCCGCGATCCCAAACCACATCGCTGCACCGCAGCGCCACCACGTCGGGAAGACGGGGCGATCGCGAGATGCCCACGTCCTAGTGGCGTATCGCTAGGGCCGGCTACGGAATGGCGTGAACGACGGTTCCGATCTCTGCCCAGGCGAAGAGAGCGATCGCCTTGTGGTCGGCCTGACGCACACATCCGCCGGAGCGGTAGTAGCCGAGTTCGGCTTCCGTCTGCATCGGCTGGCCGGTCGAGTATCGCGGGATCGAATGGAATCCATATGCCCACTGGTTCCCCCACGTGCCGGGTCGAACGAAGCGGACCATGTGCTTCATGGTGATACCGCCATACGGCGCCCAGGCGTTCACAGATTTCGAGTACACCGAATACGTCCCGTTGTGAGGGATGCCGATCCGCCCGGACACCGGATACGTGTCCACGAGAAGCTCGTTCTCGTCGATCATCCAGATCCGCTGCTCCGAGTTCGAGTAGATGATCCGTTTGCCTGTGCCTACGTCTGGATGCGCCGGTGGGGGTGCTGGGCCCTCGCTGCCACCCGGCAGGACACCGAAGTCGCCTGCGATCGGTGCTGTGTGCGAGTTGCCGTACTGCAGCGGTTCTGTGCCTGGCAGGTTGAAGTTTCCCGATGCCGGCTGATAGGTCGCAACAGCGTCCACGACATCCCACCGACCGACGACAGGCTTGTCACTCTTCGAGATCGAAACGGTTGTGGTCGGTGCGTCGGTTGAGAGCGACCCGGCGAGGTGAGCGACGCCGGTGCTCGATCTGAGTACTCCGACGCCATCAACGAGATCGCCGTCCCAATCGCCAACCAGAGGTGAGTCGCCGAGGTTCCCGAACTTGAAATCCATATCGGCAGCTCCGAGGCCCCGCCCATCCTCACCGAGAGAGTTGACAATGAAGAAGCGTGCCGCAGAAGGGCGATAGATCGACACGGTGTCACACCCATCGCCGTTGAAGTCCCCCGGAATCGGCACGTCGCCTGGGTTGCCGAAGTAGAAGGAAGTGTGCGCGTTGCCCTGTGTGTTCTCGTTGCGCAGGTAGACGAAGCCGTCGCTCTGCCTGTAGAGACCGGGCGTGTCCACCCCGTCGCAGTCCCAATCGCCGACGAATGCGATGTCGCCCGGATTGCCGTAGTAGAACGAGGTCGTGTCACCCGTCGCGGCGTCCCGCAGGTACCAGATTCCGGTTACCTCGTCCACGACCCCTGTGTCATCGCCGGCTGAGGCCGGTGAAGCTCCCATTGCGACGAAACCGACAACGAGGAGCACGGAAACGACTGTGCATCGAATCGATGAACGAATCAATGATGGCATCTGCACACGATCTCCTACCGGTGGTCTGGGACTACATCGGCCGATCGTAGCCAAAGCTTCAGGTGAGACTGTGCGGAGTGGTCCGAACGCAGAGGGATTTCCTATCGATTGCCTGCGGAGACGACCCACGGGTACGGTCCGATGAAGCCTTCCCATACCGCTGCTCCGTTGGTGTTCTCCAGGTTCACGTACAACATGCCGTTCGACGGCCTGAAGACGGCAACGGTGTCGTCGCCATCGCTGTCCCAGTCCCCCACAAGGATCTGATCACCAGGAATCCCATAGAAGAACGACAGGTCAGCGTTCCCGGATGCGAGCGTGTTGGTGAAGTACACAAAGCCCGTCGCCTCGCGATACAGCCCGATCGTGTCGGTGCCATCCCCATCGAAGTCACCGACAAACGGCGTGTCGCCCGGGTTGCCGAAGTAGAAGTCGAAGTCGGCAGCACCAAGACCCTGACCGTCCTGGCCGAGTTCGTTGATGACGTACACCCGTGCCTCCGATGGGCGCCAAATCGAAACCGTGTCACGACCATCACCATCAAAGTCGCCGACGAGGGGCACATCACCAGGGTTCCCGAAGAAGAACTCAAGATCAGCGTTCCCCTGGGAGTTGTCGTGCCTGATGTACACGAAACCGTCGGACCGGCGATACAGGCCGGGCGTCGCGACACCGTCACCGTTCCAATCGCCCATGAAGGGGAAGTCGCCGGGATTCCCGAAAAAGAACGTTGAAACAGACGCAGACTGATTCAGCCGATCCCACAGACCCCACTGCCCGTTCGGATCAACCCAAGCAACCGAGTCGCATGGACCGTAGCCACAGGGATCTTCGGATGGATCGGGGCGGATCGCCACAAGGAGCGCAGCAGCGACGTCGATGCGTCCCCATCCCGATGCCGTATCGAAGCCGGGACTTCCGAGGTCGACGGCGGTGTCCGTGAGGATCGAGATAGCGGCATCAGCGGTCAAGGTCGGATCGACAGAGAGAATCAGGGCTGCGGCTCCCGAGACGTGGGGAGCAGCCATTGAGGTCCCTGTGAGCGCAACGTAGTCGTAGGCGCCGAATCGGGTCGTCTCCTGGATGATCCCGACCCCCGGGGCGACGAGATCGAGCGAGGATCCGTGGTTCGAACCCGCACCGTCACCCTCTGCCCACACCGTGTCGGAGGAATCGACTGCTCCCACAGACACAACGTCTGGATGGGCTGACGGGTATCCGACGAAGGAACTCGCATCGTTGCCGGCCGAGGCCACGAGCAGCACACCGGCCGCGGCCGCCCGCGCAATGGCTGTGTCGACCACCAAGTCGTGGCACTCCGGCCATGTGGCGGTGCACCCAATGCCGAGTGACATGTTGATGATGTCTGCGCCGTGATCGACTGCCCAGTCGATCCCGCGGGCGACCTCGCTCGTCAATCCCGATCCGCTGTCGGTCAGGACAACTACGGGCATCAGGGTGGCCCCGGGGGCGATACCCGCGACACCGGTGGCATTGTTCGTGCACTGTGCAATCGTCCCTGCCACGTGGGTACCGTGACCGAATTCGGCAGTCACATTCAGGGCAGCAACGCCTTCGGCACCGGCAATGGCATCGTATGGAGAGACGACCGAGGTGCAGAAAGAGTCGAGACCTGTGAAGTTGATGGCTGAATCAAGCACCGCAACGATGACGCCTGCACCATCGGCATCAGACCATGCCAGCGGGACACCAACCCTGTCAAAGCTCCATTGCCGGGAGAAGAGCGGATCGTTTGGGGGATTCGGTACCGATCCGTGGGACCGGTAGACATATTCGAGTTCCAACGTCCCGGATCGAGAAGCAAGGGCGGCACGTTCGAGGACATCAGCTGCGTCGGCGCGGTGCTCCGCCACCGCAACCACCGTGCCCTGTGAATTGACGACGATCGCTTCGGGCTCAGGCTCACGGGCACTGGCCGACCCCGCAATGGACGCCAGAAGAATCGTTACCGAGGCTGTGATAAGGACAAGTCGCGTGAACAACACACCACAATCGTACGTGCACCTCAACGGTACATCTGGAACCTGCCGCTCAGCCAGACCGGCCGGCCGCCGGAAGATATCCGAAGAACCCCACGAAGCCGCTCCAGTCCTCTGGGCCCGGTCCGTTCTCAAGATTCAGAGAGAGACGGCCATTGGACGGTCGGTACAGCGCAACGGTGTCGTCTCCGTCACCGTCCCAGTCCCCCACGAGGATCTGATCACCAGGGTCGCTGTAGGGGAACGATATGTCAGGCGCACCTGCGCTGTTCGAGTTCCGCATGTACACGAACCCGTCCCACGGGCGATAGAAGCCGATCGTGTCGATGCCGTCGCCGTCGAAGTCACCAACGAATGGGACAACACTTGGATCGTCGAGATCGAAGAAGTACTCGGCTGCGCCGAGACCTGCGCCGTTCTCACCGAGTTCGTTGATGATGAACACCCGGGCCTGGGACGAGCGCCAGATCGAGACCGTGTCGCGCCCATCTCCATCGAAGTCGCCGACCAGAGGCACATCGCCTGGATTCCCGAAGAAGAACTCCAGGTTGGCAATACCCTGGGTGTTGCTGTGTCTGACATACACGAAGCCGTCAGATTGGCGATACAAGCCCGGTGTGTCGATGCCATCACCGTCCCAATCCCCCATGAACGGCAGATCCCCTGGGTTCCCGTAGTAGAACGAGGTCTTGGTCCCCGGCCACTCGATCTGGTCCCACAAACTCCATATACCGGCAGAGTCGACACCGATGATGGTGTCACACGTGGAACCTGTGGAACACGCGGGTCCCACTGCGAGGACGCCGGGGGCAGGTATCCGCATCGCAGAGTCAGCGTGAGGAGTCGGGTTTACAACCACCCCATCGACGTGCACCTCCCAGTGGAGATGCGGAATCGTTCCTTCGGCGTTCCCCGAATCGCCGACCCATCCAATGAGCTGTCCTGCCTGTACCTCGACACCGGGAACGATGCCGTCGGCTACACCCCACCCAAGCCCATCGTCCGTACCAGGGGTGTCGTTGTTGAGGTGGATGTACCACGTCTCCCACCCACCGTCGTGCTGGATCGCGATCGTGCAACAGCGTTCAGGGTTCAGGCTCTCAGCGGTCCATGACCAGTTGACATACTTGACACGGCCATCTGCAGCTGCGACGACCGGAACGCCCTTTACGCCATACGTGCCGATGTCGACACCGCTGTGGCCCCGAGAACATCCCGCACCCCGGCATGCGCCGAAGGTATCTGAGTAGGCGAAGTCGACACCGTCCGTCCCCACGACTGGAAATATCCACTGGGGTTGGGGGCCGCGGCGCTCGCACGGTTGGCAAGGGTCGGCACGATCGCCAGCGATACGGCAAGGGCGACCAGCGAAATCAGCACTCGGCGCAGCGTCGTGGTCTCCATCACGGTTGTATCGGCAAATAGGGACTACTTCTTGAGGGGCCGAACGAACTAGTTCTTTCGTCGAGGTACAAACGCCACACTCATCGTGGTGTCCGTCGTCGATGCTCCCCCATGGGACCTCTCCTATATGTTCCCTGCGGTGAGGACCGATGGATATGACCCGACGAAACCTTCCCAGTCCGGCGCTCCGTTGGTGTTCTCCAGGTTCACGTGCAGCCAACCTGTGGTAGGTCGGTACAGCGCAACGGTGTCGTCACCGTCACCGTCCCAGTCCCCGACAAGTATCCGGTCACCAGGGTTTCCATACGGGAACGAGATGTCAGCCAGACCTGCGCTGTTCGAGTTCCGCAGATACACGTAGCCGTTCGAAGGGCGATAGAAGCCGATCGTGTCGATGCCGTCGCCATCGAAGTCGCCAACAAACGGGACGAGCTTCGGATCGTCAAGGTCGACGAAGTACTCGGCCGCGCCGAGACCCGCCCGTTCGCCCGAGCGCGTTGATGATGTACACCCTTGCCGGGATGGACGCCAGATCGAAACCGAATCTCTGCCATCGCCATCGAAGTCACCGACGAGGTGCACATCGCCAGGGTCACCGAAGAAGAACTCGAGGTTCGCGATGCCCTGGGTGTTCGTGTGCCTGATGTACACGAAACCGTCGGACTGGCGATACAGCCCCGGCGTCTCGATACCGTCACCGTCCCAGTCACCCATGAACAGCAGATCACCCAGGTCCCCGAAATAGAACAAAGACACAGCGTGTGACCGACGGAGCCCGTCCCACAGACCCCAGCGACTGCCGATGTCGACAGAGATGATCGAATCGCACTTTACGGACTTGCATGGGACCACCTCAGGGGCTACACCGATGGTCAGCTCACCCTTTGTGAACCAGCCGGTCAGCGGCCACTGGTAAGCCGTCTTGCCTGCATCAACACCCTGGCTTCCAGCCCGCCGAGAGCGACGATCCGGCCCACACCCGCCACTCTGTCTCTTTGAGATAGTTGAACCAGACGAAACCCACGACGTTGGGATCGTTGGCAAGATGATCGATCATGGCTCGAACCCAGGCTGACTGATCTCCCCCACACGAGGGTTTCGGTGAGGCCGTCTGGGCGATCATGAACGGTTTCGTGGTTGCACCGGGGATCGTGACGCGTATCTCGTTCAGGTACGGATCGAAGGCTTGGGCCGGCGTCTCGTATCTGCCCTTCGACACGCGGGTATCGAAGTTGTGTGCCGAGATGGCGATGATGTCGCCGATGTCACCACCCGGGTAGTAGTCCTTGAGCGATCCACACCCTGGTGATGTCCACCGGTTCGGCGCCCATGCGAACCGGACCTGTGTCTCGTCGATTCCGGCGGCGCGGAACGTATCGAAGAACCTGCGATATGCCGCCCTGTAGTTTCCAGGATCACATCCGTACGTCGTCCAGGTGCCGTTGTGTTCCTGCAACGGAGCGACGATCAGGCTCCGCTGCCCACCGCGGTCCAGGAATTGCTTCACATGGGAGACCCATCGGGCGATCGCGGCGTCGTGTCCACCAGCGGCAATCGACCCAGCAGAGGCGTTGACGATGACATTGGCAAAGGGTGTCGCCTGGCCACGCCATACGCCTTCGAGCTGCTCTCTTGTGTTCGACCATGTGCCAGGGGCGTTGTCGTTCTCTGTGACGACGTGGAACGTTCCTCCGAAGGTCACCTTCTGGCCTGCGGCGACGCCGAGGGGATCGAGGTCATCAACAGCGTAGAATTCCTCCGAGTACAGACCCGTGTGAAGTTCACCCGATATCTCGCCGGCCAGCGCTCCAGCGGTCGGAACCATGAGCATGAAGACAAGCGAAATCGCGAAGACACGACTTGGTCTCATGGCTCTGCATCGGTTCGGGTGAACCATCACTTGAGATGGGTGGCGAGTGAGTGGGTAACCTCACCATCGATGACCTCTCCTACCGCATCAGTAATCGTCGCCGTCCTGAACGAGGAAGCGAATATCGATCACGTCATGGACATAGCGCTGAGCGATGAATCGGTGATCGAGCTGATCGTCGCTGATGGAGGATCGGCCGATGCGACGGTCCACAAGGTTCTCGCTCGTGCCGAGAGCGACCCGAGAGTGAAGCTGATCCGCAACCCCGACCGCAGACAAGCGGCAGGTCTGAATCGGGCAGCATCAGTCGCGGCGGGCACGCTCCTCGTGAGACTCGACGGTCACACCCGGTATGCACAGGACTACGTCACCGCCTCACTCGAGGCATCGAGACCCGGCGTTGCTGCGGGTGGTCCCATGATGGCCGAGGGTTCGACCGGATGGGCAGGTTCGACTGCTTCAGCCATGGCAGACTCCCTCGCCATCGGTCCTGCGCGGTTTCATCATGCGAACGTCGTCGAGACCGTGGACACCGTGTATCTGGGGGTGTTCGAGAGAGAGCGTTTTCTCGATTTGGGTGGCTATCGCTCCTTCCCAAGCGGAACCGTTGAGGACACAGATTTCTATGCACGATGGCGCTCAAGCGGCGGAACCGTCATCGTCGACCCTGCGATCCGGTGCTGGTATCAGCCCAGAGGCACGTGGGGAGCACTCACTGCCCAGTACTTCCGATACGGCCTCGGCAAAGCAGAACTCGTCTGGATCAATGGCCGCCTACCGTCGCCCAGACCACTCGCCCCAGCCATGCTCACCGCCGGATTCGGGCTGACACTGATCCTTGGCCTGACGATGACGTGGATACCGTTTGTCCTTCTCAGTGCAGCCTGGGCCATCGCCCTCACCGTCGTTGCTGCTCGTGCACCGTCGAGTCGCCTGCGTACGGCTATCGTTGCTGGCACGATGCATGCCGCATACGGTGCCGGCCTGTGGTGGGGGTTGCTCGCGGGTCGCCCGAATGTCCAAACTCTTGGACTGGATCCATGACCGGCCCCGCCAAAGACTCATTGAGGATCAAACAGAGCAAAGTATGAATATCGCAGTTGTGGGAATGGGATATGTTGGGTTGGTGTCGGGCGTCTGCCTCGCATCGATGGGTCACGATGTCGTCGGAATCGATATCGACTCGGTGAGGGTGGCCAAGCTTCGGACCGGAATCCCTGGCATCTTCGAGCAAGGACTTGACGACCTCCTCCATGGGGAGCTCGAAGCCGGGCGAATCTCGTTCTCGACAGATATCAGGGACATCGCCGACGCAGACATCTTGCTCATCGCCGTCGGCACGCCCCAAGGTGACAGCGGTAATGCAGACCTCTCCGCCGTGCACGCAGTCGTTCGAGACGCGGCCCCTGTGCTCAAGCATGACGCGGTTGTCGTGACGAAATCGACCGTTCCCGTCGGCACGGGCGAAGTGGTCAAGGACCTGCTCGCCAACGCAGGCAGGAGTGACGTGGACGTGGCCTCAAATCCCGAGTTCCTTCGACAGGGCGAAGCCGTGAACGATTTCCTACATCCCGATCGCGTCGTTGTCGGTGCAGATGACGAAGCGACGCTCGAACGCGTGGCCTCGGTGTACGACTCTCTCGCCGAAGCTGGAGTACCTGTCGTCAGGACGAACATCAAGACAGCCGAACTCATCAAGTACGCGGCGAACACGTTCCTCGCCACAAAGCTCGCATATGTCAACGAGATGGCCGATCTCTGCGAGATCGTTGGAGCGTCCATCGACGACGTGACCTTCGCTGTTGGTCTCGACGAGCGGATATCACCGAGCTACATGTCAGCGGGACCCGGATTCGGTGGCTCGTGCCTGCCGAAGGACACACAGGCCCTCCTGCACATATTCTCAACATCGGGTACACGGAGCCGCGTGATCGCGGCTGCGATCGAGGCGAACCACCACCGAAGGGCAGCCCTGGCGGATCGAGTCATCACCGCAGTAGGCCACAAACCGGTACAGGTCACGGTGCGGGGACTCACATTCAAGGCGGACACCGACGATCTGCGCGACAGCCCATCGATCGACCTGATACAGGGACTCACGAACCACGGTGTCGATGTCGTCGTATACGACCCGATGGTGGATGCGCTCCCCGATGGAATCACTGCAACGATGGCCGACAGCGCCATCAGCGCCGCGAAGGGATCCGAAGCGGTCGTTGTCGCAACCAACTGGCCGGAGTTCTCCAACATCGACGCCGACCTGCTCGCAGAGGCCATGTCAGGGACCACGGTCGTTGACTTCCGAGGTGCGTTGTCATCTGAGACCCTGAACCG